>Ga0114925_10000196_pt1 | contig 24227 bp, 14 predicted proteins | sample SumtaG_2_FD_87287 | JGI IMG/M metagenome (GOLD analysis project Ga0114925, IMG submission 87287) | Deep subsurface microbial communities from Indian Ocean to uncover new lineages of life (NeLLi) - Sumatra_00607 metaG | ecosystem: Environmental > Aquatic > Marine > Oceanic > Sediment | place... | reverse complement strand
GACATTCCATCTTAACCGCCTATTATAACGTTAGTTAAAACCTATGGAAGGAGGTTTCGTGCGAGTTTTCAAAATCTTTGTTTTGCTTCTCGTGCCCTTACTTCTCCAGACCAATTGGGAGATCCTCGATTTACCCACTGACAGAGGCTTCACTGAGATATGTGCAATTGACGAGCAAACCATCTTCGTTGCTGGTCACGATGGGATGTGGTATACTTTTGACGGAATTACCTGGAGTTTAGATACTATGGGCTGGCCATCGGCACCCTGGTTTGCAGATGATACGTTAGGATTTCTATACCGTTTTGAAGATGGCGACGGATTAGGAACTTTCAGGTCAACAGACGGAGGAAGAACATGGACTCCGATAACCGATCAGAATGGTGACACATTGCGATTAGGCGGATTCTCGTTCCCCAAAGGTCAAAATATGATAGGTTATGCCCTCCTGCTATTGGATGGGGGTCGAGTGGTCAAGACCGAAAACGGTGGCTTGAATTGGGAAGTGGTATCCCCTTTTCCCGATGTCTATTCTGAAGCGGAAGAAATAATTGATCCCCGCGGAACGAGTTTTCCCAGCGAACCCGACACAGGATATGTGCCTGCCGACTGCATAGAGAAGGTTCCTATTGGTGGTGGTGAATACGATTACATAGAACGCTACAGCTACTTCAAGACCACGGACGGCGGCCAGACCTGGGTGCTGAACGAGGAGGGGCTGTGGAACGATGATTTCAACCCAAGTTACATCGACTTCCCCCAGAATCCAAACATAGGTTACATGGCAGGAACCTTAGCTAGAGGGTCAGACTTCGTAGGATACGTCTACAAGACCACTGACGGCGGGGCAACCTGGGATACGGTGCTCAAGGATCGCCCTTATATCGTCAGCATGTGCTTTCCGGAAAGCGATCAGGTTGGCTACGTATTCGGTGATTCAGTAGCCCACAAGACTACCGATGGAGGCAAGACCTGGAAAGAAGCTGTGATTACGCACGATTCTACTTTCTACAAATGCCACTTTGTCAACGATAGCGTAGGGTTCGTTACGGGTCATAAGAATATGACTCTCTGCATGCCCTACGACCCCGGTTTCGTTCTCAAGACCACCGATGGGCTGTTGGGGATAGCGGAAGATGACTGGGTTGACGTGCAGCCGGAACTAGTTGAGATCACCGCCCCAGCCCTCTTCAGCCGCGAGCTTGCGTGTCGCTACCAGGCAAGGGAGTCGGGGCGTATACGATTGACACTTTTTGACGCTGCAGGCCGTGAGGTGCAATCTCTCGGCTGGTGTGAGGTAGGATGTGGAGAGGGTTCCTTAAGCTTTAACGGAGCCTTGCTCCCGACAGGAGTATATTTTATCCGGGTGGAGTTTGTATCCGCCCGGGGCAACGAAAATCAAACCCTACGGGCCGTGAAGGTCCGCTGAAGTGGTGTAAAGGAATAGGGCCGACCTTTCGACGCGCGGTCGGCCCCTACAGTCTTTATTTTGCGATCTTTTGCCCGGAGGGCAAAAGGAGCATTTATCGGGGTCCCCGCGCAGCTACGAAGTAGATGCGTGGGGTGTATTAATCTCCGCCGCCGAACAAGAGCCCGACCGAGGCAAAGATGCCCGATGGGTTGATTTCAGGTCCGAAACGCAGTTCGGAACCGTCGTCAATACCCCACTCGCCTTTGATCGGGGTCCAGATGTATCCACCCTTTATCTGGAACGCGACGAACTCTATGGGGATGAAGATAGAAAGGCTCGGAGCAAGAGCGAACGAGCCGTATGAGATCTCGGATGTGCGAGCAGGATTCTCTAAGAGCTCGCCGAACTCTACATCAGCCAATAGCGGCCTTAGTTTCAGCGATACGCCAGTTCCGCCGATCCCTAGTGTGGGCATGATCCCGAAGCCGCGCCAGATGTTGATGAAGTAACCGGGTTCAAAGAACCCTCCACCGTAGCTTATGCGAACAGTGATGCTGTCGCCCTCAATCTTCTGGGTGCCGCCGAAGCCCCAGCCGCCGAACATCAGATGATCGCCGCCGCCCCAGCCGCCGCCACCGTAGGTGATTATCTGCTCATCAATCTGAGGAAGCCGGTGGGCTGAGAACTCGCTGTTGAGCGCATCGAAATCGGGCATCATGTAAGAGAGCACGAATCCGCCGTAGCCTTTTGCACCAAGGGCAGCCACGGCAAGGATAAGGACTAAAAAGATCGCTTTCTTCATTTAACTCCTCCTAATTAGTGATTGCCGTTCTCCTCATTTAAACATCCTCTACATCTAGGTAGACGACAGTGAGGAAGAAATGTTGCACCCTTTAGTTGATACCCTTACCATCCTCTGCCCACCCTGGTAACTACCCCTTGCCGCACAGGCTGGTGTGTTTTCTTGACATACCTTTCTTTCCGATTAGTCTTATGTCAGGTAGATCGATTGTGAAAAATGGAGCATGAGATCGTCCAACATGCGGACACCCCAGGCAAGGGGTTGTCAAAGGGCCGAGAAGCGTTATAATAGTCTACAGGTAAAGTCTAAAGGTGCGAGAACAAGAAAAGGTGTTGGGTTGAGGCAGGGTGATTGAAACTAGAACTCTAAGGAGGAAATAGATGAAAAGATCCCTCGTAGTGGGCGTGATGGTGCTTGCGGGGATTGCCCTTTTTGCCGGTGAGACCTCCGGTCCGGCAGGCCGGATTCCACTGTGCAGAACTGAAGGTTCTTGCGTGTTCCATCTAACTATGCCCGAGTTTGAGATTATCCCGTTGGATAATGACGAGGTTCGGATAGGAATGCCTGGGGTAGGTTATCGGCAATATCCAGGTCACCCTCGTCTGCCTATGCCTACATATACCTTTGCGCTTCCCCCTGGAAGTGAGGTTGTAAGCGTGGATGTTTCCGGGAACCGCCGTGAGTTGCCCGGGACCTATCTCGTGGAGGCTTCACTTCCGGCGCTACCGCTTGGAGCCACGAACACCACGCTAAACAACCTTCACGTGCTTTACAAAGAGACACGCGCCCGCGTCTACTCCGGGGAAGAGAAGTTATCGGATCACCTGGGCGAAATTCATGCTACAGGGGAGCGCCGCGAGTACTCGTTGGTCACCGTGGCAGTTTATCCATTCGCCTATGATCCGGTCTCTGGCAGCCTCTACTTCGCCCGCGACGTGACGGTCAGCATCCGCTACGCCCCGGTCTCTGAGGAGCACGCCGAGTTCGTTGCCCGTTTCATCCGCAAGGGAACCCTTTATCCCGACGTACCTGAACACATCTACAACAAGGACGAGGCTCGTGAGTGGTACCGTCCCTCGGAGCGCGTGCTTGCAAACCCGCGGATGCTTATTCTGACTACCGCCGCGCTCAAGGATTCTACCAGCCTGTACCGCCAGTGGCGCAGGCACACCGGCTTCGAGGTCAGTGTGGCGACCGTGGAGGATATAAAGGGTTCTACCTCAGGGGTGGACTTGCCGCAAAAGATTCGCAACTGGCTGCGCGGGCACGCCGCCGACTACGACTACCTCATCATCATAGGCCACCATGCGAATATCCCCATGCGGGTACTTGCCCCCTTCAACAACGGCAACGCCGGCTGGTGGCCTGATTTTAAATACATCCCCTCAGACATCTACTACGGTGATCTGTCCAAGCCTGATGAGGAGTCCTGGAACGAGGACGGCGATAGCTACTACGGTGAGGCACTTTCCGCCGGCGGCTTTGTGGATCCTCAGGATGCTCCGGATCTTGAGATGGAACTTCATGTCGGTCGCATTAACTCCTCCTTTGCGACAACCGTCCCTTCTATCTTGGAACAAACCTGGCTATTCGAGTACGATAAAAACACAACCTATAAAGAGACCTCCGTCCTTGCTGGCGGTATACTCTGGTACCCGAACGAGAACGGAGGTGGATATCCTGGTTACGATGGCGCCCACTACATGGAGCTTCTCATGAGCAACGGGATCATCAAAGAATCGCGGGCTACTACCCTCTACGAGAAGGAAGGCGACGGGCCATCGCTTTACAATTGTGACGTCAACTTCACCCAGACCAATCTGAAGAACACCCTAGCCAACACGGACGCCGGAATATTCGTAGAGAACAACCACGGCTGGAAGAACCAGTTCTCCCGCTGCGTGTGGCACGACGACGGGGACGGTGTTCCCACGGACAATGAATTCGCCTGGCCGACCGGCCTTGCGAGCACGGACGCCTTTCTGCTTAACACCGAAAAACCAAACGTGGCGTTCCTCCTCTCCTGCCTTAACGGATACCCTGAGGATGCAAACTCTCTGGCGCAAGCCCTGCTGAACTACTCAAGCATCGCTGTAGTTGCCCATACTCGCTCCGCCCTGGGCAGACAGGGCTGGAGTGGCCCGGGCGACGGTGGCCAAAACGGTCTCTACTACTACGTGCTGAACAACTACCTTAAGAAAACCACCTACGATCACGTCCTGGGCGATGCCGTGGATGCCGGCAGGCTCCAATACTATAACGCAGAGTCCCGCGTGAGTAAGTACGTGAACTCCTACGGGCACACCCTTTACGGTGATCCTGCCCTGCGTCACTTCGGACGCGAGGGCAATTTGCCGGACCCCGCGGTCGCTGAAAAAACACCTATCCTCTCCCCCATAAGCCTGAGCGTAGAGCGCCAGAACCGGATAAGCTTCAGCCTGCCTGAACCTACCGACGTGCGCATCGAGGTGTGGGACGCTACGGGCCGAAAGGTGCAGACACTATTTGAAGACCACTCATCCGCTGGAACCCACACCCTTTCTTGGGATAGTAGCGGACTCCCATCCGGCGCCTACTTCATCACCCTGAGAACCAAAGCGATCACCCGGACCGCCAAGGCTGTGGTTATTCAGTAATAGTTTAAGGAGACAAATCAAAGGGCCGGGCTACCCCCGGCCCTTTCTTTCTAGGGAAATCATACGGATTTAACAAGCGTTGACAAACTCATCTCGGCGCTTAATCTAATCTATGTTGTTGAGTTTGATCTTTCTAGGCTTTGTGACCTCCTCCACGCCAAACGACTCCTTACCTGAGGTTAAGGCTTTAGGTCACTGCCTCGAGCGATTAACTCAGCTTACCTTGCTTGATCTGCAAACAAGGCTGCGCGCGGCGTGGTTTATACCGGAATTCTCTGTTAAAGGAGAGAGTGTGGCAGTGGCCGGTAGCAGGCCGGGCGAGGTGCGCTTTCTGCTCGACGGCGTTCCCCTATGGGACCCGCAGACCGGTGAGAACACCGTCTGGCTTCCCAAGAGTCTTCCTGAAGAAGCCAGCTTGAGGAACGAGGAGGCAAGCCTTGCACCAGTTGTAGCCCTTGCCTCGAGAAAGATCCTGGAGGGCTGGCACGCACAACTGGAATACACTAGCCCCTTCTTTCTTTCCCAAGAGCAACCCGCAGGTCATGCTGAGGTCTTTCTGAACGTCCCTGTGGGAAGCAAGCTGAGCCTTTCGTTTGACGGCGCCGCCGGGATGTGGAACGAGCGTCCTGAAGCTAACCTTGAGTTGCCACATCGCGGTGTTGCCGTCTACACCGGTGTTGCCTCGGCAACCCTTGTCCCATCCGAGGGTATGCTGGCTCGCGCGCGAGTGATTCGTTGTCAAACCCAACGTGACCGTTTCTCAAGCGAATGGGCGTTCAACCCCGCCTCAGCACCCTCGAGCTTCGCCAGAGTCAATCTGGTTATCTTAAACTATCTGTATCGCACCGAGATACTTGATCTGGAGATGGTACTTTCAGGATACAACAGCTTCCTCGCAGAGGGCGGCCGTAAAGAAGGTAACCTGTCGCTCTTTCGCCCGTTCGATGAACAGGATTCGGTAGAATCAGGGGCAACACTGGATACCCGCAACCCCTTCGGGGTCAAGGGGCTTTTCTACTCAGAAGGCCTCCACCCCAGGTTTATCGCGCGAAACTCAACTGCGGATCGCGCGCGCATAGCAGCCGGGGTATTCGCAGGGGATATAAACGAAATCCGCGTCCGCTTCGGCTATACAACCTTTAATCTTATTGGTGACATATCCAGATACACCGGCACCGAAAAACACGCCGAGAACTACCAGGAGACCCCTAGTCTGGCAGAGCTCTATCTCGGCGACCGTATACACCTGGATCGTTTCTGGATAGAACCGGGGGTGGGGATGCTGTATCTGGGGATAGAGAAACCGGATACCAGCGAGGTAGAGACTGAGATCTCCGAATATACAATCTCCCTTGCCCCGCGGATCGAAGCTCGTGCTTACCTGGGGGGAGTTCAGATACGAGCGGGTACGGACATGCCTGCCGCAATCCCTCCGTTTGCTGTCTTCTTCGACACAAAGGACAAGGCCCCCCTTGTTGATTCCCTCATCTTGATCCCCAAAATAGATCCAACACCAGAACGCGCGTGGCGAGCATGGTTCGAGGTGCAGAAAGGATGGGGGAAGAGCTGGACTACCGGCATCTCGTTTTACTCAAGCCTGGGCTACAGGCTTCTTGCCGGAGGCCTGAATCCTACGGAGGAGCTTGGTGGGACCATCCAGACGGCAGGGGTTTTTTTAGATGGCAGGGCCTTAAGCCTCGGGGTGATGCCTTGGTTTGAATACAGCTCAGAGTGGTTGGCAATACGTGCCGCCTACCGTTTCGCGTCAGCTAAATCAACAACCTCAGGGCCTATCAGGGACTACGAGCGTCTTTGGGCCGGGGATTCTCTCACGACCCGGATGCAGAGGATGCCTCTTGACTCGCGCCACAAGATCACGCTTGAGGCCAACTTATCGACACCCGAAGAGATGCACTTTCTCTTAAGAGACTGGGTTCTTGAGCCTGGCTTAGCTTTTACCTCTGGCTTCCCTGGTGAGGAGGGTGAGGAGGGAGGGGATGGAGAAATTCCCTGGTGGGCATGGTGCGAGGTCGCTGCGGGCAGGGTGATTGCAATCGGCGGCTTTGAGGCGGAACTGAAGGTAGAACTTTTGAATCCCTTTAACTGGAAGGACCCGGTCTTTGGTGAGTTACCAGCCCCTTCGCTTCCCACCGAAGAGGAGTTCCCGGATCGAGTTGTGCTGGGCGATGAGGATTATCATCCTTCACGCGATGCTAACCACGACGGGGTCGTAACCGCGGCCGAGGAGGTAGCTGCATACCAACGGGCCAGGGCGTTCTACGACGCATACACCCCAAGCCCTCTGTCTGCCCGCAGCCTGGAGTTTAAAATTTCTGTAAGATTTTAACTTAACGTCTCTTAGCGAACCAAAACGAATCTCTCTGAAACAAAGCTGTCTTTAGCAGACACCGTGATCCAGTAAACACCTCGCGGTAAATCCGAGACCTCAAGGGGTATACGGACAGCTTCTGTAGAGGCCGGTACACTCGCAAGCGTCTTGACTTTACGCCCCACCGCGTCGTAAATTTGCGGAGTTACTGGATAGGGCGAGGATATCTCCACCCATCCCTGCGAACGCATGATAGCAGAAGAAAGACGCAAGGTTACCATCTCCTTCAGAGTAACAACTTCTTCGCGCACTTGCCCGAGCGAGTCCATGTTAGCCATCGTAGCCATCCACCCCACGCACGCCTTTGTGACCTCAGTTAGGTAAGGCGTGTTGAGCTTGTCCAGCGTCTCCTCGGTAGTGTGATAGAACGGATTAAAGTCATTCCCATCTTCTACAAGAGAGATCCCCGGAATTCCCACCCACCACAGGCACATGCCGTCACCGGGTTGCCATTCATTATCCACCACCGGATCGATATTCAGATTGTAGACATCAACTATCTCATTGAAGATGGATCCGGTTTCTTCTGATAATGGATTCCACTCCGTGTAACCGTGCACCTCAAGCAGCCGGTCGCCGTTGCCGTCGTAGGCAATCATGTCCGCGTTAAGAAAACCAAGGACGTCCTTGTGATGATTCTGGGAAGCGTAATCGAAAGCGCCCCACAAGCCTACTTCTTCCCCGGAAAAGAGCACGAACTTCAAGGCGTGCTGCCAGTCGTTTTCAGAAAGCAATCTTGCAGACTCCAACACTGCCGATACTCCAGAAGCGTTGTCGTCAGCGCCCGGAGTGTAGATGTACTGGGTGTCCTCGTTCCATACGAAGGCGTCGTAATGGGCTGTAATAATAACCTCAGTTGCGTCGGCACCTTCAAGGGTGCCGACCACGTTCCACATCCAATCGAGATTTATGGTATCGGGCAGGGACCATGTTTCCCCATCAGTTGTGTGAAGTATCTCTGTCCAGCCACCCAGAACGCCTCTGCCGTCTGCAATGACATCGATCGCCTGTAAATTGCTTTTGTTTTCCGCGTCCCTTCGCGAGAAGGTGATGCCTGCATCGTCGGAAAAAAGGACCATTCCGCCAGAACCTACAACCCACAAGCTGCCGGACCCTTGTACGCAGATATCGTAAGGAAAAGAAGAAAGGGTGTCGAACAAAACGTCCCAGGTATTGCCACCATCTGGCGTCTTACATATGCAGCCGAGGTGATCTTCTGAAAACCCTGCGAGATAGCCCAAGAGTGTATCAAGAAACTCCATTTCGGTTATACAATAGAGGGGTTGATCCTGGGAAGACCAGGTTTCTCCGCCATCGGTTGTAACCCAGAGACTTTCCTCAGAGGCAACCCAGCCATTGTTTGCCGAGATGAAATCCACCTGGGAAAGGTCCTGAGCGAAGGGGTATGACTTCTCCCAGTTCACCCATGCGTCGGTGGTGGAAACGAGAGTTCCCAGATCACCAACCGCCCAGCCGTGGGTTGAACCTACAGCACAGATATCGTTCAATACAGTTTCTGTTCCAAGCTCAAGCATAAGCTGCCAAGTTTCTCCTTCAACGGTGCGCATTAATTTCGTGCCAGCAGCCGCCCATGCCGAGTCTTCGGATAGGGACACAATCTCCCCCCATGCTATGCTGGGATCATCTTTTACTACAACCTGCCAGGACGCACCTGCATCGTCGGTACGGTAAAGGCTACTTTTGATCGGTTGGATATAAATCGAAGGAAACATATTAAAGCTGGCCCAGCCTTTGCCTGAAGGCAGAAGATCCACATCGATCATATCCATTGGGACGAAGGGTTGCATTTCAACCGACACACCAGTGGCCGCCATCTGCTCTGCCAGCCACAGCGCCGAACGATAACATCCCGGTGAGTAGACGTAGCGACAGGGAAGGGAATCCGGTTCGCCTGCGATAATTACCGGTACCTCACCGCTGAGTCTTGAGATGGTTGTAATAAGGGAATCCTCTGAGACCGACTGGATGATCTCTGCTACTGCAGGATCGTACTCCACGACCGGTATGTTGGCCGTAAAAAGCATTGTGGCTAATCCGAGCACTGTTAAGACCACGATTCCTCCTCTTTAGATTTCTTAAATCTATGCCTCTTTTGGGCATTTGTCAACAGTGTCTTGTGAAGAAGAAGTGGAAAGGCTTCAGCGTACCACTACGAACCTTTCAGAAATCATACCTCCCCTGGTTCCGCTCACCGCGATCCAGTAAACACCTCGCGGTAAATCCGAAACCTCAATGGGTACGCGGACAGACCCCGAAGATCCCTGGATAGTTTCAAGGGTCTTAACCCTTTGGCCCGATGCATCGTAGATAACGGGCGTTAGAGAGTGAGGGGAGGAGATCTCGAGCCAAAGGTGATTGTGAACCACCGCTGAAGAAAGACGAAGCGAAACAAGCTCCGGCTGCTCGAGGGCCTGATCTCGAATACCGGGCTCCTCCACCAACCCGGCCTCACTAGCAGCCCAGCCCAGCGCAAGACGCACCGCCTCCGCCATGTAGGCGGTATCCAACTTGCTCAGTCGATCGTTGGTAGTGTGAAAGAAGGGGTTAAAGTCGTCAAAATCCTCGATAAGTAACGCCGCCGGGATGTTATACTGCCAGAACCAGTAGTGGTCGCTGCGATCGGTGGCGTCGAAGATATGCTGATCCGGCACGATATCGAGTTCGTAGATATCTATAAGCTCTATCAGCATCTGCCCCATATCCTGCGAAGCCTGATCATAAGGGTTGCAGTGTATGTCCATGTGAGGCAGTACGTCACTGTTGTATGCTATCATGTCCATGTTGAGGGCGGCAATCATGTTGTCTCCCGCTTCAACCGCGTCCTTCACGTAGGCCTCTGAACCCCAAAGCCCCAACTCCTCGCCGGAGAAGAGCACGAATCGAAGCGTGTGCTGCCAGTTGTGTGTTCCCATTATCCTTGCCGCCTCAAGCACCACCATCACCCCTGAAGCGTTGTCGTCGGCACCCGGGGTGTAGGTCCACATGGCATCAAAAGTGAAGGCATCGTAGTGGGCGCATAAAATCACCTGTAGGGAGTCTTTACCCGGCAGGGTGGCGACCACGTTGTACATGGTGTCCGACCCGATCGAGGACTGAGCGTTAATATAAATGGCCTCTAGCGCTTCTGCGTTCTCAACCCCCAGTGGCAAAGGACGGGTCTCGCTAAACCAGGAGGGGAGAAAAGGTACGAGTTCTACCTCAAAACCTCTGGCCTGGAACTGCTCGGCAAGCCACCGCGCGGCGCGATCCGAGCCCTCTGAAAGCGCGAAGCGGCACGGGATGGAGTCCGGCTCCCCTTCGATGGTTACCGGGATCTCGCCACTTAACGATGCGAGGGTGGCCGAAAGGGTATCTGAATTGACCTCACCCATCAATTCGTGGATATCGGGATCGTATTCCACACTACCGAAGCTTATTATCCCACTCAACAAAATCGATAAGATCACAGCAGGCCTCCAGGGTTCAAAATCAGTTTAATGAATATAGGAACGGAGGGGTAAGTGTCAATAGGTAAGATACCCAATTTGTTTCTTTTCAGCTTCGTGGGGTTCACTTATTATCCCAGAAGGGCTCGGGTGAACTCAGCGGCACAGAAGGGCACTATGTCCTCGGGTTGCTCGCCCATCCCTATGAAGTAGATGGGAAGCGAGAGGCGTTCGACTATTGGGATCACCACACCGGCCTTACAGGTGCCGTCAAGTTTGGCGATCACAAGACCTGTAACACCCAAGGCATCGTAGAAGCCCTCTGCCTGTCTGAGACCGTTCTGGCCGGTGGAGGCATCCATCACCAAAAGAACCTCATGAGGGGCTTCGGGTATCACCTTAGCAGCCACCCTTCTGATTTTCTCCGCCTCGGCCATCAGGTCGCGCCGGGTGTGAAGACGCCCTGCGGTGTCCACAAGGACAACGCCGTAGCCCTTGGTCAACGCCTTCTTTAGAGCGTCGTAGACCACGGCTGCGGAGTCCTGACCCTGCACCGAGGAGACAATATCGGTAGCGGTGCGGGCGGCCCAGCGCTCAAGCTGGAGCCCTGCCGCGTCGCGGTAGGTGTCTGCCGCGGCTATTAGAACTTTGTGAGGTCTCCACAGGGTGGCCAACTTGGCAACGGTAGTGGTCTTCCCACTCCCGTTGGTGCCTACCAGCATTACAACCGTAGGATGAGCACCGAACTCGAACGGCTTCTGGGCTTTCTCTAATATTCCCTGGATGAGTCCAGCCAATCTTTCCTTCTCCCCCTTTGATTCGGAAAGAAGGGATTCGACGCGTTCGACCCCGATGTCGGCCTCTACGAGTAGCTCCTCAAGCTCATCGCGGTCACCGCTGCTGAACGCCCGCGTGAACCGGCGGCGCAGGCTTAAGAAGCCTTCCCTAAGCTTCTTCCACTGCAACATGGTGGCGCTTTACGTCCTTTAAGCGCACCGAGATGATCTTGGACACACCCGGCTCCTCCATCGTTATCCCGTAGATGGTGTCCGCCTTCTCCATGGTGCGCTTGTTGTGGGTGATAATGAAGACCTGGATGTGCTCCTTGATGTGCGAGAGGTAGGATGCAAACTTGAGGACGTTAGCGTCGTCAAGCGGGGCGTCAAGCTCGTCGATAAAAATGAAGGGTGCGGGACGCACTCCGTAGAAGGCAAAGAGCAGCGCGATGCCCAACAGGGCACGCTCGCCGTCTGAGAGCTGGGAGAGGCGCTTGAGCTGTTTACCCTCGGGACGAGCGGTTATTTGGATAGGCGAGTTGAATGGCTCGTCCGGATTCTCTAATCGCAGATCCGCCTCGCCGCCAGGGAAAAAGAAGTTGAATGTCCGACGGAACTCCTCCCGCAACGCTCTGAAGGTGGTCTCGAAACGGCTCCGGGCCTCCTCGTCTATCTCGCGGATGATAGTGGTCAGGCTTTCCGCCGCCTGGCTGATGTCGGTATGCTGTGCCTTTAAGCGATCCAGTTCCGCCTTTTCTTCTTCGTATTGTATCGCGGCATACTCGTTGACCGGCCCCAAATCCTCAATGCGACGTTTGATCTCTGCAAGCTCAGCATCCACCTCCTCAGGCGTCATCGCTTGCGCGTCCGCGTCTTGATCCGCAGGTAGAGGCGTTGAAACCGGAGGTCCCAGCTCCTCCCTTTCCCGCTTCAAGAGAAGCAGCTCGGTGCGAAGCTGAATAAGGTCCTCCCTCAAGCTTTCAAGCCCGGCCTCACGTTCGGTAAGTTCTTCCTCCTTCTCTCGTTTGGCCTGGATAACCTTTGATGTGTCAATCTTTGCCAGACGCTCGGCTTGCCTCTCGCGGCGTTCGTTAAGGCTGGCATGTTCTTTTTGAAGCTCCTCGACAGCCTCACCAAGGTCTGATGTTTCCTGTCGGGTGCTTTCCGCATCCTTCTGCCTGGAGGCAAGAAGTTGATCCAGACGGCCTTTCTCAGCCTCCAGACGCTCGTTGCGCTCACGAGCCAGATGCTCTGCTTCCTCCTCCTTTCCCAAGGTAAGAAGCTGATCGTTAAGCCCTGCCAGTTTGTCACGCAGGGCTTCCTCTTCTTCGCTGAGAGTCTTCTCAAGCTCACTCAGCGCCTCTTCTTTCTCGGAGCGCTGCGACTCCAGCATGCTTATCTTTTCCTCAAGCTCCGCGAGCGTTCCTCGAGCACCTTCGGCTTCTTGTTCACATTTGTGTGCTTGGGCTCGCAATCGGTCGCGTTCTCGTTCGAGCTCGGCGACCTGTTCATTTATGCGAGCAACCTCTGTCTCCAACGCCTGCTTGCGGCTTCGTTCCTCAAGGTATGAACTTCTCGCTTCATCGAGCTTGGTGGCAAGGTCCTCGCGTTCTTTGCGTGATCGGTCCAGATTTTCTTCCAGGGAAGCAATCGAGGTCTTCTCTTGCTTTTCCTGACCTTCCAACTCCTTGAGCCTGCGCCGATCGGCAAGCACCCCGCGAGGTCTACCCAGAAGAACAACCCCGTCCGAACGAAGCGCTGTCCCGTCCGGGCTAACGAAAGAAAGCTGGGGATATTGTCCGGCAAGAGAATCGAGATCGGCAAGATCGGCAAGCACCCAACTCTCAAGACGCGCGGCAAGCAACCGAGGTGCACCTTTCTTGAGAGATACCTTATCAGCAATCCAGAGTTTGAAGCGCGCATCAGATGGGCGCTGGGGGGATGAAAAGGTGGGCCTGCGGTCAAGCACCAGCCCGGCCTGACCTTCGAGGGAAAGATCTTCAAGATCAGGCATGCCGGTTGCCGCAGCGAATCCGAGCACATCGTAAAGCACCGCCTCAAGGGCCGCCTCGAGTTCCGCTGGATAGCTCAGGAACCCCTCCATCAACCCGCGGAATCGAGGACCCAACTGCTTACGCAAAGCACGCCGCGGCTGATTCTCAACCCTTTCTCGGAGCGACGCTGCCTGCCCGGCTAGCTTGGATTGGTGCTCTATCTGCTCCTGGCGTTTGCGTTCGGACGCTTGAATCTCCTCGTTCAGTCGAGCAAGACGGTTCTCGACCTGGGGGATCCCTTCTTCCTGTTCGGTCAGTGCGGATGCCGCCTTCTCGAGATTCCCCTTGATCTTTGTAAGTTCGCTGCGGAAAGAGCTGGCTCGTTCGGAGAGCTTGGAAAGCTCACCCCGGGCGACGGAGGCCAGAGATGCGGCGTTTTCTCCGCGGGAATACTCACGGGTTCGTTCCTCTATATGCCGAGCAAGCTCGGCTGAGAGCTCCTTAAGCTCTCCGCGTGTCTCGCGCACCTTGGAACGGTAAGCTGCCAGACGTTCTTCGTCGGCGTGCAACTTGCCTCTTGCCTCCTGTAGGGCTCTGTCTGCCTCCTGTCTGCGTTCTGCCGCCTCCTCCTGGGCGCGTTTGGTCTGCTCGGCCTCTGAAGCGATCTCTTCGATGCGACGCTCGGCTTCCAGCTTTTCCTCCTCGATTCGCGCAATGCTCTCCCCAAGTGCCTGGCTGCGTGTACGTGAGGAAGAAAGTTTTGCGGCTATCTCAGAGAGCTTCTTATTCACCTCATCAAGTACTCTTCTGGCCTCTCGTTCGGCTGCCATGAGCCGCATGAGTTCAGAGTCCTTCTCCTTAAGCCCCCTGCGAATCCCCTCAATCGAGAGCAGTAGCTTGCGTTCTTCCTCCTCCAGTGCAGAGATGGTTTTATCCTTTTTCTCCATCTCCTGCAGAACCGCCTCGAGACGGGCGTGCATCTTACGAGCCTCTAGGGTTACAAGTTTTTCCCGCAGTTCCTTGTAAAGCTGTGCACGCCTGCGCTGACGGGCCAGGGCTCGAACGATACGCTTGCGTTCGCCTATAATATCTTCCAACCGAACCAGATCACGACGGACCAGGTCGAGCTTGCGCTCGGATTCCTTGCGTTTCTCGCGGAATCCCAGCACCCCGGCCGCGGACTCCAAAAGGTTATGCAGGTCGCCGCCCACGATGGCGGTAAGTTTGGTAGCGTCAAATATCGAGTAGAGACGGCCTCCGGCAGCCCCGCCGCGAAGGATCGCCTCGATATCCTTAAGCCGGCACTCCTCGCGGTTGATCTCAAAGCTCGACTCGCCGGTTCGGTAGTAGCGCCTGCGTAACTCCACCTCGGCCGGAAGATCAGGGAACTCGCCTTCGTTTTCGATAACCAGACTGACATCGGCATACCCCAACTCGGACAACCGGCCGCTTCCTGCAAAGATAAGATCCTCGCTCTTGACGCAGCGAAGGCGAGATAACGCCTGCTCACCCAAGACCCATCGGATACCATCGAGAACGTTTGATTTACCGCAACCGTTTGGACCAACAAGTGAGGTCATGCCTGGCGAGAGTTCCAGAACCGTCTTGTACGGAAAGGATTTGAACCCGTAGAGCCTGAGTTCCTTAAGCCGCATGATTGAATCCTAACTCCCTCTCAAGGCCCTGAATAGTTGCCCAGACTGACTAAAGACACAGTAAGGGAAGGTGCTCAGCGCCTGCGTCTACCAAAGGTCTTCTTTGCCTCGCTGCGCAGGCTGGACATCTTCTCGTGTGCCTGGGGGTGGGCGAGAACATGTTCCCAGTAAACCATAATCATAGAGTAGGCGACGATAAGCACCAGACCCACAAGAAACACGGCCAGCACCATGAGTTTCTTAGGCGGGAAGTAGGGAACCTCGGGAGGCTCGACCCACTCAAGCACGGAGATAAGGGGTGTGTCCTTGGCTTCCATAAGCTTGGCTTGCTCGTATTGCTGGATCAGCAACATGTATATCTCCTGCTGCACCACGAAGTCCCGGTAGAGCTTTAAGTAACGTGATACAACCGGAGGCAGCGATGCAAGCTTTGCCTGGATAACCGCAAGTTCCCGACGTGCCGGCTCATACTGCGGGTTGTCGGTGGTTGAGAAGGAGCGCATGTATTCGAGCTCCAACTCCTTCTGCATCGCCTGTGCCTTGAGCTCGGCGAAGGCCTGTATCTGGCCCATCTCAGGACTCACCATTGGCAGCTTATGCTTGCGCTGGAATTCGGTGAGGGAGTCCTGGGCTGTCTTCATCTCCTCCTCAACCTGCGCGAGTCGCCCTTCGATGAACTTCCGCATATGACGACCCCTTGTGTTGCTCGAATGTGTGAGATAGTAATCCAAAGCCTTTGCATAGGTGTTGACGATGTCTGCCACAAGCACGTTGTCCGGACCTACCGCCTCGATTACAAAAACCTGCTCACGAGGTAGAAGCTTGTATGCAGTCATACCTGTAAGTTCTTCGCGCGCTTCGGCCCGATCGGTCACATCAAGCCTTTCTAAAAGCACGCAGGAATCTATCACATGATCGGTAACGGTCTGGGAACGCAATATCTCCCCGTAGAAGAGCATCTCACTCGCTTCGACCCCGGGGATACTCAAACCCGTGATCCCCAACTGCGACTGCAGACCCGAAAGCACGCCCATAACGCCGCTTTCCTGTGTGACGGGAAGAAGCTTAACCTCCGCTCTATACCTCTTTGGTAGAAGAAAGGCAAGTGCAATACCCAATCCGCCGAAGCAAGCGATAGCAATAAGCATCTTCCACCAGCGGCGAACGATGAAAATAAAAAGGTCAACAACACTGAAAGTCATCTCACTCACCAAAGGTTAAGATAACGGCCACCAACCCCAAAGCAGATGCGGCTAGCCCAACCCAGTCTCGCACCTCATAAAGTGGCTTTCGGGGAACAAAGATCATCGCCCCTGGTTCAAGCTGCATATCAGGATGTGCACGCCGGGTGCGTCCGTCCGGATATATAACACGGATTGCCCCTAGATTGGCTGTCGAAGAGAAGCCGCCCGCGTGTCCCAGGTACTGATTTAGGGTCAGGGCCTCGTTGTAGATGACCGGTCCAGGCTTGCGTAACTCGCCGGTCATATATACAAATCGTTCTGAGCGAGGCACGGTTACAATATCTCCATGCTCAAGCTGAGTGTTCTCTCCTTGCCCGGTGGCGAGGTATTCCTGCATATCAAAGAATATCCGCTCGTCTCCCCGCTGGATATAGCAGTGAGCCAGATCGCTTTGTGGAATAAGAACTGCACGACTTTCAAGGAAATCACACACCCCCTCGCCGGGCTCGAACTCCAGCCAGTGTTCGGCGTTGAACTGGCGACGCAGTGTATCGGTAAGGAAAACCAGCTGGATGCCGGGCTCATCAACGGCCTCTTTGGCAAACACCGCACCCCGCAGGAGAACGAAGAGCTCCATCTTAGGGACATGGATGATATCTCCGTCTGAAAGAGGGGGATTGGCGTTCAGCTCTCCATCCTCACGATAACGACGAAGATTGACCCTTAAGGTGTCACCGGAGCGCCTGACCAGTGAGATGTTTGAGACCGATCCCATGGAGGTGATGCCTCCAGCCAGATCGATACCGTCCTCTACCCGCATAAAGGGGGTAACAAGATAACTACCTGGCCACTGGACATCGCCAAGGACGTTTATCTTGCAAAGCCTTGCTCCAATTAGGACAAAGTCTATCTCGACAGGCCTGATGAAATCACGAAAGGCCTCAGCCACCTGCTTGCGAGCCTTCTTGACAGCCACGTCCACGACCTCCATATAACCCACGGCCTCAAGGTTAACAAGACTCACCTCTCCAAAGGTCTGTCCGAAGGTTGTCATCCGGCGGCTTGAAGGCAGCATAATTACAAGCTGCCCGGTAGGGGTAATCCGGGTAGGATAGCTGTAGGAAAAACTGCCCTTTACAATAATCAGCAGGCTGTCGCCGGCGTTAAGCACGTAGTCATCTATGGAAACCGGCTGTTCAGGAACCCTCCCAAGCTCAACAGGTATCTGGCGGCCAAAGGACTCGCCGGAGACCTGACCAAGCACTGCAAGAAACCAGAACAATATCCCCATCATGAGAGATTATACCTAAATCCGAGCCTTGGTCAATGGTGCGATCTTCTTCAAAGATAATCTGCCTGAGTTGTTTCTGTTTGCTCAGGGTGCCTGAAGAGCGCGACTTCTTCGGACTCATAAAGTCTATGGCAGATCATAGAAAGAAACTTGACCTCGCCTATAACAACAGATATCATCTCAAGGAGACAGTATGAAATCCACCCCCTTCCTTTCGGGAAGATTTATTTCTGAGGAAAGACGCTGTATTGACAAACCGCTGGTTTCGCCTACACTATGTTCTTAATTATCTTAAAGATGCAGCAAAGTAAGGAGGTTTGGTGGACGCGGAAGAAGACAGGCGAACGAAGCAACTTTTGGAAGCCGCCAGGCTTAAGACGCAGTTTCTGGCCAACATGAGCCACGAGCTACGTACGCCCTTGAACTCGATAATCGGCTTTGGCGAGCTTTTGATGGACGGGCTGGTGGGGCAACTAAACGAGAAACAGACCCACTATATAAAGATCATCCACTCCTCCGGCGTACATCTTTTGCGGCTGATCAACGACATCCTTGACTTCTCCAAGCTTGAGGCGGGTATGCTTGAGGTTTTCAACGAACCTACCGACCTGCGCGAGGTGGTTGAAGACGTTCTGCGTGTATACAGCGTGATCGCCGAACGCAAGGAGATTGAGATTCACGTAGATATACCTCCACAGATGCCTCTTCTGCTCACCGACAGGCGCAAACTCACTCAGATAATCGACAACCTACTCTCCAACGCCGTAAAGTTCACCGACCAGGGGTGTGTGGAGGTTGCAGTAACCAGGCGCAAAGATGATATGCTTGAGGTGACGGTAAGCGACACCGGGATAGGGATGGAGCCACAAGAGCTTGCGCACATCTTCGATCCATTCCGTCAGTTGGATGCCTCCACCACCCGGCGCCATCAGGGAACAGGACTTGGGTTGACGTTGGTAAAGAAACTTCTTGAGATTCAGAATGGTACAATAGAGGTTCAAAGCTCGCCTTCTAAGGGTTCGAGGTTCACCTTCCGGCTGCCCTTTGTGGAGTTCAAACCCGAGAAGCCTCGCAAGGCAGCTAAACGAGATGAGCTGGTTCACAGGCTTCCTGCGGCTGGCGAGCGTCCCATCCTGGTGGTTGAGGATAACCCGTTGGCGGCGAACCTCATGTCGGTGTGGCTTTCTGAGGCCGGCTACAAGGTCGAGGTGGCCTCCACCGGTGAGGAAGCCCTGCAGAAGGCGGTAACCCTGCGCCCCGCTGTGATTACCCTGGACATCCTACTCCCTCAGATGGACGGCTGGCGTGTGCTGCATCGTCTCAAGGAGATGCCAGAGATCAAGGATACACCAATCATAGTGATCTCGATCGTGGAGGACAAAAGTTTCGGCCTCTCGCTTGGCGCGGTAGACTACATGGTCAAGCCGGTCTCGCGTAGCAATCTTATCTCGAAGATCGAGCGCCTCACCAAGAGCGTCCCAAGGCCCGGTCGCCTCCTCGTGATAGAAGACAACCCGGCGGACATCAGTCTGATAGAGGAGATACTTCGGCTGGACGGCTACGAGGTGCTCAAAGCCACCTCTGGAGTGGATGGTCTCAAGGCCGCGCGCAGCGAGAAGCCGGATCTCGTGATTCTGGATTTGATGATGCCTGACCTGGACGGCTTCGACGTTATGAGGCTTTTGGAGTCCGATGAAGCCACCCGCAGGTTGCCGATTATCATCCTTACCGCCAAGGACCTTACCCAGATCGATCGAGCCAATCTGGGTGCCAACATCCGCGATATCTTCGGCAAGGCACAGCTTAACCGCGACTCACTTCGACAAAAGATCGCCCAGCTTCTATCTCACCCAAAAGGGGGTAGTGGGGAATGAGTCGCATCCTCGTGGTGGAAGATAATGAGGGGAATCTGGAGCTTATACGCGTGGTCCTGGAGATGGCAGGGTATGAGGTGATAGGTGCATCGAGTGCCGACGTGGGGCTGCTGGCGGCCAGAAAAGCTCACCCCGATCTTATACTCATGGACATGCACCTGCCGGGTATGGATGGATACGAAGCGACGCGGATCATAAAGGGCGATAATGAGTTGAAGCACATCCCGGTCATCGCGGTCACCGCTGTCACCGACCGCACCGATGAGGAACGTGTTCGTGCCTGCGGCTGCGAGGGATTCATCGCCAAGCCGGTGGATACCCGCAGTCTGGCCGCCCAGATTGCCGAGTTCCTGAAACCGGGGGGCGTGGAGCCCTCATGAATCAAGAAAAATCCACCCGTCGGGTGCTGGTGGTAGATGACGACCCATATCTTTTGAATCTTCTTGACCTGCGCCTGGCAGAGCAGGGGTTTGATGTTATGCTGGCTTCATCCGCCCATGAAGCGCTCACAAAGGTGGAAGATACGAAGCCTGACATCGTTATCGCGGACATCATGATGCCCGGCATGGACGGATATGAGCTCTGCGCGTGCGTCCGCGCAAACGAAAAGCTGAAAAACACCCCGTTTATCTTCCTCTCCGCACTCGCCGACACCCAGGACAAGGTGAAGGGTCTGCGGTTGGGTGCAGACGACTACCTTACCAAGCCGTTCGAGTTCCATGAGCTTTTGGCAAGGATAGAGATACTTTTGGATAGATACTCCCGCTACCAGGAGACCTTCGAACAAGCCACAGAGATCGCTACCACAGGGAACATCGAGGATCTGGGGGTGATTGACCTCTTGCAGATGCTTTCTTTCGGCCAGAAGACAGGCCAGGTGCATCTTGAGTCGGGTGAAGAGGAGGGGTTTCTTTATCTGAGGTCGGGCAAGCTCATAGCCGCAACCTACCGCAACAAGCAGGGGCGTGCCGCACTACCCACCCTGCTTTCCTGGTCGCAGGGCAGATTCAGAGTCAAGCTCACGGATAGCCTCTCTCTCACCCCTACGATCGAAAGTCAGACCGACGAGGCGATCTTTGCGGCGCTGCGTGAGCTGGATGAGACCGAACGCATAAAACAGGAGCTCGACGCAAGGTCTATCCCGGTGTTTTCGGCAAAGCCCAAGCCCGAAGCGGAGGTGCAGGAAGTTCTACTCCAGCTGGTAGACGGCAGCCACAGTATCAAGGAGGTGCTTGCAGCGAGTCCTCTCTCGAACCTTAAGACCATCGAGGAGATAAAAAAGATGGTAGAAAAGGGGCAGATCGAGCTGCGACCTGGGGAAGAGGCAGCTCCGAAGGTGATGGCTCCTGCCGAACCCGAGGCTAAGGAACCCCCTGGCGAGGAAGCCTGGGAGCCTAAGTTACCCATCGAAGTGGAGGGAGCGGAAGCAACCAGAGAGACAGTACCTTTGGAAAAGGCAAAACCTCCGAAGGAGGAGGCGGCCCCTGCCGGACCCCAGGTTGAGGTTAAAGAAAAACTCCCACCGCAGGAGTTCAACCTTATAGTGATCGGCACGGACAGGGATTCCCGCAACACCTTTATCCATACGCTCTCCGGCGAGGAAGAAACAGAGGGCAAAGGAGAGACGGTCCTGAACTTCGGAAGGGTAATGATGGGTCCTCACCAAATCAACATTTATGGGCTACCCGGGGCAAAGCGATTCGCCCCACTTTGGCAAACCTTCATTCAAAGGGTTCACGGGATGATACTTCTGGCGAACGCCAGCATCGAGGAGGAGGTAGACAACCTGCGGTTTGCGCTTTTGCTTCTGGGTCCACGCATACAGGGTCCGAAGATCGTCATAAACACCGATCCAACCCATCCTGAGATCGAGCTTGGTCCCGAGACATATGGTGCTAATACCCTTGTCTGCCTGTCCTCTGACCGCATCAAGGCCGCATGGATCGTCTCAGAGCTCATCGAAGAACTCGTCCGTTAATCCACAATGGATCTTGCTAAGCTTCGCAACATAGGGATAGCCGCACACATAGACGCAGGTAAAACCACCACCACCGAGCGGGTGTTATTCTACGCCAAGAAGATACATCGAATGGGCGAGGTGGACTCAGGCTCGGCAACCATGGACTGGATGGCCCAGGAGCGCGAGAGGGGGATAACCATAACCTCGGCGGCCACCACCGTCGGCTGGAAGGATTGCCGAATCAACATCATTGATACCCCTGGTCATGTGGACTTCACCATCGAGGTGGAACGTGCCTTAAAGGTTTTGGACGGTGCGGTGGTCATATTCTGCGCGGTGGGTGGGGTTGAGCCGCAGTCGGAGACGGTATGGCACCAGGCGGATAGATACCACATTCCTAGAATCGCGTTCATAAACAAGATGGATAGAGTGGGTGCGGACTTCGAGCGGGTGATTGATATGATGTCCTCCCGCCTCCCTCAGTTCCCTGTGCCTGTGCAGATTCCCTGGGGTGCTGAGCAGGGGTTCGTGGGCGTGATAGATCTAGTGGGGTGGCGTGCCATCCGGTGGAAGGACGAGACCCTGGGGGCGGAGTTCGTGATAGGGGATATTCCAGTAGAACTTATCCCACAAGCCAAGCGCTGGCGCCAGCATCTTGTGGATAAGGCAAGCGAAGCGGAAGATACCATCATCGAAGACTACATGGCGGGCCAGAAGAGCGAAAGCGCGACCCTGCGGAGGGCGTTACGCAAGCTTACCCTTGCAAACAAGATAGTGCCCGTGCTGTGCGGCTCCGCTCTAAAGAATAAGGGTGTGCAGCCTCTTCTTGATGCGGTGCTCGAGTATCTGCCGTCACCACTTGATGTACCGTCGGTTAAAGGTCATGATCCGGAAGATGAAGAAAAAATAGTTGTCCGGGAACCCTCACCTGATGTTCCCTTCTCGGCCCTGGTCTTCAAGCTAACCTACTCCCAGCACATGGGGCCTTTGGCGTTCACAAGGGTTTACTCGGGCAGGGTTGAGCGTGGTCAAACAATCAGAGGATTCCCGGGCGGCAAGCGTTCACGCGCCACTAAGCTTCTGCTGGTACACTCAAACCACTTCGAGGAGGTCCCCAAACTCGAGGCGGGAGAAATTGGACTGATTGCAGGATTGCGCCACGTGACCACCGGTTCCACCCTGGCCGATCAGAAGCACCCCATCGTCTATGAGCTGATGCGTTTCCCTGAGCCGGTTATCCACCAGTCGATCGAGCCGCATACCCAGGCGGACGAGGCCAAACTGGGCAAGAGTCTTGCGATCCTTGAGCTTGAGGATCCAACCTTCAAGGTGCGCAGTGATCCGGAGACCGGACAGCTTCTTGTGAGCGGGATGGGCGAGCTGCACCTGGAGATACTGGTTGATCGGCTCCGGCGTGAGTTCCGGGTACCGGTGCGGACTGGAAAGCCACAGGTCTCTTACAGGGAAACTGTAACCCAGAAGGTGGAACACTCTTCCACGTTCTCCCGTTTGATCGGACAGAAGACCCACTACGCAGGGGTCACGTTAAGACTCGAACCTTACAATAAGGGTAAGGATATAAAGATACACCTGCCACAAGAGCTGCCGCGCGAGTTCCTGGATGCGATCCGGCAGAGCCTTAATGACTCGTTCAGTGCGGGTTCCATGCTTGGCTACCCTATAACCAACGTTCGAGTGACGGTTACCGGCGTGGACTACCGTGAAGACGAGGCCTCGGAGGTGGCGTTCAAGGCCGCGGCCGCCCAGGCGTTCACCGAGGCTTACCAGAAGGCCTCACCCGCACTGCTTGAGCCTATAATGGATGTGGAGGTAATCACGCCTGAGGAGTATATGGGCGACGTGCTTGCTGACATCAGCACACGGCGAGGGAAGATAGAGGAGGTGGAAAGCATCAAGGAGCATAAGCTCATCAATGGCTTTGTGCCACTTGCCGCGAGCTTCGGCTACGCGACGGCGCTGCGATCCTTGACCCAAGGGAGGGCCAGCTTCGCAATGCACTTCTCACACTACGCGCTCCTGCCCGAGGCAGAGCGCAAAAAGCTCTTCGACTACCTAACTTTTACCCCATAAAAACACTTCACGATTTTATGGGGACCCCGTCTTCTCCTGTCATTGCGAGGAGTACGACCCTAAGGGTCGTTAGGACGAAGCAATCTCATGGCTTTTACTACCTTGACACCTCCCAAGTCCTTTATATAATATAACCTGAAACTAAAAAGTGGAGGACGACATGGCGATTGAATTGCCTATACCGGAAAACCTTTCGAGAATCTTTGAAGAACAAAAGGCAATCCGCGATAAAATTCTGGTAGAAATCGCAACCGATGAAGCATGTCAAGAACACCTGAAGATTGTTGATCACGCAGTTGCAGTTATTAGACTTGCTGGGCTTGTAAGGAAACACAGAAATGACGAAGAACTAATCCAACAGGGCTTGGTAGCAAGGATATACAACGACGTCTCTACTAGTCTGAGCTTAATGCTCTCCGGTTACTATCAAGTATCTTGCATGGCACAGAGAGATTTAATTGAGTGTTCTCTTTTACTTCTAAAATTCACACTCGACCGTTCCTCGATTCAGAGATGGAAAACTGACAGTGATGCCCCAGAATTCCGAGCAGTAAGAATCAGAGAATTTATAGAGCAAAATGCGATAGAATTGCCAGAGGGCTTTATTCAAGGCATCCGTGATACTTATGCAGGGCTTTCTAAAAGGGGGATACATCCTCATTACCTTGAAATGACACGAATGCTAATGAAAGATACGGAACCCCAAGGTAACCTTTTT
>Ga0114925_10000195_pt1 | contig 24228 bp, 25 predicted proteins | sample SumtaG_2_FD_87287 | JGI IMG/M metagenome (GOLD analysis project Ga0114925, IMG submission 87287) | Deep subsurface microbial communities from Indian Ocean to uncover new lineages of life (NeLLi) - Sumatra_00607 metaG | ecosystem: Environmental > Aquatic > Marine > Oceanic > Sediment | place... | reverse complement strand
CTCTTTTTCCGCAATTTCATTAAGATAATAATTGATTCTTGAAAACGGTAATCTCTCTATTTCGAAATCAAAAGGATATTCTTCTCCAAAATAAAAGTTTAAATCAATTGGGAAGTTAAATTTGTTTTTTTTGTTATCATTCATTATTCATCAACTATTTCAAGTTAAATTCTTAAATTTTCGATTGAGCTTAAAATATTCATGGATTTTGAGGATTATATATTTACCTTATAATTTATTTAATTACCAAATTTTATTGTTATTGTTGACAAAGCTGAATTCTCTCATCTTAAAATATGGTGAATAATATGGATAAGACAATTCTTATTGAGAATGTAAACACTCTCTGCTTTGACAAATAACATGCTTTAATTAATAAATCCTTTTTAATAAATCCTTTTTTACCATCTTGTTTTTAACAATAGCAATATCTTTCTTTTAAATGTCAGTAAAGTTATAAAATAAATATCATATTTATAATTAAATTATGATTCAAGAGTTAAATAAGAATATCTACGAAATTTTTGAGTTACTAAAAGATTCTTATGGGCATATCGATTTTAGAAGTGTTTTATTTAGAAAAGATGGTTGTCAAAATCGTTTATTCACAATCTTGAGATTTTCTAATAAGACTGAAGGTGAAATAAATAAACATTATGAAGAATTAAAAATAGAAAAAATTAAGACAGAAAATTTTGAAGTTGAACATAGGGTTGTTCAAGTATCCGAATGGGAAGATTTGCTCATTGGATTATACAACGAAATTTATGAGGAAATTGAAATATATGACAATGATGAGTTTCGCTATAACTATAATCAATACGAGCAATTTAAATCAGTTTTTATAGAAGAATTTAAACCGCTTTATAACACACCTTCTATGAGATTTTACTACACTGAAGAAGAAGTTAAAAAACATAATCTTATCAGTTTTCACTATAATTTATCCAATGAAAACAAAGATCATAATGAGTTATTTAAAATCCTTAATAAAGAGATTTTAAGAATAGGAGAAGATGATATTCATGATATTATAAACCGTACCCTTGAACTCGATGGTTATGGTTCGTATAACCGCCTAATATCTATTTTATTGCCAATTTATATTAATATTAATGATTTAGCTTACTCTAATGATATTCTCACCGGAAAAGTAATTTTCCATAAAATCTTTAATGGATCTAAGATATTTTTAAGGATATATTCTGAGCCAAATTACAATAACAAAAAATTAACAGGAAGGGAAGAATTCACCATCGAAAAAGATGGTGAGGAAACTGTATCATTGGAAAATGAATATTATGAATCTTCATTTCAGATAGATTTTACCAAGTATGATTGTGACCCAAATTTTAAAATTAGAATATTCTGGGACAAAATTCCAAATATTTATCTAGTTAATCTCGAGAAATCATTTGGTTCTCCAAAATACCTAAAATCCTATGAGAAATTAGCGAATATAGATGAAGAACAAAAAAAAATTGATTTTAAATTAAACTATGAAAATATTATTGATCTTGTTATCGCCATTAAAGAAGATTATATGGAGATTATCGATAATATTAATAATGCTTATAGAAAAGGACTTTTTGATTGCGTGTATATTTTAGTAAGAAAATTACTTGAAAATTTGATGATTGATTGTTTAAGAAAGTATTATACAATGCATAAAGTTGATAAATTTTATAATCGGCATAAAGAAAAATTTCATTCATTTAGTCAACTTAAAATAAATCTCAACGAAATGATAAATGATCAAGACTTCAAGGGATCAGTAGGAGATATCCGACAAGCTTTAATAGATTATTTAGAGATTTTTAGAGAAACTGGCAATTCAAGTGCTCATTCTTTTTTCAGTATCAATCATCAGCATCTAATAGAAGATAATCGAGATAAGCTGATAATCATCATAACACAATTAGTTAAGATTTACAATAATATAAATCATAATTACGAAGGAGATATAGTAAATTAAATCATATTATCAATAAAATAGTTCTCTAAGATTTTTAAATCCTTTTTTTGATAAGATACGCTATTTCTCATACATCTGTACTGGTCTTTATTTATATATGTAGATGTCCTTCGATCAGGTAATCAAATTTCGATTATGTATTCAAACTTGTTTTTCAAAACTCTAAATATATTAACCTCATAATCGATTAATATCAATATTTAAATAACTATAATTTAAACATATTGTAAAAATCTAGTTAATGCATAAATATGAAATTAGTTAATACTAGTCTTAATAAGTTAATACAAGACAAGAATCTTACCTTCCTTATCGGAGCAAGTTGTTCAGTAAATACTCCTTCATGTCTTCCAACAGGTAAAGAAATGATGGAAGATATAGTTGAATTTTCCTGTTATGAGCGTTTTAAAGAGGATTTAAAAAATCTCATTGATAAAAATGGATTAAGGTTTGAACAGTTAGTAGAAATTTTCACGGAGTTTATAGATAAGAATTTGCATTGTATTGACTTTTTTTCTGAATGCAAATACCCAAATTCTATCCATCTACTATTAGCTTGTATGATAGAAAAAGGAAATTTCGTCATTACAACTAATTTTGACTCTCTAATTGAATTTGCTTTAATAAAGATTGGAATTTCAAGAGATTTAATCCTCCCTGTTATAACCAAAGATGAGTTTCAATTATATGAGGATCCTTATGAAAATTTTAAAAAGAGTAAATTTTCTATATATAAAATCCATGGTTCTCCATTAGATATTATTAAAAATACTTCAAAAACTGAATTAAGACAATCTCTTGTAATAATTACTAAATCTTTCGTAAGAAATAAAAAAGGATTAGACATATTTGAATTAGAACCTTATAAACAAAAAGCTATTGAAAACTTGCTAAAGAATAATTTTTCCCAATAGAACTGTAATTGAAGAACTGGAATGGAGGCATACTTACAATTTCTGAATATAACAATGATCTGAGCAGAAAATCTAAAAGAGAAAAAATCAAACCTCGAGAACTACCGGAAAAAATAAGCAAAACTGAGGAGGGAATTAAATATAAAAAGCGCACAATCGATGTTGTTAAACCTCTAAATAAATCGAGTTATAGGACACGAAGAGTAGTTTTTAGACATTTAAATCCGTATATATTTATTCCATGCATGATAGTTGGTACAATTTTACTCTTTATCATTTATTATCCCTCTATACCCACTTTTATATTTGCTCTATGTATCAGCATTTTTATTGTAGTGATTATTATTATGAAATATATTTCCCTTAGGGAGGGGACGCGTGAAAAGAAAAATGGGAAAAGTTATTAAGCTTTTAGAACAACCCAATCAGTCATTTTTAATAACTATGTTAGCTTTGATTTAAATTTTTTAATCTTTTCCTTTGTTTTAGAAGTAAATTCATATTCTTCAATTCCAGTGTCCAAAGATTTTTGAAAATATTCAAGAGCTTGGATATCATTTCCACTTCTAATTAGAAAATCTCCTTTAGAATCATAGAGATCGCTTAAGAATTTCAAATCATCTGTAAAAATTCCAATAGATTTGTCAATTAATTCCAAGGCTTCTTTATGTCTATCCATATGAGAGAATGCATATCCTCTTACTTTTAAATGGTATTTATTTTTTTTGTTATATTCTAAGTCTTTGGTAAATTCCTCAATTTTTTCATACTTTTTGAGGTTCATTAGACATTGTATATAATCCCCTATGGAATCATCAAAGGTTTTGTCGATTTCAAGAGAATTGCGAAAATATTCTATTGCTTTTTTAAAATTACCGCTGTTAAGATAATATTTACCCATATTATTAATAGCAATCTTTTTTTCTTCTAGATTTTTTGACAACTCCAACGCCTTCTTACATGCTTCAAAACAATCTTCCATATTACCTTGCTTTTGTTTTATAATAGAGATTCCCACCCAGGGGTTGAAGTATTCTTTATCTAATTCTAAGCATTCTTGAAGTAATTCTTCAGCGTAAACCAAATCTGGTTCAAAATCTATTAATAACTGAGCTAAATTTAATTTGGTGGATAAATCGTTAGGAAAGTGAAGATTAATCTTTTCATATATTTCCTTAGCTTGCTCAAAATGTCCTAAATAGGATTGAACGAGAGCTAATTTAAACCAAATTTCTGGATGTTCAAAGTTATTCTTTTCTGCTTTTTTTAATAATTTCGATGAAGCTTTGACATATTTTACCTCATTTCTTCCACTTTCCTCAAAATATTGTTGATTTAACCTTAATTTTATGTCTGCAAGAAGATATCTAGCATAAGTAAGAATGCTATCTGTATCGTTCGGAAAAACGGATGTTAACTTAGTCAATTCAATCTCAGTGAGCTCTAAATCATTTTTCGAATAATAGCATAATGCTAATTTAAATTGTGCTCTTTTCCAATATTCTGCCCTGTTATTTTTTGTATATCTCTTGAAGTATTTGATAGATTCATCAAAGCTTTTAAGTTTAAAATAACAATATCCTAAACCTAGAATTGCACTCTCATTAGTATTATCAATTTGAAGTGCTTTTTCAAAAAAAACTATTGCCGTATCAATATTATTTTGCTGGTAATGATGATCTGCTTGTCTTAATATTGTGTTTAGAGAAGTAGTAGATCTTGAGGACCTTTGTATAGTATAATCATCAGAAATGTAATAATCCTTTTTTTCTTCTTCGCAATAATATATTTCATCACTTTCCTCATTACAAAAGTAAGGTTTTCTTACATTTATGATATTCTTTAATAGTTTCATTGCTTCTTGAATATAATATAAATCCTCTTTTGGAGAAAAGGCTTTAAAAGTAGAATTAATAATAATATCATCCTCTTTTTTTATTTTAGTTAGAAAATTCATTCCATTCTTAGCAAAACCTACAGGTATTAATCTATTTGTATTATGTGGACTTATTGAGACCGATAATGAAGTTGAAAAACATCTCAGCGCATGTTTATAAGCATTATAATCTTCTCTATCTGCAAATGTTTGAGCCATTTGGCGTAAGAGGGTAATAATATTATTTTCAATAATTTCTACTTCTACTCCACATGGAGAGAGATCTTTATCAAAAAAAAATACGTATTTCCAATAAGGGATTAAATTTTCATTTAATTTCACTTTCTTTTCTAAATATTCTTCCAATTTCCACGGATTTTTAAATTCTGAAATCTTATCATAAACACCGAAACTTCTTTCGTTAATATTTCTTGGAAAACTAAGATTAAACCATAAATCTAAATCATCGCCTTTTTCTAATGCAAAAATAAAGCTGAACAATGTTTCAATAATCTGAAATTTTAGAAAATGTACTTCGAATTTAAGGTAAGTTAAGAATTTCTTTTTATAATTTGGAATTGTGTCAATTCCTTTTACATCTCCTAATATTTCTTCACATTCATTATAACTTTCTATTCTATCCTTTAGAAACTTATATTTTAATTCCCAATAGTCTAAAAAGTAATCATTATAAAATCTTTTAAAATCTTCATTCAAATTTTTCACCACTTTGATCTTCGATCAATTCAATAAGGGACATCTAAAGAATACATCACTCCATTAATATTATTTTTTATGATTGATTATGCGTATTTTAATAATTAGTTATCAAGTTCTCTAAATATTCAATTTCTTTTAGAATTTCACTCATTTCAGCTTCGAAAACAGGAATAGGAACATTTTCTCAATTACACCATGAGCTCTAAAATTCTTATTTTAAAATAATTCCCCAATATTCTTTACAATCATTTTTCAATTTATTCAATATGAATAACAGAACATCTTTCACCGTTATCTCACTTGGATCTTTTTTTGCTTCATAAAATCCCTTACAAACAAAAAAGTCTCCTCCTTGCACCTTTATCGAATTATTGTAGAAACTCCCAAATCCATATACATAAATCTCGTCAATCCATAAGTATTTAAAATCATCTTTAAAAAAATTCAAAAATACTTTCTTCTCTTTGTAATCCCCCTCAATTGGAATATGAAGATCTTCTTCATTTACAGAAATTTTTGGATCTGAATAAATGTGTTGCGCTCCTGTCCTTCCCATAACACTCATAAGCAATCTTTTATTTGTGTCGAATTTGAGTGTATAAAATACTTCTTTGATAATATCAAACATTTTTTGAACACGCTCATTTCTCAATTTAATCTCGTGGTTAAGCGTTTTTTCTAACCGTTCGTTGGTCTTTTTGTTTTGCCACCAATATAAGACGATTGCAATTATGATGGCAATGGCATTTGATATTGAACTTACTATGATACTCACTAACGATAACCATTCTTCCATACTATCATAATAGATTCTGAATTTATAAATAAATACAATGAGGAAAGTTAAAAAAAGTATTTATCAACTAATGGACAATAAATTAAAATCTATGTTTAATGTTTAAGGAGCGATATGTATAGAATTACTCTTCTCTTTTCTCTGGTTTCAACTTTTTAGTTGAAATCTATTTTAAGTGACATAAAAAGGAAAAATCCCGGCGTTATATTAAACCGATTAAGTGAAAAGATTTAAATACTGCGAAATAATTGTTATTCCATAGAAAGATAAAATTCGACCGATTCAAGTCTTTTGAATTTTAATCTGTCGCTAAGTTAGATTTGAAGTTTAAAAAAAGCGTAAATAAATAAGGATAATAAAAAAAATGGAAATAAGATGGGGGAAAAATAACCGTGACTCCTGCGCCACCCTGGATTTTTGTCTTTTGGTAGTGTGTTCTACACTCTACACCCCTCCCCCTATTTTTTTTCTGACCTTATTATTAGGTCGCGGCAGCAGGAGTCTTCCTTTCCTTTTGCAATTTTGAGAAATAAACTGGAAATTTTGTAAAATAAATTGGAAAAAAGCGTTATAGAAACTTTTCTTTGCTACTCTTCATGTAATGAACGATATAGCTATTATTTTATTAAATTAAATTTCTTCAATCTCTCTTGTGAACAATATTGCGCTACTTCTTCAGATGAATATCCAAATAAAATCCCCGATATGCTTTTTTGATCCAGAGTCACCTCAATCTACATTTTCTGGAGTCATGTTTGTCTCTCTTTTTAAGGATACTTCTTACATCGAGGATATTGCGTTGTTGTTGAGGGAGACTGGGGAATGTTTGATTTCGCTCGCAACCCGCCCTAACATTAGCAGAGAAATTTTAGCAAATTGCGGGGTGCTCGTTTCGTTCCTTCTTAAGAAATTAAAAATTCTAGGTTTTAAGATGGAATTAGTTATTCATAGAATCTAATTTTATATAAAAATCATTAAAAATAAGAATGTGAAACTGTAGAAAAGAAGATAAATTATAAAATAATTTTAAGATTCATAAAAAAACCATTAAAATAATGGTTAAATAACCAAATAACTAGATCCTTAAATTTATTTTATCATATAGTTTATTTAGATTAATTAGAAAAAAGAATTGAAAATATGAAAAATAAATTATATAATTTTATAAAGATTTTAGTAGAAGGATATTTCTGATTTAGTAAAGAAGTGAAAAAGTATCGAATATATGAATAAAAAATTCCAATAGAATGGGAATTTCGAAATTGGATTTCGAAGTTAATCGCGTTTAAAAACCTTTAAATTATACTTAGAATTAGATATTGTATCGATTTTTTAGTCGAGGGAGAGGTTGTTTTATCCAGATTTGAAGGGGGGCTTTCCTGTAAAATAAGGCTCTATTGACAATAATAAAAAGAAACTAAAAAAAAAGAAATTTAATTATTTTTTATTGCTTCGATATCTTCAATTATACTGGAAATTTTCTCAATCAAATAATTAGCTACATCTTCAGGGATTTTACATTTCTCCAAGAGAAAATTTATCTTTGTTATTGCATGTTCTAATTTACATTGGGTATATTCTAAGATACAGTCAATACTATAACCCTTTGAAATCTTAAATAGTGCTAGCTCCAGAAGCTTTGCAGAACACGAGATCTTAGCGCTAAGACATCTCCCTACGCAACATGGAATTTCATCTTCAATGAAGTCCTTCAAATTAAGTAGCTCAACTTCGATTAAAGCTATCTCATACGCTTGTTCTTCTCCTGTAGACGCTCCCATTAGAAGTACAATGTTGTTCCTTATTTCATGTAAGGAATCTATTATATACTCGGCATGGTAGTCTTCAATCAAGCCTTTTCTATTAAAAATCTCAGTTCTATGTTCAGCAAATCGTATAAATAGCTTTGCAAGGTAATCATGAAATAGAGCACAGGTAATACTTCCGTCTTCGAAGTAGTTAAATGCTTCATACAAATGATCTTGTGCCTGTGTTAGTTTTCTATTAAGAGAACGAACTACATGAGGGCATGAATTCTCATCTATATAGTTCTTTAATTCTTCTAATTGCCAAATAATATATTCATAAGTAGGGTATAAAACATTTTCAAAAGCACCAGTAATAAAAGAAGTTAATACATCATTTGGGCGATCATCATCGCCATCCTCAACTTGAATTACAACTTCAGAAACTCCGCTTTGAAAAAGCCATTTATTTTCAAAAATAAATGAATAAGTATTCCCGTATTGAATTTGAGTAATTGGTTCAATTAATTCTCCATTAATAAAGGTTGAAATATCTCCTATTCCACTCTCATCTATCGCAGTAAAACTAATATTTATTTCAAAAATACTCGGAATTAGTATTAAATTTGATAATTCTGGTGATACTACATCATCATCTAATATATCTTGGTCTCTCGTTAGTTCGGTTGTGAGAGAATCTACAATTAAGGTTCTATCATTGTCATTATCTCTTACAGAAATTTCAAGGGTATAAACACCCAAATTCGGCGGGAGATTCCATGTTCCTGCTTCTGTACCCTCGAGGTTTATAACATAATCGTCTGAACCTTCTGTCGATTCGTAACTAATTGTAATATTTATCTCACTTATTCCAGAGTCTAAATCGAAGACATTCCATTCAAAATAACCTGGATCGCTGTCAAGACCGCTTCCAGTATAGTCAATAAGAATTTCTGGAGGTGCAGAATCATCATCTATTATATCTATTGTAATTTCTACCGTCCTAGTTAATGCATCATCTACCCTATCATTATCATTATCAGTAGCAGTAAACATAAAATTATGAGTTCCGAGACTATTTGGTACAGGATAGGCTCCACTGGGATCAACAGAAAGCCCAGAATCATCCGAAGCGGTCACGATAACCTCTCCTGGATTCCCATCAGTTCCATCTCCAGTATAAATATAAATCATTTCTGGATATGAAGTATCATCATCAATTATAGTAACTGAGTCAGATTCAAAACCTAAATATCCATCATTGTTCTCAACTTCTACATATATAGTATGCTCTCCTAAAGTATTAGGAACATCATAATCACCTAATATATCTCCTGCAAATTCTCCATCAATTAAAACGGTAATTGTATCTTCATTTATCCCACTCTCATCATCATCAGCAATAATATTCCATTTTCCTGGATTTCCATCAGTTCTTTCTCCTAGTTTATAATCGATAGTAATAACTGGTGGAGTTGAATCCATAGTAGGAGTTGCAAGGAAAATATCATAATCATTCCCATCCCATCTTACCCATGTTATCTGTCCATTGTGAATTGAAGTAACATAGTCATCATAATCATTTTCTGTAATCTGAGTCATTATACCGGTGTTTAAATCGTAAATCATAATCTCGTAATCAAATCCATCATATTGATTCCACACTATTTGACCATTATGGTGCGTAGTTCCTCTATCATCGTAATTGTTGTCTGTGACTTGAGTTGTTATCCCTGTGTTTAAATCGTAAAAAAATATCTCATAATCATTTCCATCATATCCACACCATGTTAATAATCTATTATGGATCCAATGCCCTCCATCATCATAGTCATTATCTGTGATCTGTGTTGTAATATTTTTATCTGAATCGTACATCATTATCTCATAATCGTTTTCGTCATACTGACGCCATGCTACTATTCCATCATGGATTTTTGGCACCTGATCATCAACTGAATTTTTAGTAACTTGAGTGATTTGACCTGTACTAGAATTATAAAGAAATACTTCCCAACCCCTTGATTGTCCGTGACGTCCACCTGCTTGCCATGTTACTAACCCGTTATGTATTTTCGGCCACCAATCCTCATATCCATGCGTGTATGTGACTCTCGTGGGTATCCCTTTTTTACAATCATAAAACCATATTTCATTCCATTCAGGACTACCCCCATTTCCAACACACGTTACTTGACCATTATGAATCTTCGTGTCCCAAAAATCCCATTTTTTACTACTCAAAATACGGGTAGTTATACCTGTACTATGGTTATAAACCCATACTCTACTTAAATCATACCAAGTATGTGTACGCCATACAACTAATCCATTATGAATGTCAGGTTCACGAATTTGTTGACTACCTGTAGAAAGTTGGGATGTAATTCCTGTAAAAGAATCATAAAGATATATGTGTTCATCCCCAGTGATCGCTTGATATCCCTCCCAAACTACGAGCCCATTATGCACTTTTACTCTATATTCTTGACGGTTATTATCTGTAATTTGAGTTATGTTATAATTAGGATCTCCATTGTTGGCAAACGAATTATCTCCTTTGCTTGAAATTAAATCAACAGGAAAAGCAGAACCTAAATATAATAGCCCTGAAAATCCTACTATGGTAAATATCAATAGAATTAGATTTAATATAATTTTAGGATTCTTCATTTAAATTTCACCAAAAAGATTATTGATTAAGATATTAATTTGCACTCTAATATTTAACATTTATGTAAAAGTTAAATAAAGACCTACTTATTATGTAATTATATTGAAAGGGGAAGTTAACTGGATATAACATTATTCTAGAGATTCCTCAAATGTTGTCCAACAAATTTCAATCTATTGGTCTTAGTATTCAATCCATAACTTTTAATATTTAACTCATTTATCAAGAATGATTAGGCTATCCATAGTTTTTTTAGAAGTAATTCTTCGCTTATTGATCCACTCTTTTCCAAATCTTAGATAATAAAATTAAGAGGAGTGTAAAAGAATGTGTAAATAAAATAGAGTTTAGCGATTAGACAAAAGGTAAATTTAAACGAGTTCTTTATAAAACACTTATCCTTGTTTAATCGCTTGAGTATATCAGCGCCTCTTGGTTGCCCAGTTTACTTATGATTTCTAATTCATTCCCGCTTAACGGTAAGTCCTTAGTAATAGGATACCAGAGCCTGAAAAACACCTTTAATTTCGCGCACTCAAACAAGCTTTTAACTAATATATTGGGTCGATCATCCTCAACTAATAACGAGATGCCTATTTGTTTAAACGACTCTAAGATGTCCTGTATATATTGATCATATTGCCTACCGTAAATGCTCCCAGTGATTGGTCGACGAAACAACTCATGTGCGCCTTGTTCTACTAAGATAAAAAACAACAACTATTAAACCTACCGTGATAATTTAACGCTTTTGGCACGAACATTTTGAGATAAATTCCTATAGAAAAGACTTTTTCGTTGTTGGTATCGTACTCAACGCCAAAATTCAAAGCGATTGGAGAATAACGAGGAATTGCGTAAGAGTGCGTTTGGTTGCGTCCATAATCGGGATAAACGAGCTTATTCTCGATTAATGCTTGAGCCTTAAGTTTTAACAGCGGTAATTCGGAGTAAATAGGTTTCGGTAAGCTTCCAACTTTAATTAAATCTTTATAGTCCATATCCAAGACACCTCCAATCTCTCCTTAACTCTTTACTAAACTTCTTTTTAGTATCTATCTTACTATAATAATATTAACTTTTTCATTCTCTCTCAGAATGAATCGTTGTTATTTGAATTATAATTTCATATTTTTTAAAAAAATACAATTAAAATCCTTCTAGCTATAACTCGATTTAGATTTTCAAATAAATAAATGTCAAAATTGTTAAAATTAAAAAAGCAATTTAAACTAATATTCTCGTTTTGAGTCAAAAATACTTACACGATCCCTTGATTAATAACATCATAGACGATCTCGAATCGCGATTTTCGGGGCACATCGTCAGCGTGTTCGGAATTGGAAGCTATTTCGACGAGAATCTCCCCCCTAACTGGATCGAGAACGATATAGATTTGGTCGTAATCGTTGACTCTTTAGAGGATATCCCAAAACAAGACTGGACCGAAGTGAGGTACGAGAAAAAGCAGGTAGGGAATAAAGAAATCTGGATAGGATTTAATAGCCTAGAAGGAGTTAAAAATCGGGAGCAATTTCGGAAGGAATACCTATGCTATAAATCGAATAAAAAAAGAATTAGTAAAAACTAAAGATAAAATGAAATAAGTTTAAAAGTAATTTAGGATAAAAAAAAATCTTAATAATAGTTAATGGAGCATATATATGAAAACGCAAAAAAATTTACCCTCTGGGGGGCGAAACCCCCTTCTTTTACTTCAAGAAAATTTTACCTTTTAAGTGATATTTCTATTCTCACAATAAGATATATATATCAAATTTGACTATTGTGTCATATAATATTTACTGTTTATATTGAAAATCCAAACATTCATTAAAAGGTCGTAAAATGTCTAACTATTTAAAAATAGCGAATATTTCCTGTATCGGAGAGTCTAATTATGAAGATCGATTAGAGAACCCCTTCATAGAAATCGTGATTGATCCCGAAAAAATATTGGAAGTTCAGGACGATGAGATTCTCGCATATACGATAGATGTCCTAACCGATGATTTGATCTTTAAAATACCCATAAAATATCGTGAGGCGACTCTTAATTTAGACCATCCTAGCTTCAAGATTGTAGTTTTAGATGAGAATGATAATGAGCTATACCAATTCAATGAAGCATATCCTCCTACGGATATTAGAGATACATACAATCAATTTGATAGGTTGAATGAAGTGTTTGAATACAGGGTTCCTATCGAGTCCTTTGAAGAGAACAAGGCTAAAATATTTAAATTTAACATTAATTCTTCTTTAGAACAATGGAAATGGAAAGAAAGAAAAAAGGGTAAAAAATTGGAGACACTTCAAGAACAGAAATCATTAGTAGTATCTATAACTGCATTCCAAGTAATTCTGGTCTCAGTTAGTGCAAGTTATACTGCTGGAGATTGGAAGGATATTTATCACATTAATGTTCAGGTTAATAATCAATTAAACGAGGAAATTGACTATGAATTGACATGTACGGAAACGGATCCTGATGGAAATAGTACAAAATATTGCATTAAAAGAACTTCAGATCATCCTAGCATCTTAGATTCTCGGTTCTTAGATCTAGTTAATCTCGGTGGAGGTCTGCCACCATGTCCTCGTAATACACGAGGTGTTCCATTAGTACAGAATCATTTGGAACAGTTATGGACTATTTTAGCAATAAAAAAACAAGCTGGAAAAGATTGGGCACGATGGGCAGAACCCTTATTATTTGATAATCCAAATTTTTACTACCCTAAAACTTATGTTAGAATTTACCTTGGAGATGCAGAATATAGTCCTGAATGTATAGATATGGCAAATTTATACTTCAGAGCAATTCGATCTAAAAAAAAGAGCCCGCGAACTATCAAGAATACAAGTCATCAAGTACAAGAAACTCAAAATGGTGTGAAAGCATTACTTAATTCAATTGAGGAGATAGGAGGGTAAATTATAGTTGTAAACATATTAATCTAAAGAAATTTGTAAAACAAATGAAGAAAAAAATAACTATTATAATTCCTTTTTTAAATGAAGGAGAAGAACTCCTACACACAATTAAAAGCATATATGAAACTACATCTCCTAAATTATTTGAAATTATTGTTGTTAATGATGCATCAACTATTCAATCTACTGGACTTGAAAAGTATAAAGAAATAACGATTATTAGGAATCTAGAAAGGTTGGGTGTTGATGCATCCAGAAATAAAGCAGTGAAATTAGCAAAAACATGTCATGTTTTTATAATTGATGCCCATATGAGATTCAGAAATGATAATTGGTGCGAGAAGATTATCAAAGCCTTAAATAAAGAACCAAAAACAATCTTTTGTACTTGTTCTATAGCGTTAGACTATTCCAGACCAGATGTTACGGTAAAAAACGCAAAACTAGGAAAATATTATGGTGCTAATTTGCTTTTATATAATCATAATGGTATAGAACCAGGGAAACCTAGTAGTTATAGAGACATTATTGTTCCAAAATGGAGGAAAGGAATTAAAAAAACAGGGAAAGGGATTTATGAAATTCCATGTGTTTTGGGGGCTACATATGGAATAAATCGAAAGTGGTTTAACAAACTTAAAGGATTTGAAGGATTGAAGATGTGGGGATCTTCAGAACCTTTTATTAGTTTAAAATCTTGGTTAGCTGGAGGAAAATGCAAAATTATTTCAGATGTAGAAATTGGGCATTATTATAGAAAGAAATCACCATACACTACAGAAACTTATTATTTATTGTATAATAAGATGTTTATAGCAAAAACCATTTTCCCTAAAAATTTAGCTTCTGATATGATTAATTATCTGGGTAATAATAGCAATGTGAGAAGGTCTAAAAAATTAATAGATGCAAATAGAGATTTAATTAATGAATATAGGGAATATTTTGAAGCATTATTCACAAAATCAATTTTTGATATATGCATAAAATTCAATATTAATCATAATTGGCCTGAAAATATTCCTTATCACCAATTAAATGAGTAAGTTGGAAAGGAAAATTATCTAAATTACTTGCTAAGAAAAAAAGTTAATTTATCTCTGGTAATATATATTATCCACTCGAACTAGGATTGAAAATATTATCCCTTAAGAATTTACCTTTCTTGTTGCTGAAGTGATGCTCGGTCGTAAACTTCAACTTGGTCATGTGGTACACCATAAAAATAGAGACAAAACTGATAATCGTAGGAAAGATTTATGGGTAATTGAATCACAAGAAAAAGATCATCATATTCTTGAGCAAGATGAGAAAAGAACTGGACAATGGTAAAAAGACTTTGATTTTTTGATAACCTTACTTCTATATTTTCGATATCTTTTTTTTTTTTAAAAAAATGATGACAGTTTTGTGAAAAGATTTAAATAATATTGAAATAAATAAAGACTAATCAATTCAAAAATATATCCAAATTCAATTGTAAAAATGCCAAGTTTAAATCGGGCAGTTTTATAGTTACAAAATCATTAGGTTAATAAAAAAAAAATGGTGAATAGATTTTATGGAAAAAGGTTCAATTGTTAAGCTTAAAGAATGGGTTGATGAACATCCTGAAGAAGCAGATGTGAAACAAATTAATTTAACAACTGGGAAAGAATTTACAATGCGAGAAGTGTTGAACGAAGTTGTTGAAGCTGACAATCAAGGTGTTATCTTAAAAGAGGGTGTTGTTATACTTGGAAAAGTGGTGGATAAAGAGGAGTTAGAAATTATTGATAATACTGAAAGTTGGATAAAGAGGATTTAGCATGGCATATGTAGAATTTTTAATTATTAGAAATAAATTTGACACTGCAACAGAATATACAAATTGGATTGGGGCTGGATTAAAGGGATATCTAGAGAGTAAAGGGTATACTGTAACTGATTTAAGTGATAGTGCGGCAAATCCTGAAAATGTTGAAAATTGGTTAGATATCAATAATGAAAAAATTTCTAAAGTTGTTATTGCCCTTGACCATGGGAGTAATAATGCCTTTTACGGAGAAAAAAACAATCAAGGGGCTGAGGTTATTAACCCATCAAATGTGGCTAAATTAACAGAGGATCTTCATGTATATACGTTAGCATGCTCGACAAATGCACCTAATGGCTTGGGGCAGAAAGCCATTAGTGGTGGATGTTATTCATGGTTAGGTTATACAGAACCAGTTTATGCTATGATGCACCAAAGTTTTAAAGATTGTATTTGGACATATATAAAGGCAATGGCTGAAGGAAAAACTATAGAACAATGTGTAGAGATTTTAAGGAAGGCATATGAAGATAGAGATGCAGAATCGTTCGTTTACAAATATAATCTTGATCGAATGTTAATCCGAACACTCCCCCCATATGCTAACATGAAAATAAATACCCATTATAGAACCACCACCACCACAACCACCACAACCACCACCAAAGCACCAAAACCACAACCAAATGGATGTAAAGGGTGTAAAGGGTGCTTTATTGCTACAGCAGCCTATGGCTCTCCTGCAGCCCCTCAAGTAGCTTTTCTGCGCAATATCAGAGATAATGGTTTAAGAAAGACAAGAATGGGAGATCTTTTTGTTGACACATATGAGTGGGTTTATTACAAATTCAGTCCAAGTGTGGCGGCAATTATGGATAAAAATCCCCACTTCAAGAACTTCATGAGAAAAGTAGTAGTAAATCCTATAGTTTATACTCTAATGGGTATTTTCAAACCTCTCTATTGGATGAAGGAAAGGAAATTTAAACGAAGAAAACCCTAGCTGAAAGCGATCATTAAATTCCATGTCATAATAGCAGACCGCGAGGTTATTCCAATATGAATCACAACCAGGATTTATCTCGACGGTTTTTTTTTTAATATTTTAGTGCTGTTGAGTATTCTCTAATTTCTGAAAAGAGATTTCCTGACTTTTCATAATTAGCCACCCATTCGGTTTCAATTCTATCGCTTTTTCAAACATGAAATTGCTTTTTTTAGTTCATGTAAGATTTTTTAAATAAAAACTTGATTTACCCACTCATCGGCATTCTGAGGAGTTAATGCAAGAATCCTACCAATATAATCCATTACTCTGTCATGTTCTTGATTATGAGCACAATTTTGCATCTTTCTAAACAACACACTAATTTGGGATTGGTTTTGAGTAATAAGTTCTCAACTCGATTTTTTAATAATAATACCTTGGATTTTATGTTTTTAAAGAAAAAACAAACGCAAAAATTAAAGGAATTTTATTTAAGCACGGTTAATTATTTTTTCCTTTTTGGCGACTCAATGGAAAGGATAATAATAATTTAAGAGAAAATTAAAAAAAAAGGAATTTAAGGCTTTCTGGATTACTCTGTTTAAGTCTGTTTTAGTTATTGATCATTTACGGGGATTTAAGGTTTTCGATGACTAATCGCAAAAGAAATACCGTAAGCGGGTAGAATCACAACAAGTTGCGTGATAAAAACATTAAATTTATCTGCTGGACCAAACGCACTAATTCCTACAAAAGCAAACCCTATGAGAGCAATTATAATCTTAATTATTTCACTTCCATCTTTAAGGCGTTTACCTTTACCATCTGCTACGTCTTGTGCTGTTTGGGTAGTAAAATAAGTCAAAATTACTGTATTATAAGCATTCCATAGTATTGGAAAAAAGACATCATCATATTCAAATCGAAATAATAGTAATATTCCTACGAGTATTTCTAAGGCAATGTGAATAACTGCTGAGTAATATATCTTCCTCATTTTAATCAATTTTTTTAAAGATTTCTTTTTATATTGATTTTTTATTCTATTTAAATCTTTACATTTATGTACAATGACCCAAAAAGATAAGACCTTACTCATATATCCACTTACTTAGTTACTTTTAATAGTCGCACATCATCAAGTAATGCAATTTTCCATCTCAAATATGCAATCCCGATAAGTGAAAATACAAAAATACTGTTTATAATCCAATTTTTTAATAATCTGTCTATAACATTTAAGAGGAGAACAATCCCTATTGGGAAAAATGTATTCGAAAGAAATCTCATCGAAGATTTCATATGAAGAAAAATCAAATACCGTAAAATGATTGGAATCAGTAAAAATGGAATTAGAAAAATTAAGGGGACAATCATGACAGAACTGAGTCCATTAATTAAATATAAGATGATAATAATTATTGAAATGACCGTTCCTAAACATAAACCGTAACAACCAGTACAGAAATACTTGCCTTTAAATTTGAATTCCTTACCTTTTTCACATAGTTCTTTATTATGATGACAGTGAACAATAACGAATGAGCCAATTCGAGTTACCATCCATGATGGCATCTCTTTAGTATTGTCATTCATAAACTGAATTCCTGTAAATCTTATTGCCAATAGAATAGCTCCAAGCAAACATAATATTATTGGTCCTTTTGAATTGAATAATAAACTACTTAATAAGACAAGGAAAAGAGAAGTAATCATAAAACCGACAAGATGTTTGTAGCTTTTAAAAAACACTAATATCACCTATAAAAGTAGTATAAAAGGGACCCATTGGAGCACTTAAAATCGGGTGTTTAATTCCTAACATATTGGTAATATTTGTTTCTATAACCATTCTATATCATTTTTCTATTAATTTTAGTCAATATAATTTAGACAATATTCAAAGAGCAAATTTTAATTTATAATATTTACTCTTTACTTTGGGATTTAAGGCTATTTTACAGCCTTTAATGTAAACAATAGAGGAATTTCAGCTTTTTGATTTTTTAATCGAAAAAATCCGTCGGGTCCACGTTCTGCAAACGAGAATTGCTTCCAGACAGTGAAAGGGTATTCATTTAGAAATTCAATTCTCAAACCAGCTTCGATCAGTGAATTAATTATATCTAATATGCTGTGAGCCCATTCTTATTGTTCTTTTGGTTCAAAAGAACAATGACGGCATTTTTAAAGCAATCTACACAGAACTGGGACTTAGATGTAATTTTACACTTTCAATTGTTAATCGCCTAATTTTCCATAAAAAAATTGAATTAAAAGAATTTGAAAGAGCACTATATGTGTATAATAAATTGATTTACAATAAAACAAAAATATATTTTATTCCTGGAGAAGATGACTATGCGTTAAAAAGAATTTCCCTTATCCAATCGAGTTCAAGTATACATAAGAGTCAAGAAAGACTAATCAGTAGATTAGATTTAATTGTGGCTCAATTAAATAAAAGAATTGAATTTGAGGTTCCTGAAATTATTAAATCTGAAGCTCTTAAAATTGTCCTTGGTAAAATTGATAAAACTGAAGGGAAGAGCGGACTTAAACACACTAATATCTCAGGAGCTAGTTTGCTTTTAGCATTTAGAAAAATTCAAATACCAATTCCTCTAGATTTTGTTGGCGAAGCTGGAGTTAATTCAGAATTAATTTTAAAAAATAAAAAAGAAGTTATTTGAACCACTTTTCGTAATTAATAATCCATGACCTGATAGATTCTATTTTTTTGGAATAATCGACCACTTCGGTGTCGCTACCAGCGTTAGTAGAGCTGGGCACTGCTCTCCTATTGTACATGCCAGGAATCGCTTGATATATCGCTCGATTACCGCGTTTTTCGGCTTCGTTCGCAATATCTACGCCTAAATCGTACAACGCTTCAGAGGAGTAAGCTTCGCAAGGAATTACGATTTCTACGAATAATTCGGCTGCTTGGACCCAAGCGGGATCTTGGTATTCGTTCAGAGGAGTCTCTAATAACTCCCTTATTTTAAGAGCGATATGATTGGCGATGCCTCCTCGCACATCACATTTACGATCGTTTTCTGCCATATTTACATCATCTCGCTTTTATTTTAATAATCTAATTTTATTACAACAACATTTATTTTGCAATTTAATATAAAGAAAAAAAATCTCGTTTTTGTTTTACCAAGCGTTTTTTCTTTAAATAAGAGCGCTAAATTCTAAATTTAACAATTAAAAAAAACAATAAAAAATATATATCTACACGCGAAAAAAGAAAAAAAAGTTGAAAGTGAATAAAATGGAAGAAACAGCTTTTAAGAAAGACGAAACGCCTTATTTGGTTTTTACTTGTAAAAAGTGCCAGCAATATTCTTATGCTAAAACCACCCAAAAAACTAAGAAGTGTTTGCGTTGCGGTCGTACCCACCAAGTAAAAGACATATTAGGTTTAGGGGAGATCGTTTATGGAATGACTGCTGCTGTAGACACCGTAAAAAAGAAACAAACCGAACTAGCGACTCCAGAGTTCAGGTCGGAAGGAGATTTCGTTGTTGCTACGAAAAAATTTCCAACTCGAACTCTTGTTAAAAAAAGTAAGAGGAAAGTTCTATTGGATAAAGACAGCGACAAGACCATAGATTTTGAAGAACCGTTTAGCGAGATTCTGCTCGAACTCTCGAAGTTGTACGGTAAATTTCCTAAATATATGCTCGAGATCATGGCAAAAAATTACGGAATTCAGGCTTTAGAATTAAAATTACTTATCAAAAGTTTTAAGAAACAAGGAATTTTAACCGTGCTAAAAAACGAGGGCTTTTATTATCAACTTGAGGTAAAAGCTCTCTCAGATCTTCGGATTAAGGATTAATTCTACATTTTGATATCTTTCTTTAAAGTCAAAAAAATTATTCAATAACCATTCTAAGACTAAGGATTAAAAATTATAATTTACAGCAATTCCATAATTATTAAATAAAAATGAAGCTAAAAATCCAAATACAACATCTAAAATTGTAGTAATCATTAATAGAATACATGTATATGAAAGATATTTTTGGTTTATTTTATAGCTATAAGTTAATAGTATCAATATTGAAATAATCCAAATAATACGTAAAAACCAACTAATGATATAATATAAATCTATAAAGCTTATATAAGTAGAATATCCTGAAAAAATTGCGCGATTTAACATAGTATTTATTAAGAACAACATAAAGCTTTGGATTATTTGTAAAATCCCAAAAAATAAAATATATTTTCCTGAAAATTTCATATTCGTTACCCCTATTGTAGTAAAGAATAATCCATACGATATTAATAAAAAAAGAAATGTAATAAAATCCTTAAATAAGTTGTAGTTAAAACCCAATATTATTTCTGATGAAGTTGGAAGATGAACATCGATTATAGGAATAAAGAGGAAAACAGTTTTCCAAAGAAATAGAAGAATTCCTGACATAACAAAAAATTGAAAATATTTAAATTCATTAGGCTCATGCTTTAATTTATTTCCTGTTAAAATTAAAAAGACATAAGCCAATAAGTTAAGGATTAACACCAAAATTTCAAATATGCTTGGAACATAAAAGAAAAAAATTGTTGTCATATTGAAATATAACTCTTTGTCGGTTGTTTGAACATTCAAGATTTTAGATTCATTATTACTTATTTAAGTATTACAAAAATATATAAATTATATTAATTCAATTTTAGTAATGATAGAAATCAATCTCATAGTTAGTTTTGTATCGGGAGTATCTATTGGAATTTCCCCTTGTATTTTATTAATTTCTAGTGTTTTTGGTTCTTCACTAGTGTTATCTGAAAAAAAAGAGAAATTCTTCTTTATTTCATTTGGGCTTTTATCAGGTATTGTTTTAGCTTATATAATAATGACTACTGCATTTCTTTTTTTTTTCCAGTTTTTTGAGGTAATAACATATTTTAAATATGTCTTTGCTGGAATTATAATTTTTATTGGAGCATGGCAGATTATTGATTCAAAAAAAGAACAAAGTATCATTTTTGGGACACCTACAAAAATAAAAAATGTTTTAAAAGAATTTTTTGAACGAAATTCAGTACTTTACTCATTTCTTGTGGGGATTTTTTTTATTTTAATCAAAATTCCTTGTATGGGTACCGTTTATTTATCATTAATATATAATTTTTATAGCAATTCATTACTTATTTTCTATATTATTGCTTATTTAGTAGGTATGTTAACTCCGACAATCATCATACTTCTCTTAATTCGCCTTAATGTAGAATCCTCGAAAGTAGATGATTTTAGATTGAAATATCGCCCATATCTTCGCATGTTTAACGGGGGATTATTAATCTTTTTAGCTTTATATTTATTAATTTTTTAGAAAATTAAATAAATTTGATAAAGGATATACTTCTTTACCTGTTAATTCAAGAAATAAAAAAAGGTAGACCTAAAATTAGGAAAAAATACTATAAATTATTAAAATTACATCAATAGTTAATTAATGTATATAGTTCTGAAGTTCTATCTATTGCTTGAATATTTACTCTTCAATTTATGAGAAACTAATAAATATGAGTAAAATATTGATATATAGAATTCAGGCAATCTTTTTAGAAGTAAAATTGAAAAAATTATTACAATTATTATTGTAATTGAATAATCTACTATAAATATAATAATACTAAATGGGATATTATAATAACGTAAAATCACAGTAAATACGATTCTAAAAAGATTTAAGATATACATTATTATAACTGTTAAAGTAAAGATTGTAGTTTTTCTCCAAAGGATATCTTCTTTATTTGAATTAATAAGTGATTTTGGAGTAAAGAAAATGATTCCTGCGAAAATGAGATAATAACCTATAGCTGTACATAATGTATTAATATGAACTGTATTTTCAGGCGGGGTTACCATGATATACCAAGGATCCCTCCATCCAAGATTATAAAAAACTTGGGTATTAATGTTAAATAAAGAATTTGTAAGAAAAACTGATTGTTTTATTACAATTTCTTCTAGCCATTGATTAACTTCTAGATCAAAAAACCAAAAAATAGAGATAAAGGTTAGTAGAACTCCAATTGGTAAAAAAATTATTGATAAGATTGAAAATTGGTATTGTCTATGTTTGTAATGTATGATAACATCTTTATTTTCAGTATATCCTATATTCATTATTTTATTTTTTTGAATAGACTGATGTCTTTCGTCATTAGAGTCGGAATAATGGTGTGATAAATTCTTAAATCGTTTTATTAGAACATAAAATAGAAAAATTAAGAATGGAATTGAAATAAAGGCCATATTAAATATTCCATGTGACCTCATATAAGGAATGATCAATATTAATAATATTATTATTCCTGAATTTAAGGCAGAAAGAAAAACGATAAATAACTTCTTATAATCTAGACTTCCCATACTCCTTTTTCGTAGGTATATAAGAATTAATTAAATACATAAAGAAAACAAACTTAATGAATTAAAGACCTACTCTTTCTTTGGAATATAAACATAATTATTACAATACTTGTTAGTAATGGTAAAAGTAATAACAAGGGTTCGAGATCAGTAACAACGCATGGATCGCCATTACAATCTGTGCACCCACCAGCCTCCCCAGTACAAAAACATTGACATTCATGGCATGGATCTGCTGATCCTTTAAGATCCACTGCAACAGCTTCTACTGTAATAAGTCCAAATAATGATATTCCTAAAATAATTATTATTAAACTTTTTCTGAATGCTGGCTTCATAAAATCATCATCTTTATTTGGTTGTGTAATAAAATAAGATTGTTTATTATTTAAACATTATTGTCAAAAAATTATATAAAAATAATTTTACTCATTTGCTCTAAAAAAATATTTAATTTATTCTAAAATAGGAAGGAGACTCCTGCCACCAAGACCTTAATACAAGGTCAAAACCTTTATAGGGAGAGAGGGGCGAAATCAGAGTGTGTTGAAATCACTTCCAAAAGACCCTTAACGAAATAAGGGACTTAAAAGAGCAAATTATGGGCTTAGCGTCTCAATCCCTGTACGCCGTACTTGCCGACGCGCCAGGCGGTAGAGCCCGATTCGAAGAGATGATGGACGGGTATGCTCAAACTAGCAAAGTACTTAAATTAGTCAGCGAAGAATTTCCCAAAAATTACGCCGATGTTCCCGGATTTCGAGAAACTAGGGAATCTTGCGACCTCAAAAAAATCGTTCCTATGGCCGTCTTCGGTTTCGACCGAAACACTAACGAGCTGGTAGGCGTTATTATGTGCCAACCGAACTTGTTTCAGCTGTGGAACGGAGAACCGTTAACCCACTTAAACGTAGACACAGCTATGATAAAAAAGGAATACGCAGGAAGGGGTATATTTTCTGCACTTCACAATATTGGAGTGTTTTTGGCGTCCAGCGCCTATGGATTCGATTATTACGAAGGAACTACTATTTGGGCCAACAACGACCGAGCAATAAAGACCATTTTTCCGCACGGTACCCCAGTAAGAACGCATTATGTAGTTCAAAAGCGATTGCTAAAAAAGAATTAAATCGAATATTATTTTTAAAAATTTTTTTTATTATAGCATTATATTTTTCATATTATTAATTCAAATAAATTAGTAAAAATCATACCTAATATTGGAATCAATAATTCAGAATTGTTCTTTATAATTGAACTGAGAGAAATTTCACCAAATTATAAAGATCCCAATCAGCTACTCCGATGATAAAATAGTCATATTTTAAAGTGTTAAACATAACCTTAATATTTTCTAAAAGTATTAGATTAATAACTAATTCAAAGCATTCACTATTCT
>Ga0114925_10000194_pt1 | contig 24246 bp, 22 predicted proteins | sample SumtaG_2_FD_87287 | JGI IMG/M metagenome (GOLD analysis project Ga0114925, IMG submission 87287) | Deep subsurface microbial communities from Indian Ocean to uncover new lineages of life (NeLLi) - Sumatra_00607 metaG | ecosystem: Environmental > Aquatic > Marine > Oceanic > Sediment | place... | reverse complement strand
CTCACCCTATACGAAAGAGAATCATCCATCTGCACAGCACCTCGCTGCCGGTATCACCAGGTATTATAAATTGAATGCTGTAGAATAAAGGTACCCTGTCAGACATTCGGAGCTGAATAGGCGGTTTCGATGTATCGTATTCGAGCTCAAGGGGAGGCTGCGGCACCCCCTCATCCGATCCGACGGGGTAAGGTGATGATACTTCGTTTTCTCAATAAAATCCTTTTCAATACCGTCCGTATTATAAAAATATTTTCTTGCAAACTAAAGTTTGTGCCTAAAAGGCAAGAAAATCGGTATTGAGGTACTAGCGAGCTTGTCGGCCCGCTGCGAACCGATCATCATGGCAGCATCGGGCATGGGCCTACTCCCTATGGGCTTCCCGAGGGCGAGCTGCCTGTACATGCCAAATACAAAAAACAGGACGAGAAACAGCGAGAAGGGCACAAGGGCCACCCAGAACCAGATTTTCTTAAACTGCTGAACCTCATGAAAGAAAATGTCCGAATTATCCTCTGTGCCCATGAACTATCCCCTCAGCAGACTGATTATAACAAATATCTCGTGTAATTGCAGTAAATAGTATACTCCGATATTGAATCATTTTGCCGTCACCCGTATAAAGAGGAATATGCCGGCGATGACCACTATTCCCCCCAGAAATGTATAGGTGGACGGGATCTCGTTGAACAGGAACAGGGCGATAATGGAAGCGAAAACCGGCTCACCGAGAATGGATGCTGAAATGAAGGCAGGCTCAACCCATCTTAAGGCCCAGTTAAAAACCGTGTGCCCTAATATCGTGCAAAAAACAGCCAGGGCAAAAAATATGAGGAATTCCCTGAGCGAATAGGGAAAAAGAGCCGTGCCGGTAGCGAGGTCCAGTATGAGAAGTATCACCATACTGCTGAAATAAACGGTAAAAGTGTAGAGTGGCAGGGAAAGTTTCTGGCGCACAATCCGACCGATGAGCATATACCCTGAAACGAAAAGGGCACCCAGTAAGGCGAGCATATCCCCGAAGATGCTGCCGCTTTCCGGGTTGTAATCTCCGAGGGATATGATAACGCTCCCCACAAAGGTCATTCCGATAAAGAAGAGCGCCTTCTTTGATATGCGCTCCCTGAGTATGAAAAAGCTGCCTAAAACAATCATAACGGGATGTGTGTTCACCAGTATCGTCGAGCTGGCAATCGTGGTATACCTCAGCGACATGAACCATGTGACGAAATGAAGGGCAAGAAATAATCCGCTTGCCGCGCAGAGCAGGGTATTCTTCAGGCTAATCTCTTCCGGTTCTTTTTTCATTTGCCGGTAAAAGGCCGGGAGGAGGAGTAAAACGGTGAATCCCAATCTATAAGTTGCAATGATAACCGACGGTGCGGCTGAGAGCCTTACCAGTATGGATGAGAGGGAGGCAAAAAATACACCGATTACAACAGCACCCTTTGGATTGATCCGCTTTAAAACCATGGCTCCTCATTTACAGATGATTTTAAAACCTTCACCTTCATCGGCGGTCATGTCTATCCTTATTTTCCGGCCACCGAAGCCGTGGATGTTACACTTTACCCGTACAATAAGTTCGTATAGCGGCGAAGGGATCCGTATACCACTCAGGCTGCGGGTAAACAACTGCTCGCTGATATGCGGATGTGCAAGAACACGCTCTGCAATAACCTTGCCGCTGGTTGTATCGACGACCTGCCATGCGTCTGCATAGTGATTCCATCTCTCGTCATTGTGACTCACCGTGGTCTCGAAAAGCCGGAGATCTTCACCCTGACTCACCACTCTAACAAACACGACCTGCGTATAATCGAGGTCGGTCCGATAGGTTGCGCTGTCCGGGCCCCCTCTCCCCTTCTAGAAAGGGGCTGTCTTCCACTCCAAAAATCTTCGTGATATAATCGGGAAAGATATAATCATCATCCCAGGCAAATTGATTGAAATAGTCGAAGCTCAGCATGAAATTATTGAATTGAATAACAGGCAGCATAATCGACTGTAAATCGTAGGGAGTTTGAATATCCAGGAGCGCCGGCTCCTCTTTTTCCTCAATAGACCCTGTGGAAATCTCCCTGAGGATAATATCTCTTGACTATCGACTCATCGAGTACGGCATGATTGATGTCGACAGTATGAATCGCTTTACATTCATAGAGGACCACCGCTTCCTTTAGATGGGGAATATCTATCAGCGTGCCCTCTACAAGGGTAAAGCTACACTCTGTGATCATTGATAGGCAAAATTATATCTTCAGCTTTGCTGTGAATGCCCCGTAAGACACGTTTTTTAGGCACAACGTAGAATAAATAATCTCATCCATCCAAGCATCTTTCAAATATATGCTGTTTTCTATCCAATTATATTAGGCTCTAAAACTATGTCAAGAAAAATTGTAATAATCTCACATTATATTGAATTATTACAGCAAGCAGTGAACGGACTCTGTGGCAGCTCTGGAGCGGGAACAACTGGATAGACGCCAGGCAGCCCTGATCCTCAAATACTACACTTACCGGAACTACAAAGCATACATGGCTCATTCCAAGAGACGCCGGGTCGATCGTCCAAATTGCTGATACGGGGCAGCTTGCTTACACTCTGAAAAGGCATTCGGCTCAATGGTGTCCCCCAGCTTTCGGGGCTCACCCGATAGCTACGCTCAGTATCTTTCATCCTTCGAACACTGGATGTCTAATGTTGCCACCGGTATCGACTGCACTGAGTACCTTAATAACAATTTCCTTGCTTTTTTGGCAAGGAAATTCTAAAAATCAAGAATGCGGCTTGTCCGCATCAGGGTTAGAATATTCTAATGTTCTATATATCTTTTTAGTAATCGCATTTTAATGGAGGGGCAATTCATGAATTGCCCCTACTTACAGAATCAATTAAGAATAAACTTTTCATTTTAAGAATAATTTTATAAATTTGTGTAAATAAAACGTGTGAGAATTTACAATGACAAATGAAGTTATTGTAAGGTGCAGAAATTGCGGCGGGAAGAATAGAGTTCTGCTTGAAAAAATTAATGCACTGCCACGCTGCGGGAAATGTAAATCCCAGCTTACCATACCGCAAGAAACAGTAAGTATAACAGGGAATCAATTTCAAAATGAAGTGCTTGATGAGACTATTCCAACAGCAGTTGACTTCTGGGCACCCTGGTGCGGGCCCTGCCGGATGGTTAGTCCTATCCTGGATGAAATTGCAGGTCAATATCCAGGAAAGATTAAGGTCGTAAAAGTAAATTCAGACGAAAATCCGGGACTATCTTCTCAATTTCATATCCAGGGGATACCAACAATCATACTTTTCAGGGAAGGAAAAGAGATAGACAGAATCGTAGGTGCCGCCCCAAGGGAGAATATAATGCAGTTTTTACGGCTCTGATAATTGTGCACGTTTATGGAATGAAGATCATCGATTTTGAATTTGATTCTTTTAATTGATTTCATCTGCACCGAGGTCAAGATCTCCAACTATCCGTTGTTGCCCATCTATATCAATAAGAATGTTTTCTTCACCGTATAAGTAGTTATAATCACCATCATGGCCTTTATTATCTTTTACAAGTGAGCAAGATGGAGAGGATGTAGTTATATGATAATCGCTTTCCTCCCATAGAGTAAAAGTGGCATCTGGGTGATTTATGTCTTCATAGTTAGAGGTAGGTGAAGGGTTAAATAGAAGGGCGCCAAAGCTTTCGTTTAATCCTGATATGGTAGAAACACTTCCTTCTCCGCTTCCAGCATAGTCCGTACAGCTTGATCTATTAAAAATGTTATTATATATAACACAATCAAGTTGTTTTCCAGTATTATCTAAAAAAATACCATAACTCGGATCACCATTACCACCAAGAATATAATTGTTAATAATTATAGGATTAATTTGCCAGCCTCCACTATCATCTGTACAAAAAATACCATATGTATATTCTGGGCTTGATAGATTCCCTCCACCGTCAATTGTGTTGTTTACGATATTTACATTCGTGTTCTTTATATATACCCCATAACATAAATCGGAAGGATTTGTATCCTGTGTTCCGCCCACGATAAAATTATTGAAAAGATTATAATATTCTTCCGGGACCCATGTATGTTCATACATTATTCCAATATTTGTTTCTGCTCCATCTATTCCCTTGCCGCCTATGATAGTATTTCTGTAAATATCAACTTTAGCACTATTGGTAATCTTTATACCATGGGTGCTGCCGCCGGAGGTTATCCCACCGTTAATTATGTTATCTTTCACGGTTATATTGTTTGCGTTTTCTATATAAATTCCATACACATCGCCCAGGATACCACCGGTGGTTTCCCCATCGGTGCTTCCATATATATTACAATTTTCAATAACGATATTGTTGCTATTATTAATTAAAACTGCAGAAGTTTCATTTGTGGAGTTATTATTGCCATATATGTTGAGTCCATCTATTGCAGGGCCTGAGACATTGAGAAACTGAAGTGTATAATTAGAGGATACAGGATAAATATTTGTATTAAAATCCCTGGTAATCCAATCAGTTTGATATCCGCCCATAAGCAAAATATCATTTATCATATTTATGTCTTCAATATATTCACCGTTGGCTATCATGATATAGGGAAAGCCCAGCTCAGCTGCCCTTTCAATTGCGCTTGTTACTGAACGTTTTGGATTGGTCTTAAATCCGGTATCTGCATCATTACCATAAGGAGAAACAAATATAATATTTTCTGGTGTATGAAAACTGTCAAATGGTGTTATCAGCAGGTTTCCTGAAAGATCCTGAACATATACTTCATTCCCATTATTAAAATCAATAGAATACCAAGTATTGTAGATAAGCGGTTCGTGCGGGATAAATGTTAATATTATTCCGTTACAGGTAAAAGTGCCGTCGTCTGAAGTTCTTATGTCAGCTGCATCATCTGATGTAAGCCGGAATGTCGCACATGAAGTACATACTATTATTTCTTTGCTGAATTCAATCTCTATTTTCGGATAAATGTCAACAGCAGTATCATTATCTGTATCAGGAGACAGAAGTGTCGCTTCCAGGGGAATAGTATCTTCAGCTTCTGTTGTAGTAAAACTCCATTCAAATCCATCAAGAAGATAGTAATCATTTACGTCCCTGGCTTCATTAGCAAGCTTTACCGTAATTCTGGTGTTACGTGGTAATAGTGAAAGAGGAGTGAAAAGAAACACATGATCATTATTGAACCATTCAAAGGTACCGTCGTATTGATCGAGTTCGTGATTGTAGCAAATTATATGAAAGCTATCATGCACAGATTCCTTATTCATTTGACTTGAGAATTTAACACAGATCTTTGCATTAACGGGTATATCACTTGATTTATCCACAGGAGACTGGTATTCAACTGTGAGATCGGAGATTTTTATTTTTGCTTTTTCCAATAAGTCCAGTCTTATATCACAGCCCAGAAAGGAGATGATCAGGATGAGTGGAGCAAAGCAGGTAGATAAAGTTTTCATACCATACTCCGGAATACGCCTGGTTATCATAACTATATGTTATAAAATTATTTAAAGATACCAGCTAAATATGCAATAATAGCATATTTTATTATACATTTATGGCTAAAAAAATAAAATAAATATTAATTGAAATCAAAAAATTTGACCGAGAAAAATCCTACCATAAATTTATAAAAATGTAAAGTGTTTTTTTATTTTTTTATATCGGAGTGAAATAGTACCTTAAATCCTGATAATCTTGAATGTGGCTTGCCCACATTAGGGTTTTAGCAACGCAGGCTTTTTGCGGGTAGTAAGTTACAATTATAGCATTTCCAATCTTGTTTTCCCAACAATGATAATATCACCACTGGTTATCTTTAACCGTTTACCTTTAGGGATAGGATTATTATTTAAATATGAGCCATTTGTGCTGTCCTTATCCAAGATATAATAATCCTCCCCCTTTTTTTCAATAAAAGCATGCTTACGGGAAACAAGGGGATCGTCTTTTATAACAATATCATTCAGCTCATCTCTTCCTATGGTAATCGTCCTGTTTATATTAATCGACCGATTCTTAAACCTTATTCTCTTACTAATGGTTTTTAATTTCTTTGATACCGCTTTCCCTTTTTCATCCCGTTTATAGATGGTTTCATCACGCATATGAAAGCTCCTCCAATAGCTATTAATTAAAGTAATTTTTCAAATCCTGTTACTATTGTAAAACAATTTTTTCTTTTATTCAATTAATTTTATGGAATTACCAGCAGATAAATTGAAACATCTCTCTTTTGCTTGACCGCCATAGTATCAATATTTATTTTAAGGGGAGAGTTATTAACCATTAACTGTTTTCAAAAAGTCAAAATGATATTTACTTGAAGTAACCAGGGAAGTTTATTAATGCATGAATTATCGATTGCTGAGGAACTCCTCGGCATTATTTTCAAAAATGCAGAAAAAGCGGGTATCAGTAAAGTATCTGTGGTTAATCTTAAAATTGGGGAATATGCCGGGATTTACCCGGACTCTCTTGAGTTTGCATTTGAAGTGCTCTCACAGGAAAAAATGACACAGGGAGCACGGCTTAATATCGAAAGGATTGCCCCGTGCTTTGTTTGCCAAAAGTGCCAGAGTATTGTCAGCAGGGACAAAGAAAAATGTGAACATTGCGGGAGTGAAGAAATCACAATGCAGGGCGGAGATGAGCTGGAAATCGTCTCATTTGAGGGCGATTAAATATTATTGATTGAAGGAAGGAAACATGAAAGTAAACGTGATGTCCGATATTCTAAAGGCGAATGATCTCCTGGCTCAGGACATTGAGGAACTGCTTAAAAAAAAGCAAATCGTTTCCTGGAATATTATGGGATCGCCCGGTTCAGGAAAAACTTCGATTCTTGAAAGGTTGATTCCAATGCTCCCCGGCGATGTTAAAGCAGCAGTCATTGAGGGCGATCTTGCTACCTCAAGGGATGCAGAGAGAATAGCAAAAACAGGTGTTCAATCCACTCAGATTAATACGCAGGGAGCATGCCATCTGGATGCTGCAATGGTGAGGACTGCGCTGGAGAAGATCGATCTGGATGACATTTCTATTCTCTTTATAGAAAATGTTGGGAACCTTATTTGCCCTGCGGGTTTTTCCCTCGGTGAAACAGGAAGGATAATCGTTTCAAGTATTACTGAAGGTGATGATAAGCCGGAAAAATACCCGTCAATGTTTAAAAACGCTCATGTTGTACTGCTCAATAAAATAGATCTTAAATCACAGACGAATTTCCGCATTGATAATTTTACACGTGAGATGAAGAAGATCAATCCTCAGGCAGATATTATGCAGGTTTCAGCAACGAACGGGAGCGGGTTTACTGAGCTTGTTAATTGGGTGGTAGGCAGGCTTCTGTAAATGGTGAATGAACAATATGCAGGCGCCGTTATCCGGTTTTCAGGAATAGTTCAGGGTGTGGGTTTCCGTCCTTTTGTATTTAAAAATGCGCGCCGGTTTCATCTAAAGGGGTCAGTCTGCAATACCGGCACAGGGGTACTCATTAAAATTGATGGTGAAAAAAGAAATATAGAACGCTTTTTTAAGGAAGTCTGCACTCATCCACCGGTATTGGCAGAAATACACACCAGCTCTCTCTCATACTGCAAACCACATGGGTTTAAAAAGTTTACAATCGTTAAAAGTACAGAAAGTAATGCAGGTTTTACACCGGTTTCCCCGGATATTGCCACCTGTTCCGATTGTCTTCATGATATATTTAATCCAGGCGACAGACGGTATGGGTATCCCTTTACTAACTGTACAAACTGCGGGCCGCGGTTTACGATTATCCGTGCCATTCCCTATGACCGGAAGAACACAACTATGAGCGTATTTCCAATGTGCGCTGATTGTCTGGATGAATATGAAGACCCTGATAACCGGCGGCACCATGCCCAGCCCAATGCCTGTCCTTTATGCGGCCCCAGCCTGAAGTTAGTATGCGCTGATGGCAATGAAGCCCCAGGGAATCCTGTTACACGCACAGCAGAAATGCTTTATGAGGGGAAAATAGTTGCTGTAAAAGGACTCGGAGGGTACCATCTTGCTGTTTACCCTCATCATCAAAGAGCAGTACAGCTCCTAAGAGAAAGGAAAAAAAGACAGGGTAAGCCCTTTGCTTTAATGGTGAAAAATCTTGATACCGCAAAAAAATACTGCCTGGTTGATGAAAAAGCGGAAACCCTTTTAGAATCCCTGGAGCGGCCGATTGTTCTGCTTGAAAGGGCGCATAATGCCGCTTCTCTTTCTCCTGAGATAGCTCCTGATACGAGCCTGCTCGGAATCATGCTTCCCTATACACCGCTTCATCATATCCTGCTGGAGGAAGGCCCTGAAATACTAATCATGACAAGTGCCAATCTTTCTGAAGAACCTTTAGCCTTTCTAGATGATGACGCTTTCCGCCGCATATACGGAATTGCCGATGCATTTTTAACTCATAACAGGGATATTGAGCGTCCCTGTGATGACTCAGTATTACTAACGGTCCGCGGTATGGTCGTGCCTATACGGAGGTCGCGGGGATTTGTCCCCCGATCTATTAATATTGGAGATTATGAGCATCAGGTTTTTGCTGCAGGAGCATTCGAGAAAAATACATTCTGCGTCGTTAAAAACGGGAAGGCGTATCTCAGCCATCATATAGGTGATCTGGATAATGAAAAGAGTGTAGATGCGTATATCCAGGGGGTCCACGATTTTATACATATGTTCCAGATAAAACCTGCTGCCGTAGCATGTGATCTACATCCGGATTATATCAGCACCAGACTGGCAGAGGATCTTGCAGAAAAACTGAGTGTCCCGCTGTTTTACATTCAACACCACCATGCTCATATAGCATCAGTTCTCGGTGAAAAAAAGATTGAAAAAACAGTAATCGGAGTAGCATTTGATGGTACAGGCTTTGGAACTAACAAGACGATCTGGGGTGGAGAATTCCTCATAGCCAATACTGTAGATTTTGAACGGGCCGGTCATTTTGCATCTGTACCTATGCCCGGAGGCGAGAAAAGTATTATTGAAACAGACAGGATGGCTGTCTCATACCTTATTACTGCCTACGGGTCAGCTTCAAATATCCCATCTTTTCGGTTTATTGAAGAATTTGACCAGAATAGACTGAGACTTATAGAAAAGATTATTTTGTCCGGTACAAAGAATCGCTCTTACCAGCTTAACTGTCCGCTTACTTCTTCATGCGGAAGATTGTTTGATGCTGTTTCTGCGCTGCTTGGTCTGTGCACAAAACCTGCGTATGATGCTCAGGGCACAATTCTTCTGGAGACTGAAGCCTGTGGGTTTGAACACCTTTTAGCGCCCTATTCCTATACCATTGATAGTGAAGGTGTGCTGCACTTTGAACAGATGATACGTGAAATAGTGGATGATATTAAAAAAGAGGTATCCGGGAAAATAATATCACAGAAGTTTCATTCAACCATTATATTATCAGGTGCGGAGATGTGCAGGAGGATCAGGGAGGAGACAGGTATCGGTACTGTTGCTCTTTCCGGAGGAGTGTTCCAAAACCGGCATATGATTAGATACTTCATTAAGCAGTTAAAAGAAGATGATTTCTCAGTACTGATACACTCACTTGTTCCGCCCAATGACGGCGGTATTTCACTAGGACAGGGGATTGTTGCACTCAATCGTTTGAGAGGAGGTAAAAAATTATGTGTTTAGCGATACCTGGAAGGGTAATATCGATAGAAGGGATGACAGGAATAATTGATCTGGGAGGTGTGAAGAGAAAGACGTATCTTCAACTTGTTCCGGAAGTAAAGGTAGGGGATTATGTTCTGGTTCATGCAGGGTTTGCAATACAGGTAATAGAGGAAGAGGAAGCAAAAGCAACTTTGGAGCTCCTGGATGAGTATTTCCGCTTAGAGGAAACACGGGCGGAGGAAAGCAGGTGAATAATTTAGCGCAGTTTCGGAATAAAAACCATGTGAAAATATTGGTAAAAAAATTGCACAGCAATTACCCGGGCGGTACAGTGAAACTAATGGAGGTATGCGGTACACATACCATGGCAATTGCTCGATATGGATTGAGGATGCTGATGCCTGACGGTCTTAAGTTGATTTCAGGACCGGGATGCCCTGTTTGTGTTACTTCTGCCTCTATTATAAATGCTTCAATTAAACTATCAGAGCTGCCAGGTATAGTAATTATTACCTTCGGGGATATGATGCGCGTCCAAGGGACACGTGTCACCGGGACTCATGTTCCTTGGTCTGAAAAAACCCTTGAGATTCGTAAGGCGGAAGGAGCTGATGTACGGATAATATACTCTGTGCTCGACATGCTTGAAATGGCGCGTGAAGAAAAAAATAAAAATTTTGTTTTTATCAGTATAGGTTTTGAAACAACCACACCAGGCATTGCCATTTCCATTATTGAGGCGAAAAAGATTGGGTTAAAAAATGTATTCTTTCTCACTGCTAACAGACTGATCGTTCCAGCCATGCATGCATTATGCAGAGCCGCAGATATTCAGATCCACGGTTTCCTGTGCCCCGGACATGTAAGCGTGATTATCGGGTATGACGCTTACCGAGAAATAGCTGATCAGTACTCCATACCCTGTGTTGTTGCCGGCTTTGAGCCGGTTGATATACTGCTGGCGATTGATGATATTATTAACCGTATCTCTAAAAAGTCAGCCGGTGTGGGAAACGCATATGGAAGAGTTGTGACAGAAAGGGGAAACACTCAGGCCATGGATATTATGCATCAGGTGTTTAAACCTGTTCAGGCGGAATGGAGAGGTATCGGCTCCATTCCGAATAGCGGTCTTGACTTGAGGGATGAATATACTCATTTTGATGCATTAAAAAAGTTTAATATCAAGCTGGTTTCACAGCCCGAGCCAAAAGGGTGTAGGTGTGGAGATGTATTAAAAGGGGTGATAATCCCACCTGAGTGCGGCCTTTTCAGTAAGACGTGCACACCAGAAACACCTGTTGGGTCATGTATGGTTTCTACAGAGGGATCATGCGCTGCATACTACAAGTATGGAGTTGGAGCCGAATGACAGAAAAGAAGATTTTGTTAACCCATGGAAGTGGCGGCCGCATGACACGTGATCTGCTTGAAAAGATAATTGTCCCGATATTAGACAATCCTGCTCTTAACCGCATGGAAGACTCTTCTCTGTTATCAGAAATCGGCGCGCGTATGGTAATGACTACTGACAGTTATGTTGTAAAACCTCTTTTTTTCCCAGGGGGGGATATCGGGAAGCTTGCTGTATGCGGCACAGTAAATGATCTTGCAACAGCCGGGGCAAAACCGATTGCATTATCTGTCAGTGTAATTATAGAAGAAGGGTTTTCATTTGATGACCTGAAAAAAATACTCTATTCATTGAAACAAACTGCTGATTCAATACCTGTTCCACTTATTACCGGTGATACGAAAGTGGTGGAAAGGGGGAGAGGAGACGGGATATATATCACAACAACCGGGGTTGGATCCGTGCCTGACAAAGTGTATCTTTCGCCTGAAAGGATTGAGCCTGGTGATGCAGTTCTCATTAACGGCCCGATCGGCAGCCACGAGGCATCAATAATATGTGCCCGCAATGACTTTTTACTTGGAGCTGATGTGAGGTCTGATTGTGCGCCTCTTCATACTTTAATGAAAGCTGTTCTGGAGGCTGTGCCTGATGCAAGATGTGCTCGTGATGCTACGAGAGGGGGTGTTGTATCTGTGCTGACCGAATTGATAGAAAGCTCCGGTTTCGGGATTATTCTTGATGAAGAAAAAATTCCTATTGAAAAATCTGTTCAGAGTATATGTGAAATTCTCGGTATAGATCCTCTTCTTATGGCAAATGAGGGGAAAATGATTATTATTGTTCCTGAAAATAAGGCTGAGCTCTGCCTTGAAGCAATGGAAAGGGTATCTGAAAAAGGGAAAAGCAGTATAATCGGAAGGGTTCATGATGGTCATGCACGGTTAACAATACAAACACCATACGGCACATCAAGAGTTGTCACAATGCCTATGGGAACTCAGCTCCCCAGGATCTGTTAGTGCGGTTTATTCAGTATGCCCGTCCATAAAAAATGCAATCGACCAGTAACGTAGGGGCAGCCACCCGGGCCTGCCCACAATGTCGGGGCAATTCATGAATTGCCCCGACTAATAATACTCAAACAATACTATAATACACAGATTTTCCCTTAAAAATTGCCGAATCTCCCAGTTCCTCTTCAATACGCAGCAGCTGGTTATACTTTGCAATTCTTTCAGAACGGGAAGCAGAGCCGGTTTTTATCTGCCCGGTATTCATTGCAACAACAAAATCAGCAATAAAGGAATCTTCAGTTTCCCCTGAACGATGTGAAACAACAGCCGTAAACCCGGCACGCTTTGCCATTTCAATTGCTTCGATAGTTTCTGTTACTGTACCTATTTGGTTGAGTTTTATAAGGATTGAGTTTGCAGCCTTTTCATCTATTCCTCTCTTCAATCTTTCAGTATTGGTAACAAACAGATCATCTCCAACAATCTGGATTCTGTTTCCAAGTTTTTCTGTCATTAATTTAAACCCATTCCAATCATCTTCTGCAAGGCCATCTTCAATTGATATAATAGGATATTTATTAATAAGATCTTCATAGAATGCGATCATAGCTTTACTATCCTTGATGGGATCCTTTTCAGCTGCAAGGTTGTATTTTCCATTTTCATAGAAAGAACTTGACTTAAAAGAACTTGCTGCAAAAGAGCTTGCGGCAAAAGAGCTTGCTGTAAAAGAGCTTGCGGCAGGATCAAGACAAATCAGAATGTCATCACCCGGCTTATATCCTGCCTTCTCAATAGCTTTCATAATGACCTGCAATGCCTCTTCATTTGATCCCAGATCCGGTGCATACCCCCCTTCATCACCTACTGCAGTGTTAAGCCCCATATCTTTTAATATTGTTTTAAGAGCGTGAAATACTTCTGCGCCCATTCTCAGCGCTTCTTTAAAATTTGGTGCGCCAGCCGGAGCTATCATGAACTCCTGTATATCAACATTATTATCAGCATGTTTTCCTCCATTGAGGATGTTCATCATCGGTACCGGGAGTTCCCTGGCATTCACCCCTCCTATATATCTGTAAAGTGAGAGGCCTGCGTCTACGGCTGCTGCTTTTACACATGCCATGGAAACGGCAAGCATTGCATTGGCGCCAAGTTTTTTCTTATTTTTTGTCCCGTCGAGTTCGAGCATAATAGTGTCAATATCAACCTGGAGGGATGCATCGTAACTCATTAGTTCAGGGGCAATTTCATCATTTATATTTTCACAGGCTTTTTGAACACCTTTTCCCAGGTACCGTTTTTTATCACCGTCGCGGAGTTCGACTGCTTCATATTCGCCTGTTGAAGCTCCTGATGGGACTGCTGCTCTTCCCAAAGCTCCGGTTTCAAGCAAAACATCTACTTCAACCGTAGGATTACCGCGTGAATCAAGTATTTCTCTGGCTGTTATACTTTCTATTGCTGACATCTTTTCCCTCCTGGATATTTTCACTGCCAAAAGGAAGCCATCTTCTTTGGAAGTGGTCTATAATATTTCTAAAAAGATTAATTCAAAGGCTATGCCTTTAAAAGCATTTTGGCTTGGTAAAAGACCACCTGCTTTGCAGGGCAGTCTTCAAATTTCTAAAATATATAAACACACTTTGATTATCAAGTAATTAATTAACGGCAGATAATAAATTACCGATAAATTAAATGAAAATCTATTCTTATATTGAAAATTCAAACTCAGGCCTGTGAACCATGTATGAAAAAGATAAGATGAAATACCCGGGAAAAGAAAAAAAATTACAAGTAAAAAGAATATTTGAAACTGTGGTAACCATCACTCTTTTTCTTTTCTCACTTTCAGTGCTTTTTTTTACTGTTAGTTATCTCTTTAATTTTACTGATTTTACCGCCAGGTTACCTTTTTCGTTAATAAAGATTTTTAAGGATGATCCAGCAGGACATGTAATGTCCTATTTATCGACAGATTCAAAAGAAACAGTGCAGAAAGATGTTATTCTCCTTTTAGAGAAAAAACGTGAAGAACTATATCGAATTGAAGAGGAGTTAAAAAAACTTGTAGATGAGAAGAAATTGTTTCTCTATTCTATGGGACAGAAGAAAAAGGTGTTTCAGGAGAATATATCAATCATTGATGGGAGTGAAATAAGGAATAACTTAAAATCAATTGTACAATTGAATAAGAGTGAACTTCGATTTCATAATGAAGCAGAAAGAAGGATTAATTTATATTTAAATATTCATCAAAAGAAAAGAGAAGAACTGCTTAGCAACAAGGAGCAAATAACCTGGGAATTAGCAGAACTAACAGGTCTTATGCAAAATTTAAAAAACGAGAAAGGGATTGAAAAATTCCCGGGTGATAAGGCCTTTTTTACTCAGGAATCGAAAAAAAAATTGTACGAACGGCTTTTATTTTTGATCGATCACAGTGAATATGAAAAAGCACTTGAGGTGTTTGATACCCTTCTTGGAATGGATTTTGATGAATCGGAAACGGTTCAAGAAAATATCGTGAGAAGTCTTCTGGCAATATTAAAAGAATATAAAGAAAAGCGCGATTATCTGGAAAGCGCATCGATATTTGATGATATAAAAATGTCATTTCTTGGAGAGAATTATGACCAAACCTTCTCCCATCTCGATACCCTAAATGCTGATGTATTTATGAACCCTCTTCTTGCGGATCTGAGGAATGTTCTTTATTCCAATACTAATAGTACAAAGGAAATTTCAGAAGAAATAGAGTTAACAAAGAATATAAAAAAGCTCAGGGACAAAGCCCTGGAATTTGAGAACAGGGGAGACTATGAAAAAGCAATTAAAATATACGAAGATCTTCTAATTTTAAATCTTCCTTCATACGACAGGGAATACCTGATATCGAAAATACACTCCATTATGGTCCCGGCTGTAAAAAATGATATAAAGCGGGAAGAAAATACGCAAGCTATTAAATATCTTGAAAACGCAAGGGCCCTTTATCTGGCAGGGAAAGAGAAAGAAGCATGTGAATTCTATATGCTGCTTGTCACTGACTGCTCAAGCTCGGATTATGTTGAAGAAGCCATCACAAATCTGTTAAAGGTGTCAGCAAAATAGATACTCTTCAGCCACAAAAGCATTGAGATATCCACTATATCTTATTTAATTATTTGTGATAATTTCTCCGGGTCAAAAGGACTCTTTAAAAAGCCCCGAACACCAAGATGAATAGCCTGTTCGACGCTTTTGTTTTTTACTATTTTTCCGGTAATGATGAACTGAGAATTTTTTGTCTTTGGGATTAATTTCATGCTCTTAACAAGGTTGAGTCCGTTTCCGTTGTCAAGATCGAGGTCAATAATGATATAATCAAAAGGACTCTTTGCAATAATGCCCAGAGCACCTTTTGAGCTTACAGTGTTTGTTACTGCGAATCCTTTTCCAGTAAAGAAATCATCCAGTACCTTGAGCTCCTGTTCGTTGTTGTTTACAATTAAAATATTTATGGAGAAACGTTTTTTTGATTCCTGGATCGCGCCGAGGTCTTTCAATTCCTCAGGCATCACAATGCCTGTCACCTGTATAGAATCCATTACTACATCAAGATTCTCATTTTCCATGATCTGTTTGTCAGTTCCTACTCTGGCTTTCCTTGTGTAGCAAAGCTTTTTTATGCCCCTTTCAAGAAGTTTCTCCAGTTCTTCCAAACTGAAGCTTTTTCCTTCTTCCTTAATAAGAATACCATTCTTGTCATAGACGTTTTTAAACAGAATGACATTGGGTTTTAAAAACTCTACGAGCACCTCACTCCCTTCGTTTTCCAGAAAGGCGGATTTTAGTTTATTGAGGCCTCCGATATAGTTATCAACAATCTCGAATCTTGACGCCACCGGGCTTTTTTTAATAATTTTAATTATTTTATCATTAGAGGTTAGTATTTTTACATTTGTATCGGGAAGATGAGGGAAATAAGATGTGAAATCAAAAAGTTTATCAAAATAGATTTGAGAAATTATCTCTTCTTCCAGGTTATAAATAATTATATAGAATCTTTTTTTAAGAGTCTGATCTAACCGCGCTGTATCAAGTATCCTGTATTTTAATGCTGTAATCTCTTCGTTTACAAGGAAACCGCCTATCTCTATAATAATTATGCCTTCTCTTATGAAAACCTCGGTTATAAGATGTCTGTCGCTGGATTTTTCTATTATATGCATGTGCTGAAAAATTATTTTTCTCAGTTTTTCCAGAACGACCGGTCGGGCAAGAGTATCTACTGCCCCTTCCCGGATGAGAAGTTTTATGTCTATGAGCTTTGCTTTTTGTGTGAAAATAATTACAGGAATATCCTCCGCCCCCTTCATCCTCTTCTTTCTTTCCAGAAAAGATGATACTTCAATATCTTTTATTCTATCTGATAAGAGTATGAGATCAGGTTTTTGACTCCTGATGGCAGAAAGTCCAAATTGGCCGTTTTTAGTCGAAGATATTTGAAAACCGAAGGTAGTAAAATATTCCTCAATTTTCATTATATTGTATTCATCATTATCTATTAATAGGATTGTTTTGTTCATTTTGTTCACTGTCAAAAGGAAGACACCTCCTTTGGGGGTGGTATATAATATTCCTAAAAAGATTAATTCAAATGCTATACCTTTAAAAGCCTTTTGTCTTGGAAAAAGCCACCTGCTTTGCAGGTGGTCTTTTACTTCTTTAATTAATAATATTATTTATATCTTACATCAAATATTTAAAATTTATTCTATTATATCTCTAATCATTAAAAAATGCGAGACTTTTATTTTTAAATATTATATTGAACCTGTTAGTGGTTTTGTGTTATTGTTTGTAATAATACAGTCATTCTTATAGATTTTATTCTATACCATTTTTCGGAGTGTTAATGAAAAGGAACGTTCAAATCACTATTATAGGGATTGCTTTTAATACATTTCTTTTCTTTATTAAGCTTTTTGGAGGCATTCTTTCCAATAGCCTGGCTCTTCTTTCAGATTCTTTTAATTCACTTACTGATATAATAACTGCTTTGGCGATTTTCTTTGCAGTAAGAATTAGTACCAAAAAGGCAGATTATGACCACCCTTTTGGGCATCACAGAGCAGAACCAATAGCAGGTTTAATCGTTGCAATACTTGCGGCTATACTGGGTTTTGAAGTTATTAAAAACGCATTTCAGGGATTCTTTGTACCAAGAGCCTTAAACATTAATCTGTTGATTTTTATTATTGTAATCGTGAGCATTGTATCAAAGCTTTATCTCTACCTGTTATTTAAAATTGAGGGAAAGAAGAGTAAAAGCCCTGCACTTCTGGCCTCTTCTATCGATTACAGAAATGATATCCTTGTTTCATTTTCTGTTCTGGTTGGAAATTTATTCGGATATATTGGGTATGCAATTTTTGATAATATTGTCGCTCTAATTATCGGTGGATTTATTGTATACTCAGGTTTTAAAATAGGGGTGGAAAATGTGGATTTTTTAATGGGGAAGGTGCCGGGTGAAGAAATTATCCAAAGGTTGAAACAAAAAGCCCTTACTATTGAGGGTGTAAGGGAGTTAAATGATGTAAAAGCCCATTATCTGGGTAACTTCATACATGCGGAAATTCATATTGAAGTTGATAAAAAATTAAAAACTGAAAAATCACACAAAATTGCAAAGAATGTGCAGAACCTCTTACAGAAAGAGGAGATAGTAGATTATGTATTTGTTCATGTAGATCCTGTTTAGTGCGGTTTTCTCATAAATTGAGTAACAGTAAAGTTAATTATTAGTATGTTAATACATTAAATGTTCATGCATCGAATGAAGTCTAAAGTGAGAAAAGCGCTAAAACCCACATTCTATGCGTTTAAAACAATTTGTTAGAAATGGGGGTTAGTGCCTCCAGAACCTGAGTTTTAGATGATGAATCTGAAATTAAGTCCTGTCATTTGAAATAAAATACAATTTGTAGGTTATTGAAAGCAGTATCCCAAGACCAAAAAAGTACCATACCCACACTGGAAGACCAGCAAGGATAATCGGTTTTCTTCCCCATGCCCAGAAGTCATTCCCTAAAATGAAAAGAAGAAGAAATACAGGAATCCATTTTAAACTCTTACCTTTAATTTCGAATACAATGCCTGTGTTTTCATTCACAGAGGAAGTAAAAAGACTTACGAGAATAAAGACAGTACCGGTAACAATTAAAATTGGGATAACCGGATGAATTTCCGGGGTTTTGATAAAGTTAAAGTAGTACGCTAAAACCATCCCTTCTCCCAGAAGGATGCTGAATACAGCGCCGTTCTTATTTGCTTTTTTCCAATACAATCCTCCAATAATTGCAGGTGCCAGGACACTGAGCCCGTTGAAAGTGGTTTTCTCGATAAAATCAAGAATAGTCTGAGGTGGATTAATTGATATAAGAATACTAACAATACCAAGTCCGATTATAGTAAGTTTTTCTTTCAGTATTTCTTTTTTCTTTATCTTAAAAAAGTCTGTAGTAATCATTGAAGTTAGGGTTAACAGTTGTGAATCCATTGTCGACATGAGAGCTGCTATACTTCCTGTTAGCAGAAGTGTACCCAGAAAGGGGCTCGTATACTGGCCTAGAAGAAGCGGAAAGATCGTATCGGACTCCCCGGAAGCGAGATCCGGAAAGGTGAACCTTCCCATAACACCAATGGAAACTGTTAAGAAAAATAGAAATGTTGTGATTATTGGATAAAAGACAATTGTAGATTTCAGCGATTCTTCATCTTTTGCTGCCATAAAGCGTTGAAAAAGCTGGGGGAACATTGGGTCTGCAAAAAACCATAAAAGCATGTATCCAAACCAGATACCATATCCCATTGCATTATTATTTCCGGGCCGAGACAATAATGGTGGAAAATTATTTGCTATCTCTTTATGAATGTTTATAAACCCACCGCTCCTTCCTGAGATGAGAATAAAAGCTGTCAGGGTGAAGCCGATCATCATGATCCCCTGTATAAGATCAGTCCATACAATTGATCTCAGACCTCCCAGCGCAACATACGTTACGATAAATGTGGTGATCAATAAGGCTCCACTTAAATACGGCATCCCTATAAGTGAGTTAAGTGATTTGCCGCTCGCTATTGCCTGAATAGCAATATATGGGAGTGTAAAAATTATCATAATCGTTGAGAACAATTTTTTTAAAAACAGAGAGTTGTACCTGTCGAATACAAAATCAGAAGGAGTTATGTAGTTTCTTTCTTTTGAGAGAATGAGAATTTTACTCCCGATTATATAAAAGGAGATGGCCATAAATCCTGTACCGAACCCCATGACGGGATAGAAGGAATATCCGATCCTGTATCCTGCTCCAGAAAATCCAAATATCGTAAATGCGCTGAAATTCGTTGCTGCCATGGTAAAAAAGAGGAGAAGCTTTGACAGGTTCCTTCCTGCAAGAAAAAATTCTATTTTGTTTTTCTTTGCTTTTTTTCGAAAAATTAATCCTATACCTAATGTTAAGAAAAGATAGACAAACAGAATGATAAAACGATTATTCATGGAATTCTCTTGATTAAAAAATATTTTCGTATTAGAAGGGTCAATTCATGAATTTCCCCTACGATAGCTGTACCTAAATTTTGTAAGGTGTGAGTTTATTCTATTTTTGATACTGCATAGTAAAAAAGCCCTCCGGACCCGTACGAGTCTGGATGGCTTTCACCTGGAACATAACCCGCTGTTGAATTGTTAGAGTTTTTATTTTAAGGAAATTATATAGAGTATCGATTCACATGTCAATATAAAAATATCCTAACAGAATTTTCTCACAGGATTTCCTGACAGCATCTCCTGACAGGAAATACTGACAGGGTATCCTGCCAGTACTTTAAACTGGATATTTTGTGTTTTTATTTAATTATGTTTGACTGAACGCGGGTAATTTTTTATAATAGAAAAACTAACTATTTTAGTGGAGGTGCTTTAATGGCTGATCTTAAGGAAATTGCAGAAGCCTTAATTGAAGGGAATGCAGACAAAGTAAAGGAACTTGTCAAAGCAGCCGCTGATGAGGGGGTTGAAGCAAAAAAAATTCTTGATGAAGGATTAATCTCGGGCATGGAAGTTGTTGGTGTACGGTTTAAGAATTGTGAAATATATGTTCCCGAAGTACTGGTAAGTGCCCGTGCCATGCATGCCGGAATGGATATTTTAGGACCGCTGCTTATAGCAAGCGGTGTGAAGGCAAGAGGCACATTTGTTGTAGGAACAGTAAAAGGAGACCTGCACGATATTGGTAAGAATCTGGTTGCAATGATGCTGACGGGTGCGGGATGGAAAGTAATTGATCTAGGTGTTGATGTTGACGCAGATATGTTTGTACAGTCTGCTCTTGATGAAAATGCAGATGTAATCGGCTTAAGTGCGCTGCTTACAACAACGATGGTAAACATGAAATCAGTTATTGAACTTGCAAAGAATAAAGATTGTAAGGCAAAGATCGTTATTGGCGGCGCACCGTTAACACAGAATTATGCTAATGAGATCGGAGCTGATGGTTATGCACCTGATGCTGCTACTGCTGCTGAGCTTGTTGGCGGTTTTGCATAATTTTACATAATCCTGGGGTTGAAAAATATCGTTTTGTCTAGAAGTAACAGAGGCAGCAGGAGACCACTATGTCTGGGAATTTGAGAAAAGCAGTTCTCCTTGTCATTGATGTTCAAAACGATTTTTGCCCTGGGGGAAAACTTGAAGTTAAAGAAGGGGATAAGGTTATTCCTGTTATTAACCAAATAATGGGGAAATTCCCGAGGATAGTTGCCACCCAGGACTGGCATCCACAAAATCATATTTCATTTGCTTCAAATCATAAGGATAAGAATGTTTTCGATTCTGTTACAGTAAACGGTATTGAACAGACTCTCTGGCCGGATCACTGTGTTAAGGGAAGCGATGGAGCTGACTTTCACTATCTCCTTGATAGAAGGTTTTTTGATCTTATACTGCGCAAAGGAACACAGCCGGAGCTTGATTCATATTCTGCATTTTTTGAGAACGATAAAACAACCTCTACGGGACTTGCATATTTTCTGAAAGGCCTGGGGATAGAAGATGTGTATGTCGGCGGGCTGGCAACAGATTTTTGCGTATTCTATACTGCCATGGATTCAGTGAAACTGGGATTTAATACTTTTTTTGTTGTAGATGCCTCAAGAGGTGTAAATGTTCCTGAAGGCAGAGTTGAGAAAGCTGTGAGAGATATGAAGAATGCAGGGATATCAGTGGTCAATTCAAAGGAGCTTATCTTCATGTGATCTCCACAGGCTAAATGTGGATATATTCCTGATTTATTTTCCCTGTATTTTCTCTCATGGATATTTCAGGTTTTCCTACGCTTCAATAAGCCGTTTCCAATAACACACAGGAGATACACTGCGCCTGCAACAAGAATAATGTTTGAACCTGTTGGAAGGTCACAGATATAGCTGAAACCGAGACCCAAAGCAGTGAAAAGCATGCAGAACAGGCTCGAAAATATCATCATCTGCCAGAGTTGCCGGCAAAAAAGCCCCGCCACTGCAGAAGGCAGTATCAGGAGTGCGATAACCATAACGATACCAACAATTGTCACCATAAGCACCACAGTAAGTGCTATAAGGCAGAGCAGGAGAAGGTAATAGAATCCAACACGTATACCGCGGAGTCGTGCAAACTCTTCGTCAAAACATACAGCGAGGAACTTGTTGTAAAAAAGGGCACCCAGAATAAGAATAACCACATCAAGAACTCCAACGATCAACAGGTCATTTTTTGAAATAAGGAGAATATTGCCGAAAAGGTAACTCATCGGCTCTATATAACCGGGGGTCCTGGTGAGAAACAGGAGCCCAGCAGCCATTCCGATTGCCCATATGGCACCGATTACTGTGTCCTCCCGCTGCCTGGCATAGAGACTCACATAACCGATTATCATCGCTGATATAAGAGCCGATATCACAGCACCGAGTATCGGTGTAAACCACCCTATACCGAGCTTGATCTGAAGGTACAACCCCGCCCCTATACCGCTGAGAGCAGAGTGGGCGATTGCGCCTGCTATATAACTAATCCGCCGCGCCACAACATAGGTACCTACAATACCGAATGCGATACTTCCAAGCATTCCGGCAATAAGTGCATAGCGCAAAAAGGCAATATCAGGATTACGAAGTGCATTAATGAATTCAACCATGGAGCTGCTCCTCTATGCCGGAAACCCGGTCATGCAGAACCATACGAATGTCTTTCCCGTACATTTCCTGGATTACTTTTCCGTTGATTTCGCCTGTCGGGTGAACTGCCACCCTTTTATTCACACAGATTACACGCCGAACCATATGCGAAACAAAGCCGAGATCATGAGTTACTATCAGAATAGTCATACGTTTATTTAATTCTTTTAGTATTTCATACAGTTTATGCTCGATTTCCAGATCAATACTGGCGGTCGGTTCGTCAAGAAGCAGTATTTCCGGTCTGCCGACCAGTGCCCGGGATAAGAGGACACGCTGTCGCTGGCCTCCCGAAATCTCAGAGAATCTGCGTTTACAAAACCCGGTCATTTCAACTTCCTCTAAAACTTCCATGACAGCTTTTTTATCAGCTTTTGAAAATGGGCCGACCCGGCGGCCTTCGAGGCGTCCCATAAGTACAACATCCATGACTGTTACAGGAAACAGGGGATCGAATAATGTGTGCTGTGGCATATAACCTACACGATTGCGCGACCTCTCTGGTAGCGTACCGAGTATATGCACCTCACCGGATTCAGGCTTCAGAAGACCGAGTATTATTTTGAGTAAGGTTGTTTTTCCGCCTCCGTTCGGTCCGACCATCGAGAGAAATTCGCCTTTCTTTACCTTTATATTCACATTCTCCAGTATGTGAAGGCCGCCGTAAGAAAAATTAACATCCTTTATAACAATGACTGGATCTTCATTCATAGGCTAATCTCATCAACGGTATTTTCTTTATACATGGATCCTCACTGAGTTTCAAAAAAAGCTCTACTGTTTAAAAGAATTCTCAATCTTTGTTGCCATATCCTCAAGATTCTCCAGAACATTTTTTTCAAGCGGATTAATTGAAATCACTGATCCGCCGATAGCATCGGCAATGGTTTCAGCGCTCTTTTTATTAAACTGGGGAGATACAAAGATGATATTTACATTTTCTTCTTTAGCCTTACCTATAAGTGCCTCAATCTGCTTTGGAGTCGGAATTTTTCCCTCTATCTCTATGGGCATCTGTAACAACCCGTATACATCTGCGAAGTATCCAAATGCAGGATGAAACGCAAAGAAAGACCTCCCCCTGTACGGCTCGAACATTTTTATAAACCGTGCATGAACCTGTTCAATTTCATCCAGAAAGTTTTCGAGGTTTTTTTTATACATTTTTGCGTTGTCCGGGTCAGCCTGTGCAAGACCCTCATAGATATTTGTTACCTGTATTTTTATTTCAGGGGGTGAGAGCCATATATGAGGATCAAGTGCGGGGTCCGCATGATGATGGTGAAGCTCTTCCTTGCCTTTATGCTGTTGAGGAAGTTCATCCAGGGTGCGGCGTTGTACTCCCTTATCAGTATGAACCAGCACGAACTTTGGATTTGAACCATGGAGCTTTTTCAAAATCTGTTCCTCAAATGGAAAGCCGATACCGAAATAGAGGTCAGCTTCCCAGAGCTTCATCATCTGTTTTGGTGTCGGCTCGAAGGTATGCGGATCCGTACCAGGTTCCACCATTACTTCAGCTCTAACATTTTCACCTCCAATCCGTTCGACAAAATAAGACTGCGGAAGTATACTGACAAACGTTTTCAACTGCTTTTCCGGCTCTATAGGTTTTTCACTGGCAACGCCCACCATTACGTTAGTGCATATAAAAAAGAATATGAAAAACAATTGGAGATATTTTTTCATAATAGAGCTCTCATTCTAAGTATGGTATTTATTGTTGATGTTCGAATCACATATAAGATGAAAGGCGTGACATGTACTGCATTCTTCGATAGAATGGTTTTGAGAAAAGAAATCCCAGTGCCTGTACTGGTCCGTAGTAAGAATACCCGTTCCTTTGCAGAGAGGGCAGGTACTATCAAGTGCGGAAAGAATCGCAGACCGGATGAACTCT
>Ga0114925_10000193_pt1 | contig 24252 bp, 21 predicted proteins | sample SumtaG_2_FD_87287 | JGI IMG/M metagenome (GOLD analysis project Ga0114925, IMG submission 87287) | Deep subsurface microbial communities from Indian Ocean to uncover new lineages of life (NeLLi) - Sumatra_00607 metaG | ecosystem: Environmental > Aquatic > Marine > Oceanic > Sediment | place... | reverse complement strand
AACCAGAAAGGGAATACAAGACAAAGGATGTTGTTAGAAACAAGAAATTTAGAGAACGGAACATGATTGGAGTGCCTTGCAGTGAATGTGAAAGGTTTTTGAGAGCAGCTGGAGCAGATGAAAAAATGATCAGAGAGTGTTCAAGACATCGTTATGAAGAGGACAATATGCCATCTGAACCAACTACACCGGAAGGATTTTGGAATATGGATTTCTTTGGTGAAGATGAAAATGGGAATATAATTCAAGTAAAATCATAACTTTTTATTCTTTGTAAATAACTTCATAAATCCACGGAAAATCTTTGAAAACCAGTAAACGTTCAAAGTCATGAAAACCAACTGCATGAAAATCCAGTAACAACCTAAAATTGGTTTCTGCTTGTATCTCTCCCAATTTACATACATAAGATAGAAAAAGTATCCGATTCCAGCAACAAATCTGAAGAAAATCCACGTGACAAGCAACAATATTCCATTAATTACGTACAACACACTGTTTTTCAAATTCAATTCTTTCAAAAAGAAAATGTTATTGATGAATGGTGTTGATCCCTCCATACATAACAACATCATCATTCCAAGATAGTACTCGTCGTTCAAAAGTCCTAATAAAATGGATAATATCGCAACTACGTGATGAGGAATGTGAAGTTTGTTCTTTTCGAAATTTTTCGTAACAATCATTAGAAGGTCAACCAAAAAGTATGCCAAGGAAAAACAGATAAAAACTGTACAATTAAAAGGGCTGTAGAACAAGTCATGTTCAACACTAAACTGAGGATACTTGAAGTAAAATACTACGAACATAGTTGTTACAACAATTGCGTGAATAGAACTGACTATTCTACCAACCCATTCTTCTTCCTTTTTATTGAAAAACGCATTTTTCTCAAGGAGTCTAAGCATGAGTTCATATTTTACAAGAATTAAAATGAATTCAATTACAATTATTTTCAATACAATCTCGTCCACCCTATAAGTACGAATTCCAACTGTATTATCCATTTTTTTTCCCCTCCACTTTTTAGTCCTCCCCTTCATTCAGAAATAGGGTTAAAAAAAGTGTCAAATAAAATTACTTTCTATAAATAATGAACTAACACAATAAAAAAAAAGGAAGAATGAAGTTGTCTTCTCGAGAAACAACTAAAATATTCCAAAATATTCCTAGTGGTATTATTTTCCGGAATTGGGAGGGCCATTTAAACGGGGTTTCCTTCGACTAAACGGGGTGACGAAAAAAATGAGAAAGAGAAATAGAGAAGCGACTGAAGAACTTCATAAGGCTGTTGAATCCCCTACGAAGCTAATGAAAATGCAGTTTCCACTCAAGTGTAAAGGTTGCAAAAATCCGATTCGAGAATTCTACAGGGAATGCTGTATCGATTGTGGTGCTGTTTTGTGTTTGGAATGTTATCGTGTTTGTTCGTCCTGTATCAAATTTCTTTGTGGTGATTGTATCGGAGAGAAGTGCAATAGATGTTCTAAGGACAATTGTCCAAATTGTTATTCTGTTTGTCCGTATTGTAGTGAAAATCTCTGCCATTGTTGTACTGATTTCTGTGAACATGATAATTGCTTTAAGAGACATTGTTTAGAGTGTAATTATTTGAATTGTCAAAATCATAATGATATTCCTCAAGAGAAACTTATTAACTTGAATTTGTCAAGGAGAGTTGTTACTTAAATAAAGTTTCTTTTTTTTTTATTTATTTTTATTTCAACGAATCTTTCTGTTTCTAAACCAGCTTTTGGAAAAAAAGGAAGGGTGTGTCAAAAAAAATTGGAAAGTCGAAAGAGAGACCGAAATGAAACTGAAGAAGAGACTCTTCCTTCTGTATATATTTTGTCACAAGAGAATCCGCTCAGAATATAAGTCAGAAACATGAACTCTAGAAATTAAATAAGAAAACAATTCCATAGAATGATTAACTAACTATATATATCAAATTGATGATCAGAATATTTTTCAAAATATTAAGTAGAACTTTTTGGAGGATAATCGGAGTTATTTTTGTGTTGGTTTTACTCACTGTAATATTCGTAATATTTTTCCTACCTTCATGGTCAGTTATTGGTTTCTTATTTTTCTTGATGTGGAGTGGAGGAAGTCAATTACTAGCAGTCATTGCGAACATTTTTGCCTCACTGAGAGAATTACTCGTGTCGGTCGCAGACATAGTAAACTTATCAGTGGAACTTTTACCAGTTTTTGGGACAATATGGAACATTTTAATGAAAATTGTAATTTTCTTATTTCAAGGATTCCTCTCAATTGTTTGTACAGTTAGTCCAGTTGATCCAACATTTAACGTTTTGACACATTGTAATCTTTTGATCAACTTTTTAAATTTGGCACCAATTCTTGCAAATATTGTTTGGGGTGCTCTACAGTTCATATTGTTTATAATTGATTTGATTGCAATTGTATTTAAGCCAATTGCATGTTTAAGGGATGCACCCTGTACTAGGTTTTGTAATACTTTGGGAGATGATCCAGGATGTTACGGATTTTCTACTCTTGTAACATGGATTTTTACAAATTTTTTGGAATTTTTAGTCAATGTTTATGATTTCTTCCTACCATTCTTCTATTTCCTATTAAGATGGTTGTATAGTCAAGCTCATGTTTCTGAATTATTGTGGATGTTTGATGTTGATCAGGGATTGTGGGTACCTATACCAACAATATACGGACAACTAGAAGTTATAATTGCATCAAATGGGGGTAAATTGACTAAAGTAGTAATAGGACTATTAATTCAATTCATATTAGCACCAATCCCAGATTTAATATATTGTTGGGTACTTTCTTCAGCATCATTCGCATGTATTGGTGTGGCATTATGTAGAAGTATACTTGGACTGATAGGAGTAGGATTTTTATGTCCGAACTTAAATTGTCCATGTAGTAATTGTTCCAATGGATTTGGTACTTTATCACCATGTACAGTCGTATCTGGATGTATTTGTGTCGCTTCACATACATTTTTATTAGCATTGATAAATTTTTATAATTCACTTTAGGAGAAGAAGAAGAGAAAGAAAAAGAAAGAGGATTTGAAGAGGAAAGAAGAAGAAACAAGCTGTTTGTTTTTATTTGTGATTTAGATTTAAATCATATCCTCATTATCTAACAATTCTATGTCCATTAAACATCTTAATTCTTCCTCCCTTTTTTCTTTCATAAAATCATTAAAATCCTTTTTAATGTAAATAATTCTCCTTTCCTTGATCATAGACCCAACCAAATCATCATACTCGTCAGAATATTCAATATCAACCAAATCACTGAAAATGTTGTTGAATTTTTTAGTTTTTGCTGAATTCTCTTTCTTCTTAATAATACATTCAGCTCTCAGCCTCCTTTTTTCCATATCCTTCTCAAAATAAGCTGGATTGTTGAATTTTATGAACTTCTTTGTTTTGTTCGGATTAACTTCTATCCATTTCAAATCAGACAATTCATTTCCATCCTCATCAACAACATCACCAGCAACAGCAGGAACTAAATATCTTGCACTTTCTGTGTCTGCAGTTTCAATAGAATTCTTCACACTTTGAGTAAGTATCATTCGATCACAATGCCGGAACAAAAACGTACTCAAGAAAATTATCGTGTTTGCATTAGTCTTATCCTTCTTGACAAACTTCACTAGTGGCTCCTTAACCTTAATTTTGAATCTTTCTGCTGCATTTGGAGGTCTGAATAATTCTCTCAAATTGGTAAGTGCTCTGACATCATTATATGTCCTGTAAGCAGCTTTTAGCACAGCATACTCTTGGATAGTAATTTCTCCAAAATATATTGGAATCACATGCTTTGCCTTCTCCATAGTTTCAAACAAGGATGTAATCTCTTCATAAGCAGGATAAACTTTCATGTTGTAATAAATTTGGTCTATAACCTTTGGTTTGAAATCATTTCTGACAACAGCAACATAATTCAGGTTCACAGACTGTTTGTTCGCATAATGATGTGTCATAAACAACGTTATATTCTTTCTGGTTGAAAGTAATAGAATCTTGTGTAATCTCCTCAATACAATCTCAAACTGAATTTCATATTCTTTGGTTAAACCATTCAAACCATAAGAAATCCTCCTTCTTCTCTTCTTTGAAACGAAGGGTCTGACAACAATACTCCTCAAACTATCTCTTGATATTTTTTTCCTCTTTTTAGTCTTTCTCACTGAACTATCAGAACTTGAGGAAAATGTAGAATTCCCTGACGAAATTGTAGAAATAGAGGGAGAAGGTGGAGTTCTCAAAATAGGCTTCTTCTTGATAAAATGATTATTTTTTGGAGTTTTTAAAACAACCTTTCTAATCTTGATAGGCTGACTCCTTCTCTGCTGTATCATTGCGTTATCATGCTTTATCTGAATATCATCTCTAATCTCCTGCAATTCATCCTCATTCAACTGAAAATCACCAATTTTCAAAGGAGTAAACTTTGAAAGAACACTTTTTACCGACATCAACTTAAGTATGTCAATGTACTGTTCTGACATTGCGGATGCACTAATCAAAATCTCTTCCTTCTTAACATACATATCCTCTGCCATGCTGAGTATATCCTCATAATTAAAAATTAAAACATCGTTTTTCTTGTTGAAATATCTTCTTAGAATAACAGATGCATAGCACAATTGCCTCATGTGTATATACCCTCTCTTAAAATTCCTCCTAGAACTACTCTTTTCAACATCATATTGTTCAACTTCCTTCAGAGAAAGACGAAATATCTCTCCAGCATACTTCATAGTCGCATCAGGTATTATTCCTGTAGAAACAGCAATGTTCAATATAGCACTGAGCATATTAATCTCCATACATACCATCCTAGGAGATTTTATTGGTATTGTTTTTCTTGCTTCTCTTTTGATCATGTCACTCAGACCGTCAACACTCATCTCTTTCAATATTGACTTTGCTGCCATTCTGGATGCTATTGGACTTCCCTCGTTACTTCTTTTATTGGTTGTCATCAACTGACACAATTCAATTTTTGTCACACATAATTTTTGACCTCTTTTACTATTCTCTCCATGCTCATCCTTCTCCCACGAAAAATATTGGTATGTTGCAGTACCAGAACTCAGTATCTCTTTTTCTTCACTTAATCTCTCTTTTTCCTTTCCCTTCAACTTTGATTCATGTTCAACCAAATGTGCTGATACTTCATTACGTATTACTATCCCACCTGTCTGTGGTCTATCTGTTTTGAATCCTTGTCTGGAAAATGATTGAATATCCCTAGCTGTTCCAGGTATAACAAGTTCAGAAATAACATCCAACAAATAACTCTTTCCAACTTCGTGTTCTCCTGTCAATAACCAATGAAGGTAGTTCCGTACCTTTCTATTGTACCTGTTATTCAACACCAAAGTTTGTAAAGCAACCCAACCAGAATAGCATGATGGAACAGTGTAATGGTCTTCAAGAAAAGGAGTAATGTACGCAAGGAACGAAGATACGGGGTGTTCTTCAAACTCATCATCAGCTTCAAAATCACCTATGATAGCAATTTTTCCATAAGTCCTCTTTTTGTAGTTTATCATTGAACACAGTGATCTCATATAATTTGACAATCTTCCAACCAGCTTTTTGTTTTCAAGTATATATGCCAGAATTTTAACCAACACTTTGCTTTTGTCCATGGAAATGATCCCATTTTGTTCTCGTAAGTTTTTTACATAATATGCCAAATAATCAATAGGATCATTTTTCTGAATTATGCTCTTTTGTGGAAGTAACTTTCTAATCTTTTCCATAAACACTTTAGAAAAGGCTCCATAATCACCAGAATTTGGAACTGTTGTGAAGAATGGAACAACATCCTTATCAATAAACGGCAATAACCTGCTTCCAAGTGACTCAACTTCGAATTCACTTAAGGGTATCCGATAAGACTCTCCAGGAATCTTGAAATAATTGATCGATCCGTATTTCTTGAGAGAATTCATAACTTCAGATGGATTTTCAGCATCATCCTCACCAGAAAAGAAAAACTTTGCGATTTTTTCATTATCTTGCATATGACCCAACATATTCAACAGCAACATTGGATGGAACATATCAACAGGTGTTTGAATCTTGTGATTACCATACGAAATATCAGTATCACTAACATGACGTAATATAGCCTTGTATGCAGTTTCGAAGTTCCCCTTTCCCAAACCTTCCAAGAAATCCTCGTATCCTTCGCTCATCAACTCACTAAATTCATTTGATAGTACGGAGTAAGTCAATTCTTCCCTCTTCAATGGAATAACAAAGAGGTAAAATCCATTGATTTTGGTAACGTATAGAAACTCTTCTGATACATTTCCAAGATCAATATCCTGTGGATCTATTCTAGGATTTTCTCCTTCATTCCTCCTCCCCTGGTTCCTTCCTCTTTCACTATTACCATTAAGTGTTGTAACAAATTTACTGATCACGTCCTCAACATTTTCATCAGACATATCAACATCTTCATCTTGTTCTTGTTGTTGTTGCTGACCCCTTCTCCCCCCTCTTTGAGAACCATCATCATCATCAATATTTCTCATTGCACTTTGCATCAAATTTCGTGGTCTATTTTGAGATCTATTAACAGGGCCAAAACTGTCTCCTCTTGAATGTCGTCTTTCTACATTTTTCAGTTGGCGAACTTTGCTAAGTTGATCCACTGACTCTGTTTTCTTGTAAGTAGCATATCTAGCAACTTTCGAAATCAAGGTGAAACATGCTAAATTACACAGAATCTTATGGCATAAAGGATTTAGACCTTTTGTTTCTTTAGTAGGAACATCATTCATATCATCGGTGTAATTAAAACATGAAAATGTTAACGCTTTGTCTTGTAGGAGATTCTCGCGAAACATTGTAACATACATAGATCCAAATTTCTTGAAAACTTTATTTGTGCATTTTTTCCACGTGAATTCTTTGAAGCCTATCATAATCTTCTCCCCACTTTTGCTTTTTCCTTTTCCACTCAAATAAATAAAAGGGCCTTCTTTTTTTTTAATCCCTGGGTACAAAAAAATTGTTGGTGGGAGGAAGGGAAGGAAGGGGTGGAGGTGGAGTGAAAAAAAATTGAATTAAATTAAATTGTCAAATTCTTCAATCATAGTCTCTATCTTTCTCAATTCTTCCTCTTCTTCCTTTTTGTATTTATCCATCCATACATTAGCAGGTCCTACTGCAAACCCTCTCCTTCTTGGTCTTTCAACTAATTCTGAAGTTTTACCAAATTTCAATGTTTTCATGAATCTATCAGTGTCATCAATATACAAAGGAGGCCCAATGATGTAAAGATATTCAAGACTTGTTATCCCAGGAAGCCTAAGTATCTTAGGACATGTCCTTACTTTCAAATACTTCAAATTTGGAGTGTAATCGAAAATTCTCGCTGTTGTTTCAGGACAATTCTTTAAAATCATCAATTCTACATTTGGCATCCTAACCCACCCACCTCCAGTCAAATTTACACTATCTAAAACTATGTGTTTTACAACATTATTAACTGAGATATTTGTGAAAAATAGATCAGATAACATGTTGTGATGTCCAAAGGCAACAGTTTCCAAATTTTTGAAAGAATCGACATTTCTGATATAAATTCCAAGAGTAAAAAGATGTTCCCAATCAAGATTTGCATAAATCACCAATCTTTTCAATGGGCCGGCTGAAAACATTTCAATTAACTCATTTGGTACCTTAACATTCCTACTTTGCCATGACTTCAGATTTATCAACTTTAGATTTTCAAAGATATTGTCTTCATAAATATCTATTATTAAGCTATATTCATCACTCACATTCTTAATTTTCAAGTATTCAAGTTTTTCGGTTTCTTTCAAAATCCGATTCAAATAAACATCTGGAATTGGCCTAAGAGAAAATGGCAAACCGAAAGTTATGTTCAGTGAAACAAGTTTTGACGCAATATCCTTTCCAACATAAATTTCTTCTTGTTCATCAAAAAGATCTGTTCCAACTAGTATACTCTTAAAAAGAACAAATTTTCCAATGTTCCATTGTGTTTCTGGAAATACTCCATAACATTTCTCATCAGATCCTTGATCGCTAAAATTACTACCAGGAAGTCCATGACGATCATCATCGCCATGTTCGTAGTTATACGGATAGGGATAAAATGGTAGGATATGACCCAAGACAACTCCTGGTGGTATTTGTGTAAGTAATGTCTTTTTATCTCTGCGTTTTTCGAAAAATAAGGACATTTATCTTTCCCAGTTTAATTAGTACATAATTAATATGTAGAAAATAATGGTAAATAGTTTTTTTACGAAGGAAGGTCTAACCGAGAAAAAAAAAAGGAAGGAAATAAATGGGATGTTGTATATCGTTATCGCCACATTACTATTATCAGTTATGTAAACTTTTTCGAATCTTTTTGTATGGAATTTGTAACACGTCTACTCCGAATCTCAAGACAATTGTTGGGTGTATGTTTGCTGGGAAAACTTGGCTATTGATTTCTATCATCAAACATTTTAAGAATAGTAAGAAGCTCAGATGTTTGATGATAAGAAATAGTAGGGATAAAGCAGTGGATAAACACAACAAGTTATTTGAAAAGATATACCATGAAATGGTAGATTCTAATAAGCTATTAGAAGTTGTCACAGATGGTTATGATGCAATATTTATAGACGAAGGTCAATTCTTTCCAGATATTGTCGAGTTTGCAAATGAACAACTTAAGTTAAGTAAATATGTTTTTGTTGCTTGTATTTCAACAGATTTCAATGGAAATCAATTTGAAAATATCGGAGAATTGTTGGCAATAAGTGACGACATCTGCAAGTGTTATTCGATTTGCGCGAAGTGCGGCGCATATGCTTCTTTGACTATTCGAACTAAGGTTGAATGTACTAAGAAAATTGTTGTTGGTGGTGAGGATATGTATGAGCCAAATTGTAGACCGTGTTTCTTGATATATCATTCAAAAACAAAATAAAGACTCCTTATTCTTTTTATTCTTTTGTAATCATTATTACTCAACCTTCTTTTTCCTCCTTTTCTTCAATATACTCATTTTCAACTCGTATCTTACTTTCATTAGAATTTTTCCAAGTTTGTTCTTTCCTGAACCATTTCCACCATCACCCCAGTAAGAATCTTTTTTAGTATGTTCAATAAGCTCCATTTCATTTGTTCCAAGTAAAACTTTCATAATGTCATTATTTTGAGTAAATTTAGCAAGCAACTACTTCATACATAATATGATTTTTCACATTTTCCCAATCCTTTCTAAGTGGCAAGTCTCTTCTACGACCCATTGATGCTGCTTGACTTGGAGTTTGTAAATTCCTTATATCTTCTTCGTATTCAGTATTTTCGAATTTCATAGCCTGGAAATAATGTTCACTTGTTCTCCACATTTTATCTTTCATTTTTACAGAGTGTCTAGAAAAATTTGAAAAACAACCATATTCTCCTCCAGTACTATAGAACTTCACTTTGGCCTGTTTACTCATTTTTTTTTGTGTATAATAGGAGGGACTGAGGGTAGGGGGGGGGAAAGAACAAGGTTTATTCTCCTTCAAATAGAATGTAATGAAATAAATCATTAAAAAAATCCATGGTATCACAATCATTGTATTCTTCTTTACAAAAGAACAATACATTTTTTTGTAACCTCTGTTTATCACAAATACCTATATTATCAATAATTACTGGAAGAACTTGTTCTTGTTGTAATAGGATCTTTTTTATTGTCTTAAACTCATTCATATTGTACAAACAATTTGTTAACATAAAAAATTGATTTTCAATATCGTCTCTATCAAAAGTTCGCGTAGGATTTATTGGAATAATTAATTTCCTGGCTATTTCGTTAACTTTTTCAAAATATGGTATCAAAACTACTGACATTCCGTAAGTACCTGTCCATTGTCCCTCATCTTGACGAACACATGTTATTGTAAAATATTTTGTATTCTCAACAGCTTTTTCCACAATTCCTTTCCACGATTTACATACACGTTTAAACCTGTACAATTCTTCAAACGTTAGGAAACTAAAAATTTCTCTCAACACGTCAAAACACAACACATTATTGAAATTTATCCTCCTTCTTCTTCTGACTCGTTTAATCCTTCGTCGTTTTTTAACTTTCATTTTTTTTTATATGAGAAAAAGACTGGGAGGATAAGAAAGAATCAAGAATAAATTACATGAAATTGTTCTTAATTCTTCAAATAAGTTATGAATCAAGATTCCGAATCCACGAAAACTGATGAAGGAGGAGGTGACCATGAAGAACCGAAAAAGGTAGTCAAGAAAGTTAGGTCTAGTACAATTAATGAAAGCTTGTCAGTATTCGAAACTTTCCAAAGTCAACTCTCCAAATTAGACGAGAAACTACAAGATAAAAATGCTGAATTGAAGCAATCTCTAGTGTATGGTAAACAACTATCAAAGAAAAATAAGAAGAATGAGGAGAAGATCGAGTCACTCTCGAGTGATATTTCACAGTTAAAGGAATCATTTCTTGGACTGCAGACAGTGAATGAAAGAATGGAAGATGAAATTCGAGATTTCAAAATGAAACTGACAAGTTCAAACTTGAAATATGAACAGTTAAGAGAACAGAGTGCAGAATTTGTTAGTTTGAAAGAACAATTTGAAATAGTTTTGGGAAATAACAAAAGACTGCGAATTTCTTTGGAAAATACCAAGAAAGATTCAGCTGAACTCATTAGGAGATATTCTAGTGTCAAGGAAGAAATGAAAAATGATAAGTTTCTGATCAGTAAATTGAAAAAAGATAAAAAAGAGAAAGAAGGTGTTAACAAAGATTTGCTTGAGAAAAACAAATTACTTCAACAGAATCTATGGGAAAAGACACAGATTATGAAACGTATTATTGAACAGAAATATAATGATTCTGCTAATGTAGTGAAGCATAACGAAATAAGTGAGTATACTGAGGAAACATTCGAAAAATTTCGACTTGAACACAGTAAACAACTTGTAGAAAAAGACATTGAACTTCAAAATCTTAAAGATCAATTGGAAACTGAGAAAAGAGAAAAATGTTTATTGAATGAAGAATTGGATGATTTTGATGGTGGACCACTCAAAATTCTAACTAGGTGTGATAGATTCTGTTGGAAATTAAAACGGCGTCTTTGTTGTGTATTTTGCTGTAGAAGATCAAGAACAAGAAAAATGTAACATCCATTAAAATTGTTTAATTTTGAATAGTAATAAAAAAGTTTGAAATATATTTATTTTATAACAAAATGGATTACTTTTGTAAATAATCATTTTCCCTTTTGTAAATAATCTTTAATAATTCTGAGAGTTTCACAGAAATATGGCAGTAAAAAATAAAGAAAATTGTTCTTTTTTGGAAATGTTTGTACTTATTCGTCGTTTAATAAAATGAAAAAGTTGTGAAATCTTTGGTTTATTTCAATTGTCCTCCTCCGCCCGTATCCAGAAAAAAAATGAGTAAAACTAGAACATTCTTTTCAATTGATATAGAAGTTATTGAAGAACAAATAACAGCTATTGGAATATCTGGAGGTAGTATTGATGATGAAGGAAATTTCAAATTAATTGATAAAAAGTCATTTTATGGTAAAGTAAATTACCAGGAGAACAATTTGGATGAATTTTGGAAAGGTGAAATCAAAAATTTGAAATTCTTTCAAAAGAATGCTGTTTCTCAAGAAAAGATGGCTGAAGAAGTCGAAAGGTATATTGAGGAACAGCAAAAAAAACATCCAAATTTTATCTGGACGAGTGACTTTGGTTCATTTGATATTGGATTAATGAATCATTGGTTAAAATCTCATGGAAAAAAAGAATTGAGATATAGAAGGAACGATGAGAACAGTTTCTTCATGGATATGGATACAACATCATTTGCTGCTGGTGTGTTATTTTGTCTAGACCCAAAAAATTCATTTCGGGAAAACTGGGAATGGGGAATTTACAAAAAGATATTTCAAAAACTTGAAATTAACCCAAAAAATGAGTTTGAACATGACCATAACCCTCAAAATGACGCTTCTAAAAACTTGTCCGATTTTTTGTCATTGTTAGAACATGGAATGAAGAATGGTATTGTTGGTAAAAAAAGAAAGGTAGATGACGAATATCTTCAAAATAAAAAGGTTAAACTCGTTTAATAAAATGAAACTTTTTTCAAACCACTTTCATCATCATGACGATTCTTATTTAGATTCCTCATAATATCGAAAAGAAACCTCCTGCGTTTCTTTAACATCTGATAAGTTTCAAAAACTCCTTTATCATTCCTTCTACATTCCATTGCAATACTCTGGGTTGTGTTAAATACAAAACTGTTCAAAAAATAAGATGGAATATTGACATCACCAACAAATCCATTCTTCTTGTAAAATCTAACACAATAAATATCTGATTTAACAAAGATACTTTGTGTAGTCTTTGGAACAAGAGACTTTAAACAATCTATCAGCATAGCTCCAATCCCAAATCCTCTGTATTTTGGTTTAACTGCCATCAATAACAACTCAATATACAAAACATAATTGCGAAATAATAACCCACCGACAACCGTATCATCCTCCTTGTGCTTACAAACAATTCCAATGTTCTCAATCTTGATCAATGTCTGAATATCCTTTTTTGACATATTCATAAGTCCGTCATCCATAATATCAACCATAGCCTGAATATCCTTGTTGCTATTTGATGCAGGTACCACAATAAACTTTACACAATTAATGTTACAATTTGTAGACCTTTCTGTAGGTGTAAAAGGATTGTACTCAAAATCGTTAGAAATTATGTTAAGAAGACTCTTTCTGTGGTTAATCCTAACAGCTCTTTTTTTAATCGGGGTATAGTTCTGTACTATCGAAAAGCTATAATCACCATGTGTTATCCCACTTCTCCTTCGTTTCAATTTTTTCCTTTCATTACCTCTTCTTGCACTCCTAGTTATTCTAATGTTAACATCTGGAGCTTTTTTAGTGATACTTATGTTACCGCCACTGTCTTGAATAATTTTAACAACTTTCCCACTTTCGTTTTCGTCTTCTTCTTGTGCAACACTAAGATCAATACTACTTCTGGATCTGAAAATTCTTTTTCTGCGTTTTCCAAAATATCCACCATCCCTTCTAACTTCGATAATAGATTCCTTTTTTCGAACTTTCCTTTTAATTTTGATCTGCGTCCTTCCTTTGTCACCCCTTGATCCACCTCTCTTCTTTTTTTTCCTCCTCCCACGTTTGAGTTTGAAGCTACCATTCAAAACAGATTGATCGTAACTATCTTTGAACGCTCTATCCTTTTTTGTGGGTCCCTTCTCGTACCAATTTTCCAGAAGTTGTTGTCCCTTGTTATACCAGTTTGGTGTGTGCTGTACTTTGCGAAACGTCATGTATTTTTGTAATTTGGCGTCCAATCTTTTTCTAATTAATTCGCCGATTTGTGGATTTTCTAGAATATCGTCGATAGGTACATTCTCTGGATCGATTATTTTCCCTTTACAAACGTCATTCAAATTTTTTGTGTTATATGCATAACCAAGTAACATAAATTGAAGTTTACGCCAGTCCGTTTGATCCTTGAAGTAATTAACAACCAGTTTAGACATTCGATTAGAAACAAATGAAGGTTTCGAGGGAGGAGTGAAAACTAAGTCTATTTTAAGTCTTCTTTGTCCCTTACTCTTAACCAGACCATTTTTCCGTCTCCTCATGCCTCCACTCTCGCGAGTTTTTTGTGTCCCCCCGTTTAAGGACAACCCCCGTTTAATTTCACGAATATAAGACCGAGAGAACATAAAAATATGAAAATAGGTTTATTTTGAAAATCCACCAAGACTGAGTTTCTTTCATACCTTGAAATTGTTCAAATTTCCATTTTCAGAAATAATCTGTTCTCCGTTCACAACAACATTTTTCAGTGACTCTAGATTTAATTTATTCCAAAAATTAACAGTTTTCATTTCCAAAACCTGCTTTTGTCTTTTATTATCATCTAAAATCAATTCTTCTTTAAGGTTATACAATATTTCAACGATATTAGGAATTTTATTTATAATTTCAAAAATTTCAAAGTTTTCACAGTCTGTTATAGATAAATTGGTAAGTTGATTCATTATACCCCATTGTTTTCCTGTTATAATACTATTCAATGAAATTTTCAAGGATTTAAGTTTTGGCATAAATATGAAGGCTTCGTCTCGTACTTTTTTACACGACATTATTTCACATTTTTCCAAATGTTCAAACTTCCAATCCAATCCAGAAACATTGTGAGTACGATTTAAAACAAGTTCTCTAATATTTTTAAATTTGATAAATGCTTCGTCAAGAAGAACCTCACATCGAAACCCTTCGAATTTTATCAAATGTGGCATATTTATCCAATCAATCCCAAAAATAGCTCCGCAGTTAGACAATTTAATTGATGTCAAATTTGAAGATCTTTTAAACAGCGAATCACCGAAACTATTCATATTCCACAATCCAACTTCCTTCAATTTTGGAGTTTTAACCCATACATTTAAATCCCCTGTTATTTGTTCATCTTTCTTAAAAGATCCACAAGAAACTAGATTCAATCTTTCCAAATTTTTAAAAATGTTGAAAGTATCATTTCTCAATGAATCCATTTGTTGTAACTCCAAATGTTTTATCAAAGTCATTTTTCCCCATTTTTTTCCCCCAATATTTTTGTTCGGTGAATATCCTATAGTTTCGAATCTTATCATGAAGGTTTCTACTTTTACCAAATACTCGAAAAAAATGATTGGTACCAATTTATAGTGTACAAAATCCACACCAATCATTTTTTTCAAAATATCCGGACCAATCTGTTGTTTCAGAGAAAATTTACCAAACAAAAATCCTCCATTTTTTAAAAAATCGAATCTAACAGTTTTGAAAACTAAAAAGGTTTTTCGAGAAGAATCATTTTTGAAATAACCATAGTGTGCTGAATTATTCATACTAGAATTCCTCTCATGTTCGAACCAGTAATGTTTTAACATATCAAGAATAACTCGAATGGGTATTTTGTCTGAAAAACGATCTGACACGATTCTTTTTTCCATTTTGTAACTAGTTAAGTATTATTACAAAGAGAACATAAAAATATGAAAATAGGTTTATTTTGAAAATCTACCAAGACTGAGTTTCTCCCATACCTTGAAATCATTTAGAAATTGTTCAAATTTTCCAAATCCTACCATAGTATAAAGAATCCTGAAATGGTCTTTAGAAACCAACATATTGTCCCATTTTTTCACAATTTCATTTCTGAATTTTTTTTGTACTTGCTTCCCAAGATTCATTAATGTCTCATCCAGATATTTAGGCATACCATATTTCTTGTGTTTTGGATTTACTTCTGCAATAAATCTTTCATAATTTTCACTGTTTTTGACAACTTTGTGAATCCATCCTTTTAAATATGGTTGTAAGAAACTGTCAAATATTCCAGACAAAAGAATAATATCATCCTCCTCAATTTTGAAAAATCCTTCTATTTTCTTGATTTCCTCTTTGAAAGATGGAGATTTTTCAAGATTCAAATGTTGCAATTTTTCTTTTGAACCAAACAACTCACCAATGATTGAACCAATAACACCACTTCTCATCGAAGAATATATTAGAAAATCAAATCCTCCTTGTTCATTAATTACTCTCTGATAAATTTTTCTGATCCTGTTTTTGTCCGAACCAGAATATTCCTCTTCAAATTTTTTGATAAAATCATTCAATTCCATCAGAAATATTATAAAATCCTGATTATATTTTTCAATCATAACTTTTTTGAATCCGAAAAAATTTGCGGTTTGTCCAATAACATCTCGTATCATATTTTTGACATCCTCACTCAAATATGATCCATTCCAAATAATTCTGGCCAATTTTGTTTGATTATGATGACTAATTTTTCCAATAAGCTCAACCTTTTCAGAATCAAATTCTCCAACCAAAAAACCCTCCCTCTTCCTCCTCTTCCTTTCCTCATATTTTTCCAATGGCCAAAAAAATCCAAGTTTCGCTCCTTGCCATAAAACTATTAACAATTGTTCTGAATTGAGAGCACGTCTGTACAAGTATAAAGTAGGTATTCTTCCAGTTCTGAATCTCCATCCCAACCTTCTCCACAGTCTCCCCCAGCGACCATATCTAACTGGAGAAGTATAAGTCTTTTCAAAATTGCTGTATAATTCCTTGCTCAATCGTCCGAACATTCCTTTATCAGTAGAAACTAGAAATTTCCTAAAATATTCAAATCCTTGTCTATCTTCTCGAGTTACTTCATAAACATCGTTAATATAATCATTCAGAACCCTAAAATCCCTTCTTTCAAAGTGTCTGGCAATTATCCAAGCTAACTCGGCCATTTGGTCAGAATTAAGTGGAATTCCAATAAGCTCAACATCATCCAAATTCCTTCCAATGTATGGTACTTTGAAATAGTTTTGCTCTGCTGTGAAAAACAACACTCCAATCAATTGATCGTTCTCCTTAGCACGTTGATACAAATATTGAAGTTCACCCCACTCATAATCATGTCTCCAATTTTCTTTCCATCTGTAGTATCTCAAACTATGACGACTTTCAAACATTTTGAATTCATATTTTACTTGGTTATATAAATCAATGTTATTTTCCATAAGATTTGTAGAAAATCTAACACGTCGAGTAATTCCAACAATTTCTTTTTCAGATTTGTCATAAGATTCACTAATGTATTTCTTGACTTCTGGACTAAAATAATCTATAAGAACCCTACCCAAAGGATACATATCCTTTACAAGAAGAATTTTGGGTTTGACTCCAATAGCAAGAATCTTCCCAACTCTATCACCTCCAATCTTTGACCCAATCAAACTCATTTCGTTTGGAGTGACACGTAATTTTCTACTCTCATCCTTTCGTTCAAACAATACTTTATCATCAGAATCAAAGGATTTCATGTAGACTTTATATCTTTTCAAATTTTCTGACGCTTGACCAATCTTGACTTTGTCAGTTGCACCAAATGAACTCCTGACTGTTTCGTAAGTTCTCTCCAACTGTTTCAGTTTCCTGTATTCAGTTCTTCTCTTCTTGATGAAAATTAGAACTTTCTTGTTTTTCTTGATTTCTGGAACATTCATCACTTCTCTCATATCTTTTTCACTAGTTAAGTAATAAACCTTCATTTTGGCAAAACATTCAATGATATGTAGTTTTGCTTCCTTTACAAGTTGAAAATCGATTTCAACCTGTTTCTTTGTTGGTTCAACTTTACTTTGTGGTTTACCCTTTTCGGTTTTGATAAATTCCACTCCAGGAGTTAGACCTTTCTGGTAATCATATTCCATATGATAAACCAAGTGGAAATGTTCTCCAATTTCCTTTTCCTTGTCCTTTTTGTATCTTTTGATTTCAAACTCTACGATCTTTTTGTACATGTAAATGATACTCAAAATTTCACCAGATATCGTAATCATAACAATTTGTGGGTTAGGTGTCATAATGTTCTTGTCAATGTAAATCTGCTTTTCCAACGCATAATTTACGTAATTGTTTTTACCCATCAACATATGTTTTATCACAGTATCACCAACATAATCACCACGATCGTAAACAACCATTGGACCAACTGTTATAAAACCTTCAGTTCTTGGAATAACATTGTAACTGTTGTAAGGATAATGTTCATTTTTGTCACTATCGTACAATAGAACTGGATGTGTCTCAACCTTGATAGCATCCAAATGAACTTTTAGAGATCTCCCCCTTTCCAAATTGAAATTTTTGATGTTGAAACTCTTGTGAGGTTGAACAACTCCATATTCTTCCTTTTCAATATGGGAAGGTCGATCTCTACTGATTGATTCGGGTTCCATTTCGTATTGCTCCTCCTCCTCCATCATTTCCACCTCAGGACCTCTTTTCATGGCCCTTGCCAAATACTCTGGTGGAAAATCAGCACGTTTTTTCGTTAAAAGTTTGTACAAATCAATCTTGTACGATAATGGTCTACCAGTGACAATTGTAAAATCAACATTCTCCCAATCTTCAGTAGAATCGTTTTCAACAATAGCGTAAGTCAATACTTGGGATTCTCCCTTCTCTCCAACATTCAAGTGATAGATTACTTTCCACACCGGGACCTCCCTGGCGTATTTTGCTGTTAACTTTTTGCTTTTCTTCTGTTGTTCATCACTGTAAAATTTTGGCACAATATCAATAGTTGCCGTATCACTCATCATATTAGCAGCACTCAAGAAATCTTTGATCTTTCCTGAATCTTTCCCACTAATGTAAATGTTCAAAACATGTAGAATTGGAATCCAGCTAATTTTACTAGTTTTCGTGTCCATCAAAACAATATTGTTCAATAACAAAGGATTTCCATTACTAAAAGTTTGCATTCCAAGATTGATTCCAGTAAACTTTTCAATCTTATCTTCACCAACTCGCTTTTCAAGTGTAATTTCCTCCCCTCTAAGTTGTTTTACAACGTTAATGAGAGGGTTATCTCTTGTCACAACAAGTTCCATATCTTGAAACTGTGGTGGAGATTTGTAACTGAAATCTATGTCTTCATTGTATTCATTCGTGATAGTTAGAGTTTTCAACACATCGTTAATGTGTTTCTTCCATACCTGGATTTTTTCATCAGAATTGAGATCTTGCCTGAAAACTCCAATTCCAATTTTGTGTAACACAATTTTCATTCGTTTCATCTTACTTTTTTAAAGAATTGAAATCAAAAGTGAACCTAATAATCTTGTTTTATTAATTCGATTACAAAGAAAAATTATGAAGAAAACTTCCCACTACATTTTTTCTTGTGTTCTCCTTCAATCCAATGCTCCTTTTGACATTTTATTGAACAATAATAATAATCACGACATGCAGAACATTTTTTCAACTTCTCTTTAGGAAAATACTTTTTGCAAACATAACAATCCATCTCTTTAACCTTGATCACTCCTCCAAACCCTCTCATGATTTTTTTAATAATCCTATTCTTTTCCGAACAATCTATCTCCTTTGTATTAAATTTCACGTTGATACTGTCGAATTGTAGGAAAAACTCTTTTGTCTTATCCATTAGATTAGCAACGTTGTACAAATACAATTTACGTTCCAACTTTTTTTCGAAAATGAAAATTGGAGTTTTCCCGTCCTCTATGTTTTCCGTATCGAGTATATCGTTTATCGACAAATTACGTTTGAACATTCTTCTTTTTTTTCCCCCCCACAGACGCACCCCGTGTTTTGGGATGGTCTCATGAAAGACCCGTGAGAGCATAGAAAAACGAATTGCGTTTGGTCTGGTGTTGGGAGACCGCCGAAAGATCGGTTACAAAGCACCAAAAAAAAGTGTAAACCCGTTTAATTCAAACTTTAACGTTTTCGAAATCCTCATCATCACTATCAATCAACTTTTTCAGTCCACTATTTCGTCTGCAAAACTTCATAACCAAAAATTCTCTAATTTTCTTGGAAACTATCAAATAGTAGATTACGACTCCAATAATTATATTTATGATGAATAATCCAATACTGTAACCGGATATCACAATAAATACAGTACCTGCTTTCTTGATTATGACAGAAAAGAGAATTGTCCCAACAATAGTCAATTCAATATGAATTAGTAACAAAACTATCAAGAATGTTAAAAATATGGATTTGTGCTTTTTCTTTATCTTCTTCATTTGTTCTTCAAATATCCAAGACGCTGATTCTTTTAACCCTTTCCTCTTCATCTTGCCAATACGATTACGACTAATATCATCTTTCAATGATCTCTCACTTTTTGGTGTGACGGAACCCTTATTACTGCTTTCTCCTAAAAATTTATGCTGATCATCATCAATCTTATCCGACATTTTTTTCCTTCTCTTCCTCCCTCAACTGAAAAACTATAATAAGTTATAAATTAATGAAAAAAGAAATTTAATTATTTCTCTTTATTTTTAAATTACGTGGTCTCTCATTTTTAAAAAAAAAGGGAGGGGAAGAAAAAAAAACGGGTCACAAAAAAAAAGAAGGAAAAGGAAATGAATTATGATGGTGGATCTCAATATATTAGTCCAGAAGGATATTATTCTGATGAGAAAAAGGAAGGGTTTGATATGAATTTTGCGGACAGTGATTTTAAATGTGGTAATGATCATCCTCTATCTTTTCCTATAAGTCCTGGTTTTACTGAAGATTCGTACAAGGAAGTTTTGTCTCTGAGGTCTGAAAACAAGAAACTAAAGAGGGAATTAATGTTTTTGAGATTTATTGTTGAAAAACAAACTTTTGCTGTGGGTCCGAAGGAATTATCTGAAATTGACATGTTAAATCGTCAAATGGACAATAAGTTCGATATTGGAAAGAAACAGGTTACTATTACTGGTTCATCATTACCAAAAACAGCATATTTGATAAAATTTTATAAAAATAAAAAAGAAATTTAATTCTTTCTCTTTTTTTTTTTGTTTCACTCCCACTTCTCTAAATTACATTATCCCCAACTGCTATCATTCTTGGAGTATTACGATATGAAAAAGGACTGTTTCTTCCTATTCTGAAAGGAGCTTTGACTCTGTTTCTGAATAACTTGAATCCATTGTGAGGAGCAAGTTGTTTCATCAACCTCTCATTTTTTGCATCTAAGGTTTTAACAGAACTATTTAGATATCTGTTTTCCTTGTCTAGTTCGTCATTATCCATTCTTACAATGTTCAATAGATAAGTTAAGTCTATTATTTCATCTCTACATGCCTTCAACTCTTGTTTCAAAGATTTGTTTTCTAATTTGGTTCTCTCGACAATTTCACGTAAATAACTTAATTCTTTAACCATCCCGTTACTCCCTTCCACCCTTCTATCCAATTCTCGTTTCATTTTTTTGTTTTTGGTCATCAAAAATGATACCTCATCGCTAAATCCTTTCTTTTTTCTATTGTACTTCCGTACATTATCCATTACAATTACAACTTCCTTCATAAGAACCAGTTTTTGTTCATATAGTTCATTCACTCGTATTTCAAGAGTATATTTCTCACTTTTCAGAGTTTTTATCTCATCTTTCAATTCATTCTTAATTACCTCATCCTCTTCTCTACTTCTAACCTGTATTTCAAGTTTATAACTTTCTTTTTTCACTGATCTTATTTCAATTGTTTCCTCCTCCTCCTCCTCCTCATCCATATTTTCATCATTATCCTCAAAATTTTCTTCCCCTTCTTCAATTCTACTCGTTAATGTCATTACATTATCAAATGATGAAGAATATTTTCCTGGGTAATATTTTTTCCTAATTTTACTAAATTTCCATTTCTTTCGTCGTTTAAGTACTTTCATAACGGATTTGGGGGGAAAAAGCGGGTGAGAATTTTTTTGTCCGTAATCCTCCCGCCTTTTTTTTAGTTTTTTTGGAAAAATTTGCTACTTAAGTAATTGACTTGCGTTACTTTATATGTATTCGAAACTGTTATTCTTTCTTTTATTCTGTTACGTTATTTTGCTGTATGATCGTAAATGGGTAGGTCGTAGTCATGGATATTGTATTGGTATAGACAAATGTTATTGTGATGAAGGATGGACAGGAGAATCTTGTTCAAAACGTGAATTTTGGGAAAAATGTACTAGAGACTATGTTGTTAAATATTCCTACAAATCCGAAAATTGTACTGGTCGTTACTATCTTATAAACTCCTATTATAATGCTTTTTCCAATAATGTTAAAATATTTGAAAACTCAACAAAGGTTTGTAGTGAGAATCGATATATAAAGAGAAAGTTTAGGTTTCTTAACGATACGAAACGTATGGAATGGATAGAATGTGACGGATGTTTTCGTCCTAATGAAAATTGTGTAATGAGATTTGGAATAGTTGATCTTAAGGAGTGTTTCAAGACAATACAAAGGTGTAATCGTGTTACTTATTATTCCAAATATGCAATAAAAACATATACTTACAAATGTGAAATAAATTTTTAAAGTATCTTCGATCCTCCCATTCAAATATTTAACAAAAATCGAATAATATATACTCAATAGTATCAACGATAAAACCTAAAAAAGAGGGTCTGGAGAAAGAAAGAAATGTCTTTCATAACTTACAGGATACCTTCTGAGGTTACCAAGTATTCCAATTTACACAACAAGCATTTATTCATCAATACCTATAAAGAAATGGTAAAGATTTCGGAAAATAGTCAATACGTGAAATTTTTGCTTAGTGAAAACCAGAAATTCTATTTTTACAAATTGATGAATACCCTGACCCAAGAAACTGAAGTACAACCAATTGTAACGTCAATTGACAATATATGTAAATCTGCTCCAGATATTGATATTACATTAAGATCAGGAGAAGGATTGGTCATGTGTGTTCCTTATTATGTTTTTGATAAAACCAAACACAAGAATAAACCAATACAACAGAGAAATTTTGAGTATAACAGTAAATATGTTAAAATTGATTTCAAAATCAATGGATTTGATGATTTGGGTAGATCAGATCAAAAGAAAATCAACAAATTGTTGAAAGGAATAATTGGAACACAATTTTGTAACAGTAGAAACATGCAATGTTCTATTATTACGTCAGACAGTACGAAACTGATAGTAAAATTCAGAAAGTTGATTGATCTCAGAAAGATAAGTTACATCGCATCAAAGTATGCTAGTTTTTTGAGCAATGTGACCTTTTCAACCACGAGCATTCAAATAGTATTTACTCTGTCGAAAAAGAATGTTGTTACCTCTAAATCTGGAGGTAAGAAAAGGCAGAAGGAAAAAATAACCAAAGACAAAGACAAAAATGAAAGGAAGGGTGGTGATCTTTGGCCATTTAAAGATATTAAAAGGAAGAAGAGGAAGAGGAAGAAGAAATGAAAAAATTAATGAAACACGTTTTTTTGACTTGCAATATTTTTAAGTTTTGGGAAAAATGTAACAAATCCGTATCCACTACACTCATCTCTTTTTTTCCTAAAACGTGAATTACCAGCTTTGAATACATCCTTTGTTCGTTCCAAAAGTTTACTTTTCAATTCTTTGACCGAAACTTTTCCCTTATTTTTATATTTAAGTTCTTCCCACATAACTGCAGCTGCACCAACAACATGAGGTGTCGCCATTGAAGTTCCACTCATCGTTTTGTATCTATTCTTAGTTGCTGTCGAAAGAACATCTACTCCCTCAGAACAACACGTTACTCCCTTATTACAATTTGAAAACAGTGCTCTCTCAACAAATCCACTATTTAGATTGTATTCTACAGCTCCAACACCAATAACATTTTCATATTTTGTTGAAAAGTACCCTGGATAAGTCAACTCTTTACTGTAATCATTGCCAGCAGCTGCTACTATTAAAACATTATGCAATTCTGCATACTTGACAATAAATTCCATTTTTTGAGAGTGTTTTCCACCCATACTAATATTGATAATGTTACATCCATCCTTAACTGCTTCAAACAATCCAACAATCATTTTATCTCTGACATTCTTTACACTGTCAGAATAAACTCGATATGAAATAAACTTTGCATTCTTTGCAACTCCCAAAATATTTCCATTGGCACATATTACTCCAGCAACATGATTACAGTGATCATCATAGTCTGAATCTTTCACATAATCTACTTCTTTGATGAAATTTGCTTGAAGATCTTTGTGAAGTGTATCTCCAAGTCCAGAATCAATTATTCCGACTACACAACCTTTTCCTGTGAACTTGGGAATGTTGTGTGGTCCAACTTTATAAACTCCTTGAGGGTAGCTTTGGATTAGTCGATGCTTAATTTTCTTGAATTCAACAAATTCCTGTTTTTCAATATATCCAAAATTCATTCGACTATCTTCTCCATTCTTCGATTTTGGTTTCATCTCTCTCCACGTATTAATAAGTAGTGATGTGAATCAGAGAATAAATAAGTTCAAACACACATTTATTTTTAATATTACATTCTATCACCAACAGTCATATGAATTTTTCCATCTCTCTTAAATAACACTCCACCTTTTTCTTCTCTTCTCTTAAACGTCCATCCAATTGGTTCGTTTTGGTATGATTAATGAACAATTGAGACAAGTTGTATTTCAAGATGATCAAATTAATGTAATTTGGTCACAACAATAAAAAACCCAGTCTTTATTTCAAAATCATCCATCCCACCTATTTTTTTTGACCAATCCCTTTTTTTTGACCAATCCCTTTTTTTTGACCAATCCCTTTTTTTTGACCAATCCCTTTTTTT
>Ga0114925_10000191_pt1 | contig 24297 bp, 35 predicted proteins | sample SumtaG_2_FD_87287 | JGI IMG/M metagenome (GOLD analysis project Ga0114925, IMG submission 87287) | Deep subsurface microbial communities from Indian Ocean to uncover new lineages of life (NeLLi) - Sumatra_00607 metaG | ecosystem: Environmental > Aquatic > Marine > Oceanic > Sediment | place... | reverse complement strand
CCTCCTCTTCAGCCTTGGAAAACAGAGACAACCCTAGTGACTTGATACGCTCCTCCAATTCTTGCTTGGACTTCTGTCCAAAATTCCGCAGTGAGAGCAATTCCTTCTCCCCTTTGGTTATGAGTTCCCCCACTGTAGTAATGCCACCGCGTCTTAGTGAATTAAGGGTACGCACCGATAAGTCGAGTTGTTCTACGGGCATATTGTATTTTTCATCAGGGATTGAACGCCTGATGAGCTGCTTTTCCTCTTCCATTTGGGAAACCCTGATATACTCAACAAATGGGGAGAGCTGATTTATCAAAATCTCAGCGCTGAGACTGATAGCGTCTACCGGTGATATTACCCCGTTTGTCCACACTTCCAGGATTAATCGTTCCCGGCTAGTTTCCTGACCAACGTGAATTGACTCAACTGTGATGTTGACCTTACGTATCGGACTAAAGATAGCGTCCACCGGGATAGCTCCCACAGGCATGTCATCGCTGGACTCAGCTTGCTGGTAACCTTCACCCAGTTCCACGTTGAATTCCGCATAAAGTTTGGCTTCCGGCGAATCCAGGGTAATCAGGTGGAGCTCGGGATTAATAACTTCAAAATCTGTCGAAGGTTTAATGTCAGCTGCGCAGACCTGTCCCTCTCCTTCCACCTCCAGTGTTAGCTTGCTTGGTTGGTTGGAAAGAGGCTTTAACCTTAATGCTTTAACATTAAGCAGGAACTCAATAGTGTCCTCTTTCACGTAAGGAATAGTAGAGAATTCGTGTTGAATTCCCTCAATCTTAACCCATGTTACGGCGGCTCCGGGTAGGTAACCTAATAATACTCGCCGTAGGCTGTTGCCCAGGGTTGTGCCAAACCCCTTTTCCAGTGGCTCGGCAACAAAACGCCCAAAAGTATCAGTAGCTTCAATACATTTAATTGTAGGTATGGTTAGACGAGACAATGTGCCTCCTCCTTATCAACTGACTTATCGTGAGTAGTATTCGACTATAGCCTTGTCATCAAATTTTGCCTCAACCTCGTCAGGTGTCGGCAGTGATAGAACTTGACCAACCATGTTCTGCTTATCCAGACTCAGCCAGATCAACACTGATTTACTCTCAATGCTTTTAAGTAATTGTTCATAATACTCGGTTTTTGTGCTTGCAGTTCGCCAACCGATGGTATCACTCTCCTTGACCAGACAGGATGGTATATTGGTTTTGCGTCCATTGAGCAAAATATGCCCGTGCCGAACAAGTTGGCGAGCCTGAGCTCGAGAGTCGGCGAATCCTAAACGATATACCACATTATCCAGCCGTCTCTCCAGTAGCACCAGCAGGTTTTCCCCGGTGATACCTGACTGTCGTGAGGCTTCAGTAAAAAGCCGCTTAAATTGCCGTTCCATGAGTCCATAACTGTAGCGGGCTTTTTGCTTCTCCCGAAGTTGTAAGCCACGCTCAGAGATTCGTTGACGACGACGACTTGTTTGTTGTCCTGGAGGCTTGCTTCGCTTATCCAGCGTACACTTAGTGATACACTTACCACCTTTAAGCATTAACTTCTCGCCAGTGCGGCGGCATAATCGGCAGACCGCTGCTGTATACCTTGCCATTCCTTAACCTCCTATACTCGCCTTCTTTTCGGTGGGCGACAACCATTGTGTGGAATAGGAGTTACATCCTTGATACTGGTAATGTAGAGCCCCGAACTCTGGAGGGAACGAATGGCTGCCTCACGTCCACTGCCAGGACCCTTAACGTGAATCTCTATTTGCTTCAAGCCATGCTCCATGGCTTTTCGAGCGGCATCACGGGCAGCTAATTGAGCTGCATAGGGAGTTCCTTTACGTGAACCTTTAAACCCAGCAGTACCTGAGCTTCCCCAAGCAATAACATTTCCTGAGGGGTCGGTAAGGGTAATTATAGTGTTATTAAAAGTGGATTGAATATAGGCTTTCCCTGCTGGGATAGCTTTACGCTCCCACTTCTTTCGCTTACCTCGCTTCTTCTGTGCCATTTTACCTCCTGTTTTAGCATGAACCTTATTACTTCTTCGTCATACCACGTCTCTGTCCCCTGCCGGCCACAGTTCTACGGGGGCCACGCTTGGTGCGAGCATTGGTTCGGGTTCGCTGTCCTCTAAGGGGTAAGCTACGACGATGTCTGAAACCCCGGTAACTACCAATCTCAATGAGACGCTTAATGTTAAAGTTAGTTTCTTTTCTAAGCTCACCCTCAACACTATACTCCCGGTCAATAAGCTCGCGGAGACGGTTAACCTCATCTTCAGTAAGGTCGTTCACTTTGATGCCAGGATTGATGCCAGTCTGAGTCAGAATCTTCTGGCTTAAGCTAAGACCAATGCCATAAATATATTGAAGTGAGATACCAATTTGCTTATTTCTGGGTATATCCACACCGGCTATGCGTGCCATTAATCCCCTCCTTGCTGGTAAAGATTAGCCTTGCCTCTGTTTGTGCTTTGGGTTGGAGCATATAACTCTAACTACCCCCCGTCGTTTTATAATCTTACACTTTTCACATCTAACCTTAACTGAAGCTCGTACTTTCATAACAACATTCTCCAATTATCTTGGCTTAACTGTCTTACTTAAGCCTGTAGGTAATCCGGCCCCGATTCAGGTCATAAGGGGAAAGCTCAACCAACACTTTATCGCCGGGTACGATTTTAATATAGTGCACCCTTATCTTACCCGAGATATGAGCCAGTACCCTATGTCCATTGGGCAATTCAACACGAAACATAGCATTAGGTAGCGGCTCTACCACTATCCCCTCAACCTCGATTGTCTGTTTCTTGGCCATATATTTTACACCGTTTACGACGTAGTCAAAACCTCGGGTTCAGCGTCAGTAATAGCGATGGTATGTTCAAAGTGAGCTGAAAGACCTCTATCAGCAGTAAGCACTGTCCAGTGGTCGTTACCAAGCCGGGTATGCCAGTCGCCGGTATTTACCATAGGTTCCAGAGCGAGAGTCATGCCTCTTTTTAGCACTGGCCCGGTTCCACATAAACCAAAGTTGAGTATTTGCGGTTCCTCGTGCATTTCACGTCCGATACCATGTCCCGTATACTCACGCACTACTGAGTAACCTCTTGACTCAGCATAGTCCTGTATAGCTGCGGAAATATCCCCCAATTTCGCCCCGGAACGAGCGGCAGCGATGCCAGCCTCTAAAGAGCCCTCGGTAGTTTCTATAAGCTGCTTAGCCTCTGAAGTTATCTCGCCGACACCCACCGTTACTGCAGCATCACCCTGGAAGCCATTAAAAATTGCACCGAAGTCAAGAGATACAATATCACCCTCGCGCAGCACACGTCCTCCCGGAATTCCGTGCACTATCTCATCATTTATTGACACACAAAGAGCAGCCGGAAATCCGTGGTATCCCTTAAACGAGGGCATTGCTCCCAGTCTTTCCACCTCTCGAGCAGCAATAATATCTAATTCCTTAGTTTTTATCCCCGGTTTCACCTGTTTTGTCAACATTTCCAAAACTACCGCCACAATTCTACCGGCTTGCCGCATAACAGCCAGCTCCTCAGTAGATTTTATAATTATGCTCATCTAATTACCATTATTAGCTAAGACTAAGCTACCGCGGAGAGCCAAAGCTATCCGCCCACTTATCTCGTTTATCTCTCCCTCTCCATCTATCTCTAGCAGCTTACCTGACTGGGTATAGTAATCAATCAGAGGAGCCGTCTCGGCAAAATAGACCTTCAACCTTTCTTTAACTGTTGACGGCGTGTCGTCGGAACGCTGGTACAGTTCACCCCCACACCGGTCACACTTACCCCAAATTTTAGGTGGGGAATCAGTGCTGTGGTAAGGTGTCTGACAGTTACGACAAATCCATCGTCCACTGAGCCGCCGGGTAACTTCCTCCTCAGAGATCTTGATATATACCATTTTATCTACGGCTTTAGCCTGCTTGGCTAAAGCTCTGTCCAACGCCTTTGCCTGCTTAAGGTTCCTGGGGAAACCATCCAGAATCGCTCCGCTTTCACAATCAGTAGCTGACAGACGTTCTAGAACCATTTGTATGGTTATCTCATCAGGAACTAGCTTCCCCTTCTCCATATAAGACTTGGCTTGCATTGCTAACTCTGTTCCCTGCTCTATTGCCTGTCGAAACAGGTCACCGGAGGCAATGGGAACCAGATTAAGCTCTTTAGCCATAATAGCGGCTTGTGTTCCTTTGCCGGCTCCGGGAGCACCTAGAAAGATAATATACACCTTTATGCTTATTTAGTAAAACCTCCTACTTAATAAGACCTTCGTAAAGTTACACTGTGTTCGCTTATCTTACAAGCCTTGGCAGTGCCTCTCTACTGCTATTTTTTTATTTTATAAATCCTTCGTAGCGCCGCATTACTAATTGTGCCTCCAGCTGTTTCATGGTATCCAGGACCACACCGACCACAATAAGTAGGCCCATGCTAGAAAGCTGTATCGCCTGAACGTTGGTAAGCTCTCGTGCCAGAAACGGCATTACCGCCACCGAAGCCAGGAAGAGAGCCCCGGCCCAGGTAATATGTTTTATGACTCCATCCAGATAGTCCTTGGTTTGTTTCCCGGGACGGATTCCAGGAATAGAGCCCCCCTGCCGCTGTAAGACGTTAGATAAATCCTGCTGCTGAAAAATCACCATGGTATAAAAGAAGGCAAAAGCAAGCGTCAGCAGAAAAAAGAGACCCCAATAAAATAAACCTATCGGTAGAGCTGCGTTGGGGTCAAACAAACGCATAATAGCATCGGCTATACCAGGCTCTGCCGGGTTGGCAAAATAACTGGCTATCATACTCGGGAAGAGTACCAGAGACATAGCAAAGATAAGGGGTATCATCCCGGCGGTGTTTACTCTGAGTGGAATATGGGTTGAACCTGAATGTTTATACATTCGACCACCACGAAATACGCTACGGGAGTATTGCACCGGAATGCGTCGGTGCGCTTCAGTAAAGATGACTATTACCACTATAGTGGCTAAAGCTATCAGAACATAGGCAGCTAGGCCGCCCCAGTTAGCTTGACCTACCATGAAACCCTGCCCAATCATTTCCCAGAAGCCCGCCACGATACCACCAAAGATTATTATTGATATGCCATTACCAATACCATATTCAGTGATACGCTCACCTAGCCAGATAAGGAACATGGTACCGGCTACCATTGATAGCACAATGGCTATGGTTGGTAGCGGATCGGCACTGCTAACAATGCCCTGTCGTTGTAGAAAGACTAATTGTCCGTAACCGGAAAGCCCAGCCATAGGCACCGTTAACCAATGGGTAATCAGATTAATCTTATGCCTGCCGGATTCCCCTTCCTGCGAGATGGCTTGTAGTTTGGGAATAACCGGCACCAGTAGCTGCATAATAATTGACGCCGTTATGTAGGGATAGACCCCCATCGCCGCCACACTGAAGCGCCTCATGGCACCACCGCTGAACATGTCGAGCATACCCAGCAAGGCGTTGCTCTGGAAAAAGTCTTCTAGCGCAGGGAGGTCTACCCCGGGAAGAGGCACATGGGCTACAAAACGGAAGACTACCAGAATACCCAGGGTGATAAGAATACGTCGCCTCAGATCAGGGAGACTGAGGGCATCAATCATTGCCTGAAGTAGTCTTGGCCTAGTCTGTCTCGGCCGCATGCCCCACCTCCTCAACCTGGCCCCCGGCTGCTTCAATCTTCGCTTTGGCTACCGCGGAGAACTTGTTCGCCCTTATAATAAGGGGACGATTGATATCACCGCCAGCCAAAATCTTAATCCGGTGATATGAAGATTTCACTATTCCCACGGCAACCAGCTTTTCTGGTGTTACCTCGCTCCCAGATTCGAAGATATTAAGCTTGTCTAAATTAACGATGGTGTACTCGGTGCGAAAGATATTGACGAAGCCACGCTTCCGCGGTAGACGTTTAATTAACGGTAGTTGTCCACCTTCGAAACCGGGACGCATCTTATAACCAGCACGAGATTTCTGCCCTTTACAACCCCGTCCCGAGTATGTGCCATGTCCACTACCATCTCCCCGTCCCACTCGTTTGCGGTGCTTCTTAGAGCCGGGGGCTGGGGAAAGTTCATCCTGCCTCACGAATTTGCCTCCTCTACCTTGACTAGATGCCTTACGTGATTAATCATACCCCGTATTGAGGCACAATCTTGGTGAACAACGCTCTGGTTTAGCCGATGAAACCCCAGAGACTTCAGAGTTTTCTTCTGAACCTCGGTATAACCAATACCGCTTTTTATCCAGGTAACACGTAGTTTAGCCACTACTTTCTACTTCCTCAACTTTAGCTGGTTTGCGCCTAGCGAGTTCCACTTTTGGGTCTTTTAGTTGGCTGAGGGCAAGTATCGTTGCCTTAGCCACATTAATATAATTAGAGCTGCCTAAAGATTTGGTAAGAATGTCTCTAACTCCGACTGCTTCAAGCACAGCGCGGACACTACCACCGGCAATAATACCAGTGCCGCGTGATGCTGGTTTTAGCAAGACCTTAGCGGCTCCAAATTTGACCTTAATTTCATGGGGGATGGTAGTATCGGCTAATGGTACTTTAATCAGATTTCTTCTGGCAACAGCTCCTCCCTTGTTAATCGCCTCGGGCACTTCAGTAGCTTTACCCAAACCTAAACCTACATGACCATTGCCATCTCCAGTTACCACCAGGGCACTGAAACTAAGGCGTTTACCGCCGGATACCACCTTGGCTACCCGGTTAATTTTAATCAGATTGTCATTGAGCGTCAACTCAGTCGGGTCAATCTTGTTTATCAGCTGTTGCACCTGTGTAAACTCCTTAAAATTTTAATCCCGCTTGTCGAGCTGCTTCAGCCAGGGCTTTAACCCGGCCGTGATATTTATACCCGCCACGGTCAAAGACTACTTGAGTTATCCCTTTGCTTAGCGCTCGCTTGGCTATCAGGGAACCAACCAACTCTGCTTTACCGGTCTTGACTTTACCCACGGTCTCACTCTTTATCTCGGGGTCAAGGGTTGAAGCCGAAACCAGTGTATGCCCTTTTGAGTCATCAATAACCTGACCATAAATATGGTTAGGGCTACGAAAGACACACAAACGACTTCTGGAATTGGTGCCCTTTACCTTAGTTCGGACTCGTTCATGCCTTCGCTGACGAGCTTCTCTAGGCTCATCCTTACCCATATATTACCTCTTACCTAATAGCTTTTCCAGATTTACCCGCTTTAAGATGCACTTTCTCTCCAGAGTACCTAATGCCCTTACCTTTGTAAGCATCTGGACGGCGGATAGCCCGGATTTTGGCTGCCATCTCGCCGACCATTTCCTTACTAATCCCGCTAACCTTAATCCGATTATTCTTCTCTACCTCAAGGGATATACCGGGCAGTGGTGACACCTCTACCGGGTGCGAATATCCGACATGAATTATCAGTTTATCGCCCACTTTTTCTGCCTTATAACCGACACCAACCATTTCCAGAGTTTTTTCAAAGCCGGTGGTTACACCTTCCACCATATTGGCTACCAGAGTCCGTGTCAGTCCATGTAGGGAACGATGCATCTTGCTATCAGTGGGACGTGTCACTGTCAGGTTACTATCTTTCAGTGCTATAGCCATATCCTGGTTAAAAAGGCGACTAAGCTGCCCTTTGGGACCGGTCACGGTCACCTCACACTGATTAATATTTACTACTACCCCTTGGGGCACAGTTATCGGCATTCGTCCCACTCTAGACATGTAGAGCACCTCGAGATTTACTTATACTACATAGCATAGGAACTCACCTCCAAGGCCACGGCGCCGGGCAAGGTGCCCGGTCATCACACCCTTAGGTGTGGAAATAATAGCAATACCGATACCACTGTAGACACGGGGGATTTCTTTGCGCTGGACATATACCCTCAATCCAGGTTTACTTACTCGTTCTATTTTAGAAAGTACGGGCTGATGTTTATCACTATATTTGAGATGTACCTTGATTGTCCGGTGTGGTTTACCTCTCACCACCTCATAATCGTTGATAAACCCTTCTTCCTTAAGGATTCTAGCAATGGAAAGCTTCATCCTCGATGATGGTATCAGCACAAAGTCATGACGTGCCATAATGGCATTGCGTATTCTAGTTAGCATATCAGCAATTGGGTCAGATATAGTCATTGCCTACTTCCTCTATAAATAGTTACCAGCTTGATTTTCTTACTCCGGGAATCTGGCCAGTAAGAGCCATCTTACGAAAGCAAATTCGGCAGAGCCCGAATTTGCGGATATAAGCACGAGGTCTGCCACACACGTGGCATCTGTTATGCTGTTGAACTCTATATTTGGCCGGACGCCGCCATTTTGCTATTTCTGATTTTTTAGCCATTGCCCTCCATTTAATCCTTAGTAAAAGGCATACCTAATAATTCCAGCAGGTGTTTACCTTCTTCATCGGTGTTGGCGGTAGTAACAAATGATACCTCTAGCCCTCGCACTTTGTCTATTTTGTCATAATCTACTTCGGGAAAGATTGTTTGTTCTTTGAGTCCCAGGGTATAATTTCCCCGTCCATCAAAAGAATTTCTAGAAACTCCTTGAAGTTCACGCATGCGCGGCAAGACAGCATTTACCAGCTTGTCAAAGAAGTCATACATGCGTTCCCCCCGTAGAGTTACCTTGAGTCCGATAGGCATCCCTTCTCTCAATTTAAAAGCAGCAATAGACTTCTTGGCGCGGGTTATCACCGGATGCTGCCCTGAAATAGCTACCAGGTCTCTCTCCGCAGCTTCTAGGGCCTTAGCATTTTGAGTCGCTTCGCCCAGGCCAATATTAAGCACTACCTTATCTAGTTTTGGTACTTGCATGTTATTTTTATACCCATGGAGCTTCATCAGGCTGGGAATGATATCTTTCTTATACTTTTCTTTCAGTTGTGACATTTAATCAATCACCTCAGAGCATCGGCGGCAAATCCGAACCTTCCTGCCATCCTCTAAAAAACGGAAGCCAATTCGAGTAGGGTGATTACATCGGCTACAGAGCAGCATAACATTTGACATATAAATTGGCGCCTCAAGCTGTATTATGCCGGCTTGCCTAACTGTTCCTCTTGCTTTAGTATGCTTTTTAATAAAGTTTACACCCTCAACTATTATCTGTGCTTTCTCAGGGTGAGCAAAGCGTACCTTACCCGTTTTGCCTTTCTCTTTACCAGCAATCACCAGCACATTATCGTTTTTTCTAATCTTCATAGCTTCCTCATAAGACTTCGGGCGCCAGAGATATAATCTTGGTAAAATTTTTCTCTCTAAGCTCTCGAGCTACCGGTCCGAATATTCGGCTTCCTTTAGGATTGTTCTTCTCGGTAAGGATTACCCCGGCATTTTCATCAAACCTGATATAAGATCCGTCAGGGCGTCGATATGGTTGAGCGGTGCGAATGATAACCGCCCTGACTACCTCTCCCTTTTTTACTGATGCCCCGGGGATAGCCCTTTTGACCGAAGCCACAATGATGTCACCCACGCGAGCATATTTCTTTCTGGTACCTCCCAGTACAGTAATACACATAAGCTGTCGGGCTCCGGTATTATCGGCTGCCTTGAGTCTGGTATTAGATTGAATCATGCCATTACCACCTAAAACTAATCTCAGGCTATTTCTTCAGGCTGAACCTCTACGGTTTCCCCTTTGGTTATTATTTCGGCTACTCGCCACCGTTTGTGCCTGGATAGAGGGCGAGTTTCTACAATCCTGACGATATCTCCTGGCCCACATTCATTACTTTCATCATGAGCTTTATACTTAATCATTTTCTTGATAGTCTTTTTATATAAACGATGCTTCCGAGGCGTTACTACTGCCACTGTCACTGTTTTATCCATTTTATTGCTGACTACTCGGCCAATCCTGATTTTGTATTTACTCTCCATAGCCTAAAACCTACCTTCGTGCTTTGCTGACAGTCTTCGATTTTTCAGGGTGACTCATACCTAGTTCGTTCTCCCTGATTATAGTCTTCAGCCTGGCAATCTTCCGTTTAACCCTTGGAAGTTCACGGTGATTTACCAGCTGCCTGGTAGCCAAACGAAAGCGAAGGTTAAACAGCTCTTGATGAGCTTCCTCTAATTGCTTTGCCAGGTCATTAGAACTGAGAGAGCGAATTTCTTCAACTTTCAACTTGGTTCAGCTCCTTACTTTCAAAATCGCCACTCACGGCAGTACCGGCATCCCTTATCACAAATCTAGTGGCTATCGGGAGTTTGTGTGAGGCTAGGCGCATTGACTCCTTTGCCATTTCCTGTCCGACGCCCGCCATTTCAAATAGGATTCTCCCCGGTCTGACCACGGCTACCCAATGGTCTGGAGCACCTTTGCCTCCACCCTGGCGTGTCTCTGCCGGCTTCTTGGTAACTGGTTTATCAGGGAAAATACGGATCCATATATTACCCCCCCGGCGAATGTGGTGAGTAATAGCTCGCCGTGCCGACTCGATTTGTCGGCTGGTAATCCAGGCAGGCTCTAGGGCCTGCAACCCGAAATCGCCAAAAACCACCTTGTTACCGGTGTGGGCATTACCACGGCGATGTCCTTTATGAGTCTTGCGATATTTCACCCTTTTCGGCTGTAACATCCTTCTCCTCTGGTTCAGCAGCCGGGGTTACGCGTGTTTTCCTTCGTGCTGCTGGTTTGGCAACTTTTTCCTCTGGTTCGGCAGAAGCAGGTTGTACTATTTCTGCGCTTATCTCAGCTACTAGTTCAGCTGGTTTCTCCTCTGGTTCAACAGCCGGGGTTACACGTGTTTTCCTTCGTGCTGCTGGTTTGGTAACTTTCTCCTCTGGCTTGGCAGAAGCAGGTTGTACTGTTTCTGCGCTTATCTCAGCTACTAGTTCAGCTGGTTTCTCCTCTGGTTCAACAGCCGGGGTTACACGTGTTTTCCTTCGTGCTGCTGGTTTAGCAACTTTTTCCTCTGGTTCAGCAGCGGCAGGTTGTACTGTTTCTGCGCTTATCTCAGCTACTGGCTCAGCTGGCTTCTCTTTTATTTCACTGATTACAGGTTCAGCTGCCATCTCTGTAATCTCTGCTACCTTGGGTTCAGGATGAATATCACCTTTGTATACCCACACTTTTACCCCAATCCTGCCTAAAGTAGTGCGTGCTTCAATAAAGCCGTAGTCAATATCAGCCCGCAGTGTATGTAAGGGCACTCGTCCTTGATGCATAGTCTGGCGACGAGCTATCTCAGCACCACCCAGTCTACCGGCACAGCTAATCCTCACCCCCTTAGCTCCAGCCTGGATAGTACGGAAAATTGCCTGTTTCATCGCTCTCCGGAAGGCAACTCTACGCTCGATCTGTTCAGCTATTGCCCTGGCTACCAAATAAGCATCAAGCTCAGGCTGCTGAATCTCCCGGATAGTCAATCGGACCTTCTTGCCGATAAGAGATTCAAGGTGAACCCTCATTTCCTCAACTCGTTGCCCTCCCCGGCCAATGACCACACCAGGCCAGGCAGTGTGGATTGTTATTGATACCTCAGTTGCCTGGCGTTCTATCTCCACCAGAGAGATACCGGCTTCGGCATACTTGGTTTGAACAGCTCGCCGAAGTTGTATGTCTTCCTGCAGATTATCAATAAAATGCTTATCGGCATACCATCTGGCTTGCCAGTCACGTATGATACCGATTCTGAAACCGAAGGGATGAACTTTATGACCCAATTTGTTTCTCCTGTTCCGCGACTATAACCGTAATATGGCTAGAACGTTTAAGAATGTGGCTAGCTCGACCGCGTGCCCGGGGGCGAAACCTCTTTAAGGTGCGTGCCTCATCAACGAAGATACTGACTATCCTCAAATCTGGGGGAGTCATCTGAAAATTGTTCTCCGCATTAGCCGCCGCTGATTTCACCGTCTTGCTTACCACCCGGGCTACTGGGCTAGGAGCGAACTGAAGCAAAGTCAATGCTTCATCCACCATCTTGCCTCGCACCATATCTACTAACGGCCGCACTTTGCGGGGCGATATACCGGTATCTTTAGCTACAGCTTTTACTTCCATTATACTCTCTATCTGAACCTAAACAAGTAATCTACTTTTTCTTTCTTGCCTGAAAGGTTTTTTCTGCCTTACCTGAGTGTCCTCTGAAGGTTCGAGTTAAGGCGAATTCACCTAGCTTGTGTCCCACCATATTTTCAGTGACATAGATGGGCACATGTCTCCTGCCATCATGAACGGCAATGGTAAGCCCCACCATCTGAGGCAAAATAGTACAGGCTCTTGCCCAGGTTTTTATTATCGCCTTGTGGCCAGAGAGATTAAGCGCCTCTACCTTTTTTAGTAGCTTAGCATCGACGGCTGGTCCCTTCTTAGCTGATCTTGACATTTCTCACCTTTACCTATTTCCCTCGGCGTTTAACTATCATCTTGTCTGAAGCCTTGGGTTTCCGGGTTCTGTAGCCCAGCGCTGGCTTACCCCATGGTGTTTTAGGTCCAGGCATGCCTATTGGACTCCTGCCCTCTCCCCCACCGTGAGGGTGGTCACGGGGACTCATAGCTGAACCCCTCACTGATGGCCGCCAGCCCATCCACCGTTTACGACCTGCCTTTCCCAGTTTGATGCCCTGATGGTCAATATTCCCTACCTGGCCAATGGTAGCCAGGCAATCAGTTCGGATACGCCTCACTTCGCCAGATGGTAATCGAACCAGGGCATATTCACCTTCTTTCACCATTAGTTGGGCAGCAACCCCGGCACCTCGTACTAGCTGGCCACCTCGTTTTTTCTGTAATTCAATATTATGAATCAACGTCCCGCTTGGTATTGACTTCAAGGGTAATGTATTTCCTGGCTTTATCTCGGCATCATCACCTGACTTTATGATATCTCCGACACTAAGTTCTGATGGGGCAATGATGTAACGTTTGTCACCATCAGCATAGTAAATAAGAGCGATATTGGCCGTGCGATTGGGGTCATATTCAATGGCGGCTACTCTACCGGGAACACCAAACTTATCCCGCTTGAAGTCGATAATGCGGAGTCTGCGCTTGGCACCACCACCGCGGTGTCGTACGGTTATTCTCCCCTGCACATTACGTCCCGCCTTCTTTTTAAGGGGTCGAAGCAGCGACTTCTCGGGCCCAACCTTAGTTATTTCATCAAAAGTAGAGCCACTCATACCCCGTCTGCCGGGAGAAGTTGGACGATATATTTTTAGTGCCACTACATTTCTCCTTAGTACCTAAACGCCTTCAAAAAGCTCAATCTTGTCTCCGGCCTTAAGGGTGACGATCGCCTTTTTATGAGACGGGGTTAACACCATTCGTCTCCCCACCCTTTTTGTCTTGCCGGGGACAGTCATCACGTTAACTGCCGTCACTGTAACCTTAAACGCCTTTTCTACAGCTTGTTTAATCTGCGGCTTATTAGCCTCTGCATCTACTTCAAAGGCATACTTGCCTTGAACTTGAAGCATGGTATTCTTCTCGGTTATTAAGGGTCGGCGCAATACTTCATAGAGATGCATTGCTTCCTCCTTGGGACAGCCTCTTTCCCCATAGCCTTTCTGCCAGGCGCATGGCAGCTACTGTCATCAATAACCTCTTATGGGAGAGGATATCAACTACGTTGAGCAGATTAGCTGGCAGGGTCTTAATGCTTGCTAGGTTACGAGCGGATTTAACTATGTTCTCTTCCGTCTCAGCAGTAACAATAAGAGCCGAAGAGTCCACTCCCAGGATTGCTAAAACCTGTGCCATTTCTTTAGTCTTCGGCTCCTCAAACTTTAATTGCTCCAAAACCATTAGTTCTCCATCTCCAGCCTTAGCCGATAGGACGCATCTTAGAGCTAGCTGGCGCATCTTTTTAGGCATTGCCTGCCGGTAACTCCTCGGATGGGGACCAAAAGTAATGCCACCTCCCCGGCGCAGTGGTGACTTCCGACTGCCAGCTCGAGCTTGTCCAGTGCCTTTCTGGCGAAACAACTTCCCAGTGCTACCGGAAACCTCGCCCCTGGTTTTAGTGCTAGCTGTTCCCTGGCGAACATTGGCCCGCTGCCGTACCATTGCCTGGTGGACTACTGCCTGATTAAACGGCACGGCAAAAACTTCATCGCTTATCTCAATATGTTCAATCACTTTACCAGCTAAGCTGTAGACCGCGATTTGCACTTCTTTACTTCCCTCTAACTGATTTCCTTATTATTAGTAGCCCATTCCTGGCTCCGGGCACTGCTCCCTTAATCAGCAATAGATTACGGGCGGGATCAACTTCAAGTATTTCCAGATGACGCACCGTCACTCGGCTGTTGCCCATATGTCCTGCCATACGCATCCCCTTGAGCACTCTACCTGGAGAGGTACCAGCTCCTATTGAGCCTGGGGCACGGTGGCGGTCTGATTGGCCATGGGTTTTGGGTCCACCGGCAAAATGATAGCGTTTTACTACACCGGCAAAGCCTTTACCCTTTGATATCCCGGTAATGTCAACCAGATCACCGACTTTAAACAGGCTAACATCAAACTTATCTTCTACGTTGATAGCCTCGATATCATCCTCTCTGAATTCTCGAAGATGCTTAAACTGTCCTAATCCTTTATGCTCTCTCTGACGCGACTTGGATCGTTTAGGTTCTCCAAAGCCAAACTGCACCGCATTATAACCTTCTTTGGCTGTAGTTTTAACCTGTGTTACCGTGCACGGGCCAGCCTCAATGGCAGTTACTGCCTCAGATTTACCATCATCACTAAATATCTGGGTCATACCCACTTTTTTGCCAATAATACTTTGAATCATATCTTAACAACCTGTGTCCAGCGTTAAAACGCTGGTTATATTATAACTTAATATCTATGTCAACTCCTGCCGGCAGACTTAATTTAGTTAAGGCGTCTATTGTTTTAGAAGTCATCTCCATGATATAAATAAGACGCTTGTGAGTTCTAATTTCGAACTGCTCCTGCGAGTCTTTATCTATAAACGGGGAGCGGATAACACTAAACTTTTTAATATGAGTTGGTAGCGGCAGAGGTCCGGAAATAACGGCACCGGTTCGCTCTACTGCCTCTACTATCTGCTGAGCAGATTGGTCAAGTATTTTATGGTCAAAGCCCTTTAACTTGATGCGAATCTTTGGTTTAGGCATATAAAAACCTCGCTAAGATGCTCCAAAACTATATTTGTCCTAGCTTCTTACCCGTAACCTGGGCCGTTAGCTCTGCTGGCAGTTCCTGATAGCAATGAAATTCCATAGAATAGGTAGCTCTACCCTGGGTTAGTGACCTGAGGCGAGTAGCATAGCCAAAGGTTTCAGCCAGGGGAATAAGACAGCGAATAGTACAAATTTCGACATATTGCGTCTCAATAGTCTCAATATGTCCTCTCCGGGCAGTGATGTCACCAATTATATCACCCAGAAACTGCCCTGGTAAAATCACTTCCAGCTTCATAATTGGCTCCAGCACGGTAGGTTTGGCTTTAGTCACCCCATCCTTTAGCGCCATTGAGCCGGCTATCTTAAAAGCTAACTCTGAGGAGTCAACCTCGTGGTGGCTGCCATCATATAAAGTTACTTTGATGTCGACCAGAGGATAGCCAGCAAATACCCCGGTCTCTGTTGCCTCTTTAATACCTGCCTCGGTAGCTTGAATAAATGACTTGGGTAGAATCCCACCCTTAATTCGGTCTATAAATTGAAAACCGCCGCCGCGCTCAAGAGGTTCAATCTCAATGCAGACGTGCCCGTACTGACCACGACCTCCGGTTTGGCGTATGAATCTGCCTTCAGCTTTAACCGGGATAGTAATAGTTTCCCGATAGGCAACTCGTGGTTTACCCACATTTGCTCCCACCTTAAATTCACTGAATAATCTACTTAATATAACTTCCAGGTGGAGCTCTCCCATACCGGAGATTACGGTTTGTCCCGTTTCCTGATTGTAATTTATTTTGAAAGTTGGGTCCTCATCGGCTAATCTATGTAAGGCCTCCACCATTTTGTCCTGGTCAACCCTGGTTTTGGGCTCAATAGCAACCGAGATAACTGGTTCGGGGAAACGGATTGATTCCAGAAGCACCTGGCTGGCGGCATCGCACAGGGTATCACCAGTAAAGGTGGTCTTAAGACCCAGTGTGGCTACAATTGCTCCGGTGTCTGCAATGTCTATCTCTTCACGCCGATTGGCATGCATCAGTAACAATCGCCCAATGCGCTCTCTTTGACCTCTGGTCGAATTAAATACGTGTGCTCCGGCCCTCATTCTACCCGAATATACTCTAAGATAGACCAACCGACCGACGAAGGGGTCGGAAACCACCTTAAAGGCCAGTGCGGAAAAGGGTGCCGCATCTTTGGCGGGGCGGGGGACTTCAATTCCCGTCTTGACATCAACTGCTCTCACCGATGGCATATCTAATGGCGATGGCAGGTAGTCTATGATAGCATTGAGTAATGGCTGAATACCCTTATTCTTTAGAGCGCTACCACAAAGAGCTGGTACTGCTTTAGTCGCCAGGGTTACTCTTCTCACGGCTAGCTTTAGTTCACTGGCATTGACGTTTTTACCCTCAATATAAGCTACCATAATCTGGTCATCGTATTCAGCCAATTTTTCAATTAGAGCCTGACGAAATTCAGCGCACATCGCCCGTTTTGATTCGGGAATAGCTATCTCTATCGGTTCTGAATCAGGATCTTTGTCAAAACTCCAGGCTTTGTTTTCTATTAAGTCAATAATACCTGTAAACGAAGATTCATTACCCAAAGGTAGTTGTATTAGTAAGGGTATGGCGTGCAGTCGCTCTTCAATCATAGCTAAAGTTCGCTTAAGATTAGCACCAACCCGGTCCATTTTATTGACGAAGCAAATTCTGGGCACATGATATCTATCAGCCTGTCGCCACACTGTTTCCGATTGAGCCTCGACACCGGCCACGCCATCGAAAACTACTACCCCACCATCCAGCACTCTGAGGCTACGTTCCACCTCGGCAGTAAAGTCCACATGGCCGGGAGTGTCGATAATATTGATGCGGTGTTCCTGCCAATCGCAGGTTATGGCTGCTGCTGTGATAGTAATGCCACGCTGCCTTTCCTGCTCCATCCAATCCATCACTGCTGTTCCTTCATCCACATCACCAATCTTATAAGTGTGGCCGGTATAATATAGTATTCTCTCAGTGACGGTAGTCTTACCAGCATCAATATGAGCAATAATACCTATATTACGAATGTGTTCTAACGGGAAACTCCTCAGCACAGTCCTACCCTCTACCTGAAATGTTACCAATTCCGGATTTTTTTCTATAACATTAGATTTAATAGTTGGTAACTCCTTACCATTTATAATGGGCAAAGGCTCGATTAGCCTCGGCCATTCTGTGAGTGTCCTCACGCTTTTTGACGGTTACTCCCTGCCCTTTGGCGGCATCACTAAGTTCCGCTGCCAGTTTCTCCGCCATAGACTTACCTGTCCTGGCTCTAGCTGAGCCTACCAGCCAGCGTATTGCTAGAAAGAGACCACGGTCGGGGCGAACTTCCACTGGCACCTGGTAGGTGGCACCGCCTACTCGGCGTGCCTTAACTTGAAGAAGAGGAGTGGCGTTTCTTATTGCCTGCTCTGAAATGCTAACCGGGTCTCTTCTCTCCTGCAGCTCCATAATCTGTAGCGCAGCATATACAATCCTCTCCGCAGTGCTTTTTTTACCGTCCTTCATAACCTTATTAATCAACTTGGCTACTACTACATTGTGGTACTTAGCATCAGGTGATGGCTCTCTTTTTATGACTAGGCCTCGTCTTGGCACTCTCAGCTCCTTTATTTAGATAACCGTTGTGCTTACCGTTCGTTTAGCCCCATACTTGCTGCGGCTTTGCCGACGGTTAGCTACACCGCTAGTATCTAGTGTGCCCCGGATGATGTGATAACGCACACCAGGTAAATCTCTTACTCGTCCACCTCGGATAAGAACCATTGAATGTTCCTGCAGCTCGTGTCCCTCACCGGGAATATAAGCTGTTACCTCCATACCGTTGGACAATCGTACCTTGGCTATTTTACGCAATGCCGAGTTAGGCTTCTTCGGAGTAGTTGTCTTGACTTGAACACAAACCCCTCGCTTTTGTGGAGAACCCTTACCCCGTACCGTCTTATTTTTTAAAGCATTATAGCTAACATGCAATGCTGGCGCTTTGGCTTTCTTAGTAGCCTTTTTACGTCCTTTACGGACAAGCTGATTAATAGTTGGCACTTGTTTTCCTTCCTGGCTCACACAATCTAAATGGATGAGCCTCAGGCTCATCCATTTAAAGCCGTAAATTAAATGAAGGCACTAAATCGTAAGTCTACCACAGCTAGGGGCTAGTGTCAACATTTTATATTGAGGAATAGACAGATTCCTGCAATCCCACCATTTCCATCGGACGGGAAAACAGATGGTACAAACTTTAGTGGTAGCTGTATTTTGCTCCCGACCCTCTGAATTCACAATAACCCCTTCTTCCTAAAGCAAGAGATAAATCCTCTGATAGTCATCCGCACATCTATCTCTTCCGAATTTATGCCCAGGTGTCGGGAAATATACTCCCGGATTCTGTTGTCAATAACATCAGTTGGCTCTTCTTTTCTTAAAGCTTCTAATATTATATCACCAAAACCTTTGGTGTTCGCAGCAGCTTTAGAAATAAGCTCTTCCGGATTTATGCCTGTCCCGTCATGGGAATAGAAAAGAATCCGGGAGTGGAGCTTCTTTAGCCTTTCCATCGTCGCCAGGTAAACTTCTATATCAAAGCTCGGTGGTGCTGCTGCGGGTAGCGGTGATGATTTAGCCTCCGTGCAGGGTAACCCCAGGGCTTCACCGCAAAAAAGACCTTTTGTCTTCCGGTCGAAGATAGCCATGTGATGTGGGGCATGTCCGGGGGCATAGATAACTTGAAGTTCCCGGTCATCAATGAAGATTGTCTCCTCATCCTCGGGAACCATTACCTGAGATTCCGGGACGGGAAGGATAGGGCCATAGTAATTCTCAAAATCATCACCGAAAGCCATCTTGGTGCTCTCAATCAAACGAGTGGGGTCAATAGCGTGTTTTACTCCGGCGGGATGAAGCACTACCCTGGCATGAGGGAAAAGCCTGGCTAGACTTCCTATGGCCCCGGCATGGTCTATGTGAATATGGGTGGGGATGATATAGGCTAGCTCTTTCATCCCCAATCGCTTCATCCCTTCCTGGATTGAAGGAACTGTGGCTGCGGGCCCAGGTTCTATCACTACCCCCTTCGTCCCCTGGATAAAATACACGGTAAAGACGGTAAAGATAGTATCAACCTCAGGTAGCAGTACTTCTATGCGGTATGTCTGTTCGGCTACTTCCTCGATATTTACCACTGTCTTCTCCAGTTTTGGCTCGCATGCCAGTTCCCAGCATAGTCTATAATATATTAAGAGGCGTAATTAAGCAAATTAGAATTCTAAGTTAACATAAAAGATGTAACTTAACGTTCTATCGATGCCATTGTTTGAATTGTGATATATTATTTAACTAGCGGCATCTAAATCAGGTCGACTGTGGTGATTGTAGTCTATGCCGGGTAAGGCATTGAGGATAATGGAAGAGAGTTTATCATCAACCTCTATTGTGAAAAATTTAGAAACCAGGTTTGTCGGGCAGAGAGTCATTTATTATCCCAGCCTGGCCTCGACTATGGAGGCAGCCAGACGGGAGGTTCAGCAGGGGGCGGCCGGAGGCACGGTTATCATTGCTGGTGAACAGAGTGCGGGGAGGGGGCGAAAAAAACGTACCTGGCTATCACCCAGGGGCAATATTGCTTTGTCCATTATTCTTTACCCAAGCGCAGCTTACTTACCTTACCTCATTATGCTGGCTTCTCTGGCTGTGGTCTATAGTATTGAGAGTGTAACTGGCTTGAAGCCGCAGCTTAAGTGGCCCAACGATGTTCTTATCAATGGTAGGAAAGTGTGTGGCATTCTGATTGAAAGTGCGGTGAGGGGAAGGAAGGTAGACTATGCCATCATCGGCATTGGCATAAATGTTAACCTGCGGCTGGCGGATTTCCCTGAAATATCACCAGTTGCCACCAGCCTTTCTGATGAATTAGGTAGCGGAGCATCATGTATAGACATAATACGGCGTCTGTTGGTTGAAATTGAGAGGCTCTACCTGGATTTGCCGTCTGGCGAGTTTGCCTACCAGCAGTGGCGAGATAAATTAGTAACGCTGGGTAGGAGAGTTCGGGTAAGCTGGGGTGAAACGAAGTATGAAGGCATAGCTGAATCGGTAGGTAGGGATGGTAGCCTGCTACTACGCTGCCCGGATGGGAGTTTGACCAGGATTGTGGCTGGAGATGTTACCTTGCGAGACTATGAATAAGAATAAACTCAGAGCCCACCGTTCGGTAAGCTCTGAGTTTGCTTTATCCTTAGTTGCTGGTCCCTTAACTACTTCTTTTCTGATTGTGCCGGAGCACCTCGGTCCATAAACATCTTGATAAGGTCTATGGGTAAGGGGAAGATTAAAGTGCTATTTTTCTCCGAAGCTATCTCGGTTAGTGTTTGCAGATAGCGGAGCTGTAACGTGACTGGCTCCCGGGCAATAATGGTACCGGCTTCAGCCAGTCTCTCTGCAGCCTGGAACTCACCCTCAGCATGGATGATTTTGGCTCGTCTCTCACGTTCTGCCTCAGCCTGAGCCGCCATCATTCGTCTCATCGTTTCAGCGAGCTCGACTTCCTTAATCTCCACGGTACTGACCTTTACTCCCCAGGGGTCGGTATGTTCATCAATTATTCTTTGCAGCATTTGATTAAGCTTTTCCCTGGAGGCCAATAGTTCATCCAGTTCAGATTGTCCCAGTACATTTCTCAGTGTTGTCTGGGATATTTGTGAGGTGGCTCTGATATGGTCCAGAACCTTTACTACCGATGCCTCAGGGTCGACTACCCTGAAGTACACCACGGCGTTCACCCTGACGGTAACATTATCCCTGGTGATTACCTCCTGCGATGGGACATCCATAGTCACCACCCGGAGGTCTACCTTTACCAGACGGTCAATGAAGGGGATAATGATGAATAACCCTGGCCCTCTAGATCCAACCAGCCGTCCCAGGCGGAAGAGGACTCCCCGCTCATATTCGGGAACAATCTTGACCGCCATCGAAAGAATTATAAATACGGCAAAAGCAATTATACCTATAGCAATCCAACTCATTGATTAACCTCCTTTACTGTTTTTTGGCTACCCACATTTTTAAGCCATTAATCTTGGTTACAGTCACCTCCTCTCCGGACTCCATTCGACCAGTCTCTGATATTGCTGTCCAGCGTTCCCCATCAATGAAAACTGTGCCCTTTGGTTCCATGGTTGTCAAGACTTCAGCAGTCCTTCCTATCAGCTCTTCTCTGCCAGCCATCGCCTGGTGGCGATGGGCTCGAATGCCCCAAATAACAGCGACGGCAAGAAAGGCAACAACACCGACTATAACTAAGATAATTGTCCAGATGTCAATTCGAAACCAGTTCGGGTCTATTTGAAACAATAGAGACCTCCTGAGAAATAGAATTTTGGACTCATTCTTTCACCTCCTCTTTTTTTGCTTTTCTACGTATATATAATTTTAGGTCTTCATATTTAGTTATTATGACTTCCTCCCCGGATTTCACCCTCCCCTCGTCTGATATTGCTGTCCAGCGTTCACCCTTGAATAGGACTGTACCCTCAGGGTTCAGGGCTACCTTAACTACAGCAGTCTTTCCTATGAACTCTTCCCTGCCGGTAGCCGGCTGGCGGCGGTGGGCCCGGAGTATGCGGCTGATAACGAAAACAAAGAAGATGACAATAATAACTACGATTATGCCAATCAGCACCGGGTCTATGCTGAATGGAGAACCTAGTGGGAACAAGATTAGAGCACCCAGAACCAGGGCAATTACACCACCGCCAGTAAGCAGGCCGAAACTGGTAGTAAATACCTCGGCGATAAAAAGACCAAAGGCTAAAACTATAAGTAGAATACCGGCAATGTTCACTGGTAGCTGTCCCAGTGAATAAAAAGCCAGTAGGCCACAGATAGCACCGACTACACCCGGGAAAATGAGTCCCGGGTTCATGATTTCAATGAATATGCCAAGCGTAGCCAGACTTAACAGGAGAAAGGCAATGTTTGGGTCACTAATGGCATAAAGAAAGTTCTCGATGGCACTCATACTAAGATCCTGGATAGTTGCACCCTGGGTATCTATGGTGACCACCCTGCCGTCAAGTAGAGTTATCTCTCTACCATCAAGTTGAGCGATGAGGCTATCAAAGTCGGGGGCTATCATATCAATGACGTTAAGCTCCAGAGCTTCCTGCTCGGTGGCAGAAACAGCTTCCCTGACGGCTGCTTCAGCCCATTCCATGTTGCGTCCATGGGCTTCAGCGATACTTCTGATATAGGCAGCCGCATCGTTGAGGACTTTTTCCTTCATTGTCTCTGACATCTGCTGCTCACCCTCAGGGCCTATTGACACCGGGCTGGCGGCGCCGATAGCGGTATTGGGCGCCATGACAGCCACATGGGCAGCCATAGTAATGAAGACTCCTGCAGAAGCAGCTCGAGCACCAGATGGAGAGACATATACCACTACCGGAATCCGTGCATTAACAATCGCCTGTATGATGTCACGCATGGCAGTATCCAGGCCACCCGGTGTGTCCATTTGGATGATAACGACTGTAGCATTACTATCTTCGGCATCCTCGATGCCACGCTCAATGTAGTCAGCCAGGACAGGGTTAATGACTCCATCTATTTTAAGCACTGCAACTGTCGGTGAAGCTGCTTGAGTCCCAACGGCGGTACCGGCAACAATTAGTAGGCCTAACAACAATATAATTCGTATGATTCTTAGCATAACTAGTCCTTTTATCAGTCTGGGTAATATAGTGCATATATTATAAGCAGTATTATAGTAAATAGCAAATAGTCAAGTTGAAGAGTTAGGCAGATTAGTGTAGAATTTACTAGCTATTCATGAAGTGTGCGATATGAAGATCCAAAGATGTAAGGGAACCAGGGACTTGTCTCCGGAGGAGATGGTGAGATTTCGTCTCATTGAGGGAGTGTTTAGAGACTGCTGCCTTAAATGGGGGTATGGGGAGGTTAGGACACCAACCCTGGAATATCTGCACCTGTTTACCTCTACGGGGACGCTTACCCCTGGTAAGTTAGGCAAGGTCTATTCCTTCCTTGACTGGGATGGCTGGAGTGGGGAGAGGGTAGTCTTGAAACCGGATGGTACTATCCCTATTGCCCGGCTCTATATTGATAGTATGGGAGAGAAAGTAGCTAAGCTCTTTTATGTAACTAATGTCTTTATCTTTGAAGCCACGGGGAAAAAGACCAGGGAAAGGTGGCAGTGTGGAGTCGAACTTATCGGTGTGAGCTCTCCTACCGCCGATGTGGAGATGATGACACTGGCTCTGGAGGTTTTACGGAAGTTAAGACTTGAAAACATAGAGCTGAGATTATCTCACATTGGCTTACTGAAAGCGTTGCTTCAGAAGTTTGGGTTAAGTGATGAACAGCAGACCAGGATATTCGACCAGATTCTGGATGGGGATAGAGAAGCATTAGCCGGAATAACACCAGCGAAACCTGAGCTACAGGAGCTGTTGTCACTTTTGCTTGACCTGAAAGGGAAATCATCCGGGTTTCTAAGAAACTTGCAGACACTGTTGAACAATAATTTACCCGAACTTAAGCCTCACATTGCTGATTTTATAAACATTATTGACCTTCTTGAAGCTCTGGGCTGTAATTACCAGATTGACATAGCTTCGGCGAGGGGCTTTGAATACTATACAGGGGTGGTTTTCCAGTTCTTTAAAGATGAAGAGAGGGTAGGTGGTGGGGGAAGATATGACGCCCTGCTTCCCTTAATGGGCGGTGGCAGTATTCCTGCCTCCGGGTTTGCCCTTTATCTTGACCGCCTGATGAATTTGGTGAAGCCGGAACTCCCGGCTAATTCCCAGAGGGTTCTGATTAAAACTAAACCCAGAGGAGTAGAAGCATTGAAAGAAAGCTTCAACATTGCCAGTAGCCTCCGCGAAGCTGGATATGCGGTGGAACTTGATTTAGGTGGACAAGAACCAGCAAGCTTCAGATGGCTATTTGATATCCAGAGTAAAGCGCCTCTGTTTGTTTTGACTGACCAGGTTAAACAAAAAAGGTTTGAGCTCAGGACTATTAACGAAGCTGTAGACATATTGGGAGGGGAAGGTGCCGATAAAGATAGCCTTGCCTAAAGGTCGCCTT
>Ga0114925_10000190_pt1 | contig 24319 bp, 17 predicted proteins | sample SumtaG_2_FD_87287 | JGI IMG/M metagenome (GOLD analysis project Ga0114925, IMG submission 87287) | Deep subsurface microbial communities from Indian Ocean to uncover new lineages of life (NeLLi) - Sumatra_00607 metaG | ecosystem: Environmental > Aquatic > Marine > Oceanic > Sediment | place... | reverse complement strand
TGCGGGTACACTACATGCACTCGGAGATCAACGCGCTTGAGCGTGTAGAGCTTCTGCGCGGGCTGCGATTAGGCGAGTTCGACGTGCTGGTAGGCATTAACCTGTTGCGTGAGGGGCTGGATCTGCCCGAGGTCTCGCTTGTTGCCATACTCGACGCGGACAAGGAGGGGTTCCTGCGCGATACACGTTCGCTCATCCAGACCTCAGGCCGGGCGGCCCGCAATGTGGAGGGGCTGGTGCTCCTTTATGCAGACAAGGTAACAAACTCGATGCGGGCGGCGATTGACGAGTCCGAACGCCGACGCAAAAAACAGATCAGATACAATGAAGAACACGGGATCACGCCGCAGACGATCAAAAAGTCCATTGAGCAGGTGATGGCCACCACCGGGGTAGCCGACGCCAGGAAGATAGAAGAGCTTGATCTGGGTCACGAGCCAAAGAACGAGGAGGAGCGGCTCGCGACGATCGCCAGATTACAGGAGGAGATGAAGGAAACGGCGGATCAGTTGGACTTCGAGAAAGCAGTAATCTACCGCGACCGGATTTCGGAACTCAAGCTGAAGATCGACAAGGAGATTCTCAGACGTGGAACCCGCCAGAGTTAAGGAGACTTGCTTCAATTACAAGATTGCGGGCCGACCTGACGCTTGTGCCCCCATCGGGTACGAAGCGGGCGTCCGAAACGCCAACGTCGGCCCCTACGGACTCCGCTCTAAAGCCAGATCAAGGAGATAGCATGTAGCGCGAACCTTTAGGTTCGCTTGATGGGCTGGCGAGGCTGAAGCCTCGCACTACTTTCTCACTTTGTTATTAGAAGCAAACAATGGTGTCGGCCAATATTCCTTTGAGTTAACTCGTGACCCTTTTCGCTAGGTCGCGGCCCAGATCGGTTAGGCTAAACTCTGCACCGGATTTAGTAACCCAGCCTGAAGCCTTCAGCAGCTTAAGAGAAGCCCGAACCGCGCCCTCAAGGGCATAATCCGGTATACGGTCAGCAACAAGTAAGCCCACCGCCTCCAATAATTGGTCGAACTTGATGGGCCCCTTGGAGTCGGAAAGGGCTTTTACGATCGCACAAGAAACGTTTGTGCGCTTGAAGAATTCAACTAAGGAATCTTCAAGGGATTTTGTCATAATATCTCCTCTTCGGTCAATCAAGTGACGTCAACAACCCTGCGATCTCGGAGGCGTGGATCAAGCGATAGGCCGGCGAAACCATCTCTCTATAGGACTTCGAGTGGTGGAAAGGCCCCTTGGGAACCTTATCCGGCTCTATCCCCACCGATAGCGCCTGTGGCAACAGGCGAGCCTCACGCCTTGCGCGGTCATTTGCAATTCCCTCTGCCGACCGCTTCACCGCCTCAAAAAGCTCCCTTAGATCAATCCCTAGCTCCTTAGCAGGTCTCAGATTGATGCGGTAAAGGTCACCCTCAGGCGAGATACGCTCGGCAAGCGGCTCACCCGTAACACCCGTACCCCTCCGGGGCATTTTCACTATTACTCGGAGCTTGCGCTCCGGTCGCAAGGACATAACACCCGTAACACCCATAACACACTTATCTCCCACCTTACTTTCTGGTTCTATGGAATCCCATTCGTTCTGAAGACACTCCCACGCCTCTTCAGGATCGGAAAGGAGATGCTCACCGCCGTAGACCGCCTGAAAGATAAGCTTGAGTTTGTCGGCCTCCTCCAGCTTCCCATGGAGTAATTCCTGTTCTGCAATAATATCTGGAAAGGATGTTGCGGGTGAAAGATCGTTCGGGGGTTTAGGAAAAGAATAGGGGGGGAAGGCTGAACCTACTATCTCGCGGGACAACCTGGAGTGCTTCACCCTGACATCACCTACAGCGAGCTCTTGGGATCGCTTAAGGATAACCTCAACAACCCTCCGGTAGGCTTTACTTCGTCTATCCACATCGAGATCACCAAGCACAAAGGTTGAAAGAACAAATCTACCCGAAGCAAAGAAGATACTGGTAGGAGGCAGGTTAGTCTCTCGGGTAGGCTCCAACCAGAGTATCTCTGCCACAGGGTTAGTGAACGACGATGAACTTTCCGGTAACCGCGGTACGTGCGTTAGGCAGCCACGCGTCTTCGCTTTCTGCGCTCAAGCGGTAGATGTAGACCCCGTTGGGCAGAGACCTGCCCTCCGCATCAAGGCCGTCCCAGGAGTAAGCACCGAATCCGGCAGGATAGGAGAACCCAGGCAACCGGCGCACCAGCCGACCGCTTACCGTGAAGATCTGTATCGTTACCCTTGAGGCGGCACTCAACTCGAACGTAAACTCGGCTGTGGTAGAAACAGGGTTGGGATAAACCAGCGGGTCCGCGATCTCAAGCTCACGCACAAAAGAGGTGTAGAGGGTAAGCTCATAGTCTTTTGTATTAAGCAGATTGTCAACCGCGTGCAGGGTAAGGTCATTTTCTTCGCTGGTAAGGTCAACAGGGATATCTGCAGCCCCTCTCGTTGCAAGTCTGTCACCAGTCACCTCATACTCGAAATAGTTCGCCAGATCGATAACCTTATTATTGATCACAAGGCTAAGTGAGTCACCCTCCCAGCCGACTAGGCCGGTAAGGTTTATCCCTGAGGGGTCCTCGAGCTCAACCGTCAGGGTGAACGATGGAGGCACCGTATCCCCGTCAACGACTTCCACTCCATTTGCTAAGAAACGAGCCTTGGGACCTTCGTAGTCAGTTACTGTCCAGCCAACACTATCCACCTCAATCCCGTCGATAAGGTAGGTATAGATTGAGTCCTCGTCAGCACAGACCACGTGCCAGTAGGCGGAATCTCCTTTGCTTATACCAGCCGGCACGATAAACCGAAGGGTTCGCTCTCCAGCATCAAGCCCACCACGGGCGCGGTAAAGCAGCTCTCCCTTAGCGTAGTAAGTCTCCGTTATTCCAGAAGATGTCTTTCTCACCCAACTTCCGTAAGCAGAAGAAAACCACTTCCCCGAAGTTACTGGTGGCTCAAATGAGATCACTGCGGTATCTCCTGTAATAAAGCTATCGATCTGTGAACTTAAACTGCGTGCAGTGGGAAAAAGCAATGGTGTACCTGGGTCCCCGAACAGAACATAAAGCGGATCCTTACGAGGATTACCAAATTTATCGGGTGCATAACCCATGGCAAAAAAGAGGTCACCAACGTTCAAATCCTTTATGTTACGGAAAGCGCGAACCAAACTATCCGCGAGCTGCTTGTTGGAGCCAGCGCTTGTTCCTTTGGTGGCCGCTATGGAGGCAATCACACCTCCTTGTTCACCACGGAGAAGCTCCTCTGCAACGCACTCCCAGCGGGTATCCTCAAAACGACCCACTCCGCACGAACAGAACATTGCGAGAGGAAGCCTGCTGCCGTTGCGCAACCGTGGAACATCGGTGTTCATGAACACCTTCTCATGGGTCAACTGGCTTCCATTGCCATGGCCGAAGAAGAACCAAAGCAACGATCCTTGATTCAACGCATTGATAAGCGCAGCTTCTGCATCTGGCTTCTTTCCGCCAACGAGTGCGTAATCGGAAAGATAGACCTTGACCGGATCGAACTCCGGGGAAAGCAGTTTGGCAATACCTTCGTTGGCAGGTATATGATTCATACCTGAGTCTATCTCCGAAGGCGTGCCCTTGTAGTAATCGTCGGCAAGCAAGAGTACCCTGGTACTCCAAGCCTCGCGCGGGGCGGATTCGTAGGCCTTTATCTTATCAAGGACCGCGTAGGCCTCTCGAAGGTCGCGTGCGGTGATCCGCGCTATCGACATTTCAGGAAAAAACGTCCCTTCCTCGTCGAACTCCACAAACCAGCCTTCATTAGCGGCGGCCTGAGACGCGTAAACATTGGGATCGATCACGTAACCCGAGGTGTAGATTAGGAAATACTCGGCCCGGCCTGAGAAGTTGAGGTTATTCTTGTAGTCGTAGGTACCGTCGCCAAGGATCAAAACGTAGAACGGACGCCCACCACCTTTCTCGTATGCGTAGGAAAGGAAGTGGCGAACAGCCTGCGGCTCTGCCAACCCGTAACCGAAGTCCTGAACTATGTCTGCCAAAGCAACTGCCTTAATCTTTGGGGAACTCACCCCACTCATCTTCAGATTCTGGCTGCGGTATTCAGCAAAGGCCTGTGCCGCCTCGAAGTTCTCGCTGGTGGAGAGAACTACATAGTCAACGCCCCAGTCCTCGCTCCAAAGTCTTCCTGGTTCGGCCTTCGCTAGACCAGGAGTTAGTAATTTGCGTTCCTCAGTTATCCAGACTGGCACACGTTTCCCTGTCCGAGCACTCATCCTGAGCTTCCCACGGCTAAGTTCCCAGTCCGTCAAGATTACAGGATCAGAAGGCTCACTGACGTCGAAGATGAACGGAGCCGACCTGAGGTTGCTTAAAAGATAAGTCCCCTGTCCGTCAAGCTGGACCCAGAACGCTCCATGCTTAAAGGAGAGCTCACGCTCAGCCACCAGCCGAATCCAGTCAGGATATAACTCTTGCTGACCAGCTCCGAACACCTCTACCTCGAGCGGCCACTCTTCCCTGATAACGACATCCGGAGACACAACAGTATAGTAAGGTGGGCTATCCCCCCATCCCGCTACCTGCCTGTAGTAAAGCGTGTCGTCCTCAACCAGCAAACGAAATCCCGCACCCTCGGTGGTTGCATAGGCTCTAAAGGTGAAGGTATCAATACGCCTAACCCCTGCAAGATTAAGGATGAAGGTATCCACAGCAGTCAAAGTGCTCTTCTTGATAGCTTTCCACAGCCATAGAAGCCCGGAACGACCAGGACATTCGTGGTCCTCCTCGAAGTGGAGCACGGTTTGAGCAGTAGTTATAGCATCTTCAGATAGAGGATATGCAGCACGGGTACGCATACGACGTCCCTTTCCACCGCCCCAGGTCAGCCAGTAGACGTTCTCCCTGACAAAAGGATTAACCTTAAAGCTTCGCTCATCAAAGTCCCAATGATTCGCACCACGGGCAAAGAAAACAATATAGTCGTGGCGATCGAGCGCCCCGTCGGCTTCCCCATGCACATAGATAGGCAGTTCTGTCAAAGTGTCGGGTAAAGGCTCCTCAGGATCTCGCTCTCCTGGGTAGAGCAACCGCAGGGTTAGTGGATCTATTTTCTTTGGATCAACCCCGATCTTTTTAAGGTCTCTAAAGCGAATCCTGTAAGCACCGTCTTCTGCAACAGTAACCTTGACCCATTTGGCTGAGCCTCCAAATGGATTGGAAGGAACGGCCTGGGGAGAAAGACGCCAATCCTTGCTCTGCTCATAGTTCAAAAGGGTAGCTTCATAGATACGCTCTGCAGGATCATTCCTCCGAGATGCTCCTTTAAGCCCAGAAGGATTCTCAAAGGTTACGTTCAGGTTCACTCCATCGTAGAGCACCAGCCGCCGGGTGCGGTAATCGTAACGCAAGGGGGTAACCTCAATGATGGCCACCCGACATCCACGCCATCGTGTAACGTTAAAGGTCACAGGCTCAAGACTATCGGCCCAACCAAGCGCCGGCGCTGGCTCAGGGCCGATTGCCGGGACCTCGTAGGTGGAAACCCCAACTCCCCGAAGCTCACGCGAGGGGCCGAATGAGTAGCTAAAATGCACATCCCCCTCGGTAGGAACCCCAAGTACGATCCGATAACGAGGCAACGCCGGACCTCCTGGCTCACCGACCACCCAAGCCTCGGGATAAAGCGAGGCAAGATCTATCTCACCGTGAGATTGTAAAAGTCCAATCTCACCAGGAGCATCGATCTTGACCCTGACCCCTGTGGGGGAGGTTGAAACAACTCGCGGCTGCGCCCACAATCCGGCCGCAACCAACAAAAGATAGATAGCGATTCTTCTCATTATTTCTCCCTGGCCTCCTCTTTAAGTATAACAGGTATATCGTCCTCTAAAGGGTAAACCAGTCTGCATTTTTTACAAACCAACTCCTCTCGATTATAGTTTAATTCGGGGTTGCAGCAAGGAGAACGAAGAACCTCAAGGGGTTTCAGCTCTATCATACACAGGTTCCCTTACACTCACCCGATCCTTCTTAAGCGCCGCCGAGATAGCAGAGAAACTGAAGTAAAGGAAGCCGAACGTGTAAAGCACAATAAAAGGAAGTATAGCCAACTGCATGGTCACAAGCGCGTAGACGGCGGTCGCTGTAAGATAAATCCCCAGCCCAAGCTCGACAAAGGTCGAGGGCTCGAGCTTGGAACGATACCCCTTTTTGTTTTTAGAGACGTTGTGGCCTGTGATGTTGTACTTTGGGGTCCGGACAAACTCAGACGCCTTGCCCAGGAAACCTTCAATCACTGCGATGCTGTTATTCACACAAAGTGCCATTACCGCCGAGATCGCAAAGGGAATGGCACCCAAGCGGCTTTTCCAATCCGGATAGGAATCCTTCTGGGCAAAGAAGTAAAGCAGAAAGTAAGGCAAAGCACCAACAGAAAAGATACTCATGAATACAAAGTAGGAGCGGTAGTCTATATTGGAGGTCGTGCGTACCAGAAGAAGGGGCAAGGTGAGCAAGGCAAGTATGAATAGAAGCGGATAGACGAGGTGTGCTGTAACGTGAACCACCGCTTCGAACTTAGAAAGGAAGCTCAGGTTGCTTGAAAAGATAGATGGCAAGAGCTTTTTCCCGGCCTGAATGGTTCCCTTTGCCCAACGGAACTGCTGGGTCTTGAACCCTGCGACATCAATGGGAAGTTCTGAGGGACTTCTCGTGTCGTTGAGATAGATGAACTTCCATCCTTTAAGCTGGGCACGGAAGCTTAAATCCACATCCTCGGCAAGACAGTTCCCGTCCCAGCCTCCTGCGTCCTCGATGGCACGCTTGCGCCACACCCCGGCGGTTCCGTTAAAGGTCATGAAGTGACCAAAACGGTTGCGCATCTGCTGCTCGATGGCAAAGTGCTGATCCAAAAGGATGGCCTGTACCCGAGTGAGCAGTGAATAGTCGTGATTTATATGCTCCCAGCGCGACTGCACCACTGCAACCTTGGGGTCATCGAAATGAGGTATGGTTCTTTTCAGGAAATCCGGCGCGGGCAGGAAATCGGCATCAAAAACCGCCACCAGGGAAGCGCGGGTCCTTGCAAGACCCTCGGTAAGCGCACCACCCTTGTAGCCCTTACGGTCTGTCCGGTGCAGGAGACGGATTCTAAAACCCTGCGCGCGGTAATACTTAACCAGACGACGGCATATCTCGGTTGTCTCGTCGGTTGAATCGTCAAGCACCTGGATCTCAAGCCTGTTGCGAGGCCAATCCAGCTGCGTTATCTGTCGCAGAAGACGCTCAACCACAAACTTCTCATTATACATCGGCAGCTGGACGCATACCAGAGGGAACTTCTCGATGGCCTTGGCCTGGGGAGGTTTCTTGCGGCGAGAGCGAACATAGTAGAAGAACATAATCCACGCGTGCACGGCATACATTGTAAGGGCCATGATAACGACTGCGTAGAGAGCAAGAACAAAATCGAATCTCATCTGAGCCTTTCCTGATCCAGGAACCGCAGCTCTCCATTAAAGGGTCTGCGCAACTTTATGCTCAGTGCAAGGGCTTCCTCGTAGGTGGTCACGTTAGCAATCCTAAGGATATCTGTGGGATTGTCAACCGTAAGGACCTCATAAAGCACCCCATCAACCGCTACCCCAAGATAGTCAAAGTCACGTGATCGAGGCTCTGCCTTTGCAAGGACCAACTCCAGCAGGGGCCGACTGAGTGAGTCGAAACCAACCTCTACGGATCGCACCACAGGCAAGGCCAGTGTATCGGCAATGTGGAAGATATCCGAGATCTCTCCACGCGTGTTGATCTGAGGTCCTGGGCCATCAAGGTGAAGCCCCAAAATAACCAGCTGGCCTGGTTCTGCAAGGATCTGCGCCATCTGCTTATACACAGGAAAGGTAAGCGTAACCTGAAGATTGCCATCCCTTGTACGCATGCGCGATTTGCGTCCCACGTCCCTCAGGCGCTTACCTAGAACCGACTTCGCCTTACCGAATCTCCCCGCCTGGGGGCTGTAGGTAAGCTTGAAGTTCTCTGAGAACGGGATTCTGATCCTCTTGCGTCTGTTGATAGCCGAGACGCTGAATTTGAACTGGATGTCGTCATCTTCGGAGCGGGCGTTTATCTCTCTAGCAAGAAGCGTGCGTCCATCTACCACAAGCTCAGCGGTGTATTTTTTCTCAAAGCCGGGATCGAGATAAAAGAGGTTCGGCTGGAAGGAGTAGGTGATTATCTTGCCTTCGTCTGCAACCAGCTCAAATCCCCTCCCCTTCCTGCGAAGAAGCGCCTTGCGGATCACTCGATCAGCCTGCTCAAGGATCTTCGCCTCCTCGCTTTTGGGGTGAGGAACCCATTGGTTGTTCTGCCTCTCAAGTTGATAGTCTCCGGCAGCGGCCAGATTAAGCACCCGTTCCTCCTCACGCATCCGCCATGTGCCTCGAAATCGCAAGGCATCAGGCAAAACAACCGTCCCCGACCCCTTCACCTCAAACTGCATCGAACTCCGAGCGGTGTAGTAATCAAATTTAAAAGAACCCTGGTGCATAAGGCTTTCCCAGGCGTACTGGGGAATCTCTTTGTAGGTAATCTCAGAAGGAGGCCTGGCGACACGGACGCACCCGGCACCTGCCATCAGCACCATCACCGTAAATAACGCGATGTCAAGAAATCTTCTCATCAGAAATCCGCTCCCAGACTGAAGTGGACGCGCCACGGTTTATCCTCTGCAGTCTGATACGGCCTTGCAAAATCAAGCTTCAGCATCCAGTAGCCGAAGAGCCAACGCATCCCAGCACCGTAGCTTGCCTTGAGGTTTACGAGATCGCCGTTCTGCCAGAGAACCCCAAGCTCATCATCCCATATCACCCCTGCATCGGTAAATACAACCCCGCGGATACCTCCCAGGGTAAGAGGGAGGGGAAAGGCCATATCCAGTTGATCAATGAATGGCACACGTAGTTCAAGATTCGAAAAGATCACCTTCGATCCAAAGTCAGGGTAGTAGGTGCTGTACCCACGAACGTCGTATGCGCCGCCTAAGGTGAAGTATTCCTTATCCTCACCAAAGCTTGCGCCGCCAAAGCCACGTAGTGCAAAACAAGCCCTGCGGGTAATCCCCAGATATCCCCTTAGATCGGCCATCACCGTTTTATACTCAAGTGGAGAGAACACCGAGGAGTATCCGCCCAGCCTTAACCTAAGACCGCGCATAGGCGTAGCATAGTTCCACAAGGCGTTGTCGAAAACCAACGCAGCGTTGGCCTGGAACAGAGGTTGGGTATACTGGGTATCGGAAACGTAACTGAAACGATTGTAGGATTCGAACCAGCAATCAAAGTAATCATGCTCAGTTACCGCCATTCCATCCACACCTGTTTCAAAGCGGAAAAACTTGCTGGCAGGGATAGAGATAAGGGTACTTACCCCACGACGGGCACGTTCAATATAGTTAAAGGTGGAGTCCGAGGTCCAGTACATAAAGAAATCGGCAAACTGGAATGCACCCACCGCGAAATCTACCCTGCGCTTGAGAAACCAATAGGAGACTGCAATATCGGAGTAAAGTATATTCCCGTAAAGATTTGCATCTATATAGATACGGTGATCACCCAGCATGTCGCTTATGCCTAAACTGAAGTTTCCCATCGCTCCATAAAGAGAGGAGTAGGCCCCTGAGCCGTAGATGTAGTCAGGTGAGAATGAGGCACGATAACGGGAAAAATCTTCAAGGGTAACCTCCTCTTCCTCGTAAAGGTAAGGTTCGGAAGTAACCTCTGATGTATCAGCCTCCTCTGTGGATACCAACGAGGTAATTTGACCGTTAAGCATGGCCACGTCCCAGCCGGTGTTGTTGTAGATAAGCATCGCGGCCTTGCCGTTCGTGGCAGGAGAAAACTCCTCGATCTTCTCAAACCAGTTGGTGAGCGCAGTGGGGGTCGAGTCTTCTTGAGAAAAGGCATAAAGCTGAAAACCCGTGCCGATGAAGTAAAGCTTTCCCTCTATGCGATACGGCGAAGCAAGATTCGTAAACCGGGGAGATATACGTCTGGTTCGTCCGGATGGAAGCAGTTCCCAGACAGCATAGCTTCCAACCTCCCAGGTACTGTCAGCATCGGGCCTGTCCGAGACATAGAGGATATAATCGCCGTCAAAGGAAGGATCAGCCTCCTCGTACAGATCATAAGTGAGACGCTCGATACGACCGGTGGCAAGATCGAGGGAATACAGATCGCTCTGCCCCTGCTTAATGCCGACATAGACAACGCGCTTACCGGATGCGGAAACATCCGGGGCATAGGCGTCGTCTACCTTGAGCGAATAGCGTTTTTCTATCTTAGTAGAAGCATAGTCAACCCAGAGGAGCACCGGCTTGTTGCGTGAAAAGCCTACTACGGCAAGATGAGATTCGTCAGCAGACCATGTAAGGGTTCTACGCAGAAGGGGCAACCGCTCAAATGTGGCGGAACGTCCGGCCTTAACGAGCTTCTTGAGATGCTTGCCGTCGAAACCGCTTATCACGTTAACGGTGATGTAGTCGCCTTTGCTGGTGGCATAGGCTATCTTGGTCCCTGAGGGTGAAAGCGCCACGCTTCCGTTATAGTAGCTGAAATCCTTCTCGTGGTCGGTAAGAAGCCGGGCCTGGGTTTTGAGGTTTTCAAGATTCTCCATATCCGGCAGGTAACGCAGCCTGAGCCAGTTGAGCCACTCGGTGCCAAAATCCTCCACGTCCATCCCAAAGACCTTTGCAAAGGCCGCGTCCATGTTGCTCCGCAGTTTTATGGCATGCAGGAGTTCAAAGACCTTCTCCCGGCCGTAACGCTCCTCGATGAAAAGGAACACACTCTCACCCTGGCGGTAGACGATGTAGCCCCACCAGTTCTCAAGCTCCTCTAAGGGAATAATATTGTTGGATACGAGCAGGTCACGCATGAAGGCGTCTGCATCCTCATCACCGTGGGTTGAACAGAACTCGGCCGAGCCTTCCATAATCCAGAGAGGCGGCATAAAGCCTGGGATGAGCGAAAAGATGTTCGAGATGGCAAGCGAGAAGTAAAGCTCGAACTGGAAGATGTGGATAAGCTCGTGGTAAAGCACGTGGTGCAACTCTTTGTAGGAGCCGGTGAAGGGCACAACAACTCTGTTCTTGAAGAGTTCTGAGAAACCGCCTATGGACTCCTCAATCGGCTCAAGGATGATGTTGGTGGCGGCGAAGTCAGGCTGGGATTTGTAGATAATAACCGGGATCTTTACCACGATCTCAAACCCGAAGTCAGATGAGTGTTGCTTGTAGGCCTCCTCAATTACCTGGGCGGCGAAACGAGCTAAGGGCTCCCCCCCCTCCTGGATATATATGGAGAAGTGCTCGGTCTCATAGGTATACGTAGGCTCAACCTCTCGCTGAACCTTGTTCTTACCGTAGTAGTACTGGGCAGTAAGCGAGCCAGCCGTAAAAAGAATAAGGAACAGAACCCGTCCGGACTGCGCCAACCTCATAAGATCAATCGACGGTAATGGTCTTGGAGATGTTGCGAGGCCGATCGGGGTTGCACCCTCTGTTTACCGCGGTCCGATAGGCAATCATATACAGAGGCACGGTGGAAAGGATAGGCATAAGCACCGGGTGCGCCTCGGGCAGCTTGAAGTACAAGTCACTTTCGGCTTTAAGTTCTTCGTCGGGAGGACCTATGGTCAGGACTTTACCCTTGCGTGTGCGAACCTCATTTACGTGGGAAAGAACGTAGTACTTCTCAGGTTCAGATACAACAAAGAGAACCGGATATCCCTCCTCAAGCCGGGAGATGGATCCGTGCTTAAACTCCCCGGAATACATACCTTCAACGTGCAAATAGGTTATCTCCTTCATCTTCAACGCCCCCTCCAGCACCACCGGATAGCTCATCCCGTAACCCAGGTAGTAGGCGTCGGGCCAGCGGGCAAGTTCTTCTGCAAAAGGAGCAACCTTGCTTTCATCCTGTAGGACACTCTGCAGTAAATCTGGCAATGAGAGGAACTCACGCGCCGAAAGTCCGTTAGTACCTTTAGTTTGTGCAATCTTGAGTGCAAGGTAAAGCAGGGCTATCACCTGGTTCACATAGGTCTTGGTCGCAGGCACGGCGATCTCCAGATCCGAGGCTATAGGTATTACGTAGTTCGAGCGCATGGCAAGGGTTGAGCCGATGTTGTTCACAAGGGAGATTACCTGGGTTCGGTTCTGGATTGCGTCAAGGACGTTCTTTATATCCTTGGTCTCCCCGCTCTGGGAGATCAAAAGAACCACGTCGCGTTCATCCACACAACCAGGATATTTTTCAAGGAACTCGCTACCAAAGGCGGGCGTAACCGGTATCTTGGCCAAGCGTCCAAAGTAGAAGGACCCAAGCAATCCTGCAAAGTGCGAGGAGCCCGCACCCACGAAGAAAATCCTTCGTGCCGATGCAAGCTTCTCAATCACCGTACAGGTGTGCTCGGCCTTAGGTAGATAACGGATGAGTTCCTGAGCCTTCGAAGGGATCTCATGAATCTCCTTGAGCATGAAGTGCGGGTAGTTCCCCTTGGTTATCTTCTCAGGAGTAATCGAAAGCTCCTGCACCTCGCGATTGATCTCTACCTCTAGATCCCGAATATTGCAAACCCTATGGGAATCGCACGTAAAGTGAACAAGATCTCCATCCTGTAACTGAATCACGTTTCGGGTAAGTTCAAGGATAGCCACCAGATCGCTACATACGCATCTGAAACCGTCACCTATACCAAGGAATAGGGACGAGCCGTTCTTTACCGAGACGAATCCGTCGCCATCAAGGGAGGTGGTTACGTAAGCATAGGCCCCCTTCATCCTGGCCGCAGCCTCCTGGGCCGCATAGGCCAGATTGCGGGTACGATAAAAGGGTTCCTCAAGAAGATGCAGGATCACCTCGCCGTCGTTCTCGCCAATAAGGGTGTGTCCATTCTCGGAAAGCTCCTTACGCAGGCTGCGGGTGTTGATGATGTTGCCATTGTGGGCGCCAACAAGAAAACGCTTGCAGTCGTGATGAGGCTGGGAGTTTGCCTTATTGGGGAACCCGAAGGTTGCCCAGCGAAGCTGGATGATCCCGCGCTGCCCCGTCATCTGTGAGAACCCCAAACGCTCGTTGAGTTCCTCAACCTCTCCCGCGTCCTTGCGTAGATCAAGGATACCATCTTCAGAGATTGTAGCCACTCCTGCGGTGTCGTATCCACGGTAAGCCAGCCTTGTTCCGGCGCGGTAGAGAACCTCACCGAGATCGGAACGTTGGCTGGAAAAAGAGATTGCGAAGAACCCGCACATTGAAGATAATAATAGTCACCTACCTTTCATTGTCAAGGGGAAGGGCTCTCGGTAGAATGCGGAGCCTTAAGCCATATTGTAATCGAATAGAGTATTATGAATTCTGCACCTTATCCCTGTCGCTATGTGGGGGCAAGAAACGAAGCCTATCCCCGTAGGGCCAAGATAAGGGTGTTTAGAAGGAAACCTGCTACAAGCACCCAGCTTGCCCAGGAGAGCCGCAGGAACTTACGCTGTTTCCGGATACCAAGGGCAGCGATGACAACCGCACTCATACCCATGACTATGATCGCGGTCACAAGATGCACACCGGAGACTGCAGAGAAGATCGGGCCACGCACGTAAAGCATGTCGTCTACGGAAAGTATCAGCATGTTGAACATGTTCGAACCGATGATATTTGAGAACGCCATCTCAGACGCACCTATACGAAAAGCGGTAAGGGTGGTAACGATCTCTGGAAGCGAGGTGGTGAGGGCGACAAGGATTCCACCCACGAAGCTTGAGCCAAGTCCTGTACTCTCTGCGATCTTATCCGCCACTCCGGGCAGCCATATAGCGGCGCCGATAACAAAGGCAGCCGAGATAGAGTAGCCCAGTATCGCCTTCCCCAGAGAGATGCTCTTCTTCGCAGGTTGACCTTTTTCCACGGATTCCTGTTCCCCTTTGCTGTCAAAATGTGTGTTACGGGTATGAGGAAGATGGCGTCCCTCCCGCATCGTAACGCGCAGGGCAAATACATATATGAAGGGAACAAGCAGGCTTCCCGGCCAGATCCAGGGTAAGGATTTCAAGACATCTCCCAGGAAAAACCCAAGAGCAACGATTGCTACCAGGACCAAGGAGAAAGATGTTTCCACGATGTATGCCGGATTAACCCCGTCGAAGAACGAACGCTTCTTCGAGGCAAAGTCGAGGATGACCAGAAGAAGCAGATTGAAGACGCAGGAGCCGAGCAGAGAACTCACCGCGATATCCGGGACGTCGAAGATGAGAACGGAGCTAACCCCGGTGAATAGCTCAGGCAATGAGGTGGCGGTAGCAATAAGGATCACCCCGGCCCACAATCGTCCGAGGCCGGTTCGCTCCGCAATCACATCCCCGAAGCGCACCAGGAAGTAGCCAGCGGCGACTATCACAGCAGCACATGCAAGAAACTGCAACCAGAGCCAGATCATCTAATCACAATCCTTGTAGAAACCACGCAGGAGTCTACTGACAAGATTGAAGTATTCAACCCCAACCACAAGCTGTATTGACATTTTGCTACATTCGATTACCATTACTCCCAGTATGTAGGCCCTGAAGACAAGGAATACTTAAATGAATGACTCTGATCCGCTTAAAGGCTACCGCGGTAAAGCCCGCGAAGTGCTTCGCCGTATGGGGGCACGGGTATGGGCGGACGTTGAGATAGAAACGGACAAGGGAATCTTTGAAGGCATAATCCTGCCGCGCTCGGAGCAGGCAGACGACCTGCACGTGGTGCTCAAACTCTTCACCGGCTACAACATAGGACTGGCGGTAGACAGGATAAAATCAATAAAGGAGAAGGGCTTCCGCAAGGCTCACTACAAGATTCCGGAGCGGGAGTTCCCTTACGACCCTGCCAAGCCGAACGTTACCCTTCTGGGCACGGGCGGGACCATTGCCTCAAGACTGGATTATCGCACCGGCGCGGTGATCCCTGCATTCACACCCGGCGAGCTCTACGGGGCGGTGCCCGAGCTTGCCGATATCTGCAATCTGAAAACCGAAAAGCTCTTCGGGGTATTCAGTGAGAACATGGGACCAGCCGAGTATATAACCACTGCCAAGACCATAGGCAGGGAGATAGCCAACGGAGTGGACGGCATCGTAATCGGTCATGGCACCGACACCATGCACCACACCGCTGCGGCACTTACTTTCATGGTTCAGAACCCTCCGGTGCCAATCGTTATGGTAGGTTCGCAGCGTTCAAGCGACCGCCCATCCTCGGACGCTGCATTCAATCTGCGTTGCGCCTGTAATGCTGCCGCAAACGGCCAGATAGCCGAGGTCATGGTCTGCATGTTCGGTCCTACGTCTGATGCATACAACCTTCTGCACAGGGGCACAAGGGTGCGCAAGATGCATTCCTCCTACAGATCGACCTTCCGCACAATCTCCGATATACCGGTAGCCACCTGCACACCGACCGAAGTCAAACCTCTGCGTAAGGACTTCAACCCGCGACGTAAGGACAGGCAGGTCAAGATCGATGCTCGCTTCGACGACAGGGTAGCGATCGTCTACTACTACCCGGCCATGAAACCGGACATTATTGAGTCTTTGATAGACAACGGGTACAAGGGGATAGTTATTGCGGGCACAGGTCTGGGACACGTAAACAAGCCGCTTTACGAACCGCTGCGCAAGGCGTGCAAGATGGGCATCTCGGTGATGATGACCGTTCAAACCCTGTGGGGATACGTGCAGATGTTTGTCTACGATACGGGACGTGACCTGATGGAACTTGGAATCGTGCCCTGTTCCAACATGCTGCCCGAGGTGGCCTACATCAAGCTTGGCTGGGTACTCGCCCATACCGAGACCCGTGAAGAGGTGGCGAAGATGATGCTTACCACTGTCAACGGTGAGATCACCGAACGAGAGCCGCACGACGGCTATCTTATATTCCAGGGCGGACTGCCCGAGATCGAGGAATTCCTAAAGCGAGGTCTTAGGTAATGGATGCCTGGCGCAAGAAGTTAATAGAAGGCATAGATTTCGACGATAAGGAATTCTACTTCGCACTGGGCTTCAAGTGCGGTCTGGAGATACACCAGCAGCTGGATACGAAAAAGAAACTTTTCTGCCATTGTCCGGTAGGCTACCGCAACGACGAACCGGACGCCGTGATCCTGCGTCATATGAGACCGACTCTCTCGGAGATGGGCACCTACGATGGTACAGCTTTAATGGAGTTCAAGACCCGCAAACATGTAATCTACCAATTATATAGGGATAATGTGTGCACCTACGAGATGGACGATACCCCGCCCTTCCCAATGAATCAGGAAGCCCTGGATTACGCCATCGAGATTGCGCTCATGCTCAACTGCCAGCTGGTAGACGAGGTGCACATAACCCGAAAGCAGTACCTGGACGGTTCGATTCCAACCGGATTCCAGAGAACGGCAATCATCGGTGTCAACGGCTGGATTCCTTACCGGGGAAGAAGAATCCGCATCCAGCAGCTTGCTCTGGAAGAGGACGCGTGCCGTGAGGTTGAGGACAAGAGACATACGATTGTTTTCCGGACAGACAGACTCTCCACGCCACTGGTGGAAGTCGTGACCAAGCCGGACATGCTCACCCCTCACGAGGCGGCAGAGGTGGACGAGCTTTTGGGGAGACTGCTGCGGGCCTCGGGGCGAGTGCGCCGCGGTATCGGCACTGTCCGCCAGGACGTGAACGTCTCCATCAACGGATCGGACAGGGTAGAGATAAAAGGTGTACCGAGGACGCCGGATATACGCGCCTTGACTCACTATGAGGCCTTACGCCACAAGGCATTGCTTGATCTGCGGGAGGATTTACACAAAAGAGGGATCACTCCAGCCGACTTTCGAGCAGAAGATCGTGAGGTAACCGATCTTTTGGGAACCACCTCTAACCGGAGACTACGTACATTGATCAACCGGGACGAGGTGGTTCACGCGGTCAACCTGAAGGGCTGGCGGGAACTGGTGCGCTACGAGACCCAGCCTGCACTGACCTTTGCCTCGGAGCTTGCCGGAAGGGTTCGGGTGATCGCCTGCCTTGATGAGATGCCCAACATCTTCGTTCTGGACGGCAGGGGCGAAGGACTGGGGGTGGAAGCAGAAGAGCATCTGCGCAAAGAGATAGGGGTAGCCGAAGAAGACACCCTTGTGCTGGTCTGGGGACCGGCGGAGGACGCGTTAACCGGCGCGCAGGAGATAATCATTCGCGCAAAAGAGGCTACAGTAGGCGTCCCGCAGGAGAGCAGACAGCACATGCCGGATGCCTGCCGAACCGACTTCGAACGCATCCTGCCCGGCCCGGACCGCATGTATCCTGATACCGACTCAGCACCGGTGGCGATATCTAAAGAGAGGGTGGAAAGGCTTCAAGCGGATGCCGCCCCGTGTCCCTGGGATCGTGAGGAGCGCTACCGCGAAATGGGGATCCCTGAATACCTGGCAGCCGATCTGGCTATCAATCCCCATGCAAAACTATTCGACCGGTTGGCTGACGACACATCGCTTAATCCGACATTGCTTGCCGAAGCTCTAGTCCAATGGCAGAAGGCAATCAAACGGGATAAACGAAAGGTAGGGTTAAATATCAGTCCCCCGTATGAGGAGTCCTTGGAAAGCTTCTTTAAGGCCGCTACTGATTGCAGAACACCGCGTCGTGCGTTATACCACGTATTCGAGAAGCTCCTCTACGGCGAGAACGCCGAACCGCCCTCTTCCCTATCCGGGGAGGAGCTTAAGGCCCTATGCAAAAAGGTCGCTCGTGAGTTCGCCGACGTTCGCTACAAGACCCGCGAGCTTACCTTAGACTTTCTGGTAGGCGAGGTCCTCCAGCAAAGCCAGGGCCGGGCAGAGCCCGCTAAAACCCGCTTCCTTTTAAGCTCTTACCCTTAAAACCTCACTCTACTTCTTTCAAAGAGTCTACCCTAAGGTTCAACAGGGAATCGGTAACCAAGAGAACCTCTCTGATCGCGCTGGCCGGAACGATCTCATAAAGACGGGAGTGAAGGACCAGGGTATCACCTGCGGCCTCAGACAGACACCGTGCCACCTGAAAGCTGCGAGCCATACCCACGAGATGCAGCCTGCGCCCCCTGTCTTCCTCGATCCAGGTGAATACCGGTGCACCGCTTGAACCCAGATCAAGCAACCCCTCCACTCGGATGAGGGAGTCGGCATAATCAAGTTGGGCGATGTGGCTGAACGAAACCGCAGGACAGAAAGCCGGAGGCCACTCTATTCCCAGGGGATAGGCGGCAGAGACTGTAAGCATACCAGGCCAAAGCATCCCGCGGTCGATTACAAAATCGTTCAGCGCAACGGTATGTGGAGGCGAGGACAGTCCATCGACATCCGCTCCCAGAACGGCAACGTCATAACCCCGATCGCGCGAAAGCACCCTGACCTCAAAGGGCCGCCCCTCTTTGAAACCAATGAGACGCGTGCGCTTGCCCACCACGTGGAAGTTGGTTACAAGATAGACCACCTCCTTGCTTCCAAAGCTAACGAAGAACCCGCTGCCCAGGAACTCGCCTGAAGTATCTGCCAGCGCGACCACTCGCCGGGTAAGATATGCGGCCTGCTCGCGGGGGAGATGGAGTTTTAAGGGATTGAAACGTACGGCTCCCGCGCCAAGAGGTATAAGCAGCCAGAAGATATACCAGAACCTTCGATTCACTACTCAGCCCCCATTTCTTTCAGACCCTTCTTGAGCAGCTCACGGTCATCGGAAAACGTAACGAACTCATATAGCCTGTAGGCATTTTCTTTATCCACGATATGGGAATAAAGAACAAGGATTCCCTCCACCTTGTTGTCACCGAAGGGAAGCTCCTCAACGATCATCCCCACCTGCTCGACCGTAAACCAGTTTGATCGCACGAACTCCTCAAGCATCGCCACCTTTGCATCACCGAAGCTTGCGTTCTCAAGCGAGGCAAGGAACTCTTCAAGATCACCCTCACGGATTGGTTTAGGCGTCGTGTCTTTATCCACAAGAAGCCGCATCCGTTCCGCTGCCTCGTAGATTTCATCTATGCGCTCAACCACACGTCTGCGCAAAGTACGATTCTCGATATCAAGGGCCAACCTCATAAGCTCATCTCCAGCATGCTCGATATGAGAGACTTCGCGACGCAGAGCGTTCACGTCTGTCTCGGCATGAAGGGGCACGATCGAACCCACGAAAAGTATTAAAGCAAGCGCTGATCTCAACTTCATGGTTCCTCCTTGATTAATCTCGAAGCATAGAGATGCACCGCTGCTTGTCAAGCACTTGACTTGTTCTACGGAACGAATATCATGGGGCATGAAACGATTCCTGGCCATCTTGATGGCAGGAGGGCTAGCGGCGGCACTAGCCGCACAAACAGAAGATCCGCGCGAAGGCGCAGGCGGAATAATCTTCGGTGCTGGATTCGCCTTCGTTATTGGTGCCCCTGAAAACTGGATATTTGACTCCAAATCCGCCCTCTCCATAGGTGCAAGAGCAGTAATATACCCAGTGGGAACCGACCTCAATCATACCCAGGTAATCATCCATGCCAACGCCTTGCCATTGAATGAATTAACCCTTCAAGGGTGGATCGAGCAGGATATAGCCAACCTGGAGGAAGAGTTTCCGGGAATAGTCGTCAAGGAACACCCAGGCTTGATGACTACTGATACCCTGACCGCTGTGGTGCGGGAGTTTGAACCTGCAGAGAGCCGATACGGTCTATACGAGCGTATCGCCTACATCGATATCGGGGAAAACGTTGCCATAATATCGCTGTCAGCTCAGAATAAAGAAGCCTACGAGGAATCAATAGAAGCGTTCAACTACGTCGTAACCGAATTCAGAAAGGGCGATAAGCAAATCCTACTCAAGGAACAGCCCAACTAAAGATTCTATCTGCCTTCTAGTGGGAATCATCCCTCGTCTCCCTGAAGATAACGTAAGGAGTAAAAAGTTCCCATGGAGATTACATCCTATCGTAAGAAGATCAGGAACATAACCGCGAATACCGCTAACCCGAGTATTGCCGAGCCTGCGGCGCGCAACCAGTTAGCCTCATAGACCTTGCGTGTGGCGATAAAGATTAATACCGCCATCCACAACACCCCTATCGCCAGACGGATCATCTCTGCCCAAACAGGCCATGGCGGAAAACCCGACGGGCCAAGGATAGGCGCAACAAACGTCTCAGGTATCCAGGTAAAGAAAAACCAGGGTATAGCCAACGCGAGTCCAAGCGGGCCGAGGATATCGGCCAGCCTGCGTTTCCTCGAAAAGATGCAGTTCCACAAATGTATCACCGCCCCTGCAAAGAACCACGTGAGGACAGCCCAGGGCACGGTGAAGAACGTCTGCCAGAGGTAGTATGAGTCGCGAGGGATAGGCAGGATCGTTTCAAATGCGGGTTTGAAACCAGCGAGCCACAGAAGGATCGCAGTAATGGCATAAAGCAGCCCGAAGATCGCAACCGTCCAGAAGCCGATCCAGACGTTGCGCTCCTCGTAAAGTTGATCTTCTGCAGCCTTCCCAGGTCTCACAATCCAGCGCCACGCATAGGAAAAAACCTTTCCAAGCATCAATTCCTCCACGGGGAGTCTAATCGCATTAACTCCTCAGTCAAGCGAGTAAGCCTTTGAGTTACTGACCACCGACTTCAACTGGAGGCAGGCCTCCGACTCGATGGATGATAAACGCCTTCTTGGCCAACGCAGCAAATCGCTGCGCGCTGTCAAAAGAGAGATGCACACGTTTCTCCATCTCGCCACCCGGCTCCTTCAGGGTAGCCTCGATTATCAAAAGATCGGCATCTTTGATGTGAGGTTCAAGCTTTGAATCCAGCCCGCAGTCGCCGGTAAAGACAACCCGCTGTCCATGATATTGAAGCACGTATCCAAGGGCAGGTAGCTGCTTACCGATCCCACCTTTTTTGGTGCTGCCGCAGTGCACGACCTCAAAGGAGGCTGTGTTGATTTCACCCAAGTTGATCCGCTCTCCACCCCTAACCTCCCGTCGTTCGATTTCGAAAGGAATGCTGTCACCATAGGCGGTCGTAAACGCGTCAATAATAAGCTTATCTTCTCTCGCTTTATGCGGGGTAAGTATGATAAGTGGTGTGTTACGGGCGATCATCCGCATGTAGCCAAGAATGGAATGCAAACCGCCCACATGATCGAAGTGCCCGTGAGAAAGGTATATCCCCTTGATAAGTTTAAGATCCACTTCGCGTTTAAGGAGATCACGCAGGGTGCCGTCGCCGCAGTCGAGGAGGAGAGAGCCCCCAAGTTCAAGGGAGACGAGTATGGATGTAGCAACCCCTGTTTGGGAGTAAAGCACCTCCACACTCCATCCTTCAGCTTGCCAACATAGATTCTCTTGCACCATCGCTTGCCTCCTCATTGACGAACGTATCATAAGATGCCTCACCCTGAGGCCTATCCGTCATCCCTTTTTTCTCTCTGCGAGTTCGGTAAAACAACCGCGCGATAGATGAACGTGGCTCCTAAAGAAACCAGTAACACACCCACAGGCCAGGCCACATCAGGGATAAGATTGAAGGTGGCGAGCGGCAGACCGATACCGAAGAGGGTGAAGAACACCGCGACCCCGAAGCGCATCACCCATCGTTTTGAGCTTCCCTCGCGGGCAAACTGGATGTTTTGCCTGATGGTGCGGACGAGAAGCCAGACACCAAAAGCCTCGGAGAGCACCGCTGGCACCAGACACCATGCAGGGATCCAACCCTGCCACTGGGACAGCGCGGCAACACCGACAAGCACCAGCAGCCCGCCTGCTATACTCCACAGTATGATCCTTCGTCGCCTGCGCATCAGACGCAACCCCTGACCCAGTGTTGCCTCATCGCATCCATCCTAGCCAGGTAGGCGGAAAAGTCAAGTGCACCGGTGTGCGGCAGGCGATTCGGAGACCATTTCTAGCTCTCAAGATTTGATACTACTTTTTAGTAAAAGATTTTAATTGTCTTCAAACCACTTGACAAGGGGAGTAATGAGTACAATCAGGCGGACAGCTAAATGAGGGCGAGAGATGGTTCGGGGAGAGAGAACAACGCGCAAACCTAAAGGAGGTACGAGATGCGTACCAAAAAACTACTCCTCATCACCGCGGTTGCGGTGATGCTCGTTGGCGCTACAAACGCTTACGGCTACTACGAAGCCTGGGACGGTTGGTTTAACTCAGGACAGCTCCGCCTCGACGACACGTACACCTTTGACTATGTGTCAGGTCAAGGCACGCTTGAGGACACCACCGCTGGTTCCTTCGATTCGTTTACTGTCTACGCTATACCTGTTCTCACTTTCACCTGCTCCGGGGTTGGCACCATTACGCTTTGGGCGCATACGGCCAGCGGCCGGAAACCCACAGGTCAAAGCGGCCAAAAGGAAGTCAATCGCGGCGCCACCTGGTTAGGTTTTGCGAGGCTCTATGACGACAACTTCGACCCCGTTCTGACGTTCACGAGCGTCATAGGCACCTGGAATACTACAGTTGTGGAAGGTGACTGCTTCAACTATGGGGGCAGGCCACATATCTATAGCGCACACTGGGTTGTAGGCCGCAGTACCCCTGACGGCCTTACAGGAGATGGCGGCAGTGCAGGCGATGAGCAGCCGGTGGAGTAAACCTTAACCCTTGGAGGAGGGGGCTTGCCCCCTCCTCTTTTCTTGGCCTTGACATCACGGGAGAATTGTCTTATGATTAGACATAAAGGAGGTAATGATGATCCATATAAGTCTTTTAGCTTTAATCCTGTGCGGTGGTGTTCTTGTAGAACCGTTTCGTATCGCCGATTCCGAGCCAGGCCATCATCAGGGGTGCCTGCGCGCTGCAATGGTTTCTGACGGGCGTTTTGCCGTGGCATGGATAGACCACCCATGGATAACTTCGTATGAGCAGGGGGACCTATATATACGTTTCTTTGACTCCGACGGCAGCCCCTTAACCGACGCGTACAAGATAACCAAAGTTGCGGACACCCACCGGATAGGCGGTTCCCATCTTGACATGGATTCAGCAGGCAACACCGTCCTGATCTGGACAGAATATCCTCCAAGTAATCCTAATGATGATCTTTTACGTTTACAGCTTTTTGACCCGAGCGGCAACCCTCTGGGTTCCCCTCAGACAGACCATCAGGGATATATCAGTTGGGGCGACAACAGAGCGGTTGCGGTGAGTCTTAACGACAAGGGCGAGTTTGCTATAGTCTGGGATGCAGGGGAGATTTGGACCAGACGTTATTCTTTCCAGGGCGGTCCACAGGGTGATTCCTTTATGGTTCACGGCGATCGCCCTGATCCTGATGTCCGTTTCGACTATCCTTGTGTGGCGCTGAACGATGCAGGCGACCTGGTGATAACCTGGATTGAACGTCACACAGCTGTGCATCTCTATCCCAGGTTCCAGGCGTTTGATGCCGAGGATGAGCCTATCCTGCCCTGGGAGCCGATGGGGCATCGTGTGGATGACGGGGAGGAGCTCTACAACGGCGCCAGGCCTGAAGTCTATTGGCTTGATGACGACCGTTTCGTGGTGTTCTGGAGAGATTATAGGAGCGGCTACCCTGATCCTCCGCATCCTGCGGGTCGGGTGTTCAGCGATCGGGGTCTGACGCGGCATCCCATACGCTGGCTGATATGGAGAGATTCCTTGTGGCTTGCTCGTGGCGGTTCAGAAGGCTGGTATTCCACCGCCGTTTCGCCTAACGACAGTTTTGCCTACACGCACACCAGGAGTTACACTGACCGCCCTGATACATCTGATCCGTCGAAGAAGCGTCGCTGGGATCATGGGGCAGGGATACTGGGATATATACAAGACAACGAGCCGATACGCTGGACCAACCTGTTTGAGTACACCCCGCCCTGGGGAGCGGACACCGTTAATAGCATTATCGACAACTATCCTCGCACTCTACCTCCTGCGGTGGCCTGCTGCGACGACCGCCTCGTTTGGGTGTACTCCCGTCTTAACACCGACACCATCTTCGAGGCCTTTGCCATTATCACCGACTGGGACATGAGGATAGGGGTAGCGGAATCTCCCATCCAGACCGAATCACCCATCCAGCTTTCAGCATCCCTCAACCGGCTCTCATACGATGTCCCCGGTGAGGCCAAGCTTACCCTCTACGCCGCAGACGGCCGGAAGGTTCTTGAAGAAACCATCCAGGGCAAGGGCATCTGGGACGCGCCACCGCTCCCACAAGGCGTTTATTTCGCCAGGGTTGAGGGT
>Ga0114925_10000189_pt1 | contig 24347 bp, 32 predicted proteins | sample SumtaG_2_FD_87287 | JGI IMG/M metagenome (GOLD analysis project Ga0114925, IMG submission 87287) | Deep subsurface microbial communities from Indian Ocean to uncover new lineages of life (NeLLi) - Sumatra_00607 metaG | ecosystem: Environmental > Aquatic > Marine > Oceanic > Sediment | place... | reverse complement strand
TCAGCAACCCGCAGGCTACTGAGAATGACATAGGAACTATCACCTTGCACGTCCTTGGTGTCAAACCGCTTTTGAACTCTGCGCTTTGGCATATCTCCTCCTGCAATTTTCCATTCAGCCGGCCACCAGGTGCTTGTCGGTTTCCTTTGCAATTCCACGTGCAGCCTCGACGCGCTGAGGCTTCCTGCAGGCTGTGGCCAGGCCCTTTTTGGCCTGTTTTTGTCGGTTTCCTTTGCATCACATCCTACGATGTGGCCGCGTCGGTCAACGCCGCGCACTTGACGATGAACTCGCTCATCACCACGTCGCCAGTACCGGCCTCACCACCAGGGTACAGCAAGTCCCTGATGACGCCCAGGCCGGTCGAAAACCAATTCCCGCCGTTCAGCGCGCGATATTTGACGTAGAACGCGCCGCTCGCTGATTCGTGGGCCGTCTGAGCCACGTCGAAGGGCTCGCTCGCGGTCTCAGTATAGACGAACCGACAGGTGACGTCAGTCGATGCGCGATCCCCACCTTTGACGATGGGCGTCACGCCGTCGAACGTGTTCTGTTCACCTGTGGATCGCGTCCCACCACTCACCGCCACACTTGCGCCGTGGCCGGCCATATCGGTCCAGGTGGAACCGTCTGGACTGCAAAACACATAAGCCTCTACAAAACTCATTCCAGAAGTTGTCTGTGCCATTTGAATCTCCTTACGATTTAGTCGTCCTCACCACCGTCGGGATCCGCTCTAGATAATAGAGCTTCCCGTCAGCGGTTACCTCGATTACAGTCGATCTGCCATCGTACTCCAGTACGGCCCAGTTGGCTGTACCCCGCTCGCTCTCGTAGACACCGGCCACGAGGCTCTCGATCCTGTCCAAGGCATCCTCTGCCTGGGCAGTAGTCCAGCCGATGCCCTCTTGGAGAACCCACACCTGCACCTCCAGATAGAACGTGGGTTTGTCGCCCAGGAAAGTCACGCGCTCCCGCAGCGTACCGCCAGAGACCACCACCACCAGGGGAGTAAGCCCTTCGAGGATTTTTACCTTGCTACCCACTACGGTCTTACAAGGCAAGCCAACACCCACCAAGGCGGTGTCGAGTAGCGTCACCAGAGCGTCGCGGACTGTCTCTCTACTCGTACTCATCCGATAAACATCCTTCCTATCTGGTCTACCTTGTTCGCCACCATCCGGTTCGCATATGCAAAGCTCCTGGCATACACGAAGTGTCGTTCCTCTACCGGGATCATATAGCGCGTGACCAAGATCCCGGAGTCCGTATTCCTGGCCTTGGGGTCTACGGATAGCACGGACTGCATACCCCTTGGGATGGCGCTAATCACCGTCCGGTGAGATGCCCGGTAGGAGCCGGTGATTACTGGTGAGGCGGGCCACATGTAATCGAGCCGCACCCCTTCCGATAGGACATGGAGAATTGGTCGCCAGAACGCCTCTGAGGAGGCTTTCTTTCCCAGGGCGCCCAGGTGTATCTGGATTTCCTTCAAGCCCTCCACTACCACCATCGCCATTATTTCCTATCCTCCAGGTATAACATTTTATACTCGCTGCCCCGCCAGGCCCACTCCGCTACAGCCCGAACCGGGTACTCGTCACTGCCTACCACCAGCAGGTCGCCCTCTACGATGTCCAGGTCCCCCTCGGTGGCCGTCTGCAACGTCTCACGCCAGCCCAGGCCCTCGATGCCCAGCGCCAGGTCGGGGCTCACCGGGTCCAGCGGCAGGCACTTGAGCGATGCGATCTCCTCCGCGTAGGCCGTCTCGAGACCATCGGTGATCCCACCGGATCGCTTGGTGGACGCTGTGACACTGGCCAGTTCGTCGAAAGAAGCCATGTCAGTCGTGCTCCGCGATATTTAGTGTGATCACGGTGGCCGCGGGAGTGACCATTCCGGCTCCCAACGTGACGCGTAAGCGCGCCACTCTCCGCTCCGCCTGAGCTGCTAATTGGCTCAGCTTCTCGGAGCGTGGCCCTACTGTGATGTCCACATCGTCCAGGTTGCCAAGCACAGCTTCCAAGGTATGCAGAATCACCCGGTCCAGGAACTCGCCGGTCTGCGCATCAGTCACATCGTCTACATCGGCGTTAGCCACGAGCACAAAGCTGGCCACCGCATGGCCGAGGTCATGGAGGGCACGACCAATGGGGCCATTCAGGTCCGCGTTGGTCCCGTCCACTGTCGTGCCATCCATGCCCGCAGCTGTCATCAACGGGCCTACATCCGCGCATGTAAGAAACTCTGTGTTGGCCCGCGTCAGGGTCATGTAGTCACCTCCTACTCTGCGTATGCGCTCGGAGGCGCGTATGTACCGCCCCCACCACTGATTTCCATCACGGCAGCCGACAGCCGGTTGCCGCAGCCGAAGCCATATCGATGCTCGAACGAACTCTCTTGCATCGGATTGTGCATGTCAGTGGCCACCAGAGACAGGCCACGAGGCAGGCCAGTATTCGCAGGATCGACCCGCATGATCAGTGGAGCAGGAACTTCCAGCAGGATCATGATACCATAGGTATCAGGAATCCAGCCATCCCACTCACTCAGCCAAGCGCCGCTACAGCGCCCGTGGATACGGCCCGGAACAGTGGGCCAACCGGATACCTCGTCGGCCGATGCCCCGGCCTGGAGGAAACGATCCGTGCAAGCCACGTAGCCGGTCAAGGCTTCCAGATAAGCCAACTGGTCGTTGGCGTGGAAGTACACGAAGTTCCGGCCGATGCTACCCAGGCCCCCAAAGTGCTCCGCGATCTCGTCCCTCAAGGTCACGAGGGGGTTATTCGCATCGCTGATGTTGGCCACGGTGTAGGCCGATTCGCTGTAGTGGTCGTCGTCCGCCTCGGTCTCTACCCCCAGCAACGGCGGATACAGAGTTCCATCCGTGTTCGCCAGGCGCGTGATCGTGAGATTCCCGTGGTAGTCATCCGTCCACGTCAGGTTGGTGTCCTCGAAGATCGAGGTGAGAATCCGCCAGCGCATCGTATTCAAGTCCTGCATAGTGATGTTGTCCACGTGCGCTTCGAGTTCTCCGAGTGTCATGTAGGCCATGTCCACCCGGTTGCCGGCCAAGACCGCCCCGTAGTGGTACAGCGGGAACGCCACATCGAAATACCCGTGACGCTTGACCGCGAAGGCGGCAGCCTGGCTGTCCATCCGCTGCAATTTGCCACCACCGGGCAGCAAGTAGCGGATCTTGAAATCCTCTGTTTGGCGTTCGACGAAGACACTCAGACTCAGGCCCACCTCTTCGTTCCAGCGAGCCAAGTATTCGGTGACCCAATCGAAGGCCAGTTGTTGTCCAACGGTTCCAACGAAGGCGCGTTCGTTGTCTGCATCTGTCAATGCTCCCAGTAGCCAAGACATTACGGCACCTCCCCTGCGGAACCCCATTCCCTCAACCAATCAGCTTCGATGTACAAGCACTCGGTCAGGGCGGGATCGTTGGATGCCATCACACGGCCACACTTGACCACCATCGTGCCGATGGTCGTGCTGAACGCACCAGCGGTGTCACTCAGATAGACCTCGTCATCGTAGGTCGCCAACGTGTACCCTTCGAGGATGCCGTACTTGAGCATAGAGACGGTCTGACCGGACTGCCGGCTCTTTAGGGCAACCCCCCTAAACTGTTGCTTGCCAGCAGTGCCGGCCGCGGCCAGCCCGTAGGTACCGCCTGTCGTCATGTATAGGGCTTGGCCGGCAGTCACGTCCTCTGCCAGCGTTACGTTGAGTCGCTCGCTCATGTGCGCCGGACCTACAGGCGCGACGTGGGTGGCGTCAACAGTGATATCTGCCATCGTTCACACTCCTTGTCAAATCCTGGGTTTTCCACCTGCCCCCCAGGCATCTTTCTTCTTTTTACCCGGCTTGGTGCGGGTACGACCAGGCGTTCCCACCCCACCACCGGCCACCTGGAACAGCTCGGCGTTCTTGTCGAGCCACGCCAGTTTCTCAGACGCCTTCATCGAGTCCGGCAGCGCCTCCACGGCCTTCTCGGCTGCCTTACCCAGTGTCTTCGTCCTGCCCTCGAGCATCTTTTCGATCAGCTTGTCGTACTCTTTCGCGCTGGCCTCGAACGGCTCGAGTTCTTTCACCCTGGCCTCGTGCTTCTCTGCCAGTTGCTGCCACTTCTTCTCTGCTACGAGGGCGGCCTGTTCGGCAGCCTCTCGATCCTTGGTCGTTTGGGCAGTGGCGTCGGCCTGGGCCTTGTCACGGGCCTTGGTACGGGCCTCGCCCACCAACTTGTCGACCAATAGTTGTTGCTCTTCTGAGAACTCGATCTTGTCTGCCATCGTTTTACCTCCGATGTTAGAGTATGTGTCACGTAGGCGCTATGCCTATGTGTTGTTTGCTTGTGCGATTTCCAGCCAGTCGGCCCCATCCCAGATCAGCATCAGAGTATCATCGTTGCCCAGCAAGGCGTCACCGGACAGGTGTGTATTTGCGCCGTCGTCTATCGTGATCAGGTCTGCTGCGTTCTCGTTTACCAGGATCAGCAACTGCCCGTTGACCGTGCCAGAGATGACAGCACACGATGTACTGGTCGTCACCCTGGCCGTGCTCGTGATCGGTTGATACGTTCCGGTAGGCGTTATCGAATATCCCGCGCCGACGACCACCACCGTCTGTTCCTCTGCGGCCAGGAACTCGGAGAAGGTCAGCACAGTGTCTGTAGCCTCCTCCAACTCTGTGCCGTTTTGGAACACGATGTCGGCAGTCATAGCGGTTGCGCCGGCAAAGTTGATGCCGTAGTCGTAGGTGTCTCCAGACTTGACGGCCAGCACATCTACTGTCCCGAAAGTCCCGCTACCGATCAAGTCGGCGTAGAACACAGAACTATCCGTGATCGTAGATCCGCTGGCAGCCTCAAGTTCACCGTAGACTGCGTAGGCGGTTTCCAAGGCGCTCGTATAGACCGCCTGAACCTCAGCGTACATCGCGATGCCAGTAGAGTTCTGTGCGTGGTAGACACCCGCCTGGTTGGCCGAGCCTTCCAGGCGTACCATATGGTCAGCGCCATACATCGTAACCCCGGTGATGGCAGTAGGCGAGATGATCTTGGCCTCTGTGAACAAGGCGTAGAAGCTCGTCTCACCAGACCAGGCCGTGAGGTTGTAGGCCATCTGCCAGCCGTTGTTAGCCGACCCGGGCACGTCACCCACGTCGATGTCTTGGGTATAGTCGGTGCCGTCGTAGGTGCGCACAGCACCACGCACCCGGATGATGTCGGGGATTCCCGTTCCCAACTCGACATCACCAACCACATCGAAGTCACCCCCCACGTCTGCATCGTCATCTACCACCAAGTCCTCGACGGTGAGGGTGTTGGCATCAATGTTCACGTCGCAGTCGAAGTCAGCCTCGTTGGTAACGTACAGGCGCCTGGCCCGCACGTAGGTAAATCTGGACGGACCAGCCTGCGCCACAATAGGCGGCACGGGAGTTGGCTCAACCACCGGTTCACGCTGGCAGCCAACCATCAGCCCCCCCAGCATAATCACCGCGACCGCTACTGCAAGAAAAACTTCAAAATACTTTTGTGCTTTCATCTTTCAATCTCCTTTACTCTGTATCGTACAGCGTATCCACCGACAAGTGTAAGGTGGAGTGTTCATCGTCTGCATCCAAGAACAGCACCACATCCCCGACCGCAGGGTAACCACCAGCCGATGCAGGCAACGCTGACGAGATCATGGCAGTGCTGGTGATGGCCACCGAAGTCGTCATCTCTGTCGTGATGAAGAACTGCGGCGCATCGCTGGCTATTAGCAGGTTGAGCCCGTGTTCTGGCATATCCCACGCTTGGAAGAACTGGCCCGACCGCACCCTGGCAGCACTATGGAAAAACTCGATAGTACCGTCTGTAGCATCGAGCTCCGTGACCACACCGATTTGTATCTGCCAGTGCACAGCAGCACTCAGATCACCCGCGAGGTGTTGTTCCTTGAGGATGACACTGTTGGTCTGCGCGTGCGGGTAGTTGGTGGTGTCGCTCAAATCCACCAAGATGTACCAGGTGTCGGTGATGACCTCGGTGTACAGGTGAGTCTGATACGGTACGTGTGGCCGTGGCCCCAGGGCCTGGATGGGGAATTCTCCCGGCGGCACCGGCGCCATCATGTCCGACAGGCAACCCACGAGGGCGATCACGGCGGCCAGCGCGATTATGACGGTCAGCAAGTATTCGTATCTCTTCATCCGATCCTCCCATTTCTGGTCGCCTTACTCATGAAGAAGAAGCCCACCACTCCATAGAGCAACGCGTACAACTGATCAGGCACCGCCATCCCGCTGGCCCACATGTAACAGGCTGTACCGGTCAACCCCACCGCCAGTGTAGCACTCGTCAGCGTGCTATCGGCCATCAGATCCAGCAGCCGATTCCCTACAGCTTTCACTTTCAACATTTGTCACTCCTTTACTGTTCGATACTCGATGCCACATTTACAATTCCCGAAGCATACCGTTGCCCCGTTCGCAGGAAAGGCGATTGCTCCCGCCATCGCGAAGGGCCACGGCTCTTTCGGTTGCCAGCCCAGGCCGGCCAGGCCCAGGCAATCGTCACAGTGGTCCGCGACGCCCAGTACCCATTGCACCTCGTTGGCCTCTGGTTGCGTGCCCGCCTGGCCTTGCTCGAAGGCTGCCCGGCCGATGCCGAGATACAGCAATGCCCTGGCCGCCTTCTGCGCTTCGCTCAGTTCCTCGTCCTCGAGATCCTGAGCGAAGCCCGCTAAGTAAGCCTCCTGGCCCGCCACCATCGCGTCGATGGCGGCCCAATCGGCTGCCGTCATCTGGGCCAGGCCGCCCCGGCCCAATAGGTATAGCACGGTGTACTCGTCGAGCATCAGTTGCCACAGCCGCCTGATGAACTCCAGGCCGGTGAACATTGCCATCAGAGCCGCGATCTTATCGGCAGTCTTGCGCTGGCGCTCTTCCATCAATTCCCGCACGGCAGCCGCATCGAGACGCTGGCCGGTGTCGGGATCGTAGTAATCGCCGGTGGAAGGGTCCCAAAACCAGGGCATCACTCCCCCTCCTGCAATTTCCTGTGCATCCAGGTCGCGCCCGAGGCTTCCTGCAGGCCGTGGCCAGGCCCTTTTTGGCCCCTTTTTGTCGGTTTCTCTTGCATCACTCCACCTGCGCGTTCAATAGTCCCTCGAGCTCCGGTTGCTCAGCATTCCAGCCCTGCATTGCCCTGGCGACGCCATTGGCCGAGACAGGTGACGAGGATGCACCCAGGTCCGCTATGCGCTCATCGTCCCACCCGGCTTCCCTCAAGTAAGCATCGAGGGGTACCCCGGCCTTGCCCGCTTGCTCCGCAGCCTTCCAGAACTCGTTGTCGATCTCGATCTGATCCAGCGGATCTTCCTCGAATACAGGCCGGTCGGCTATGCTGTGATCCAGGTCGCCCTGGGCATAGGAATCCAGCCCGAAGCCTGCGTAGTCATCGTAGCCTCTCCAACCCCCAATAGCGAGGGCCATCTGGTGGGCGGCCACCAGAGCAGCGTCGTAGTTTGCCCTGCGCTGAATCACCTTGGATGTCACCGGCTGCCTGGCTGTGCGTAGCGCCCTACCCGAGGCATCACCGCTGGCTGTGTGGATGTCTGAGGATAGTTCCACTACATCCCTCTCGATCTCTTTGAGGATGCTATCGAGATGTAGGAGCACGCTCTCCAAGTCCAGGTTGGCTACCATCGCATCGGCCCCGCCGTCCTCTGGCACACCCCAAATGGCCTTGATCTCCTCGCGCCCGGGCGCCGGTCTGTCAGTGTCGGCGTCGTCCGCTGCTCCAGATAGAGTGAGCGACGTCTGCTTCATCCCGCGCATCAGCCAGACGGGATCGATGCTCTTACGCACCTGGTCGCTGACCTGGCTAGCCAGATCATCGGCCTCTTGCACCTTGGCCCGGATCGGGTGTAATTCTGACCAGCCCCAATCCAAGCCCACGTCTGCATGCTGGATGACGACCAGGGGAACGAAGCCATAAGGCTCACTCCACCGACTCACCGCCGTACCGCTGCGGTCCACATTCTCAGGCCAGGCGTAGGGCTCATCGTTCAGGAACGTCTCGTAGATGACCAAGTCACCAGATCGAGATACATCTTCCCGGTAGACCACGGAGCCGGCCTTTCCACGCGGATCCGCGCGAACTTCCAACACCCTGTAAGCCTTCACGTTGCCGAAAGGGTCTTTGTCCGCCCAATCCAATAAGCCAGGATACATCAGGTCCAGGTACACGCGGCCCCGACGCACATCGTCTTTCACCTGGATGACAGTATCACCCAGGATGGTGCCTTTGATGGAAAGCAGGTCCTTTTTCACCTGCCACCGTGACCACTTCCACAGCGCAGCGATAGCCGGCCGTAGCGCCTCGTTGTCGGTCTCGATGGGGATCGCGCCTTCCTGTGCGGCATCAGGATCGAGCAAGCCGCCGAACAAGTGCGCCTTCCAGAACTCGCCCAGGCGGTAAGCGGGGTTGTAGATCGGGCGAACGTACTTGTACAAGGCGTACTGCTTCCGGTAGGCCGTGGCCCAGGTGTGGGCGTCACGGTAGCTGGTCTGCTCGTACTGCGCCCATAGCACCTGATAGCGCAGCCGGCGGGCATCGAGGGCACTCCAATCCTCGGTATCTGTCACGGCGGACGTGAGATAGCCCTCACGGAAGGCCGTGATGCCCAGCTTGAGCCTATCGAGAAAAGTCGTCATTCAGTGATCTCCTCGTAGAACCGTTCCCACTGGCGGTGGCCGGTCTGGCACATGTCACGGCGTTCTCTGACCCAGCCTGGCCCCCACTCTTGCAACTCCAAGCGTGCGCTCTCATTCGTAATCACTTTGCGCATAGCCTCGTACCAGCCGTCTCGTGAATCCTCTTCGACGATTATAACAGGAGCACCGGCTTCGTGCAAGTCCAGGTAAGGCGTGAATCTACTGCAAATCGGCACTACGCCCAGGGCCATACACTCCAACGCCTTGACGGCAGACTTCCCGACGTTGAACTCATCTCTCACATCCACCGCACACAGCACCACATCGAACTGAGCCAGCAGGATCGGATAGATCGAGAACGGTGTCCCGCCCAGGCGGATCAAGTCATTCACCGGTGCAATCCATTGCAAGTAGCGTGGCAGCTTGTCACCGTGGAGGATGGGCACTACATCGAAGTCCCGACAGATGCGCTGGAGGGGAACTGCCGGTAGATGCCAGTCACCCCAGTGGGTGGGCGAACCGGTAAACCCGATGGTCAGGCCGGGAATCATACGCTTGGCCTTCTTGGCTTCTTTCACCATCCAATCGGTGTCCACGCAGTTTTTCAGCACCACAGGAGGTCTCTGCGTGTACTGCGCCAGCCGGTCAGCCAGCCCCTGGGTCGTGACCGTCACGTGATCAGCCAGGCCAATGACCTTCTTGAATGCCTCGCCACGGCCACTGACCAGCCTATAGGTTTCGGTCAGGTCATCGTCGGAGTCAATGACGAACTTTCCACCCCGCCGGTGAATCTCTTCCACGAACGCCTCAGCGTCACCGTGAGACATACGCGGCCAGTGGTACACGTCGAAATCAGGCCAGGCACCCCCCAGGCCCTTTACTTTCTCTGCGTCTAACACGTGCGCCTCGATGTCGTTGTCGTGTCGATGGACCTCCCTTAGCGGTAGATAACAACGGTAGTACCACACCGCACTCATATGATCCCAAGCCGTGTCCTTGATGTAGCCAACTACGCTCTTCACGTCACTCTCCTCCACACTCGATTGTGCATCACTGCCAGTAAATGTTTCCACTGCGAGTTTACCTCCACGACCGCCCTCACGGCCCTACTCACGTCCCCAATGCCGTGGAAGAAGCCCGCAGGCTGTTTCAAGTAGTTGGCGCTATCGTCCACTACCAACAAGCCACCATCTCTAAGTAAGGTCGGATAGAACATTAGGTCTTTGACCACGTAGTCGTACTCGTGACAGCCGTCCACGTAGACCACATCATAAGGCCCCGCCATAGCCGCCACCTTCTGCGACCACGGGTCTGTCGAGTCCCCTACGATGATACAGGGCTGTTCTTGATTGAATTGCTCGTGCAACTCGTGGATAGCGAGATTGTAGTTGCAGTCTGGGAACTCTGGGAACTTGCCCGTGACACCGGAGAACGTGGACAGGGGCGTGACACCCACGACTACAGCATCCCGCCCCGTCCTATCGGCCAGCAGCCGGATCAGGCTCAGCACCTGGCCCTTGTAGACCCCGATCTCCAGCATGGAGAACGACCGTGGCATCTCGTCTACGATGATTTTCCACAGCCAATGAAAGCACTTCTCACCGAAACCATAGCTGTACCTCTCGATGTAGAGCCGGTGTGCCAGGAGCTCGTAGTCACCATTCACCGCTTGGGTGAACCGCTTCACGGTATTGGCGGCATAGTCCACCGTGTCCTTCCAGACAGTAGCTTCGAGAGACAGGCACTGGTTCAAATCCAACATCACATCCTCCCAAATAGCCAGGTGTGCTTGGCTGGGTGCCGTTCATCTCGATGCACCCTCAAGTGCTCCCATCCCACATCACGGGCCAGGCCGACGATGAACTCTGCCGTGTAAGCCACGCCTGCAGGATAGCACCAGCCCTCGTGTTCACTGTCCCCGTGTCTCTGGTCGTAGAAACTGGCAGCCAAGAAGCCGTTGGCCCGACCTTCCATGTTACAGATGAGCACCTTACGCGTCTCTTTCAGGATGGTGCGGATCTGGCTACGGTCGGCGTGGGTAAAGATGCTATGGGCCAGGACGTAATCGAACTTCTTGCGGATCCGGCTCAGCCGGAAATCGTCGAAAGCGTAGAGGTGGTAGCGCGAACGGGCGACGCCGGCAACCTCGATCAACCAATCGTTGGGCTCAATAGCCCAGTAATCGCGCTTGTCCAGATACTCCAGAACCAGCTTACCAGGCCCCAGGCAGCCGGCGCCGATGTCAAGCAAGATATGCCCGGGCAGCAAGCCGCTCTCCAGGAGCACCGCCATCACGTGCTTGTTCGTGGCCTCGTATAGATGCGGCCAGCCTACGTAAGCCTGTGCTCTGTCTAAATCAAGTGTTGCCATAGCTCCCTCCGGTTCTCAGCAGTGATGTCATCACCGCCGTTAAAATGAATAATCAGCGGATGTGTGTTCGTGATGCGATTATAGACATTCCCCGGCGTCACGATGCAACGCGGTTCATCCCCGTCCAGGCTACCACACATGCACTGAAAGAGATAGCAACCCAGGTCGAGCCCGATGGCGTCTGGATAGTCCTCGATGAAACGGGCAGCCATCCAATCTTGATCGCCTTCTGGTATATGCAGCGGTACGCCCCGGCCATCCTTGCCAACCCACTTGTCGAACCATCTCACCAGGTGCTCGCGCTCTGCTATGTAAGCGCCTGAGTTGAGGTAGCGGTACACGGTGCTGGGCGTGGGATAGTCCTCTGGTTGGAAACTATTCGGGCTCCAGATGAAGGGCTCAGCATTATAGACCCACGGGTGCTCGAACTCTCGCCAGCGTGCCATCACCTCGTCAGGCCCGGCCAGCACCACCACATCCCTGGCATCCACGTACATGATGTGAGTGAAGTCGGTCAGTTCGTGGCACATGTGGACGTTGAATAGCAACTTGGATGACCAGCCGAACCAGGCATGATCTACGTACTGGATGTGGTGATAGCCGAAGTGCTCCAAGATGGCCTTGACGGCCAGCACGCGGGGTTCACACTCGAGGTTGGAAGAGATGATCGAGATGACGGCTAGTTTATACATCGAACCCCCCGTCGTCGTAGGGATCCATCACACCAGCATCGAGCAATGCCACCATCGTGCGATAGGCCGGCCAGTAGCGGTTTGCCTGTACTCGTTTCCACTCCGCATAATCACCGTCACCGGGATCGAGGTGTGTGATCTCGAAGCCGCACAATAGGCAGCGTTTGAATCCCGCGACATTGGCCCTGGCCGATGCGAGTGAATCATCGAAGCCGTAGAGCCCTGGCTGTGTGAGGTAGCCGATCTTGTCCAGTAGGTCACTAGAAAACCCCTGGCACGTACCCATCACGTCGACCACCTCTTCCACCACCAGCCATCGTTGGCCCAACTCGTGAGGTAGCATACGGAGAGTGGACTTGAACTGCGGATCATCGGTGTGTGGGGTTTCCATCAGGTCATTGCGCTTCAGGCCGACGATGCCGATGGTGGGGTCCCTCTCGAACACATCCTCCATCCAGTCGGCCCACTCGGCTTGATGGAACCGTACATCGTTGTCCATCTTGATGCAGTGTTCACCAGCCTCTCGATGGTGCCAGGCCAGGTTGATGGCCTTGGCCGTGCCCACGTTCTCAGGTAAAGAGAGCAGGGTGAACGGTGACGCGCTCAATGTGGCATACACCTCACTGACGTCAGCAAACAGCCTCTGTGTAGCCTCACAAGAGCCATTGTCAACAACGATCAGGCGGTGTCGCTTCCAATCAACGGTCTTACGCAGTGAAAGCAGCGTCCTCTCTGTCATCCACGTGCGCTTGTTCTCCACCGTGTCGTATACTGCCATAGCTATGAGCATGTCAATTCCTCCCCCAGAAGCCCAACCACGTCTTGTACCGTTTCTCGAACCGACAAAACGGGGTCCATCGCCAGCCTCGCCAATACAAACGCGTTCTGGTTAGAAAACACCCATGCCTAGTACTCCATCGACCCAAACTTAGAAAAATCATCGTTCCTCCTATCTCCTGAACTCAAGGGTACCGGCCCTCACCGGCCCCAGGCCCACTGCCACGGCCTGCAAGCCGTAGCGTAGAGCATCGTAGTAGTCATCCCCCCCATAGCCATCCTCATCGACGTCCACCTTGAGCACATCCTCGGGGCGCTTGGGATCGTGCTGCATCTGGGGTAGCTGCTCGATCAGGCCGGGACAGGTATCGAAGATGAACAGAGAGGGGGGGATCCCGGCTTCCACGTCACCGAGGCGGCGCAGTATCTCTTGTGCGCCTTGGACACGGGCCATCACGGCCGGCTCTGGTCGCCAGCCTTCCTCGTCGTACTCGTCAGCGACGGTAGTCCCATCCTTGCCTTTCTGCCACGCATCTTGGCCAAGCGTGAACTCCCGGATGTGACGTCGTAAAAGCCTCCATTTGCTCAGCATCGCATCGAGGGACCGGCTGTGGGTAGCCGTGAGGCGCTTAGCCTCCCTGTACTCATCCACCACATACACCGTGCGGTCGCCGACCGCCAACAGCAGCGCAGCCGTGGGGTGTTGGAAGCCGTAGTCCACTGCCAGATGAAAGCGGTAACCGAGCGCCTTGACCTGGTGAGCACGCACCACGTGCACGCTGTCATCGAAGTTGGTGAAATACGTCCCCACATGTACATTCCAGTCCCCCAGGAGCCAGGCCCTACGTAGCCAGCCGGTCAGGCCCTCGAGGGCTTTGACATAGTCGGGATCTAGGAAAGCATTGTCCTTGTACGTCGCCGGGATGAACACTGAGTCTGACTGGCCCCCATCCTTGATGAAACGGCGGTGATACCAATTGTGCCCGATGCCACCCGGGTTGGCGTTGCTGTAGATGCGCGGTCGCCAACCGGCCTTACTGGTGCGGCAGCAGGTGTTGATTAGCTTGTACTTCTGCGCTTCGAGTGTCGTCGCCTCCTCGATCACGATTAGGTCGTATTCCAGACCCAATAGCGCATTAAACGAGCGTTCATCACGGTAGTTGCCAAGAAGCACCCTCGATCCGTTGGGGAACTCGATTGTGCCTGTGCCTTTGTTGTACTTGTGCGGTGTCCTCTTGAGCACCTTGAGCCGCAGGTCAGCAGCCGATTCTTTCAGCGCCTTGCCAGTCTTTCGTATCATGAGCGCTTTCAAGCCGGGGAATCTCTGGCAATCATCGAGCCAGACCTGCGCGGCCACAGCGTGCGATTTCCCTGGCCCCCTGGCCCCGCCCATCCCGAGGTGTCTTGGCCCATCCAGCGCATCGGCGGCCCGGGCCACACTGTGAAATGCTAACTGTTTCGGTTGCGCCGCATATCTGCCTCGGATGAAGTTTGCTACCTGGCTCCTCGGGCATCCTGCGCCCCGGGCTGTCTCAATGAACCTATCAATTGCTGCCATAGCTACGCTCCAATGCGTCCTCGAATTCCTCGCTGGTCTCTATTCCAGTATCCACCTGGGCCTCGATGCGCTGGATGGGAATGCCCACGAGATATGCGGCCAGCGCCTTCCAAGCCACCACGTCGCCCTTCTTGGCTCTAGCCAACACCGCCTTCGTAGCCTTCTCCCACTCCTCTTCCGGAACAGCGCGCAGGATGGCCGTGAGAAAACGCTCCTCGCTACATCGAGGAGGACGACCGGCTTTCTTAAATCCCTTGTGGCCTTTGACGAAGCGACCATTTGCGTCCCTCTCAGCCATAACTCATCAGCTAAATGGAAGCAATCAACTTTGTATCAAATCCGCAAACCTGCCCTTGATGTAGCGACGAGGGTCGATCCGAGCCGTAGGCTGATCACCAAGTGTACCCTTACACCAGGAGCCATCAGGGAGCCTGTGCGAGTACCAGGTATCGCCGCTCCTGCTCCTGAGTAACATTGATTTGTCGTGTAACGAACAAGTGACGGAAGCCGCCGCCGCCGCCTCTTCTTTCTTCTCTCTTGCTTTCTTTCTTAAAGAACTATCCTTGTGTCGCTTAGAGTGACACCCAGGTGTCGCAGAGAGTGACACCGGCGTGTCAGAGAGTGACACCTCGGTGTCGCTTTCTGTCACACCGAGCAGGCCCGCAATGCGCACCCTGCCTGCGTCTCTGTAGACGTGGGGGGCGTTCTTGGCGTCCGGCGTGGTATCCACGACGTAGCCCGCCGTCACGAGCGCCGCGACGTGGCGCATGGCCGTGCGTCTCTCGATGCCGATCTTGGCGGCTATAGTCTCCATCGCCGCCTTGCACACGTGATCCTCCATCTGGCAGTAGCGCCACATCACGCCGTACACAGCCGCCGTAACCAGGCCAATGTCTTGCACTACGACGTCGATCACCGGCGTGAAGCCCCTCACTTCGGTCAAGAATTTTGCCATGATCCCTCAGTCGGGATTCTGTTTGGTTGAACGACGCGATGGCGCGTTCGAGGGCGACCTGTTGCAGGTTTCAATCCCTCAGTCGGGATTCTGTTTGCTTGAACGGACCACGATGACATCGTGATCGCCATCTCGCTTGCGTTTCAATCCCTCAGTCGGGATTCTGCACAGCTATGGATACACCATCATACCTTTTCTGCGCAGAAAAGTCAATACTACCTTTGGGTTAGATCGTCCTGATACTATCGAACCGATATAACCCAAAAGTATTATTCGTGTAGTCGTCGCTCACCACCCCAACAACTCGGGCAGCTCGCCCGTGCTGATGCGATGCCAGCCGGCCTTACGCCTCCAGCGGTTGACCACTCGCTGATAGAGTTTGCGTAGTAGTTTCACGCTCGACCTCCTCCCCATCCCTGGGCATGTAGAGCGCACACGCGGCCCTGCCTGGATCGACTACAAGGCCCGTGCGATTGCATTGATGGGAGCTCTCAAACTTGCCTCCCACGCCCTGCCAATATTTCACTGCCTCGAAGCAATCACTACAGGTCTTAGTCATCTCCCCCTGCGCTCCCTTCGTCTCGCTGTCTGCGCATCCATCACCGCCTTGTGTGCCGCGCAGATGCCCGATGATCCCCTCACCGTGGACCATCCCACTACCGTGCGCCTACCCTCTGACGTGCACCAGGGGCACAGTACCGGGTATCTCTTCTCGTTCTTCTTCTTACTCATCATCCTACCTCCTGTATTATCGGCCACTTGTACCCGCGCCTCTCATCGACCGCCGCCAGCAGCGCGCCGCCAAATGGGTGATCCTGCGTGATCCGGGGCGCGATGGGTTGTGTCTTCCACTCGTCAGGCGTCAAGCCGCAGGCGTCCAGCGTTGCCTCAACGGTAGGGCGCTGTGGAACCCAGAAGACGCGCACCTCCAGCGGCGTGACGAGGAATCGCTCGTCCAGGTGGCCCAAGATGCTGGCGCGGATCTGCTCACACTGGTCGGTGGTGATAGGTGGAGCGGGGCTAAAGTTTAAGATGATCATCATCTCGCCTCCCAAAATCCTAATTCTACCGCCGCCCCCGATTCGTGGAACTCCAACAGATCCACGCCCTGGGCCTGCAAGCGACACCACAGGCACAGCCCACTCTCGTCCACCGGATTACGCGGCTCCTCGTAGAACTCGCACCGGTTGCACTTCTGGCCTTCTCTGACCCGCTCACGCTCCTCGCGCCCATATATCTCACGCTTCACATCGTAGACCAGGCCCTTGCTACATCCCACCTCAGCAGCGATCTCCCTGCCGCTCCGGTCGGCCCATCCCAAGTCGAGCAATTCCCTCACGCGCTGACGCGCCCCTAAGTGCGCCCTTGGCTTTCCCTTCGTCGACCGCAGTTCCGGTGACAGATATAGGTGTGCATATCTTCCCACCGTCCCCGCGCTCAATCCCACTCTCTCTCCAATCTTCTTGTAGCTGAGCCCTTCCTCACGCCAGGCGATCACCTGGTTTAACTCTAATCGCCCACTGCCCGGCCCACCAACCTCAATGGCAGGCATCGTACTCCTCCAGCAGTGCCTCATCCCGCCGCAAGTTGTCGATTGTCCCGCTGCCGACGCAGGCACCGGCCGCTATCGCCAGGTGTATCAGGTTGCAATCACGCCGCAGGCGGTCGGCCCGGCAGTCGCACAGCGGGTCGATCTCGGTGTGGCATTTCGAGCAGTGCTTTGTCATCGTCTATCCTCCAGTCGGGCGTGGGCAGCGAGAGCATGCGCCCACGCCCGGATCGTGCTACTCTTTCGCGTCCTCCATCTCCCCCGCCAGCCAGGCGTTGGCGATGACAGCGGACCGTGTCTTCTCAGCGGTCGCGCGTGCCTCACCATACACCTTGAGCCAGCTCAGGATCATGTCCTCGGCATCGTTCGGGTCGAGGGTGCTCAGATTGAGTCTGCCCACGGCCTGGTAGCTGCTCAAGTTCAACTCCTTCATAGCGGCCTGGACGATCGGGGCCGGCCAAAGATGGCTGCGCCCGTTGCCGTTGGTGGCAGGCTTCTTCGGCGCTGCCTTCTTGGGCTTGGCGGCTGCCTTGCGCGGCGCTTTCTTCTTCGTCTCCTCGCGGGGCATCTCCTCTGCCGGAGTGGGCGAGTAGCCCGCCAGCGTCATGATCCAGGAGAAGCCCAGGCGGTATGCCTTGCCCGTGGCGCGGGTGACGGCCATCGAGCGCCGGGAGTACTCTGGGCGCACGGCCCAGGTCAGGTTGCCCTTGCTGTCCGTTTCATCCATCCCGCACAGCGCCGAGCCGCGCCCGATGATTGCGCCATCGTTGGCCCGCACGAGCTCGACCACGGCCACGAAGCCGCCGTCCTCCTGGCGAGTGCACGAGACCTCGCGGGGCACCACGCCGAGCATTGCGCCCAGCGTGGTCCAGCCTTCGACCATCACGTGCTTTTTGCCTCGGACCACCGCATACAGCTTGCGGCTGTCGATGATTGCCGTCAGTTGCGTGGCGATGCCAGTGGCTTGCCGGATCACATCCGCAGGCCCGGTCGCCTTCAACATGCCGAGTTGCACGAACTCGGCCTCTACTACCTCGAGTACCTCATTGTCCTCCATCGTGTAACCTCCTGTGTGTGGGGCGCTACTGTGCGCTCGGTGCTTCCGCCGAATCCCGGCAGTCCTCGATCTGGCTCGTCGGCTCCTCGGCGGCCAGGGCGGTGTAGTCGGGAACCATTGGGTCACGTTCTGCCTGCATCAGTGCTATCTCTTGTTCGGCAAATTCATCCGCTGTCTGGCCTGTCGCATGGGCCGTTATGAGCCTCACCAGGAATCCGCGACTCCTGTTTCTCTGACCGTAAAACATCATTTTGCTACCTCCTTCGTGATGTGGGGTCTCAGTCGCCCCTGGCTGCCACCGAGGGAGTCGAACCCTCGGCATCCGGCAACCCGCCTAGCAGCCAGGGACGGCGGAGATCACCGCTCCTCCGCCTCCTCGTGCCGTCCCAATGCAATCAGGTATTCCTCCCACGCGGCCTGGCCACTGTAATCCAGCCTGGCCTCGCGTTCGGCCTTCCACCGCCGCCATTCGGCGATGATTGCGCGTAGGCCGGGGCTATTCCCGCGTGGCCCTGGCGTGCCGATTTCGATTGCCTTGGCCTGGATGTCGTCCAGGTCTTGCTGATTGAGTGTGAAGTTCCGCTTGATCTTGGTCATCTCGCTTACCTCCCTCGATTTGACTCTATCATACCACATTATGCCACTGTTTGTCTATGCATATTCCGTGCGTTTGTATGCACGTTGCGTGCGAAAAACAGCACGCCCGTTCTACGCAAAAAGGGGCAGTCAGGCGCGGAGGATGACGCTTTTCGGCCACCGGGCGGTGACCTAGACTGCCCCTTCGGATTAGGGCTTTTCCGGTTCGTCTCGATCTTTCCGTTTCAACTCCTCGGCGGCCACGAGTGCGCGCAGCCTATCCATCACGTCGTTGGCAAACAGCGCCTCGATCTGATTCACGCCGGCGCGTTGTAGCAATGAAGCTAATAGTTCAATTTCTTGTAGAGTGACCATAGTAACTCCTTTGTGCCTCTATGGATTATGCGACAAGCGTATGCGGCCAGACCATAGAGCGTGCCACGGACAACAGCAAATACAATCGTCTCTAACGTCGAGTCCATCCCTCGCGTCCACTGCCATAACATCTCGATCCCCCTTCATCCCGGCTCACAAGCTACCAGATATTTGCTACCGTCAAGCCATACCTCGATGGTTCTGTCGGGGCTGGGAGACGCCATGTTGATCCCCCCCAGGTCCCAGGTCACACCTGCGGCTGACTCGATGGTCCCATCACATTTGATGTCGTTGTCGGTAGGAGCTACTGCTACACTGCCGACGTGCAGGCCCTTTTCAACTCGAAGATCTTCATAGATGTTCGTTCCTACGTTACTCGTGTAGATCATGTTGTTTGCGTTCAACACGACCGCAAAGATACCGGCGACGCCACCCGATTGCAATATGAGGGCAGCCCTATCGGCCAGGCCCGGGTCCCAGGTGTGCAACTCGATTTCCGATGCACCTCCCGTGTCTGGAACTGCATATAGCTGTACAGTTGTATTGGCTCCTACATGAGTCCCCCACAAGTATGCCCAGATAGTCCCGCCGCTGGCCCAATTGATGCGGTTGCTAGTCCCCACCCCGCAGGTAATTTGGATTCCGTTTTCATCCAGCATTACGGCCCCGTCACCAGCGTAGGCTTTCCCGTCGCTGGCCTGCAGGTAGAACTGCGGGCTTGCATCACCACTCGCGTAGCCGGCGATCCTGTCCGCCGTGATCTCGATCCTGTTGCCAGTCGTGCTGCTGGCGATCTTGAACTTGCCGTCCAGGATGTAGATGCCAGGCTTGTCTAACGCGCCGGCGTCCACGATGGGTCTGTTCATCACGTACAGCATCGCCAATTCATCGGCGGTGAGTGCCCTATCAAATCCTGCAACCTCCGCGATTACTCCATTGAAGGGATCGCCTCCCGCCCTGGAAGCACCAATGTGGAAATTGTCGGCGGGGCTCGAACCGAATGGTGTAGCGTCGTCGACCGAATGGACTATCTGACCGTCCAGAATATAATGAATGTCAGTCTTGCCTCCCGTGAAGTCCCAGGCGATACCAAGTTGTTTCCAGCCTACCCAGGTGGCCGCGCTTGTGGTCCAACCGTCATCGTTGGTTTGTCCCTCCCACTGGAACATTACATTTGCAGAGGCAGTCACACAATATATCTGTAGGCGATTATCCGCGTCTACATCTACCCCAAAGACACCCTCGTTGACTCCTGTGTTATCCCAGTCGTGCCAGTCCCACTTGTAGGCCCAGACCAGAACGGTGCCAGCGTATCCATTGGTAGTCTTGAATTTGATGTCGTCGTTGTCTATGTTTGTTGTGGTAACCGTGCGGGTGCTGGTGCTGGCGTGCACTGCCCCGACCCAGGCGTACCCAGTACCGAGGGTGCCGTCACAATAGCTAGTGGCGTACGCCTTGGCCTCTAATTGTGCCCCATCTGCGTAGAATGTGAAAACATCGTCCTCTGCTACACCTGCTAGGATGCCCACGTATCTTGCGCCACCTGCCCCATAGGTTGCTGTAAACGTGTGGCGTGTCCAGGTATTTGTTAGAGTGATGTCACCGCTGTATTGATTCCCTCCACCCGCATCGAACATCCAGAGACAGAGGTTCTCTCCAGGGTCACCCCGCAACCAGACACTGAAAGTGTACTCGGTATTGATAGCGGTCTCGCCTGTTACATTCCTAATAGTACCTGCGCTACGGGAGTTTCCAGTGTTAATTACTACCTTGAGTGCATAATCACCATAGACGGAGTATGCCCCATCCCTGGTGATCGTTTCATCCCCTAACGACGCCGCCCACCCAGTCGTAGCCGTCTCGATGGAGGGATTAGTTATTAGGTTCGTGGTAGCCGCCTCGATCACCAGTCCCTTAGTCCCCTGCCAATAGCCAGCCTCTTGATGAAACGCGCCGGATAGCGTAGCCAGTTGCTTGCGCAGGCTGTACCACTCCGTGGCGCTCATCTCACTGTGCGGCCCGAGTAGCAGTAGGCCATCGGCAGCGTTGTAGATCATATCCCCCATACCACCGATGTCGATCTTGGTGGCTGTGACGGCCCCGGCAGCCAGCTTGGCAGTAGTGACGGCCAGGGCATCTAGTTTGTCTGTCTCCACCGCACCGGCTGTGATGTGGCCCACCTCGACGGCATTAGCTGCCAACTCGTTAGCCGTTATGGCATTGGCAGCGATGTTGTCTGCCTCGACGTAGACACCGATACCACTGCCACCAAAAGTGTAGAAGACGGCCTTGTTGGTATCTATATCTGGTACTGCGTGTGCTGTGGCCACCAGTAGCTTTCTTGGCCCTATTGCCGTGGCGCTGGTGTCTGTCTTGTATATCTCTGTCTCAGAGGTATCCAGGTCGAGATAGATGAAATACACCGTATCGGCCGCCATGTTACCTGTGCCACCTGGGTCGATGGTATATACAGTACCATCGGCGAGGTTGATGTCACCACCGCCCCAGCCTATCGTATCGAAGTCGTCAGCGGTAAATACGATGTCGTGTGACCAGCCCTTGGAGGACGTGGGCAACCTCGGGGCAGTCACTGGCCCGGCGTTCTCATCTATCTGGTCGATCCAGATCCGTTCCCCGGTCAGAGAGGGGTTGACCGGCGCACCAAGTTCCGCCTCGTAGATAGCGGTCCAGCTCACGTCCCACTTGACGACCAGCTTACGAACGGTGAATGTATCATCCACACCATACAACGCGCAGATGAATCTCACATCCACACCGGCGTACAGCCCCGCCTTGTAGGTAGAGACATTGTAGACTACCTGTGCCGCATTATACTTGTTCAGGATGGCGTCGCCCCGCTCGTTCACCCCGGTAGCCGTGGTGATCCGGTTGTCTCTGACGATGGCCGTCCGGTCCCCAACCCCGTGAGTACCGCGCCAGCCAGAGACACCGTCTCCCAGGACAAACACGCCATCCAGCCTGGTGGTGGCCCGTAGTGTTTTGGTTGGCGTATTGAAGTAGCTGAATGAGTCCGCCTGGTCGGGGTCATCGCTCAACCACCAGGCTATTCCAATACCCTCGTCTACGTCGAAGTAGTGGAGGGCATTGGAGAAGTCCACGTAGAAGTAGCCACCGGAACGGGTGCATATCTGCGAGAGGGCCTGGCGGATCGTACAGGGTCCCACAGTGATGGTCATAGGATCCTGGATGGTGTATACGTGGGTTTCACTATCCACGGCAGGGAGATAATCATCAAAGAGGGTGTCTATGATAACGGCATCGTCTTCGGCTGTGAACACCTCCTCCTCGTCTATCACTACCTCGCCCAACTGAGCATTCAGGTCTTGGCACACCAAGACGATGTTCCGGCTTTGGGTAGTGAAGGATTTGTAGTCTATGCTCACTACCCGCCCCGAGAAGAAGGTGGTAGCACCGTCTACCACGGTGATAGCGTCCTCCTCGGTGATGGCAATGTCGGCAGCCTCGTCCACCAAGACGAGGGAACAGACAGAGACGAAACCAGACGCATTATGCTCGATGCGCAGGCTTCCCCGCTGCATCACGCCTGTACGGGCAACCCCACCGATGGTGACTACGAGTGCCATTCTTCCCCTTACAAAGCCGGCTGTGTGCCCCGAATCTCCAGGGCCTCCCGGATGGCATCTGCCACGAGTAACACGTCCTGGTCGTCTCGGATCGAGTCACGGCCAAAGTGGTTGTGGATGACGTACATACTCGCACCGCCCCCACCACCCACGCCGGCCCCGGCCATAGCCGGTATCGCCGTCGGGACTTTGAGTGCTACGGTCAAGTCGGGCATCATGGATAGCGCGTCGGTGATGCCTCGCAGTGCGTTCTCGAAAGGTGTAGGGGAGCCAGGAGTAAGCCAGGCCGGCAGGCCCGGCAGCCTACCGATAGATTCCCTGAGCCAATCGATCCACTCTTTGACACGCTGGATGTGGCCCCGGATACTCACCATGGTACGCTCGAAGCCCTCCATCTTGCGGTGAATCCACTCCACGGCGTCCTTGCCCTTGATGAACGCGATAGTCAAGAGTTGCACACCAGCGGTCAAGCCTGTCACCAGGCCCTCAGTCAGGAACTTGAGAAGTTCACCGGCCAACAGGCCCATAGCACCGGCTATGTCGTCGGTACCCACCGTTCCAAGCCCCAGGGCTTCTTTCAGTTCTTGAAACGCGGGCTTGAGATTTTCATTCCAGATGGTGACGATAGGCTCGATGCCACCTTTCAGTGTGTCCCAGGCTTCCCGGAGACGGGGCAAGTATTGCTCAGAATACTTGGCGAACATGTCCGCAACCCACTCCATAGCAGGCTGAAGTTTGACCCACGTTTCCTTCAGCCACTCGATGGCCATGGGCATCTTTTCGCCCAGCCACTCTCCGGCTATCTCAGCCCATGCGATCACCTTCGGCCCGTACTCGTCGGCCAATTCGAGGATGGGCTTGCGTACCGCCTCCAGCGCAGGGATGAACGCTTGGCCGATGTTCAGTTTCAAGTCCGCCAGCGAGGCTTCCCACCTGGCAGTCGTGGCGGTAGCGTTCTCTCCCTGTTCACCCACCCGTTCCATCGCCACGGCGGCCTGCTCCATCACGGCGATGTTCCAGGCGTCTTCCTTGGACATATCCTCGTTGATTTCCTTTAGTTCTGCCATACGTGCCCTAACAGCAGAAGAAGAAATGCCAAACGAGTCCAGGCGTAAGATGGATTGGTTGGCCATCATGAGGGTCCAGTTGTCCAGCGCGGTTTCACTACTCCCGTAGGCCGTGCCAAGCTGCGTAGCTATCTCGAGGTGGGCATACAACTCCTCTTCGGTATCGGCTATGCCCATCCCCAGGAGTTTACTGGAGCCGGCCATCAAATCCTGTTCAGAGACCATGTCCCGAGTAGCCAGCTTGGCCTGCTCCATAGCATACTCGAAGCCACCCAGGTCCTCCGTCAGGTTTGCATAGGTCCCGCGCGTGGCCTCCACGTCGGCAGCAGCCAGGGCCAAGTTGGTTATGCCGACGACAGCAGTCACTGCCGCCGCCCCCACGGCCACGATGGCAGCAGCAGCCAGGGCCAAGCCACCTTTAGCCACGCCAGCGGCGATGCCGCCGAGGCCGCCGAGGGCATTGCCTGCGTCGCCCAGGGGCTTGCTGGCTTTGTCGAGGCCCTTGATTATGATCTTAACGATATGTTCGCTTGCCACTGCGTTGGTCTCCTATAGCTGCCCTGATTGCCAGGTCGTTCACGATAGTAAACTGGTCCATCTCGTCGAGTTGCGCCGGTGTACAGTGGTACATCTCGACGCGCAAGATATAGTCGGTGAACTCTGGCGGCAGGTCACCGGTCCGCAACCATAACGCCTTGGCGACCTGCTCCCTCAGTTTTTTGCCGTTGGGTTCATCAAGAAGCCGGCGAGTAATTCAGCCTCAGGGTCGGTGAGACTATCCACGACAGCCGGGTCGTCTCTGGGGATCGGGAGCGCCTTACCATCCTCGTCTACCCAGTTCCATTCCACGAGGTGCCTGGTAAGTAGAGTGATGCTCCATTCCAAGGGTTCAAATCCTTCTTCCTTACTATCTTTCACATACTGACGCCTCTCAGCAACCCGCAGGCTACTGAGAATGACATAGGAACTATCACCTTGCACGTCCTTGGTGTCAAACCGCTTTTGAACTCTGCGCTTTGGCATATCTCCTCCTGCAATTTTCCATTCAGCCGGC
>Ga0114925_10000188_pt1 | contig 24365 bp, 12 predicted proteins | sample SumtaG_2_FD_87287 | JGI IMG/M metagenome (GOLD analysis project Ga0114925, IMG submission 87287) | Deep subsurface microbial communities from Indian Ocean to uncover new lineages of life (NeLLi) - Sumatra_00607 metaG | ecosystem: Environmental > Aquatic > Marine > Oceanic > Sediment | place... | reverse complement strand
TTCCTTCACCGAGAAAAACGGGTAAAATCTATAATGATTGAGATAAATCGTAAACTCTATATGAACGAGGCCACAGGGGAGAAAAACGACTCCTTTGGCGAAATTAAAAGTAATATACGTAAGTTAGTTAACCAGATTATAACTAAATTTTATTAACTTCTACGAAATTCAGGTGTAGATTCTATTTTATTATTCAGATTTAAAATTTACATTTAATAATAATCTTGAGAATTTTGGCTTGTATTCCGAAATTATTAAGATTCAATCTGATTCAAATAGAATATCTTTTAGAGAAACTAGTCTCTCAGGTAATAATGAAATCTCTTGGAATAACGATTCTTCATTGAAAATCGATTTTAGACCAAATAAATTAAATATGAACAGTCTGGATGGTACTTATTCTCTTGAATTTTTTACGATAAATAATAAAATGGCTTCTTTACTAGGAAAATCCGAAGGAGTTTTATTTTCTCTAAAAAATGAGTATCCTTTAAAATCAGAAATTAAATTTTCAAAACTTGGAGATGTTTGGATTAAATTATATATCTCTCCAAGAGGTTAATGTAATAAAAAATCAACATAATTTAAAAATTTCCTCAGAAAACTTTTTTAAAGAAAATCTATCCAATTTTTCTAAATCTATTAGTTTAATTAATATTCTAAACTCTCTCCCTTGCTGATTTATCTTAATTGAGTTGATTTTTACTGACTGAGTGTCTATATTAGATGCATTTTCAGGATAAATTAATACTCCTTTATCAAAATTGAAAAAATTTCCATAGGTAACTATTTGGAACTTATCATCCCTCTTAACTTTTGATTTAAACTTACAATCTAAAGCTAAAATATTTTTATCATACTTCTTTATCATGATGTCCGGCTTGAGCTTAAAGGAATTTTCAGAATTATATATTTTTTCCCTTTTTTGAACAAAATAGTCCGAAGGTTTAAATTTATCTAAAATTTTACGAACAAATTTCTCAAATAATGAGTTTATATCAATAAGAAAATTAAAGAAATTGAATCGGCCTTCCTTATTGTCTATAAAACTATTTTCAATAATAAACTTGCTTAGAAGATGAATTAACTCATATTTTTTATTTAATCGATGATAGGTTATTCTGTTAAATATTTTTACATTTATTCGTTTTAAATTTGAGACTTTATTAAAGTATCTTAGAGACTTTTTAATTTTTGACTTTTGGTCGAGATTTGCAATGTAGCTTAACTTTATTAAACAATATTTAATGATCTGATTTAATAATGTATCCTCAGTGAATTCTTTATAAGTACAATTTATTTTTATTCCACAATTTTTAAGATTATTTTGGAGTGTCCTCCAAATATTGATTTTCCCCTTAATTCTCTTAAGATCTTTGTTGATACTAATATAGCTTTTATTCAGACCACTTTTAATTAAAGTATTTAAACTAAGTAAATATAGTTCAATTAAATAAAGAATCGAAGTTTTCGAGATGCTATAGCTATAAATTTCATCAAAAATCTTGAAATCAAGATTATTATGGGTTAAAATCCAAATTTGAAATATTTTTTCAATTGGAATAATAGTTGGAATTTCAATAATTATTTTATTCTTGTAATTAATTATTCCAACATATTGCGGGATGGCTTTTCTCTTAAAAGAAAGAAGATTAGAATCCTGAAATTGTTTAATCTCAATGAATTGTTTAAAATTATTAATGAATTCACTTATTTCATAGTTTTTCATCAATTCTGCTTTATAAAAATCAGATTCCGTGTAGTCGTATAATTTTTTTACAATAGCCATAAATTATTCAACTGTTTAAGTTTCTTTCTAATTAGAATTATTCAAATTCTTCGCCTTTTTCTTCTGAATCTTGACTTTTAAATTCTTCCTCTTCACTACCGCTTAAAAAATCTTTATAAAGTTTTTTAAACCGGTCTAATTGTTGAGAATCTTCATAAAAATATTCTTTTAATAAAGGAAAAATACTATATTGCCAGCTTCGAATAAATTCATCTCTGTTTTTACACATAAAATATGTATGACCAATTTGAAAATTCTCATCTAAATGAGATTCGGTTATTTTTCGATTAAAGATTTCAAAAATCTTTGAAATTCTTTCTGCTAAATCTTTATCTTCACATTTTTCTTGAAGCCATTCTTCTAAAACTTGACTATCAGGTAAGAAGGGAATAAAAAAGAACCTTCTTCTCAATGCAAAGTCTAAAAACGCTATAGATCTATCGGTAGTATTCATCGTTCCAATGATATAAAGGTTTTCAGGAATGTAGAATTCATTATCATCATCTGGTAAGAGAGGTATAGTTATAGCATTTTCCTCGCCTCTTTTCTCGATTAAATAAATTAGTTCACCAAAGATTGAAGAAATGTTGCCTCTATTGATTTCATCTATGATTAGGATGTAAATAGACTCCTTAGGATCATTTTTAGCTTTTTTACAAAAATTTACAAAAATCTTAGGTATTTTAGCATAGGATATTTGGTTTTCAGACAATTGGACATCAATTCCCGCAATAAAATCTTCATAACTAAGAGATGGATGAAATTGGATTTTTTGATATTTTGTCTTATCATCTACGAATTGGGATGCAAATTCCATTGCAAAGAAAGTCTTACTTGTGCCGGGAGGTCCATATAAAATGACCGCTTTTTTATGTTTAATTGCGCTTATAAATTCATTGATTTTATCTTCAGTATAACCGGAAATAGATATCTCTTTATCCACCTCTTCGGGTTCTTCATCCTCCTCCCAGACTTCCTCAGATTTGTTTTCATCAATTACTTTAAAACAGTAATCATGCAGTCGTTTAAATTTTAGAACGTAATCAATCAACCCATCCTTAAATTCATCATCTTCAAGAACATCCACCCAATTGATTAAAATATAGAATTTAAATGTGGGTGAGGGTGATTCTTGAAATAATTTCTCGTTTACAATTAATTCAATTGTCTCATCAGATTTTTCTGAAATATCATACGGAAATTTTATGATAAAATTGAGTTTATCTTCATTTAATGAGTTTTTTAGTCCAAAAACAATTTTTATGAAATCATCAATTATTTTTTGGTCTTTACTTGCTGCGTTTCTAAAAATTTGGAAACTAGGGGTATAATCACCCCAATTTGAAAACTGAAATCCAACTTTAAGTCCTCTAAATTCATTAAATTCTATAAAATAATGAGGAATTATAGAAGATTTATTTTTATTTTTTGATATTCTAATTCCAAACTGATGTGATTGCTTATTTTTAGTGATGGCAATCTTTCTTATTTTGATATCATCACCATAGCGTTCTTTTATAGAATTTCGATAATCCTCTGTAAAGAACATTTCAAAAGTCTCATTTAGTAATTCACTGCGTGCCTTATTATTTGGTTCTTCAAATCCTTCAAACATTTAACCACCTAATTGCTTATATTTGAATATTAATTTACACAATTAATGTCTTATTAATTTATATAATTGTCAAAGAATTATTTAAATCTTTAAGAATTATGTGAAAATTATGAAGAGATTCAGATTTAAATATAAAGATCTTGGCAAAATCTATGAGTCTGATATATTATATAGAATACGAGATAAAAAACTCTTTATTATTGAAATCAAACTCATTATTTGTTAGCTTTTATTCTAGATCCCGATAAAAATAGAAGATATGATGATTTGGAACTAAAAACTTTAAATTCAACGCTTAATCTTTTTTTAATTTTATACTCAAACGACCTTTTAAACTTGTTTCTATAAAATCAAACTGAGAGAAAAGCGACAAAATAAAAGAACTGCGATAAGTTGATTTCTCATGCTCGTCTCTATAGAGAACTCCATCATTTACTAAGTTTTCCCAAGCCTGTTTAATCCATCCTATTTTTACTAATTCGGTTCCTTTTTCTGTTTTAACAAGAATTCCGTTGTCATTAATCTCAAGTATTTCATTAGCTCTTTGCTGTTTTAGCGTAAAAATAGTCATTGGGGGCTCAAACTTATCGTGAATTTTCACCCATAATTCATCGAAGCTTATTGGCTTCACACTTTTAAAATTAATTTCGAAAATTAAGACATCTATAGCTCTGTTTGAATTCCTTTCATGCAGAAATTTTAGCCATTCATAATTATTTACTTTTTCGATAATATTCCCATATTTAAGTAGAAATTCACTAAAAATGGGATTAAATTCAATATAACCTTCCTTTTTACTGAAAGAATAGAAATATTCTTCACTATCTCCAAAGAGTGCCCCAAATACGTTTCTTGAACACTTTAACTCTACTTCATTAAGAATCTTTTCCTTATCTTCAATTGGAATCTCTTCAAAATCTCCATTTCTAAAGTTAGGATGCTCTATAACAAATTTAATCAAAATTTTATATATAGATGACAAGGTTTTAGATGAGATTTGGTATAATTGGTGGTTTACAATCAGCTTCCAGTAAATTTCTGTAAATGGTTTGAAAATTTCTTTAAAAGTAAATTTAACTTGATTTCGATTTGCCTTTAAGCATTTCAAAATTGAAAAAATAAGCCCAAATTTATAACTAGCGACTTTTACTGATTCAGAAACATTAAAGATTTTCATAAATATTTGCCAAATTTGTTCTTCAGCTAAATTATCCTTTTTATTGGTACCTTCATTTAATTCTGAATACTTTTTCATTAAATCACTTTTAAAAATTTAATCTTAATTTGCATTATCTCCATTGATTAATCTAAAGATTATTTTATTTACTATTTGTTATAATAATAGCAAATCTTTTGTACTGGACAAATTTTACACTTAGGGTTGTTGTTCAAGCAAATGTTCACTCCTAAATTTAAAGTGGCATAATTGAATTCTACATAATTGGCTTCAGGTAATAATTCTTCAGAGATATTCCATAAATATTTGTCATTTTTAGGATTTTTATTTTTTGATTTTATGTTAAATACTCTTTTATAAAGACGAATATAATTCGTATCTATTAACGGTCGTCTTTGGTTATATCCAAAACATAATATAGCATTAGCAGTATAGTCTCCTATTCCTTGTAGTGATTTAAGATCTGAAAAATTATCTGGGATTGTATTGCTAAAATCATTTTTAATCTGTTCTGCTATGTGCTTCAAGTAATTCGCTCTAAATAATAAACCTAAAGGTTTAATAATTTCTTCAACCATTTCTATTTCCATTTTAAGAAATTCATCTAATGTTGGGTATTTTATCATAAATTGCTCGAATACGGTTTTAACTTGAGAAGCTTTTGTTCTGACTAATAAAAACTCACTAATTAACACTCTATAAGGTGTTCTTTTTTCGCACCAAGGGTATTTAACACCATTAGCTGAGTACCATTTTAATACAGAACTTTGAAATTCGTTTTTCTTTTTCTTAGATAAAACACTCATAATAAAATTAAGATCTATTCTTGATTAATGTAATTTTAAATTTTATATGAATCTATACTCTTTTAAAAAGTTTTTTTGACTTTTTCTTTTATTTTTTTCTCTTCAACGGAGGTGATATGATCTCTATTAATAGCGTGGTTCAAGGATTTAAATCAGTTTAATAAAAAGTTAAGTATATTTTTACATAAGAATATTCAGTTTTTTTGTTTCTAATGAAAAAAAATTTGTTTGCTAATTTAAAATTGATTCTATTAATTATAATATTCCAAAATTTTATTTGCTATAGCTTTTGCAAAAATAGGAGGGAAAGCATTTCCAATTTGTTCTGCACATTGGGTTCTGTTTCCATAAAAAATAAAATCATCAGAAAAACTTTGTAATCTTGCTGACTCTCTTAAAGTTATACCTCTATTTTGATATGGATGGATGAATCTACCTTTACTGGGTGATTGACAACCACAGGTGATAGTAGGAGAGGGTTTGTCCCACCATAATCTACCATAAACATCTGTATGACCCTTATGTCTTAGATGGCATTTTAACCAAAACTTCTTAGGTAAATCTGTTCGACTTCCTCCGTTTATAGGTATTTCTTTTATCATATCTAGTATTCGTGGGGTATGATTTGGAGCATTATGATTTGGTATAGAGCTTTTTTCTCCATTTTTTAATCGTGGTAAATCATTAATTGCATCTCCCACAGTTCTCCATCGATATTGAGCTTTTAATCCATAATTCGGTTCTGGTAATTCTAATTTCATTTTAAATTCCTTAATTCTTGTTGCGATTAAAATCATGCGCTTTCTTACTTGAGGAACACCGTAGTCAGCAGCATTTAATATATCATATCTACATTCGTAACCTATTTTCTTAATGTAAGTTAAAAATTTTTTAAAGAATTTTATATTTCTTTCAAACACAATACCAGAAACATTTTCAAATACAAAAAACTCAGGTAAAATTTCCTTTATCTTCCTTGCATAGTTGAGGAGTAAACTATTCCTAGGATCTAAACCATTTTTTTTTAAACTCGAGAATCCTTGACAAGGTGGGCACCCGATTAAAACATTTACTTCCTTTTTATCTATTCCAAAATGAGATAAAATATTAGATCCACTACATTCATTAATGTCACAGATTATTGGGTTTAAACTAATATTTTTAAAATATGTCTTTGAAAGGTCTTGGTTATTATCAAGTGCTCCCACAGCTGAAAAACCAGCATCTACAAATCCCTTAGAACCCCCTCCAGCACCGCTGAAAAGATCGATAAAATTGATATCATGCATTTTTCGATCGTACAATTTTTTAATATTGTATTATATTTTATTTGGTCTTCTATATTAATAATTATTGCTTTAAATTCACTTTTTTCAGTTATACAAAGTATTGAAAATTTACACTAAACTATAATATTCGAGATACATGCTTCGTTCGAATTTATTAATTTTAATCTAATTTTCTACACTTATCTTCAAGTTTAATCATTTCTATATAATGAAAAATTATTTATATCTAAAAATTCAAATAATAAACAATGAACAAAAATCTTATTGTATTAAAAGTAGAATTAATATGCCAATAAGAGAAAATTTTCGTGAGAAACTAATAACCGAATTTTACAGGACATTATGTGGTCCTTATTATGGAAAATATGAAATTCTTCCTTTTTTCAGATCACCCCAGAAATTTTATGTTGCGGGAGTATTAGTACCCTTAGATGCAAAATGTGAGGACAAACTTGAAGAAAAACGTGTTGATGAAGAACAAATTAGAGAGGATGATATTAGTTTAGAAAATGAGGTCGATAATCCATCTACATTTGTTACTGCTTTAGATTCGAAATCAAAACCTCGCTCATTAGGGCTATCATTTCTTGTGAAGACTTTAGATGAAAAACCTTCTTTTGATATGACTATCACCTGGGCTAGATATCTATGGTCTAAGAAATTGGAAGACATAAAAAAAAAATATGAAGAAGAAGGAAAAGAGTTGGAATGTCCACCAATTCAAGATATAGAACTTGAGATAGAAGAAGATAATGAAATTATATTGGATGTAGAGCATTTGGTAAGTGAAGTAGTAAAAAAGCAGATTTTAGATCCTTACAGAGAGACTAGAAAAATGATTGAGGAAGAAGAAAAGTCACAGGATCCATCTAAAATGGAAGCATGGAACAGAGATCCTAGATATTTAATCTTAGAAGATATTAAATTGGGACATAGCGATGACTTCTATCATTTTTATAATAGTGATTTAGGGAGCTCAAATTATTTTAAGTTGACAAGTTATAATATAGAAAAAGAAGATTTTAGAATCTCATTCAGAGTGACAGAGATAAAAAAATCAGACGGAGAAAGAATTTTCAAGATTTCTGTTTATTTTATTAATGAAAGAAAAAAGGTCGGGAAAGAAAAAGATGATCAAGATGTTAAGGGAGATGAAAAAGAACGGAGCGATGGTAAATATGTTGAGGGTTACATTTTTCAGCCACAAATAAGGATTAAATTAAATGATAGAACTAAAAGTGTACCCTATGAATTCGATTTTGACGAAAAAATTAGCGAAGATATTGAATGGGGGACAGGTGAATATGAACGACTCAATAATAAAATGCTCTATAGAAATAAAAGGCCCTATGGTCGAGGACATATGTGTTCTGCTATATGGAAAGAAGTAGATCCTGAAAGTGCTTGTAAAAAAACATTAAATGATCTTAAAATTATATTTGAAGATGAATTACCAGAATTATGGCATTCTACTGAAGTAGAAGATGTCTATAAACGAGTAGTTGATAAACATTTTCCTCCTTTCTGGTGGCTTGATGGAGAAGTTATTAATGATAATTCTATATTTAAAAAATTTTCAGTTGCGGATATTCGAACAGAATATATCCCGATTTATCCAATAAACGCCCCTACTTTCGATTGGAGAGTTTTTAATTCTTCTAAATCTAATCAAGAATTTTTAGATCCCAAGAAATTAGCAAAGAAATGCTGGAATCCAGATAAAATTCAAGAATATTTTAAACCCTTTATCGGCGGATATGAAGCTTGGATCGAGGTTCAAAGGAGTAAGATTCCAGAGATCGAAAATTTCCGAGTGGTTGCTGAAATTAATATTAGGCTAAATGAAGAAGCTTTAGATCGAATGAAAGAAGGTATTAGTATACTAATAAACAATGTAGATGCAAGGATGGCTTTTTGTTTCGCAAACAAAGCTATTATTTATCAATATCAATTGGTCAACGCACCATTTAAATTTCATTGGCGTCCTTTTCAGATTGCCTTTTTACTAATGTCTATTAAAGGACTTATAGAACGGGAAAGTAATAAAGAAAAAACTTTTAATTCAGATATAGAAAGAGATATTGTTGATTTAATCTGGATTCCGACAGGAGGAGGAAAAACGGAAGCATATCTCTTGATGGCCGCCTTCAGCATGGCATATCGACGTAGACTCGGTTTTTACTCGGATAAAAAAGAAGGAACCCATTTACAGGTCGGTGTTAATATAATATCTCGGTATACTTTAAGACTATTAACAATTCAACAATTTAGGAGAGGTATTAGATTTATAATGTCATGTGAGTTATTACGCTCAAGCGATATCACCGATGATTATAACGGAACCACATCTATTGGGTGGTTACCAGATGATTTACTGTGTCTGAAAAATATTGGTTCAAATAAACGAGAAGAAATTCTGTCAAAATTTCCAGAATTTAAAAAATTTTGTGATAATGATTGGATTTGGGGTGGTACTCGATTTAGTATAGGATTATGGATTGGGAGAAAAATGACACCTAATCGCTTAGCAACTACTTTTATGAGAAGATCTGATGGGGGACTTGATATTATTAAAGGAGCATTCGATGCTCTTAGAGTTTATTATCAGAACCCTAAAACTGGTCGTTTATTCAATAATGTAAGAGAGGGAGATCCTGCTCAAGTTATTCATTGTCCAGTGTGTAATACTTATTTATCACTAACAAAGAAAGAAAAGCAGCAATTACCAAGCAAAAAAATAATTCTATTCCTCCCAGTTAAAACCTATACTGATGATGATTTTACAGTCAGAAAAACCATCAATGAATTACTTACTGATCCAATTCTATTAAGGAGTTTGAATAACATCCCAATCCAGCTTTTAGGAATCTATAAGTTGGCTGTAGAAGTATTCGTACTAGAAATAGAATTTGATTTTCGTAATAATTCAATTGATAATCAAAACTTACATAGATGGTGGGAAAGCATTGAATCTCAGACAAAATATGAACTATTGTCAGCTAATATTTTAAATTCTGGTTATTTCATAGTTACTGATCCAGAGTATACATATAAAGATACAACAACAAAGAGTACTTTTGAATGTGAGTATGATTTTGAAATTAGATGTTTAAACCCAAAATGTATTTTAGCTAGCTCTTATTTTGCAGAGAAAAATATCATTAAGAAAGATGAATATTGGACAGATATAAATCCTTTATTTCAAGTTAATGGTAATAAAAAAATTTCAAAAGGTCTTCCTATTCATGCATTTACTGTTGATGACCAGATTTATAGACGACTCCCAACAATGATTATCGGAACTGTAGATAAATTTGCTCAAATCGCATATAATGATGCGATTGGGAATCTTTTTGGAAATGCTGAGTTATACCATCCAAAACATGGCTTCAGCCGAGAAGGAGTGACTCTTTCTTTAGGAAGAAGAACTGTAAGTCTAAGAGATGACTTTAAATGGATTAAAGGAATTAGAGATATTGCACCCCCCGAAATAATCTTGCAGGATGAATTACACTTAATTGAAGGTCCCTTGGGGAGTTATGTAGGTATCTATGAAATGGCAATGGATTATTTTTGCAGTAGAGAACAGCTAGATGTATTTATAAGACCAAAATATATTGCCTCTACCGCGACAATAGCCGCTGCTTCAAGTCAAATACAATCACTTTATAATCGTAATTTCAGAGTATTTCCACCACCAGGATTGATTGTAAATGATTGTTTTTTCCAGTATTATGAGGATTTGCATCCATTAGAAGAGGCTCAAAAAGGGAGACTATATATAGGATTAGCTAGTCCTGGGGGGAGTTCTCAAACTACCCTTACAAGAGCATATGGTGCTCTACTAAATTGCTCATGGGAAATAAGGAAATCTATTGAAGATAATATAATCTCAACATCAGAAAAATTAGTTAAATTAAGTGAAATTGATAGATTCTGGACTATAGTTGGTTATTTTAATACAATAAAAGAGCTGGCTCGTATGCGTGCTGTTTGCAATCAAGATCTTCGAGAATGGATGCGTCAATTTTATGGAATAAAATCCAGAGAATTACCAGTTACGAAAGATGATCCAGTAGAGTTATCAAGTCGCACGGATTCCGTACTTTTACCTATGTATTTAAAAAATCTTGAAATTGGATTAATAGATAAAAAGAATAATGATCTGAATGCTCTAAATCTCGTTTCTAATATCGTTCTTACTACTTCAATGTTTGGTACTGGTGTTGATATATCTCGTTTGGGAATTATGGTCATTGATGGTCAACCTAAGACAACCGCTCAATATATCCAAGCTTCAGGACGTATTGGTCGAAAAGAGGGAGGAATTATTCTTACATTCTTACATGCGGGAAGACCAAGGGATTTAGATCACTATGAACAATTTATTGGATATCACCAAGCAATTTATGAATTCATTGAACCATCGACTGTTGCGCCTTTTGCACCCAATTGCTTTGAAACTACGATAGGTCCTGTTTCAGTGGCATTTTTACGTCAGGCTAGAGAGATTCTTGGAAAAAAGGCAGATCCTAAATGGCGGAATAATGAAAAAGGACCATCAGGTATGAAAGAAGAGTTGTCTCCCAATAATATTGAATTGATTCAAAATTACTTAAAAATTATAGAGATAAGACATACACTCCAACCTACTACTCATAAGTTACTAGAGAATATTAAGAATGAAATTATCAAAAGATTTTTCTCAGCAATTGAGAAATGGCATAAAATAATTAATATAAAAAATGAAGAATTGAGATACAATCAGTTTATCACGGAAGATCTTGAGGAAAGATATAAATCTGTAGTCCTTGGTGATCCTCAGCATCAATTTTTAGAAGAAGAAGGAAAAATAGCTGTTATTTTTGAAAATGCTCCTAATTCTTTAAGGGGTGTGGAACCTACAATTTGTTTAGGTATACGTTTTAGAAAAAGAGGTGATTAATTATGATGAGATATAATACACAAATAAGGTTATCGCAATTCATTACATCTTATGGAGTTGGGTCAATAATCGAAACACCTGATATTGGATCATGTATAGTTTTAAGTTTCGAGCTTTCTGGATTATTTAAAGGAGGTAAAACACCAAATGACTTTTTAATTTCAAACTTCGGAACTTCAAGGTTGTCCAAAATTCTTCCTTATCGTAAAAAGCATAGTCACGAAACTACGGATGAAGATCAAGATAAAATCGGGATTTTTGAATTACCAAGTAATGCGAGTTATGGGAGGAAGTCGGATTTGGATATTATTTATGAGCTTAAAAAGTTTCCAAATTGGTCTTTATGTGAGAGTACCTTACATTCTCAACATGGAATTCTACATCAACGTTGGAAGGGGTGTCCTATTTGTAGTTTTCAAAAAGAACCTAATGAATTAAGAAGTGAAGCCGATCGAAATGCCATTAGATTTGTGAGTATTTGCCAAGATGGACACATTAATGATGTAGATTGGTGGTATCACATTCATAAAAATACGGATGCAAATTGTGAAACAGAATACTACTTTTGGAAACCAGTTGGAGCAGGTGATGTAAAGATAGTATGCCCTATCTGCCATAAATCCTGTTTTTTAAAAGATGTTATAATGTATGGGGATTTTTGTAAAGGTCATTTCCCTGAGGAATTTATATTACTTAATAAAAAAATCATATCAAAATTAAAGCGAGAAGATAATATAGTAGACTGCGGAAATAACACTCAAGTGATACCAAGAAATTCAACCAGTGTTTATGTTCCTGAAGTAATAACAGCGATTTCAACACCTTTAGAAGCTAATGAGTTTTACAAAATACTTAATTACGGACCAGTTGCTAAATTACTTAAAAAACATTCCAATGAAGATCCCCCTAAAAAGTCTCCAGATTTTGCAGAAATAAAGAAAATCCTAGAAAAGGAAATGCAAAAAATTGAAGAGAAAACTAAAGAAATTGATAATTGGATTAAAGAAAGTCCAGATGACGAAGACCAACTTAGGCTCGAAAAGACTAAAACAAGATATGAACTAGAAGTAAGTAAAATCAATAGATATTTAGTGATTATTAAGGATAGAGGGCAATTTGCCGATGAAGTAGATAAAATTAATAAACTGATCAAAGATTTCTATGAGATGTTTCTCTTGTCAAAGGAGGGTTTGACTGAAGAGGAATTCAGAGCAGAAGAATTGAGAGTTTTTCTAAATGATTCAAAATATTTGAATTATCCAGACGTAAATAGAACTTTAATAATCGAATTTGAGAATAAGATTTCAGCAGAATACAAAAAACTAGATATTTTAAAGCTAAATTTTGAGATAATTCCTGTTTCAAAGCTTGAAGTTATAATGGTTCAACAGGGTTATAAAAGAATTTGCTATTTTGAAGAAAAGAGCAAACCAAAAGTTGTATCAACCCCATATATAAAAAAAATACCCAACTCAAACGATTATGGTAATTGGTATCCAGGAGTTAGATTGAGCGGTGAGGGTGTATTTATCACTCTAAAAACTGAATTATCAGATTTAAACTTTGGCGAAAATTATGAAAAGTGGTTAAAGCTGTTCGAATTATTAAAATACTATAATATAATAATGAAACTTGAAGAAAAGCAATCTCATGAGGATGAGGAATCAAAGGAAGAAGTAAAAAAAAAAACTAAAGAAAAATTAAGTGTTAAAGTTTTTAAAAAAGCTTTTGAGAAAATGGGATCTGTAGATTTCTTAGATAATATTACTGAAGCAGATTATTCAAGTATGATAAGTTGGCTTGAAAGATTTAGATTTCGAAAAATGGAAGGTCTTTTTATACATCCAGCGGGTATCTGGTGGCATACTTTTTCACATTGTCTGATAAAAGCGATTTCGGCAGATTGTGGTTATACTTTAGCATCAATAAGAGAAAGAATTTATATTAATATAGAAGAGAATGAAATTAAAGTAGGTTTACTTCTCTATAGTGCACGACCTGGAATGGACGGGACAATTGGAGGTTTAGTTTATCAAGTTCCTCGTTTTGAAAAGGTTATAAAAAAAGCTCTTGATACTATAGAGTCATGTTCAAATGATCCGATTTGTGGAACTAACACTTTAAAACCAGGTGAGGCTAATGGAGCAGCTTGCTATGCCTGTCTTTTTCTTCCTGAAACATCATGCGAATTTGGTAATATCGGATTAGACCGAAAACTTTTAACAGATTCTATTAAATAATCCCTATTCTAAAGGTGTGTAAAATAAAAGAAGTAATAAATATAAACTCAATCGTGGAATTACCCACTAATTCAAGAGTAATTGTTGATGGATTACCTGGTTCAGGTAAAACAGAAAGCGTAATAAGACGTATTAAATATCTTATTGACGATTTAGATATTGATCCAAATGATAATCTGTTGGTCCTAAGTTTTACGAGAAATGCTGTACGTGAAATAAAAAATAGAGTCCTTGAGAGTATAGAGCATTATCATCAAAATATAAATATTTTAACCTTTGATCAGTTTGCATGGCGTCTCCTTACATATACTCATATTGAGGGTCCTGCTCATGCAAGGGATTATGAACTAAATATTGCTTTAGCAACAAAATTACTGTGTAATGGTGGATTAATTAATAAAAAAAGAAATTTAAAAACCCACAGTTTAGATCAATGGGGCGAACTTAAAGCTCTTCAATATTTAATACTTGATGAGGTTCAGGATGTAAATACATATAGAGCTGAATTTACCTTAGAAATTCTGAATTTTCTGAAAAAAAACCATGATAATGAAATGGGTTTTTTATTTCTGGGGGATCTAAATCAAGAAATCTTCGCATATCAGGGATTAGATCCCAAATATAAACAATTTAAATCATCAAGTGAGTTCTTAAGAACAATAAGAACAAAATTTGGAACTGAGAATATTCTCCTTATGGTGGATTTCGATAATAATATTAGGTATTTAGATTTAGATTCAAGAGTTAAAGATGTAATTATTCATGCTACTAGAATTATTAAGAATTTTAATTTTACACGGAATCTAATTAAAAGACAAATTAATGATTACCTTCCGCGAACAGACCCTATATCTGAAATTTCTGATTTAAAAAGAATTATTTTAACAGCTTCGGAAAATGGTGAGACAACTGCGCTGCTGTACCGTGGTAATAAACAAGCAAGTGTCATGTCTCTTCTCCTTTTTCAAAATGGTATTAAACATCATTATTTAATAGAAGGAAATATATACCCTTCGTGGATTGCTCGCATCTGTTATCAACTTTATATGATACCAAAAGATTCTAATGGAAAATTTAATATTTTAAAAAGAGAAACATTTAAAAAAGTTTGGAATAATGCTTTTTCAGATAGGGTTGATATCCCTTGGGAAAAAGCTTGGATTTTTTTTGTTTTTATAGCTTATGGGAAAGAAGCAAACCTACCAGAAATTAAGTATTCTAGATTATTAAAGAATTTTCTTAAAAATTTTGATGAAAGTAAATTAGAAGATTATGGAAATATTGATTCAAGAATCTTAATCACGAACTTCCATAAAGCTAAAGGAAGAGAATATGATCATGTGTTAATAAATGAATTTAATTATCCTAGTAATAATCGGGCAGACTTTCACAACGAAGCACGTGTGATGTATGTTGGAATTACTAGAGCTCGGAAAACATGTAAAATTTTCAAATATGAACCCCAGAATTATCGTCCCTATAAAATCACCGAATTAATACCTGAGGACAATGAAAGATTTTTTCACATTGCGGAAGTTTTTCCCTCGGAGGATCCTTACTCGTTCATAGGCGTGGATTATAGAATTGCAAATGAAAGACAAGAATATCTCTGGAAAAATGACTTAATAGGAGAGCCAATAAAAATCGAGATATATGAGGAGGAGGATAAATTAGGGGATATCATTCATAATTCGTTTATTATTGGAACTATTAGTAAATTTCTGGATTCAAGTCTGAAGAAATGGTTGAGAAAATATTATAATTCTGCTAAGAATACATTATTGGGGGGTTACATTGTGGCAGTTTACACCAATCCTCCAGAGTTGACCCCTGGCATATCAAATGGCTTAGAAACACCTTTTGATGTGTTAAAAATATGGATCAGTGTAAAGTTATTAGGTATTTTATACGTAGAGAGTAATTAATATATTAAAAAATAAAGATGATCTAAAATGGTTAAACTTTTCCCAAAAAATACAGAACAATTAATAGATAAAGGTGCTCCTGAATCTGAACAAAAAGTCCACAACCTGTTCAAAAATTTGAATAACGATTGGTATGTTTGGCACTCTGTCGAGTGGTTACAAAGAAAAGAAAATGGTTTTTTACGCCTTGGAGAATCAGATTTTCTTATTTTTAATCCTACTTTCGGATATTTGGTTTTAGAAGTGAAAGGAGGGAAGATTAAAAGGAATTTAATTAGAACACTGCCCGATTATTATGAGGATTATGGTGGAGAATGGTCACGGGATTATTTCAAAAAAGGAAAATTTTTCGAAAACAGACCATTAAAAAATAATCCATTTTATCAAGCACGAAAATCAATGCATTATTTTTTAGATTTTTATCGCGATTATATTAATAATTTAAAATTAAGAAATCTCATTGATGATGATTTATATAATAAATTGCTCTATAGAAATAGTTTTCCTGGCAATTTCCATTTCGGAGTTGTTTTTCCTGATTGTAATTTTAAAGATTATAATGATACTCCTATGAGAGAAATTGTTAAGGAGATGATCTTTGACTCAATAGATAAAGCAGAACAGGAAAAATGGATGGAAAAACTACCTGATCAAAGAAATACGGAATCCCCAATAGAAAAATACTTGAAACGCCTTTTTGGAATGTATCCCATAAGAATTCCTCCCGTGGAATTAAAAAAATACTTCTTAGACTTGATTGAGTATGAAATAACAACCTCATTTTCCTTACATAGTTGGTTAGATGATCAAAGATATTTTTTAAATATTATCAATAAAATCCAAGATTTTACCCTTGATCTACTCGAATTTAAAAGGAGATGTCTTTTCAATGGGAGTGCTGGAACAGGAAAAACCTTTATTGCAATGAAAAAATTCACCAGAGAATGTCAAAACGGTAAAAAATCACTATTTCTTTGTTACAATCGAAAATTAAATCAATTTGTAGAAAATTATCTTCAAAATAATTTTAAGGAGATTTTTAATAAAGGGACTGCTGAATATAGGATTACAACTATTTACCGATTATTCCACTCTATTGCTAGAAATGAACTTGATAAGGTTAAATATGATATTTTTAGGAATAAAATAAAAAATAATAAGTTTGAGGAAATAACAGATACTATACGCAATATTTTACTAAATCAAGATGAAGAACGTTATACTTATGATGCAATTATAGTTGATGAAGGACAAGACATAAGAACTGAATACTGGCCAATAATTAATTCTTTACTAAAGGATAAGAAGAAATCGATTTTTTATATTTTTTATGATCAAACCCAATTAAAGTTTAATAAAAATTTTGATCCTACAAAAACAGGCTTAGATATACTCTCTGACAGAATGTTTTTAAATAAAAATCTCCGGAATGCTGATGAAATAATTCATTGGATACAGAAAGAAACTAAATTGGGGACTTACAGAGATTTTTTAGGGATATCAAGTATAAAACAGGATTTTAAGCCAGAACACTTTTCCAATTTACAAGAAGCATTAGCTGCGGCAATGTTAAAAATTTTTGATCTACATGAGAATTCAATAATTCATCCTAAAAGATTTACTATACTTTGTGATAAAATATTTTTCTACTTGATACCAAGAGGTTATAAAATAAAGGAGTCAAATGTAAATAAGGTAAAATTTTTACAGCGAAGATACGGAATGGCAGCAGCTTCAAGGAAACTAGAATACCTGTTGGTGGAGACTACAAATTTAAATGATCTCGATAAAATTAGGGAGGCTTTAATTGAAAAGACGATTATCTCGTTTAATGGAATTGGCACTTTTAAAGGTCTAGAAAATGATATAATTATGTTAATAGTGCAGAAACCCGATGAATCTGATAACGAACAAATGGATAATTACTTACGCGATGTTTACATAGGTGCATCACGGGCAAAGTTCTTGTTGTATATATATACATATTCCACATTTTAAGTTTGGTTTTATTAGGGGTTAAAACTTAGAAAATAAATAGTAGTATTTCCATTTTAATTATAGAAGAGAATAAAGATCCAATTATGACTTTCTTAGAGAAATTAAAGGAAAAACTGAATCGTTTCTCGGATAGAATTAAATCCAAGATTTCAAATTGGATCCAAAATATTAAAGAAAGGAGGGGGGCTAAGGATGGGAAAGGTAAAGTCATCGAGCCTAGAGTACCAGATATTGACGATGAGGTTAAAATTGAAAGCCTCATTGAAGAAAATATAATTAAAGAAGAAGACGCTTTAGAATCCGATACTGAATTGTTTTCAGATGATGAAATTTGTGATATTGATGACACACGGGAAGAAGAAGAAATTTTTGTACTTCCAAAACCAACCACTATTCCTGCTTTAAACTTCACCAAGATTAAAAAAACTCAAGATCAAGATATTACAAATGGTATAAATCAAGTTCTTCTTGAAGAATCGGCAATAGTGGATCTTCCAGACGAAGAGTTTCCCGAAGAATCCAATATTGAATCAATAGAAGAAGAAGAGGTAAAAAGAAAAAAAAATTCTATAAATAAAATAAGCCAAGATGCAATTATTTTTTTAGATCTCTATGATGGTGGTATGAAATTACAGATCCCAATTATCTCATTTTCCGATGACAACGCTTTTGAAGAAGCTTCACCAATTTTCTGTAAAGTGAAGATAAAAGATATTAACAATCAAGAAAAAATTCAACTTTTTGATTTGAAACAAGAAAAATGTAAGATTGAAAATAACGAAGCTGAACCATTTATTATAGATTTAGTCCTTTTCAAATCAGTATACTGTGAGATTGATTCACATAATAAGAACTTGAATAAAAAATTCAATTTTTCAAATAGTAATGAAAATTATTTTATTTTTAAAGAGGAGTATCATTTTATACCCTTTATTAAAGATTTTAGTGATTTTTTTGAAAGGAGAAGTTATTTCTGGATAATTATTAAGAAAGATTTAGTAATTGAACCTAAACCTAAAATTTTCTCGTATTATGTTGCATATGAAAACTATGATCTCAAATGTATAAGTCTCGATTCAGAAACCAACAGAATTCAGGTATTAGATAAAGAGAATCATGCATTAAAAGAGATTTATAAGGTCCCTAAGTTGATATTAAAATCAACAGAATTCGTTTATGATGAGTTTTTTGATAAGAATCCAATATTTTCAGGTTCTTTCGAAATTTTATTAGAGGATTCAGAAGCTGCTGATGAATTTCCAAAAAAAATATACATAAGAGATGTAGAGATAAAAGAAACCAAAGAATATGGAATGCTAAAAGAGGATAAAAAGTGGAATTCTGGTAAAAGTTTAGAAATTTCCCCTGAAACATTCAAAAATAAAATTGGAAATTTTCAAATAGATCTCGTATATTATACGGATGAAAGTTATAAAAAGAATAAATTTAAACCTATCACGAAATTATTTAGATATTGCCCCATATATGTTGAAAGAGAGATAGATACTCTCGCTCCAGGAACAAAGAATTATATTAATTATCCAATAAGTATTAAAACCAAGGGTGAACATGAGTTCTCCATCGAAACTGACAAAATCGATCTTGAATATGAGGAAATAAACAATAATGGTTTTAAATTTGAATATAAAGGTATAATACCACAAAAGATAGATAATGTTATAATTCGAGTGGATTCAGAGGATGGTATTAATCCGATTTTAGTTTACATTACGGTTCCTCGTCCCAAATGGCGGTTAGATGGATTAAAGAAATATTCAAAATTCACAGGAACAATAATTAATTTGGATTATGAAGAATTATTAGTTCGAGACGTTTTAAATATTCAAGTTAAACCGAGTTCGAGTAAAAAAATCAGAAATCTAAGACTAAAACGAAAAAATGAACAATATGATTTTAGTTATGTTAAAAAACGATCTGTTTATAAGTGTCAATTAAAACCTATAATTTTAAAAAAAATTATAAGACTTCTTGAGGGAGGAAACTCGATAATATTTTCACTACAAACCGAAAAATTTGAAACCCCCATAATACAAATAAATCCTGAAATATCAAAAGCCGAAATTCAGAAAAAAGAACGGATTAAACCCAATATAAATGATCCCTACGTGGAATTTGATTTTAATAAAGAATGTATCTGTTTAATAATACCCAAACAAATATTAAAATCTCATACAACCGCCGAAACTATTGAATATCAAGTTAAAATCAATGATCATGATTTTAATAAAACTGCCAGAGTAACCAGACGAGATCAGGAAACTATCGAAATCGAACGTAAAGAGTTTGAAATTAAAGACCCTTTATGTGAATTTAAGATTGAATATCCTGAAGAATTCTATGGACTAAAAATACTTAGAGGATACATTCATGGAGAGCCAAGAATCTATATTTTTAAAAGGGATGTGGCGGGAATATCTAGAATGGAATATATTTGTCATGAAAATGGAGATTATAGAGCGATTCCTAAAAAACGAGAATGGGTAATTCATCGCGATAACTTAGAAGTAGTCACCCCGATCAAAACTAAAACCTTTAAAGTATGGAATTATGATACTCCAAAGTGGGTTGATTTAAGAGATAAGAAAAATCTAGTCCTTAGGGAAAAGGTATCTGGTCAATTAATTGAACTTCCATGTGTAACAAAATTTTATTTAACGGGGCGTAAATTAGACGTAGATATTAGAGGAGAGGGATTTCCCTTTTTCACTGGTAACCTAATTGAGGTAAATTCCTCTAAAAACAATCTTAATGGTTGGGAAATCTGGATAAAGAACAAAAATCAATCCAAAACTTTAGTTAATAATTGGACGGGAGATAGTCCTTTTGTAATTAATTGTCCAAACGATTTATTATGTGAGTATGGTGAATTTAAAATTGAAATATTTAAGAGAGGAGCTAATAAGCTTGATCAACGCTTATATTTCAGGTATATCAAATATTTAAATGTGGATTATCAAAGAAAATTGATTCTCCCTCTTGAAACGGGACATAATCCAATAGAAACTATACATGTCTCTTACGGAGAGGATTATAAAAAGTGGATGCTAATTCGTCCTGAAGGAGTTGCCTATATGAGGGACGATCAAAATAAAGGAGATACTATAGCCGTACCAAGTATCATTGATAATATTAAATTTTCAATTTTTAAAAAAGATAAACCTGAAACAAAGATATCATTGGAGATACAAATTCCAAGATTGAAATGGAGATTAGGAGGTCAAGGAGAATGGTCTGACAAAATAAAAACCATAACAAGAGAAGAATTTAGAAATATTCTCGATAGATATATTCTTGAATTAACAACTAATGATCTAAATAATCCTTACATCGTTAAATCATTGATAAGAGATCAAAATAAGAATAAAAAAATAGATGAAATATCTTTGAAGAGAAAGAGGTTGATTAAATATGAATGCAATTTTAAGAATAGCTTCAAGAAAATCATTAATAACTTAAATGATTTGAATTTAACTTTTTGTTTAATAAATGAAAACGATGAAATACAAGAATTTCAGGTCGATTATTTAAAAATAATTAAACAAGATTCGATAGATATCGATTTAAGCGAAATTGACTCAGATTATTCTGAAATTGAAGACCAAGAATTAGTTTTAGAAGATCCCGAGGAAGAACAATTTGAATTATCTGAACAAAAGGAACTAAAAATTGAGGAGGAGGAAACCGAAGGAATTAAACCAAAGATAATTTTACCTAAACTTTCTAAACCCAAGATTCAGAAGGCTCCTTTGGAATCAAGTGCAGCGTTCATAGGCACTAAATACACATCATATTATATCAATCACGTGATAAATTGTATAATCACTTTTAATGAGTGTGAACTGAAGGCAAGGGGTAAAGCAATATCGAATGCTGTATTCCTAAGTGAGATGGTCCAAAGTTTATACACGGGACGATTAAATTATGAGGAGGTTAAAATCTATACACAAAATCTCAATGGAAAATTTGTTTCAGCGATAAATATAAAAGTTAACACAAAAAAAGTTAAAATAAGTTCAAGAATGCCTTCAGTTGAGAACAAAGACACGTTAATGTATGTTGGGGGAAAACTTAGCGAATGGAAATATAATAAAATAGCTCAGCGGAAATTAAATTCATATGGAACCTGTATAATTCAAGCAAGAGGACGATATATATCTAAAACGGCTGATGTTTGCGAAATGATAATAAGAGAAAGTCGAAATTCTGTAAATTATGAAGAAATCCTATTATATATTGATGAATTAGAAGGGCGTCCCGTAAGCGCAATTTCCGTTAAGCTTTCAACATCTCGAAAGAAAACAAAACTTGATGTAAATTAGTTAACCAGATTATAACTAAATTTTATTAACTTCTACATAAAATCAGATGATCAAAAATTTAATAATTCCGATAAATGTTCGTCAGGTTCAGAAAATTCTTCCATAAATTCGATCTCCTCAGCAGAAAATATAGTATCGCCTTGTTCTTCAGCTTGATTAATGTAGAGGTGGAGCCAATAGTATTGATTATTCGATAAATAATGTTTTAATTTGTAATGGAGCAGGAGGGATGCGAAGAATTCATGCTTTTTGGCAAATACTTCGAGCCACTGGATTTCTGTATCAGTTAACTCTTTTATCGTTTAATAAGTAAGAAAGAATGATATTAAATTCTATATGCTGAGATTTTAGTAATCTTTAAATCAACTACTCTAAAATTAAGCAAATAATTGGTATAAAATAGAGTAAAAATCGTAAGTGAAGAATATGAGTTTAGAAGTATTTTTTGAGGAGAATCTCTGTGAAAGATACTTAAAGATAATGTTATATGAAAATTTTCAATTTGAATTTAAATGAAGAAATCATGGAACGGGTTTGTGCATTTGAGTGATGATATTTTTGTTTTGCTAGTATTTTTAAGTCTATTCTTCTACTATTTAATAAAGACAAATAATTAACATTATTTTAGAGATAATTAAATCATGGCGATTGAACTTGCTTCTATTGGTATAAAAGCATTCATAGATCGATGGATTGAAGCTAAAAAGAAAATTAAAGAAAGTATAAATGAGTATCTAGAGGCTGCTGCTAAAGATAATTATATTAGGAATATAGATGCTGTCATATTAAAAAATTCAATTTTTGAATTAATAAAAACATCTGAAGAATTAAACAAATCTGTCAAAAAAGCAGAACGTGATATTGAGCCACTTATTGATTCTGCAAAGGAATACATTTTATTATTGAAGCAGATTTCTAGCAAATTGGCATATGAACATTTGAACAATATATTTAGATTACAAGGAACAGTCCAAGAAATTTCTTTTGGCAAAATAGAAATCAAATCCGATTATGAGGAAATTGCTCTAGTTTGTATATATGTAGCGGATGTTCTGCTTAAATGGATTTATGACATATTCTTAGATCTCAAACACCTTGAAATAAATTATGATGTATCAAAAAAAGGGATAGAATTTTTAAACACAGCTCAAAATGTCTTAACTCGAAAGCGTAATGTAGATGAAAATCTGAAGCAGTTTGTAAACACCTATCTTATAATTTATAAATCTACAGCACAATATTTCCTCTGTAGAATTAAGTTAAGAAATATGAATGGTATCAATCAAGAAATTGAATCAGTTGCAAATGGATTTAATTCAATTGTAAGAAGGATGAGTAACTTATTAGAAGAAACTCAAAAACATAAATTGAACCAGCAATACTTATTGTCAGCTCAAATCATTCTTGAACATTCAACAGCCTTTCTTTGTGAAATTACCGCTGTAAAGTTTAATGTGAAACGATTAAAATCTTATAAAAAATTAGCTGAATTAACAAAACCTATAGAAGAAGGAGAATTTTGGATTTATGATGAATGGGAATATTTACAAAAACAATTAAAAACAGAGTGGGGTCTATATAAATTTAAAGAATCTGATATAGATTATTCTATTAGTGCTTCAGTAAATCCTTTTTATGATTCAAGTTCCAAATTTGACAATGAAATTGAAGAAATCGGCCCATTTGATTTTTATTAAACATTAAAAAATCTTTTTCAAATATTTATTTGATCATAAACTTAAGGTAATTTTCAACAATTTTCTTAAATTTGAATTCCGATATTTCACATTATTAAGATTAAAGTTTCCAAATGGACCGAATCATAATTTTTATAGATAATAGTAATATTTTCAAGGGGTATAGGAAGTATGACACTAAGGCAGACTACAAAAAACTGAAAATTCTTATCAATCACGGTCGAAATTTACAAGATATATTTTTATATGAAGGTGTCGTGTATCCCATGAGTCCAGGGGAGAAGGGGTTGTATTAGGCGTTAAAAAATTGAAGTGGTTATGTGATTAAGGCAATATTTTGATAAGATCGCGTCAAATGGCGTCATTGAAAAGAAAGTTGGCATCAACATCGCGATTGATATCATCTCGCTTGCATATAAGGATGCGAATAATACGGTTCACTTTCTTCAGGATTGGATTTATAAATCAAGAAAACAACTAGATATTGATATTATTAACAACTTATAGAGATAATTGTTTTCATGATTAACCCATTTGAGATAAG
>Ga0114925_10000186_pt1 | contig 24426 bp, 13 predicted proteins | sample SumtaG_2_FD_87287 | JGI IMG/M metagenome (GOLD analysis project Ga0114925, IMG submission 87287) | Deep subsurface microbial communities from Indian Ocean to uncover new lineages of life (NeLLi) - Sumatra_00607 metaG | ecosystem: Environmental > Aquatic > Marine > Oceanic > Sediment | place... | reverse complement strand
TTTTGAATTAAAAGGAATTTTGCTTAGGTAATTATAAAAAAGTGTCTTAAAATAATGAAAATAAAAGAAATAAGTATAAAACATTTTAGAGGAATAAAGGATTTAAAAATAAAATTAAATAATTTTACAGTCTTAATAGGTAAGAATGGGGTAGGTAAATCTTCAATTTTACATGCTTTAAATTTTTTTAAAGAACCAAAATATAGCTTAAGAATTGAAGATTACTATAATAAAGACTCGAGTAGATCAATAGAAGTAAGTTTAACATTTACAGATTTAAGTTCACAAGAGCAATCAGAATTTAATCCTTATATTCAAAATGATGAACTAAAAGTAATTAAAATTGCTACTAGTGATGACGATTTACTCAATCCTAATGTTTCCCAGAGTTATCATGGTCAAAAATTACTACATGAACCTTTTAATGTAATAAGAGAACTAGATAAGGCTACTCCCAAAAGAGCAGTATATGATAATATGCGTCAACAAGATAAATATTCATCACTCGAAAGAGTCACTAGAGCTGATGATATAGAAGCCAAATTGATCGAGTGGGAAAAAAACCATACAAATGAATTGAAATTACAAAGAGATACAAAACAATTATTTGGATGGGCAGGAGTTGGAGCTGGTAAATTAAATAAATCTGTTAGATTTTTTTTCATTCCCGCCGTTCACGAATATAGCGAAGAAGAAAAAGCTAAAAAATCAACATATTTAAACGAGATCTTGGACTTAACAATTAGAAATAGAATAATTGAGACACAAGATTTAACGGAATTTAAAGAAAATACAATAAATAGGTATAAAGAATTAATAAAAATTGAGAATGCTGATTTAGTGAAAGATTTGAGTGTTGAATTAAGCAATAGATTAAATGAATTATCACCAGGATGCAATTTATTCATTGATTTTAAACCAGGTAACGTAAATTTCACAGAGACAGAATATGGAACGGAGTTGCAAGAATATGGTTTTCGCGGTCCTATTTCAACATTAGGTCATGGGGTACAGAGGACCTCTTTTTTTACACTTTTACGATTTTTAGGTGAACAGCATGTTGCACGTCAGATTCGAGATGTAGAATCAGAAGAAAATGAAGATGATGAAGAGACATTTGAGAATAAATTTTTCATCCTTTTTATTATTGAAGAACCAGAATTATATCAACATCCGAATAGAATAAGATCAATTAAGAAAATATTGGAGGATTTAACTATAGAATCTAATGACTCAAGATTTCAATTTCAAATAATATGCTCTAGTCATTCACCTTATTTAATTGATATTCAGAATGCTGAAAATATTAGAATCGTAAAAAAAATTAAAATAAATGACCATTATGACGTAGAAATCAAAGAAGTTCATCTTGATAAAATAGCTCAAAAATTAAAAGATTTTGGTCAATCATCAGAAGATCGAAGATATGATGATATTACTCTAAAAAGCCGATTAAAGGCAATAATGACATTAGAGCTTTCTGAAGGATTTTTTGCTGATAAAATTGTATTAGTGGAAGGTCTAGAAGACAAAGCTGTGATTCAAGCAATTGATCTATCTTTAAATGAGGAGACTTTTGATAATAAAGGTATTGTAGTAATACCAGTATTGGGTAAGAATAATCTCGATCGTCCTGCATTAATATTTATGGAACTAGAGATTCCTGTTTATATTATATTTGATACTGATAGTGATTGTAGTCAAAGGGATATTGAAAGTAATAAAAAAACAAATACAACTTTAAGAAGAATAATGGGTGAAGAGGATATTGAAGATCCTTTTGCAGAAAAGGTAGAAAAGACTTATGCTTCCTTAGACCCTAAAATGACTAAAATTTTAAAAAATACCATTGGAGAAGAACATTATAGACAAATAATGGATGAATTGAAAGAAAAGTATCAATTTAACAAGGATAAAGATTGTAGAAAAAATGCTATTATAATGAAAGAGTTTTTAGAAAAAAGTTATGAGAGAAATTTAAGAATTCATATACTGGAAATGATTATTCAAAAAATTTGAATTATAATATCTAAATATTACAAAATGTCTTACTTATAGCGGAATCATTAGGATTATATTTTGGTCTTATTTCATTAAATCCATCACTTTCAAGTTTTATTCCTTTCATCTTCGAAATATGAAAAAGTTTCCAACCAAATTTTTTTCCCGATGAACTATAACCTTTGATTTGGTAAGCCCTTAATGCCTCATTTCTATTTTTAAGAATTCCATAACAGTATGGCTCAACATATCTCCTCCCTCCTTCATACATAAAACTAATTATTTTTCTTGAGTTTATTGCTTTACATATCATTTCGTTCAAAAGGTTTTCCACCTCCAGCCTTTTTTTAAAAAAGTTTTATAAGAAAGCTATCTCAGTTTATTTTTAATAGTTAACCCATTTTCATATCAATTTAATTAAAAAAATTATTTATTAATAAATATATTTTACAAAAATACAAAATATTGAAAACAGTATGATATATAAATCCAACCTAATTAATAAACAAAAAAATAGGTAACATAGAGGATTTATAAGAGAGAAAAGGGATAAAAGGAAAAAAGTTTAATATTAAGCGATTAAAGAGATCTCGAAATAAAAAAACATCAGAATACATTTTTCTAATATTCATAAAGTACGGATTTGATTTAAGCATCTGGGACAACTTCTTGATGATTTTTTCTCTAAATTTTTTGAATCTTACATGCCCCTCATCGATGAGATCCATGTCCTTCCTGCCATAGCTTTTCGGCAAGGTTCAGTTCATTAGATCTTTCCTTCTCAATAATGGATTAAAGATTTATTTATATTATTAAAAAGTTAGATATTGAAGCGAGAAGGATATTACGCCTTGGACGTCTTCAATTTATTTAATCTCCGAAATGTGTTCAATGCCCAAACCCGATAATATAAAGCAGCCATATTCAGATTTTATACTCTCTTGATTAAAGCAATATGAAAAGAAAAGTTATATAAATATATAAAAAAAGTTTATCTATCTAATTGTAAAAATTGAAGAAATCAATCAATAAGAAGAAAAAAATATGAAAAACTCAGAAGAAAAATAGAGCAAAATTGAAAATAAATTTGGACTTAAATATATTCCAATTATTGATCAAATTGTGTCTAAAAACCCTGAATTTCTTAATTTTTTTAATAATCTTAATATAAGGATTATTAACGAATTAATTGAAAAGGATTTGGGTATTTGTGAGAATAAAATTTTTCATTCACTAGAACACCTTAAAATAATTGAGAGAATTTGGACAATCTTTTTACCTTTTTATGATAAATTAAAAAATATTAGAGAACCGTTAGATCATATTGAGCAAATACATGAAATTAGAGTGAATTATGGTGATTACAAAAAATCTGCATTAGAAAAGAAATATGAGAATGGAGATCTTGAAGGCGAGGTTGATGATGAGTCATATGAAAAATTATTAGAATTCATAGAATTAGAGGAGGACGAGATTGAAAAATACTTAACGGAATAGGTAATAGAATGGAGAAAATTAAATGCTCAAAACTTCCTTCTGGAAAATCCAAGTTTCAAAGAAAAAGTAGATTTAATCTTTTCTTTTATTTTAAAAAGCGTAAGAGAAATATCTAAAAAACCCCGTTCTCTTATAACATTTTATACGATTGACTAACATAATGTTAATCCAGTCGTCAAAAAAAAAGATTATAAATTGCTCTATCATTATTTTATTAATTAAAATAGGAGTTTTGGCGAATTTAAGTTTATTATTTAAGAATAGCGTGATTTAATCTAAATTTCAATAGCTATAAATATTTTTGTCGATGAAGGTAAATTTAAAATTTCCTTTCATGTTTATTAAGGGTATTAACCATTTATTTCTCATTTTAATAGGGCTTTAATAATCTCAATTAAATGTAATTTTATTTTTATTTAAGTAAAGAAATTGTATGAAATTTAACATAAGTATTCAGAAAATTATAAATATCTCTGTCTCTCTTGCTTTATTTCTTGTATATTTTACTATTAGAAAAATAAAAAGATTTATTAATGAAAATGAAAAATTTAATGAACAAAACCCAGAAAACTCTTTTGTCTAATCTAAATAATTTTCTTCAAGGATTAATTAGGGGAATATTGGAAAAACACATGATTTGTCCGAATTGTCTATCTTCTGAAGTATATATAACTAGATTTCAAGTAGTGACTGAAGATAGTCAAGGAAATATAGTAGATGTTGATGATAATCATCAAAGTCAATTACACTGTAACGATTGTAGGAAGGATATAGATGATTTTTTTCCTCAAAAACGCAGTAAGGAATATGAAAATGAATGCTATATTCAAATAAAGGAATATAAAATTAATGAACTATTAACCCTAAGATTCATTAATAATAAAACCTGGGTTTATATCAATAAGAGACCTTTTTCTGGATGCAAATATCTTCTTTTATTAAATCCCCATAAAAATGAATTACAAGATTCAATACAATCTATTGATGAAGCTAGCAGATACTTAAATAATGGTTTAGAACATCTTATTAATCCTAAAGATTTGGGTATTACCCCAGAACTAGAATTTCAAGGGCATTGCTCAAATTTAGAAGCTTGGGTAGAAAATGATTATAATTCTAATTTACTCCATAGGAATCTAGCCTTTCCATTACTCAAGAGACTCGTGGAAGAAGGTGATTTAAAAGCAAGACGAATCTATAAGGATGAAATCATTAAACGATTTTTAAGTGGATTTCCACCTGTCTTGGAATACTTAATTTTAGAAGGATATATGGAAATTTTTAATAAAGAAGAAATACAAGTGTTAATTTCAGATTTAGATCTATCTAAATTGAACTTAGATAAATATCCTGAAATTAAATATTTTTTATTAAGACACAATTACTTCAATATCCATAAATCAGGATTTAATGTCGGATAATTTCTTTGATTTCAAGGACTTATGATATATTTTTTAGTTTAGCGAATTTTCTGCCTATATTATTTTGAAAGTTTATTTGGAATGAAAGTATGAAATATTTCTTTAATCGATGTGATATTCTAATATTATTCGATTTCATAGCCATCAATAATGTAGAATTAACAAATGAAAATCACTGAAGACAAAATTGTTAAATTCATTAAAGATAAAATAGACATACAATATCATTATAACGTTTTCAAACAAAAAAAAGAAATAAAACCAGAATGGATGTCAGAAGCTCAAAAACCAGAGAGTCTGGTAGAGCAACTTTTTATAAAACTTTTAAAATCTCTTGAAATTCCTGAAAACCAAATTATATCACAAAATCGCATAAAATTATATGATGTCTTTAAGGAAAAGAAATATAGATATCCAGATTGTAAAATAATTAAAAACCGAAAAAGTCCTAAAAATTTATTGATTGAATTAGAGCCTTATAATTCAGATATTCAATTAGGTATTAACCAAGCGAGAGAATGGATTCAAGATATAAATATAGGGACATTTAATAATGCTTTAGTCATTAATTTTAACTATTTTATCCTAATATATTTTGATGGCACAGAAGTTAAAAAAGAAGAACTTAGTCTGGAAAAAGCTTGCGACTATATTTATGAGGTTGTATTTGGAGGAAAAACCTCTATTAAATTAGAAGAGATTAATAAAATAACCGAACAATTCTATAATCAATTTTATGCAATCATACATGGAGGTACTTATTCTAATTTAAAAAAAGAAACCATCAAAATCGAAAAAGAAAATTGTATTTTAAATAATTTAGCCTATGATGAAAATTTAAAAGAAGAAAAAAAAATTGAATTTGTCTATACCATTTTTAACAGGCTAATCTTTATAAAAATTTTAATTAATTGGCAATTAATTCCCCCCATTTTTTCATATCTTAAGGAACTTCCTAAACATCTAATCCATGCAGAACTAAAAAATTTATTTTTTAAGACTTTAGCTATAAGAAAAGAAGAAAGGCAAGTTCTGGCTGAAATTTTCAAGGAGATCCCGTTTTTAAATGGTGGTCTGTTCAGAATTTCAGATATTGAAAAAGATAATCCTGATTTAATAATACGATCTAAATATATAATTAAAATTTTGGATTTTCTTGGAGAATATACCTTTATTGATGGTGAATCATCTGATTCCTCAATTAATAGTGAAATTTTAGGTTATATTTTCGAAAAGACAATTAATTTCAGAAAAGGAACAGGATCTTACTATACCCATAAATTAATATGTGAATTTATGTGTGAAAATACTTTATATCCGATGCTATTATCAAGAATAAACGAATATCTAACCTCGTTGGATTATAAACAAGAAGAATTATTAGAGAATTTTGAAGAAATCTTCATGTTAAAAGAAAAGACTCTTTTAAATATATATAATCAAATAATTAAACCCTTGAAAGTTTGCGATGTCTGTGTTGGATCAGGAGCTTTTCTTTTATCTATGGCAAATTTGATTTTAATGATACATAAAAGAATTCTTAGGATTTTAAATCAAGATATTGATGATATAGAAATAAAAAAGCATATTATTGAATATAATTTATACGGAGTGGATATAATGCCATCGGCGATTCAAATCTGTCAATTAAGACTTTGGTTATGGATTACAGAAAATTCAAAAGACGTGCAACCATTACCCAACATTGAATATAATCTTAGATTAGGAAATTCCTTGCTTGGAACAGCGAAAAGTATATCCATCCGAACGGTTAATTTTGAATTTATTAACAGATTAAAGGATAGTAGCATTTTAAATAAAGAAGATAAAGAAATTAAAAATATCTTAAGAAACCTCGAAAGTGGGATTATCAGTTTTTCTACTCTGAAATTATTAAAAACTAAATTAATTGAAGAATATTTATATAGTCACGATAAGACCACGCCTATATTAAAAGAATTCATAGAAGAATTGAATGATTTAATTATAAAGGATGCGGATCGTATTTACTTAAATTACTTAAAAGAAAAAATCAAGAATCAAGAACTTAAAAAACAAATTACTTTAGATTTTTTAAGAAGAATGAACGCTTTTCATTGGTATGTCGAATTTCCTCAAGTCTTTCCGAAAGGGTTCGACATAATTATAGGTAATCCGCCCTATATATCAACTAAATTTATGGAAAAAATATATATTGAACAAGAAATACAAGAAAAGGAAAAAGAACTTCAAAAAAGAAAGAAAAGAATAAAGACTTTAAAAACGGATGAAACGAGAGAAAATTATAGAAAAATTATTAATAGACTGGAGGCTGAGATTTTATATAACAAAAAATTATTCTCTACGGATTATTACCAGAAGGAAAAATTATACAATAAAATATATAAAGAGTTTCTTAAAAATAAATATGTCTGGGCGTATAAAATTTATGATATATTAGTTCCCTTTTTTGAAAGAGGATTTTCATTATTAAATAAGAATTCATACTTAAGCTTTATCACATCTAATAAATTTTTATCTACAGATTATGGTGTAAAAATAAGAAAAGATTTATTACACAATTATCAAATAGATCTCCTTATAGATATCTCAATGATTAAAGTGTTTAAAGATGCTGCGGTATATCCCATAATTATTACGGTAAAAAATTCAAGAAAACCAGAGAATTGGAAGATAAAAATAGCTAGATATACTGATATAAATGATTTAGGAACATCCATAGTAAAAATACCCCAAGAGAGATATAATTCTAAAAAGATTAATTATTTAATCTATATCCCAATGAATAACGATTCATTTAAATTATTCGATAAAATTTTTAACCATCAAAATTGTACTACAGTAGGAAATGAATTTACGGGACATTATAGAGAATTTGATTTTACTAAATGGAAAAATTATGAGATTTTTGTAAAGGACATTCCGGGTGAAAATTTCGGCGAAGATCATTTATACTATATTACTAATAACGATATTGAAAAATTTCAAATCCAAATAAGTGATCAATCATACTTTTCCAGAATCCTTTCTGAAAAGGATAATCCTAAGAAATTAAAAATTCCTCAAGAAAAATGGGATCTTTTCAAAAAAGAATTATTATTGATAAAGGAAGTTGCTTTAGAACTTATATGTGCTTTAAGTAAAAATTATGTCAATATTGGTAAATTATATGGATTGAGATTAAAAAAGGATTCCACTTTAAAGAACTATTCTTATTATTATTTCTTAGCATTATATAATTCAAATCTTTTAGATTTTTATTTTAGGGTAAACTTTTGGAACACACATCTTTCAGGAGGATACTTAAATTTCCATTTTAGCTATCTTTCAATCTTACCTATTTTACGAATAGAACTAAATTCTAAAAACTATAAAAGAATAGTTTTGTTATCAAAAATTTTAACATTACAATATAGCGATATAACTAAAGAACTTCTGGATATGTTAATCCTCCACATTTTTTTCCCTAAAAACTTTCCATTAAACCTAAGAATTCTAGAATCCTTAGACACATTCACTTTAGATTCATTAAATGAAAAAAATATTAGTCAAATTAATGTGTTGATTAAAAAAAATGAAATCCAAATTAAAAGTCTGGAATCGCATGAATATTATCAGATAATTTTAAATGAAAGAAAATTCAAATAAAAGAATAAGAATCCTATTTAATGCACGATAAGTTCACGATAAGTGCATTATTTGAATAACTGCGTTAAGATAAATTTCAAATTTAATAGAAGAAAAAGTCTAAGGGTAAGTATATATATGAGAAAATCATATGTAAAGAAAAAATTTGAGGCAAATCCCTTTAGACTTTAAAAATGGTTTTAAAGATAAAAACAAAAATAAGTAATAAATACCATAAATTAATAGATCGATACTAATTTAACAAAAATGAAGTTTTTTCAATTGAAGATGATATTAAAATAATCGAAATAAGAATTCGAAATTTTCGATGTCTTAAAAGTATTTCTGTAATGCTAGATAATTTAACTATATTAACAGGTCAAAATAATTCAGAAGATTCCCCATCCTAAGAAGATTCTAAAAAGATCCAAATTGATCTTTAAATTTTCATATCAAATATATGATTCGAAATTTCGTTAAATTGTAATTTAACGAAGCTAATTATCAGGTTTTTACTATTAAGAATTGTTGGAAAACCACAGAATTCTGTAATTAGAAGGATAGAAAATAATGGGGAAGCTATTAAAAACATTCCTAGCGAGTTTAAAGGCAGTCATGAAGATATTCCCTGGAAAGAAATTACAGGTATGAGAGATATTCTAATCCATTGTTAATTTTCTCAATTCAAAAATAAGTTTCATTTTAATAATCATAATATCGTATAGTTTGTTTAGTAATGCTAATGGAATAATGTATTGGTAAATATATGGTTCCTTATCGTTAATCCTTGTGATTTTTAGAAAATTTTAAAATATATCCTTGGCCTCCATTAAAGAGTAGTTTTATAATGATATTTAAATTTAGTAATAAATAATAAATGCTAGTCTAATAGTTCTTTTTTTAAACTCTCAATCAGATAATGACAAAAATTGAAGAAACTTTTTATATTTCTTAATAACGTTTTCTGTCTAATTTTCACATTTTTTTATTAATTGGTACAAGATGTTTATTCTATGTTTAATTTTTGAGTCATTTGGTATATAAGTCTTTAATTGATTTAATGAATTTCGATAATAATTTTCCGCTTTCTTCTTTTTTCCTTTCAAAAGGTAAAGATCCCCTAAAAGTTTATAATTTGAAGCAATTCCTATATGATTGTTAATCTTAATATTAATTTTAAGACTTTCATTTATATTTTCATAAGCTTTAGAAATGCCTCGCTTTTTTAAATAAATACCCCCCAAAGTATTTAAAGAAGTTTCTAAATTATTAATATTATTTAATTCTCTATAAAATTTTATAGCCTTCTCAAGATATATAATTGCTCTACTATATTTATTTAACCTTAAGCTTAAATATCCTAAATTATTATAAACATCTGCCTTAATGTCATTATTAATCTTTTTGTTAAATTTTAAAAATTTTTTGAAATATAATGAAGCTAAATTTAATTTTTCTAACTTAAAGAAAATTTTAGCTTTCTCTATAAAGATTTTGCCAATTTCAGAAATATTTATTGACTTGCATAAAATTTCAATAAGAATGTTATAATTATATAAAGTCTTCTTAAAATTTTCTTGTACTACTGAAATCTTAATCATTATTTTAAGAGAATTTATCTGTTCTTCTATATTATTTAATTTTTGATAAAACCTAAAAGCATTGTCAAAGTAATAATAAGAGGTTTGATATTTCTCTTTATTGAAGAAAATAATTCCTAAATTTTTATTTATAGAAGCTATTGCATATACTAGTTCATTTTTTTGTGCTATTTCTAATGCTTTCATTAAAGAGCTTATTGCATCATCAAATTTTTTCCATCTTGCTAATATAACTCCAATTTGGTGCAGGCAATTTGTTTCAATCTCTCTATATTCCCTTTTTTGGGCAATTTTTAAAGAAGCCTTATAATACTTAACGGCAGTTTGATAATCCTTTTTTAGGTCATATATTTGTCCTTTTTTCTTTAAACAAGATGAAATTTCCCTAAAATTATTAGAATCCCTCAAAATTTGAAATGCTTTTTCAATTATTTTTAAAGCTGTATCAAAGTCATCATTTTGTGCATAAATAAGTCCTAGATTTGTCAAATTAGATACATTTTCAGAGTTTTCTAACTTTTCAGAAATTCTCAAAGATTGCTTGAAAAAATTCATTGCCTTATCCTTATTTCCCTCCCTAACTAAAAGACCTCCAAGATTATTATATGCATTAGCCATACTCGGAAAATCATTAAACTTTATTGCACTCTCGAGATTATTTTCCCAAATTCTTTTTGCTAACTTTAAATTACCGTGATCATAATAAATTTTTCCAATTTTGTTTGTGCATGCAATTTCTCCCTTAGGGTCAAATATACTTTTAAATATATCTTTAGCTTTGTTATAATATTCTATTGCTTTTCCAATATCACCCTTCTGATGAAAAATACTTCCCATATTATCAATAATTGAAGCGATTCCTATCATATTACCTATATGTTCTGTTAAGAGTAAACTTTCCTCGTAAAGTTTAAAAGCTTCCTCTAAATAACCTTGATTGTTATAAGTTCCTGCTAAATTATTCAAAACGATTGATTTTAATAATTTGTCATTTACATTTGAATTTATAATTTTTAGAGACTTTTTATAAATATAGATAGATTTGTTATAATTTCCTTTAACATAATAAATCCAACCGAAACTATTATAAATATTAATTATTCCTTCTAAATATTGTAATTTTATATAAGTTTTTAACGCTTTTCTATAATTAATCATAGATTCGTTAAAACTATATAAACTCATATAAACTTTCCCGATATTATTATAGGCTTCTGCTTTGTAGAAATCATCATTATTTTCCCTTGATATTTCAAGCATTTTTTCTGAACATCTTAGAGATTCATTAAATTTACTGAATCTATAATAAATTTTATTTGTAAAGCCCCATTTTAATATTAATTTAGGTTTTCTTATTTTTTTATTTAACCATTGTGCTGGTGTAATTGAAAACGGTTCATTTTTTAATTTATACTTAAAATCAAAAAGATTTTTGATTAAAATTGAAGTATCAATGTTTATTTTATAAATATTGGTGGAAGGATTAACTCTTTTTATGTTTACTAAAATAATATCAATAGTTTCCGATCCTTTCGCTAATTCAATATCTTTCTGCTCGATTTCGTAAATCCTTTCAATTCCATACTCTTTATCTGTATGGTTTATCCAATAAATATTTTCTAATTTCTTTAGCGTCTTAATAGTAGGAATAATATCAAAATCATCTCCTCCTGAATATCCAATTACTACAAGCGAACGATTTTCAGTAATTTTCTCTAATAATGGTTTTTTATAATACTCAACAGAAAGAAGGTTAGTTCCTTTTTTATTAGAACCCAATGCTTGTAAAGTTGAAATTAATGAAGCCTTGACTTCTTGCGAAGTTATGATGTTTTTAACTGATCCATGGATTTTATATACAGGATATTTTAATTCTTCAATTAATTTATATGGATTACTATACTTTTCAAAATCTTCTTTAGTAATAACTGGAATAACAGATTCTTTTGGAATTTTCAATTTTAGTAAAGCATATTCAATTAATGAATCAAAGTTTGTAGTGATTACAAAATTACCTTTTTTAATCATCTGAGCTAGAAAAATGTGTTGCAAATTAGGTTTATTACATTCACCATAGTAGTCTAAAATCTTGAGATTTGGATCTAAAAGATCTCGAAATAATTCAACTAATTCTTCAAATCTAAGTTCATTAATATTTAGAATTTTTTGAATTTCAGATTTTGCACATGAATATTCAATAATTGCTTTCATCATAGAATTAGCAGTTCCTAGATTTGAAGGTGATTCAACAGAACATCCTGCTCCTACGAGAAAAGTCAATTTTTTAGATTTTTTTATTAGATCACAGATATTATATCGTAATATTTTCATACAATTTTCTCTCCTTCGAATAATAAATAAATATTAAACATAAATCTTATTCAAATTTTGCCATTTCTTTTAATAGAGAAAAAAAAGATAATTATTTAGAATTTAGAACTAATCTTCTTTTTAGGTATAATCACCAAGATGATCGCAATTCCTACTAAGGCAACTAGCTGAAGGATTAGAGTATTCGCTGATATTAATGAAGGATAGCAAATTGTTTGTGAATAGTATTTTTCACTCTCCGATATGATTTCTTCATGAGAAATTACTCGGAATGTATCTGTGCCTCTGAATGGTCTCTCATCTTCTAATTTTCCTGTGATAATAATGGGTACTTCTTTTCCTACTTGTAATATTTCTTGAACAACAAATCGATCAAATTTAACCATAGGGTCAGGAATTCCATCCAAATCGTAATCACCTATTTCTGTTGGTTTTAATTTGGCATTAATTCGACCATTTAACATAATTCTTTCTATGTTAATTTCACTTATACCATATCCATGTTCAATTGGTAATTCGATATATACAGTTACCCACTTTCCTGAACTTTTCAGATTTAAACTATTTGGATCAAAATCGATTGTTACTGGAATCAGTGGTATGATGTCTGATTCTTCAATCTCAACAATGTAAGGCTTATTTGGTATATTGACGATTTGAACATTGTCAGCAAGTGTATAAATTAAATCATCCTCACATGTAATGAGAGAATATGTATCAGTTGGTTGTGTTCCTTGCTCGGGAATTACATTTACGTAATAATCCCCCTCCTTCTTCTCAGGTATAATAATAATATCATCTAAATGGGTATCTTCATTTAAATCGTATTCTAAATAAATCGCATCATCTATTTCATTGGAAAATTTATTAATTATTAAGCCTTTAGGGTCTATGATTTCTAACTCAACAGGGCTAAATGAAATAAAAGAAAGAAAGAATGGGTCGCTTTTGCTAGCAACAAAATAATAATGTATAATAAAATCCACTTTCAGATGTAATGTTTAACTTTTCAACATTTTGTAGTCCGATCTTATTCAATTGACTTATATAAATATCACATAAATCTTCTTTTTTTGTAGACGGATGAATTTTTTTTCCGAAAAATTCTTTAACTGTTAAAGGATTTGGTTTTAAATTACGTTTAATACCTGCATCTTGAAAAGTTATTATTATATCTCCAAAATTATGGATTTCCCGGATCTTTTTAATAGTTTCATACTTAATATTCAATCCTTCATTGTCAATAATCATTAGATAATTGAAATACTTATCATTACTTTTAATTTCATTTAAAATTTGAACTACCCAATGATTAGAATCAACTTTTTTAGAATCTGAATCAGTTTCTATTTCAAGATAATTATTTTGAAATTTAATTAAAGATTCCAATCTTAGTTTTAAAATTTCCCTCTCATCAAGTCTTAAATCATTTGCATAAATTTTCCTAAATCCTCTTTTTTTTTTTAAAGAAATTAAAGCAGCACTTATAGAGCTACCTGGAAATAAAAACTCATCTTTACCCCTACTTTTTGTTACCTTATTCATCCCATAACTACTTAAAAGATCAATAAAATAGAGATTTATAAAGTTCCTACTATCTTTACCTAAAATAGTTAAGTATTCATCTATGTAATGTCTAATAACAATTTGCTTTGTAGCCATCCACCATCCCTGTTTATCTTTCCTTGTATAAAAGTAACTTGGATTAGAAAGAGAAAAATTTGGAATTTGATTAAGATAATTTGTATCATCAAGCAATTCTTTAACGTTCTTTAAATGAAAATCAAAATTAGATTGTGTGCTAAATTCAGGAAAAGACATATGTAATTTTGGAAATAATTGTTTGGTAATTTAATGCTAATTAATGTATTTAATTTTTGTTAGAATGAAAGACTATTAAAAATACTGTCTTTAATTCTGAGAAATGACGAATCATATCTTTTCGCTTTCTCAATTATTTTTATTAGATTTTCTTTTTTGTTTAATTTTATAATAGATTTATAATAATCTAACTCATGATTTTCAAAATACTTTTTTGAAATATAATTCATTTTTCCAATCCAAATTGATTCAGTAGTATATGGCATTAATATATCAACTAATTCGAAAGGATCATTATCCAAGAAAGGTTCTATTGAAATACTTGTTTTAAATCCTTGATGGAATGCAAATTTCAATGATACAAATCTCTCTTCAAATGACGGAGCACCAGGTTCCCAAAATTTTAAAAGATTATTGCTTTTCGAAGTAATAGTAAATCTAAATTGAAGCAATTCCTTATTCTCTTGAAGATTTTTACAAATTTCTTTAATGCATTTCGATCTTGGTTTGGTGGTAATTAATATTTCATTTCCAGAGTTAATTAGTTTTTTCAATACAATTAAACAATTTGATAAGCTCTCATTAGTTATATCATGAGATGTTGGAAACATAATTCTACCATTTCTCTTTCTATATTCTTTTTTAATATTTTTAATATTTGGAACCATTACTTTCCATGTATTTTCTGTTTTTTTATTGAATCTAATAGCCATTTTCTTTGCATAGCAATATCTACAATTATTTGAGCATCCAAAGTAGCAATTTACATTACTATCTGCCCATTCTTTAGTGCCTAATGTAATTCTTCTAGTTTTAGTCTTCATAAAACCTAAACTCATTATTTTTATTTAAATAAAAATTTACTACTAACTTCTTAGAGTCTGATGATTTTTCATCTTATTAATGCATTTTCTTTATAATTAGTAGATATAATATTTAGATATAGTAATCAAAAATAACTATGCATTATTTAAAATTTTAAATGAGCTAATTGGAAATTTAGAAATAATATATTTCTTAAAACCAATTAATTCGATACTAAAATAGTTCTCTTTGGGCAATAAACAACAGTCCATAAGTTTCTTCTAATGACTTAAAATCAATTCTCATTTTAATAGGAATTACTTTTTCAAGAAAGATTTGTATCATTGGGTTTAACCCGAACATAAAATTTGTTAAAATCTTAAAATATTCTATTGAAAAATAAACTGAAATTTTTTTTGATTCTACTTCTAAATTTGGAATTAATTCTCTTTTCCATACTATATCTCCTGTTCCAATAGAATTTTCTTCAGAAAATTTGATAAATTTTTTTGAAAGTGTTAATTTTATTGTTTTAGAAAATCGTCCTGATTGGGAAATTAAATAATTAACTTTGGATTCATCAATTTCAAAAAATCCCGAATGTTCTAACTCTAAAAGTTCTTCTAAAATTCCATCATCTTCTAAATTCTCTTCTATTTCTTTTAATGTACGATTAATTTTAGACTTATTAATTTTCGAATATAGATATAAATTCAATCCATCTTCCTTAAATATTAAGTGGGTTTCAATCTTATCATTTTTTCTACATTTCAAAAGTGTGGTCAAATTATTTAGATTTATTGATATTTCTATGGGTCTAAAATAATAAAATTGAAAGTTTTTTACCTTAAATAAAACTCTCATTAAACAGATTTTTGATTCATTTGTTACATATGCTTCAATTTCATTATGATTAATTCTAAAGATGATTTTTTTATTTATTTTCTCAAGGGCTTCAAATAACATGTATAATGAATATCCATTTTCAAATATTATTTCACATATTAATTTTTCATTCAATCTTTTGTTGAGATAATTATAAAAGCTCTTTTTAAAATTATTGTAAGCTTTTTCATATATTTTCAATTCATAATTACTCTTATTAAGATCATAATTATTATTAAAGAAATTTTGCAAAAACATCTCAAATTGAGAAGTAAAACTATTTTGTTCCTTATCGAAGATTTTGAAATTGTCTTTTCTAATTGTATCAATTTTTTCAAATATTTTTTCTCTAAAATTATATAAAACGTTAGCTAAGGTTCTAATTTGTTCGTCTTCTATACCTCTTTCGATAAATGTGTTCCATTTTGAATTCAAGGTATTTACCTATTCAATAAAAATTAAACTTTATCTAGTCCTTATTTGAATTCTAAATAAAAACTTAAAAACTAAGTGAAGAAATGATAAAATATATTCAAACAAAAGAGAAAATAAATTTATTAATAAATATAACAACCTACTAAGTTCCTTTTAAATACATTCCACATAAAATATGTATCGGCTCATCGAAAGTTTTTTGCCATTCTTTTTTGTTTTCCCATTTTTCTTCAAGATTATATTTTTGAATAATCGTTTCTGTTGCTCTTAATAATTTGTCTTCTTGTAATTTATTTGATTCGATATCCTTAAATTCTTTTAAAACAGGATTTATGTTGGTACTATGGATGATTTTTCTATAGTGATTAATAGAATTTCTTAATTCATCATCAGCAATTTCTTCTGAATAAACTCTTAATTGCCTTTCAACGTACCTCCGTGGAGCAGATTCTTTTGGAGTAATTAATTTTCTTCTCTCCTTTAAATCTTTCTTAAATTCTTCAATTGCTATTTTACACGCTCTCGAATAGTGTTCACTAAATAGTTTTTTGTCAATATTTAGCGCTTTATCTTCTGGTTCCGATTTGATACATCTTAGGATATATTCGGGAATTGATGATTGAATTTTTGATTCTTCTTTCTTTTCGAAACTTATAAGATAAGGGGTTAAATAACTACCTGCTTTACATAATACAAATATAGCATCATAATTTTCATCCCATTGTTTAGCACTTCTAATTCCATCCAATTTTTTAATTTGTGAAATAAATTCTGGTTCTTTCTGCATCAGTTTTTTTAAAAGGTTTAGGGAATCAGTAATTGGATCCTCACCTATAAGTATTTTTCTTTCGAAATCTTCAAATTCATCTATATCTTCTTGGTAGATTGATGTCATATACGATAAATTCGGTTTTTCATCTTCTTTTAGTAATTTAGCGTCCATTCCAAAAACATCATTTATTTCATTTATTCTAGCTTCTACTTTTTCAATAATTTTCAAGTCTTCTTCTAATTCTTTTTCAGGTAAAAAGTTAAAAACATAAATTTTATCATGCTCAGTGCCCAATCTATCAACGCGGCCTATTCTTTGGATAAGTTTTAGAGGATTCCAATGAATGTCATAGTTAATAACACAATTTGCATCTTGTAGATTAATACCCTCACTCATCACATCAGTTGTAGATAAAATATCTATTTCTTGTTCTTCAGTTATTATTTCTTCAACTTGATTGGCTTTCGGAGCAAATCTTTCAGTTACTTTATGAACATTGCTAGTTTTAGAAGTTACAAATTCAAATTTTAAATTTCTATCTAATAGTGCATTATCTTTAAACCAGTTAAATGCCATCTTAACATAATCGATTGTATCACTATATTGACTAAAAATTAGAATTTTTTTGAAAGGTTTTTCAACAATCTCAGTTATCCCTAGAACAATAAATTCTATAAAATTCTTTAAGTTAAGTAATTTATTATCTTTTCTATAATCCTTATGGATTTCTTCACAGATCTTTTCTATTTTATCAAACAAATGTTGTAGATCTTTTATATCCTCCTTTAAATCATTCTTTAATTTATCAATATCAAAAGCGATTGGATCATAAAATTCAATTTTGTTTTCTTTTAATAAATAATCTACTGTCTCAGAAATACTTTCCAAATCATCTTCTTCTCTCAATAATTGGTCTACTTTCTTTCCCATTACTACTTTTCCTTCATTTATAAGGCCTAAAAAGTTATTATAAGAATTTAAAGTCCTCTTTAATGTCTCTCTGAAAGCAAATATACTGCTCTCTAAACGTTTAAGTAATAGAGATTTCATTAATCCTCTAAGATTATTCCCTATTGTAGATAAATTACTATACTCGCTTTGTGTCATATATTTAGGAATTAAATAGTTTCCTAAAGAATATCTTGAATAATTTAGATCTTTAAGTATATTAACAATTTCTGAATAAAAACCAGCTCCATAAATTCGCTCAATGAAATATTCTATGGTTCTTAATATCCTTTTTGGAAAATATTTCTTCTCTTCATTTAATTCTATATATAATCTACCACTGCTATCAGGCTCTCCATACTGATTCAGTATATCATAGCGAGTTCTTCTAACCATTATATGAGTTAATAATTCTGATAAATTTGCATTTTCATTTTCTACTTTTCTAACAAATTCATAAAGATTTGGGGGATTTATAGGTATTTTGGTAATATCTTCTAAATGAAATAGTTTAACCTGATTATAGACATCTCGAGCACCCTTAGAATAGGGTGTAGCACTTAGAAGAATTACCTCATTAACAATAGGTAAAAATTTAGAAAGGTTATCATATCTTATTGTACTCTTATTTCTGAAATGATGACTTTCATCAATCAAAACTGAAATCGTATTACCAAATTCATTGATTAGAGTTTCAATATAATCTTCCTTACTTAACATCCCTAAACTTAGAATCCTCGCATTTAAGGAGTATTTATTAAGAATACCTTCCCACATTTCTTTTAATTTGGGTGGGCAGATCACGAGAATTCTGCCTCGTCTCCCCAAAATTTCATTTCTACGATAAAAATGTTCTAAGCATGCTGCTCCTATATATGACTTTCCCATTCCAACAACATCAGATATCATCACACCATCATATTTTCTAACAACCTCAATCGCTCTCAAAACAGCCCATTTCTGAAAATCATATAAGTCTTTATAAATTTCAAAACTTCGGATAATTTCTTCAGTTGTTTCTAGACTTTTTTTGTACATTTCATAGATAGCTTTGATATACACAAAATATGGATCTGGGAACCCTTCTATTCCTGGGAGATATGAAGCCCAAGAACTAGCTATAACATCAAATAAACCTTTTGAAAAATCATCTGATATTTCCCATTTGTCTAAAAACCAATTTCTTAAAGCCACAGCATTATCAGTAAATACAAAAGCATTAAGCTCTGTATTTCCACTTAAACCTGCTATCGAAAGATTACTTGAACCAACAATTCCTGATATTGGAGGACTTGTTGGTGATATGGGTGTAGATTTTTCAAATATATATGCTTTAGAATGAAATCTTTCTCTAGTATAAATTCTTAAATTAAATTTTCTTTTACCACTAAAATCTGGTTTAATCCATTCCTTTAAATCAATGAAGTATTCTTCAACATTAGTCTCAGGAGTAGTGTATAATATTTGGTTATGAAAATTTTCTTTTGTCTTCTCTTCTAATTCTTGTATTTCCTCTTTATTTATGATATCAATTCTTTGTTTTCCACTCGCTATTGACAGATTACCATAAATTTCGACTAGATCATCAAAAGTTTTTCGATTTACGTTATTCCCTATTATAAAATAGATTTCTCCTCCATTATTAATAAATTCTCTTAATTCAGGATAAATTTTAAGGAATCCGCTTATATAAAAATAACCAACAGCTATATAGACCTTTTTAAGATTAGGGTCTCTTAAGGCTTCTTTTATTACCTTTTCTAATTTTACATTAGAATTATCAATTATTCCAGACATAATTCAAACACTATCTGCTTTTTCTAATCTATTTTTTATGATGTCAATTATTGTCTTATATACTTCTATTTGTTCATTTATATTTAAACCAAGAATTTTTCCCAAAACAATATCATCTAATTTTTTTCTAATATTATTCATTTTAACAATATCAAAATCCTCTGAGTTTAATGCTCCAAGATCATCTCTTATGGAATTAGCATCTAAATTTCGTAAATCATTTACAATTTCTTTTAATTCTTTTTTAATTTTTTCATTAATCTTAGTAATATTAGGTATTTTGATATTTTCAACTACTATAACATCTATATCTACTATTGCTTGAGCACCTGTAAGTTGTCTTGACTCAATTTCAATGAATAATCTAAAAAAACTTGAGTTCAATATCAGAAATAATAATTCTAAATTTTCTTTTGAATATGGAATGATTCCATACTGCTTTTTATCCTCAAAAATATTATCTGGGTTCAAGGTAATTGGCATTCTTTCACCTACCTTTGATGGAAATATTAATGGTGCAGGAGATTTTTCTAGAACTAAATCAATCCAATCTCTCCTTGAATTGCAAGTAGGTCGAACATTATAACCTTGATTAACTCCCCATTCTATATATTCTTTAATTTTCTTTCTTTCAATTTGATCACTTTTGGTAGAAATGAAATAAAATTTAAGATTATTAGAATTAATATAATATTTATCGATTTCTTTAAGGGTAAAGATGATATCTTTTAAGAATTCAGTTTCAATGCAAAAAATGTATTTATTTTCTTCAATATTATATCCCTGATCTTGAAATTTTTTAAGTGTTTTCCTATTTTTAGGAAATAGATACAAGTAATTATTATCCTCACTTAATTGGCTCTTAAAGAATTTATTCTTTTTTCCAGGTTTCGGAACATAAAAAAATTCATTCGCACCTGTAGTAAAACCTCTCCTGACATTAGCTAACTTTTTTAAAGGAACTAAAATTTCATTATTTCTATCCAATATGGTAAAATAAATCATTGGGGCTCTCAAATATTTACCCCATTGTCCACCTTCATAATTTCCAATCGCTTCTATTGATTCTAAATTTTTTATTTGCTTTAATGTCGTTTGAATTGTTTTACTTTCTTCCAATCCTAATCGCCATAACGATTTTTCTTCTATTGAGATTTTTCGATAATTATTATCTTTAAATATGTCAAATTTTTCTTCAAGGTAGCTTATTTCAATTAACTTTTTCCTCTCCTCTTCAATTATAATTTCAGATATAATTCCTGGATTGTTTATTTCTTCAAAAGGTTTATATAAAGTGATAAAGTTAGTCGAACCATAAAGAAATCCCTTATCTCTTTTATTTAATAGAATGGTGATAATAGTATTAACATTAGCTTCCTCAAAACTTCGTATTACTTGATTGTCTATTATACATTTCAAATTAACACTTTTTAATATCCCTTTTTGAAGATATTTTCCGTAATCCACATCAAGCCAAGATAAAGAACTAATGAATATAATTACCCCATCTATGTTTATTAGGTCCATTGCTTTAAAGAAAAAATAAACATATAAATCGCATTTTTTCCCTAATTTTAATTTAAAATTTTCTTTCACAAATCTAATCAATTCATCTTTATATTCCGATTTTAATTTTTTCAGTTGATTAGTTGAAATTTTTAATAATTCTTCAGGATCTATACCCTGATTTATTATTTTTTCTTGTCTAACATAGGGGGGATTTGCAATAACTATATCAAAACCACCATGAAACATAACTTCAGGAAAGTTTAACTCCCAAATAAAGAACTCTTTGTTAATATTTTCTTTTATATTTTTTATTAAAATATTCAAGTTCTTTAATTTTAATTCTAATGGTTCAATTTCTTCTTTTGATTTTTCTGTTAGATTTCCAGTTAAATCTCTTTGACTTTTTTGTGTTATTAATAATTTAAAATTTGTAACTTCCTTTTGTAAAGCATTTAAAACCATTTTAATTTGTTTTTCTTTAATTTCATTGAATAAATTTTTATTCCCCTCAAAAAATTGTTTTTTTAAATAGGAAGTCTTTTCAATATCTTCATGAATAATTTTATATAAGTCAGTTCGATAATCTCGTAAATTAAAATCAGTTTTTTCGATTTTTTGAATTAAACTATCACCACATTGTAATTTAAATGAAAAATTAGGCAATATAGGGCTCTTATTCGGAGGATTCTCTTCACTTTCAATAACAGATAGCCATAAACGAAATTCCGCCATTCTTATAGCCCAATCTTTAATATCAACACCAAATAATGAATTGTAAATAATATTCTCTTTTATATTGTAATCGAGAATTAATCCTAATTTCATAAATAATTCTAAAAGAACATTTAACATACCAACTAAAAAAGCGCCAGAGCCACATGCAGGATCAATTATTTTAATCTGATTTAATGCTTTTCTTAAAAATTCATATTTCTTATTATCTTCTGGATTCCAATCCTCTAAAGGCTCAAATATGAACTTTAATAATTTTTTTTCAATATATTCTTCTTTTGGAAGAATGTGATTTCGATCTTGTAAAAAATATTCATATATACCTAATCTACACATGAGATCAACTTCTAATCTAGGAGTATAAAAAATTCCTGACTTCCCTCTTTCCTCCTCAGCTATCAATGATTCATAAATCTTTCCTAACATTGCTGGATCAATAGCAATATCTAAATCAAAAGGAGATTCTTCTGTGATTGTAAAATTATATTCTTCAAGAAAATTATCAATAATTTTAAACAAGAAATCATCAGGAAGTTTTAAGTTTAAATTATCAACATCGTATTCCTCAAATAGACCACCATTTAAAAAAGGAATATTATTTAAAATATTATTAATTTCATTGTTGAATAGATTTATACTTTTATCAGATCTTGGTTTACTCATAGCTTTAAAAAATAAAGTATAAAGCCATTTTTCATAAAAAAGTTCTTCCTCTCCAGAAGATTTATATTGTTTTAAAAAACTCTTCATAAAATTTTTATCATTATTTATCCAACCCTTTTTTTGGATAAAATATATAAACATTAACCGATTTAAGAGTAAATGTGTAAATTTCTTAGCTCCAGATACTTTTACTCCTTGTAGTAAAATTGTATTTTTAGTTTCTTGGAAAATCTTCTTGTAATCCTCATAAAAGTCTTTAGTAACAGCTTTAACCTTAAAAGCCTCCTGAACTCTTTCATAAAGAGGTTCTATTAAGGAAGCATCCATTTTTGCTAGATTTTGTGAAACAGTTCTATGATTTTCACCCTCTCCTAAGACAAATCTTCTTAATATCGGTCTTCCTTCAGTAAAATAAGGACAAACCATATGCCAAATTTTTGAGTTTTGAGCATAAAAAATACAAATATATTCACCTTTTCTAGCCCATTTTTCTCTTTTCAAGGAACTAATTGCACTCCTTTCTCTAAACCTCGTTAATTTCTTAATGATTATATGAATAATTCTAAATTCTTCCTTTTCTGCGATTATGAAAGCCTTTTCTGCCTCTGCTATTTTATTCCAATCCTCTGTTGAAATTTGTTCTCCGATTTCACCAAATTGTCCTCTAACTAAATCAAAATTTAAATTTTCTACAAATAATTTTTGAAAAAGCTTAATAACATTTTCATTGATTTCTTCAAAATTTTCTCCCAACTTGTCAGTTTTCAATTCAGTGTCGAATATCTGTTTAATTCTGGCTTCATTAACCATCCATCTTCACTCTTTATTTTCACTATGATTTTTATCTTCGAATTCTTATAATATTATTTTATTTATGGTCATATAAAGTTTAGGAATATCTTTATTTAGAGAAAAAATAACCTTCTATTCTTTATTCAATAAAATTGGTTTTTTTTGAATTGGATTAATATATGATATCTGAATGTCTTAAAAAATATTTAATAAATGAATTATGAGCAAACACATTCATTAAGAATGATTCTTACTGTAATAATAATTTTTATCATTAATTTATTATGACAAAATATAACTATCTAAACTTAGACTAATTAAAATTACCTAAAAAGAATTAAAAATTGAACCTTTCTCTAAATATTTAAATTCAAATGGTTTTATTATTCTAACAAGTAAAATACGCCCATTAAATAAAATTTAAAAAAAAGATGAGCCTTGAAGACGAAAGCGTAGTGGGTGATCTAATAAACTTTAGAGGTTTAGTTTATGCTCCATTAAATGAAAATGGAGTGGTTTTTTTATTCGGTAAAGTAATGGAAGATTTAAATATGTATATCGAAGAAATCAAACCAGGTTTTCCAGATTGTATTGCTCGTAGATTTGTAGGAAAAGGTTGGAAAAGAATTAGAATAGAATTTGAATTTAAAAGCAAAAATTTTCTAAATCATAAGCATAATCCAAATGACTGTGATGTAATTGTTTGCTGGGAACATGATTGGGAGGATTGTCCAATAGAAGTAATTGAATTAAAAGATGTTATTAAAGGATTAGAGAATAGACCAATTGA
>Ga0114925_10000185_pt1 | contig 24454 bp, 47 predicted proteins | sample SumtaG_2_FD_87287 | JGI IMG/M metagenome (GOLD analysis project Ga0114925, IMG submission 87287) | Deep subsurface microbial communities from Indian Ocean to uncover new lineages of life (NeLLi) - Sumatra_00607 metaG | ecosystem: Environmental > Aquatic > Marine > Oceanic > Sediment | place... | reverse complement strand
CCGCCGCCGCCGCCGCCGCCGCCGCCGCCGCCGCCGCCGCCGCCGCCGCCGCCGCCGCCGCCGCCGCCGCTAAAGAAGCCCGAGAAGCTCAAGAAGAAACCCAATGGAACACAACCGGCTCGAAGCCGCAAAAGGGCGGCACATAACTCCCGGCGGCGTGGCTGTGGCCCGAATCCCCATGCAGGTTAAGACCATTGCCTTTAACGCGCACTGAATGGACAATAGCGGCAACGCATCCTCGCACTGGCGAGTGGGACCTGTCCCGACAAAGGCAAGCTTCAGCCCGAGAGTTTTAGAGTAACACAATGCTAGACGTTCGCCAAGACTTCCCGTTACTGCGAAATCATCCCGATCTATGCTACTTGGATAGTGCTGCCACTTCCCAGAAGCCAGATTCCGTAATCGAGGCTGTGACGCATTTTCTAGGGCACAACAACGCCAATGTAAAGCGCGGTTTTCACTGGTTGAGCGATGAAGCCGATGGCGCTTATCTGATGGCGCGTGAGACAGTCGCACATTTCATCGGTGCTCAGCCAAGCGAAATCATTTTCACGCAGAATGCAACAGCGGGTATTAACACCGTCGCTCGCGGGTATCGTCCGAGCCTTTCGACTGACGCTGTATACGTAACCGACGCTGAGCATAACAGCAATTACCTCCCTTGGCTTCATGCTGGGCCGGTCCATATTTTTAGTTCTAGGCATCAACCACAGCCCCAATCTCACGCATGGCTATTCGCCGTGACTCATCTCTCCAATATTCTAGGTGAAGTCACACCAGTCAAACAGTTTGCTCGCGTAGCACATGCTCATAACGCCGCGATACTTGTCGATGCGGCTCAAAGCGTGGGACATTTGCCGGTCAATGTCAAGGAACTAGACGCCGATTTTCTTGTCTTCAGTGGGCACAAAATGCTCGCTCTTACCGGTATTGGAGTGCTCTATGTGCGGAAAGAATGTCAAGATGATTTCGTACCGGAGACATTGGGAGGCGGAACTGTTGACGATGTGACAGAGAATGACTTTATTTGGTCACGTTTTCCGATGGCTTTGGAAGCCGGAACCCCGCCGATTGTCGAAGCCGTATCACTTCGGGCCGCAATAGACTATCTCAATGGACTTGGCATGGACAAAGTGTCCAATCATATTTCCGAAGTGAGTCGGTACTGCAACAGCAGATTGATGGACATCGAAATCTGTCCGTATGGGAGCCCCGATAAGCATGGATTGGTCAGTTTTAATCTTGATGACATCCACCCACACGATGTGGTCTTTGAATTGAATAAGCTGAATATCGCTGTACGAGGAGGCTACTTATGTGCGCATCTTTGGCACCGATTTCATAAGCTTAACGGAAGTGTACGAGCTAGTTTTCATGTCTACAACACACTGGCCGACGTTGACCGACTCATTGAAGGTCTTGAACACGTTCGCCGCACCTTTCGGAGAATCTGATGAAGAAATTTTCCATTATTCTCGCTGCTTGTGTACTACTTGTATACTGTTCGATTATCGCGGCAGCGGCCTACTATCAACCTCTTGCTAAGGAGGTTCCGACTCTGGCCCCCTCTCCAGACCCCTCTCCAGACCCCGATCCGGCTATTATTTCAGTCCCTATTTCGGTTCTTGTTTCACCCGTCGCACCGATGCCCCGGGAAGAGCTTGTACCGGCTCACGGCAATTTGAATACTCTCACCGCTCCAATACCCGTCGCACCGACGCCCCAGGAGCCCCAGGAAGAGCTTGCACCGGCTCATAGTGATTTGAATACTCCCACCGCTCCGATGCCTGCCCTGACTACACCAGAGCCCGCCGCCCGGCCCGCCGCCCGGCCCGCCGCCCGGCCCGTTCGTCACCGCTGGTTTCGCCGATTTCGGTATCGATAATCACTCGGGGCGGCACAGGGGCGGGTGACGCCCCGAGATTTTCTTGACTTCTCAGAATTGCATGGTATACTTGAAGTATGGAATTCGACAAAATCTACGAAACGCAATATCAAAGGATGGTTTGCTTTGCGCGCAATTGTTTCAATCTGCAACATGATGAAGCCGAGGAAATCGTAACTGACGCTTTTTTGGACCTGCATCGAGCACAAGAGAAGGGAATTGAAATCGAATGCCCCGCTGCTTGGATTCGTGTGGCTCTCCGCGTAAATTACGCCAAATTTCTTCGCCACAAGTTACGTGTGAAACGTGGCGGAAGATTCCAAAAACATCGACTCATTAACGCTGATCTCTTGGTTGAGCATCGGGAATTTGATGCCATTGACATTACTGACATGCTGCAATCTGTCTGGGATCACTTAACCGAAATGGACCAAAAAATTGCGACACTGATTTTCATGCAGGAATTCAGTAAATTAGAAGTTGCAAAACAACTTGGCATCGCAGAGCGAACTGTAGAGAGGCGTGTGAATCAAATCCGAAAACGACTTCGTGTTTTACTTTTGTCACCTTTTTCTTTTTCCTGAGAGGAGCACCAAATGCTCAAGAATGCTGAAGTTTATGATGTAACCATCATTCTGAATGATGGCAAAGAGTTGAAGTGCCTGTTGCTCAATAAGCCGGATTCCATGACCTTGGCGGCGATTGCCGAGGCCAAAAGCGCCGGCACCGAGTTGACGGAAGCCATGGGTTTCGCCAACAACATCTCCGTGTCAGAAGATGCTGGCAAGGATTGCATTTCGGAAATTCGAGTAGCCGGGACGTTGATCGGCAAGGTTTGCGTTGTCACACGGCCCGCCTATGTTGTCACACCGAAGCGTGGTCGCAAGCCCAAGTCAGCCACGACCGAGACGGCCGAGACGGCCGAGACGGCCGAGACGGCCGAGACGGCCGAGACGGCCGAGACGGCCGAGACGGCCGAGACGGCCGAGACGGCCAAAGTGGCTGAGACGCCTCCGACACCTCCGACGCCTCCGACGCCTCCGGCATCCGGAGGGAAACGCAGTCGCAAGGGACGAAGCAACTAAGCTCAAACGTGACGACTCTTGTGAATATCCGTGGCGGTGCGCGTTATGATGTACTCATAACGCGCGCTAGTCCATGGGGTAATCCATTTCAAATTGGACCACGATACTCCAGGGAGCAAGCCATCGCCAAGTACGAAGTGTATATTCGTCGAAGGCCGGATTTGCTTGCCCAACTTTCGACGCTGGTAGATAAACGGCTAGGCTGCTACTGCCATCCACTCCCCTGTCATGGCGACGTACTGATCAAACTGATGCGTGAACGAGGATTGATTTAACTATGGCAACTCCGAGGGAAACATGAACGACGACAGACCTACAGTACCATGCGACGTATGCGGCACGCCGACAACATTTCTTGGCACAAGGCGCTGCAATAATTGCTGGGAAGTTGAAGGTCGGCTTGCGCAGTACCTCAAGAGTCCGGCCGGTCAAACATACGCTCGAAACTTGATGCCGTTATTAGATGATTGGGTTGACGGCAAGCCGGATGCTTGGGATTACGAAAAGGTTCTAGCCGAAAACGAAGTCAAAGTTCTGTTTTACGACGACAGTTGGTGTCTTTGCTGGCATCACGGCAGCATGGGCCTTGGCGATACCAGTAGGACAATTGCGCGGAAAGCCTCAGCGCTTTTCGTGTGTCTTTGGCTTCGTGGAGTCTCGGCCAGTTTTGCCGACAAGCTGATGGATGGTTTTATCGTCTATCTGGAACGTCAAGAGGAGGGAGCAACTAAGAATCTTGCAGCGGCGCTGTTCGAGGAATTAGGGTTTTAGCATGGGCTGGGCAAAAGGAAGCGAATTGGCGGAAGTGGTTTGGGACTTGGTTCGAGATTTCATCCCCGCAGATCGCCGGGCCGGAATTGCAAGACGATTCATCGACCACTTCGAGGACATGGATTGTGATACCATCGACGAGTGCGAAACATTATGCGCAGATGCCGAACGTTTCTTTGAGGATGAAATATAGTATGTGGATGAGCACGAACGAGTTGGCCGAAATGATTTGGAGTCTTGTTCAAGACTTGATTCCCGGAAAGCGCCGGCCTAAAACACTCCGACCCAAACGCAAGCTACCGGGGCGAAAAGAACCTTACAGTGAAGCAGGAATCCGTCGTCTGAGATGCGTTCGCTGCGGAAAGAAAAGCGTTCACCAGTGGCGCGTCTGTGCGGACGGCCTGTGGCGGCCGATTTGTCGCAGATGTGACATATTACTGAATCACATGACCCTTCAATTCATGTTCCCGGGTGACGCAATCGGAAACAGTAAGAAGATTCAAGAGTACATCAAGAGTGGGAGCTAGTTCCTTCCAACGTGGTTGGCCGGTCATTTTTGCCAACGGCCAGTGGATTTACAAAGACACAAAAAACTCAATCTCAGTCAAGCGACCATGTTCCCGATGCAAACAAATGCCAACGCCCGAAGGATTTGATGCGTGCCTTGGTTACGTACCGAAAGCCGCTAGTGCTTGCTGTGGCCACGGCGTCGAACAGCCTTACACTGTAGAGTAAAATCATGTCAAACCCGTGGATCGAAGACGGACATCTCGGTGGGTATATTCCCGGCGGCGATCCATGCACATTCTGTCCCCGCCTTTGGGAGCAATTGATTGCTGACTACCATGTGAAAAGCATACTTGACATCGGCTGCGCCGAAGGTCATGCAATGAAGTGGTTTGCTGACCACGGTTGCCAAGTCCAAGGTATCGAAGGGTGTGAGCTTGCGATTCGCAATCACCTCATGTTTGATCAAGTTGTATCACACGACTTCACTACCGGACCTTGGACAGGGCCGCCAGTCGATTTGGTATGGTGCTGCGAAATCCTAGAGCACATTGAAGAGAAGTACCTACCGAATCTGCTGGCAACTATGAACACTCGTGTGATAGCAGCAACCGCCGCTGTTCCCGGTCAAAATGGCTATCATCATGTGAATCTGCAATACCCGCCGTATTGGATCGACAAGTTCGCTGAAATTGGTTTTGAATACGACGAAGCCGCTACCCGATGCTACAAATCACAGGGTAGGGACATCGGTTGGTGGTTTATGCACAACGGCCTAATTTTCACAAGGAGAGACCAATGAAATTTCACTGGGGAGACTATCTGTTTGGCACTTTGGTGGCGGCTATTATTTACAAAATGAATCCGTCAATCGTGATCCCGATATGGATGTTGATTTGCGTCGGGATTCTTGTTATTGTCCTTTGGGTTCTCGGCAAATAAGGAGAAACTGATGAAATCTCGCTGGCATGACTTCCTGCTTGGCGCTTCGGTAACGGCCGTTATTTACAACGCCGGGATTCTTGTTATTGTCCTTTGGATTCTTGTAAGATCACAATGACCAGACATGGATTGAGAAGAGGAGCAATGGAGCTTCTCAGCGAATACCGTAACAGCCAAAGAGCTATTGCCGAAGCCTATCTCAAAGGCCATATCTCCGGGCATCTTGAGCCATTTGTCTTGGACGTGATCTGTACCGACGACATTGAAGAAGCGAAAAATCGGCTTGAGCGAAACACTTGGCGACTCATTGAACGAGTGGCCGCACTGGAGAAAGAAGTCAAATTGTTACAGGAAGCGGTTCTTCTGGTAGGAAACACAGTTTTTTTGTCGGAGTAATCATGCCGAGCATAGTCTCACAACTCACGAAACGCGGTCTCATCCGGCCGCCAACCTGGCTCCCGGATAACATCCTTTTTGAAGGTATTCAGGGGTCGAATGCCTACGGTGTTGCCGTTGATGAGTCAGACTTCGATATGATTGGCTTTTGTGTACCGCCGAAAGATTTGGTATTCCCGCACCTCGCGGGTCAAATCGAAGGCTTCGGCCGGCAGAAGAAACGCTTCACCTCCTGGCAACAGCACCATGTTTTCGATCAGGATGCTCGCGGCGGTAAGGGACGACAGTATGACTTCTGCGTCTATAACATCGTGCATTTCTTTGATTTGGCAATGGATAATAATCCAAATCTTATCGCCTCGCTCTTCCTGCCTGTTGAGTGCATTGTTCACAACAGTCTTGTTGGCAACATGATCCGTGAGAAGCGACACGTCTTTCTTCACAAAGGCTGTTGGCATAAATTCAAAGGCTACGCCTACTCTCAGCTTAGTAAGATGGAAACCAAGTCGCCCGAAGCCGGAAGCCGGCGAAGCGCCTCAATCGAGGAGCATGGTTACGACACAAAATTTGCGTACCATCTCGTGAGACTTCTTTTGGAAGTAGAACAGATTCTCACAACAGGGGACCTGGATTTACAGCGAAACGCCGAAGAACTCAAATCCATACGTCGCGGTGAATGGACCGTTCAGCAGGTCAAAGACTTCTTCGTCGCCAAAGAAAAAGGGCTGGAGAAGGTTTATGAGGAGTGTGATATTCTTCCGTGGGGCCCGCGCGAGGACGAAATCAAACAGCTTCTACTCGACTGTCTGGAAGAACACTATAGCACCCTTGAAGGCTGCGTCGTGACTAGCATGACGCCAATCCTCGCGCTGCGAGAGATTGCCGAGATAATCGACCATAACCGGAAACTGATTCAATGACTCAAAGTATCAATTTGAATGAAGAGGGGACAACACTGGATTTGCGTCCGGGTTCCGTATTAGTCATCTATACTGATGATGGCCCATCTGGCGCCTGCGGCCAGTCAATGAATGTTACTTGTCCGCATACCGTACTACACTTGTTTCCAACCGAAGAAGATTTTTGTCAAGCAAGGGAACATCTTCGCGGTCGTGGCGGGAAAAATGCAAAAATGCGAATTGTGAAAATTGGCGACTGGGCGACCGGACAATTCTCTGTAGTGAAACACAAATGACCCGATACTACGCACACCATTTGAAACGACTGCGGTGTGAAGCTGGCACTCGGTTCCAAAACTTGATGCGTGCTTTGGACACTTTCAATGTAGACAATGACAGCACTGTAAACGTTGATGGTACGCGAATTCGTTTGGCTGTGGATGACTTCAAAACCATTCTTTCCGAGATTCGGAGACTAAAATAATGTGCGGAATAGTCGCCGGTTTTACAAAACCTGATCAGCTTGTCCAAATGTTAAAGCGAATTCAACACCGTGGATTCGCCAGCGCGGGTATAGCAACAAACCGTTGGCATTGGAGAAGTACGGGTACGGTTTGTGATCTAATCCGCGAGCACGCAGATTCCTTCGTCGGTGATCACGGCGTGGCTCACGTTCGGTATAACACAAACAGCGATCCCGAGGGAATCCAGCCTTCTATTCGTTTGAAAAGCGGCAACTGTTTTGACGCTTTCGCTTTCAACGGGCAGGTTGAGGACGGTGATACCGAGCATCTCTTCGATGCTGTGCAGTCGAGCGATGTGAGCAAGATACGGGGAGCATTCTCATACGCTTATCTCGATTCGTACCGATGCACAATTCGGGCCGGTCGTGACCCATTCGGTTTTCACCCGCTCTACTACAGCCCGACACACCATATCGTGGCCAGTGAAACGTGCGCCGATCTCTCCATCCCGGATTGGAAACCAGTTGCACCTGGGACCGAGATTGACATTGCGACTGGTGAGGTGTTATCACGTCGCCCCGCCACCCCTGCACGATGCTTCTTCGAGTGGGTATACTTTTTGTCTGTCCAATCGGAGTTTGACAAGGTAAGTGTCTACCCTACGAGAAGATACTTGGGAACACTGTTGGCCCAACGCGAAACAGTCCGCGATGCCGACATGATCATTCCAGTACCGGACACTGGTATTGCGGCTGCGGAAGCAATGGCTCAGAAGATGGGCATTCCGTTCCGAATGGCACTATATCGAGAACGCTACGCCGGTCGAACATTTATCATTGAGGGAGGATTCACCACAAAATACAAAATCATTCCCGAAGCTATACACGGCAAGATCATTCTGGTTGATGACTCTATTGTGCGAGGCCACACGCTTAATTATTTGGTGCCGCGTCTCAAACGGTATGCTGATGAAGTCCATGTTCGAGTAACGTGCCCGCCAATCACGCACCCCTGTCGATATGGAATCAATATTACTGAAGCTGGCGCACATCAAATTGACTCTGCTAATTCCGTTAAGTTTCTTCAGCCCAAAGATATTGAATCAATTTGCGGCGGAACCAATACGTGTTGCACAGCTTGCGTTACTGGCAAGTACCCCGATAACTAGGAGCACAGTATGATAAACCTTCTCAACAAGCGAATGCAGCGATATTATGAGGAGCCAGCAAAGCACCGGCTGACCCGTCGCACACCTGTAATTGTTCGAGTTGACGGTCGGGCATTTCACACGTTTACACGTAACTTTCAAAAACCGTTTGATCAACGTCTCATTGATGCCATGATCGTTTCCGCTACCCAAGTAGCAGGAGAGATGCAAGGCTTCAAGTTGGCCTATATTCAAAGCGACGAGGCGAGCTTTGTAATGACCGACTACGATACCATACAAACTGACGCCTGGTTTGGCTATGACAAGTCCAAAATCGAGACCATCAGCGCCTCGATTATGACGGCTGCTTTCGCCCGATGTATGCGGTTGGCCAGCATCACCACGCCCGCTCACTTCGATGCTCGTGCTTTCAACGTGCCAAGCGGCGATGTAGCCAACTACTTCTTAGGACGTGCTAAAGATTGGCACCGCAACAGCATTTCGATGTACGCCCGAACCTTCTTCTCGCACAAAGACCTCAGAAGAAAGCGTATTTGTGAAATACACGGGATGCTGCGCGACATTGGTCGTAATTGGTCCACTAATCTAACTGACGAAGAGAAACATGGGACATTTCTAATTGGTCAGTTCAAAAGTCAATCGAATGTTGAACCGCATTACGCGCCAATTGCAAACCTTTGGGAATCTATAGAGCCATGCGAAGCTACGAAGAACCCGACGACAGACCACGACACGTCAAACGAGCAAGCCGAAAACGAAAGCGATTTGGAATCGAACATTATTCCCATTGGTTTGAACGATGGGGCCTGTGGAGATGGTATCTGACTGAGAAGCAGCGTGACCAAGCCTTGACAACATTGAAAAAGAGTGTTTGTGCGGTCTACAAGAAGCCAGATACAAGACAACTGTTCAGAAAGGTTGACAGATGAAAACTCATACTTTTTCTATCGTTGTTGGCACCGGCAGATGCAATGCTAATTGCCCGTTCTGTGTCAGCAAAATGACCGGCCGAGCTTCCGCAGAGCATTCTGTCAACTGGAAACGCTTCAAGATAGCATGTCAAATTGTTGAACAAGCTCGTGATGGTCTAGTGACCGTATTGCTCACTGGAACTGGGGAACCCACTGAGTTTCCACTTGATATTGAAGAATATCTATGCGAGATGGGTGGTCGATTCCCTTTAGTTACGCTTCAAACAAACGGGGTTCTTCTCAATAAAGATCGCTTAACCCGTTGGCGGGATGCGGGCCTCACCCAAGTATGTATTTCCATCGCTGCTTGGGCACCGTTTCACAGCAAAGATATTATGAGAATAAAATCACCCGGGTTCAACTATTGGAACCGAGTTGATTTGATCCATGAAATGGGGCTTTCAGTGCGCTTGAACTGCACCATGCTAAGGGAAGGTGTCTCTACGCCGGAAGATGTTGAACGTCTAATCGACAAATGCCTGGACTGGGGCGTCGAGCAACTAACACTTCGTGAAGTGGATCGCCCAACAGACCCGGCCGCCGCGCCGAAGGTCGCGGAGTATGTGGACTCTCAGAAACCGGTTGGGGCAGCCGAGAGATTGTTTCACTATTTGAGCATGAAGGGCGCTAATCGACTGCCCGACTTACCGCATGGCGGCGTAGTCTTCGACTACCGAAATCAGAACGTCTGCGTTTCAAACTGTCTTACCGATACGCTCGACGCGAACGACATCCGTCAGATTATCTTCTTTCCGAATGGTGAGATCAGCTACGACTGGAAATACCGCGGCGCAAGGATACTATGAAACTGATCGAACTAACACAAGACCGCCTGGCCTGCGTTGACGACGAAGACTTCGACTGGTTGTCGAAGTGGAAGTGGCACTATCAATGTGGGGAGAAATGGAAGACTGGCTACGCTAAACGAACTGATCGCTCCGAACCGAAACAGAAAACAGTCTCGATGCACGTTGCTATTATGAAGCGCCATGAGAAATGGAGACGTGGAAAAGAAGTAGATCACAAAAATGTTTGCGGCTGCGACAATCGAAAAGTGAATCTGCGACTTGTAACTTCGGGAAATCAAGGGGCTAACAGAAGACTGCGAACAGACAACACGTCGGGAGTCACGGGCATCAGTTGGCACAAAGGAGCGAGAAAGTGGGTGGCTTAAATCAACATCAATGGAAAGAGAACGCATCTTGGCTATTTCGTTGATCTGAAAAATGCCATTAAGAGGAGGCGCCTAGCTGAGATGGAACATTATGGAGAATATCGTTACGATCCAAAACTGCTTTGTCCGCTGTGGAAAACCGATAAGTGCCCTGACTGTTCAAAACGAGCCCAAGAATTAGGATTGAAACCATGAAACTTCGTGCTACGATGACCGTTGAAGTAGAATACGAAATCAATATGGCCGACTACGGGACCGACAATCCGCAAAAGATCGTTCAGATGGAGCAAATGAGCTTCGATCAAGACCCCGCCGACCTTCTCGGTCGAGACACAGCACAGCACTGGGTCGATGTCGAAGACATCACCAACGCAACAACAGACCAACAACCGCCTGCGTGTTTGCACCGACGATAACGCAAATTCCCGTCACTTGAACCTGGAGTAAAAGATGCCCGACTATTGCATGTGTAAAGGCGATGACTGCACCCAACGAAACGAATGCTTTCGTTTCCGAGCCAGACCGAACCGGTATCGACAATCGTACTTCATGGATATGCCCGGAGTAGGCAATGAATGCGAACATTTCATGGACATTGAAGGATGGCCGGAGCGTATGTTGACAGAAGAGCCTGAAGTACCGCGCCGCGCGGGTGAACTGGAACCGGGCGAAGAAGTGACCTTCGGCGGATCGGTCCAACAAACTAGTATAAAAGGAGGTCCGCATCAAGGACTGCAACCAGCAAAATGAAGATTGGAGTTTGGCGCTTATCGAATCACAGGTTCACAATCCGTGTAATTACTGACAACAAAGGAAACGTGATAGATGCCGCCCCAGTCGCAAAACGATTCATCGGCAGGCGCTTTGAAGCTGTTTGCAAATGGATGCAGAGAATCGGAACAACGGACATCATATTGTTGAGCACACGTGAAACTGATTGAACTGACTTAAGGCCGAGCCGAAGAACTGGAAGCACACGCATGAGCATCAACGAGACACAGTACAGGATTAACATTACCGACCTTCAGAATATTCTGAAAATGATCCACAGCACACCCAAAGCTCGCCTAGAAATTGAGCCAAATCGAGTCGCACTTATTATCCAAGGTAAGTATGCGTGGGAAGTACACGGCAGTGGAAATGTTGCTGGCGTGCTAGGCCGCACTGCTGAGCGCTTCTTCGAGAGGGACGACTCTCTGAAACCGATCAAGCCCGTATTTGAAGGAAGCTGATGTATGAGTAAAACAAGAGTAGAAACGGTTGATGAAAGGCTGCGGGAATTGGGTTATCCCGATGCAAACTACGTGACATATCACGACACTCTGCTTGAGTTTGCGCGCAATTTTGCCGCTGAAGCGGATAGGCAACAGGCTGAGATCGAGCGGCTGCAGCAAGTTATCTCCACGACTTCCGCCCATACGGATGAACCCGTACTTGGAGACAGCTAATGTATCACTTTGCCCGCTGCCAACCGGACGCTGGGTGCCCTGATCTCCAAGGCTGGTATCTGATTTTGGAGCCAGATGATCTCGACGCGCTTATGGCGTTGCATAAAGGGGTGGCCAGCCTCTACTACTGCAAATACGGTATGGACCCGCACCTCAAGCCGGATTCTGATGAAGGGTTCTTGAAGAATCCGATCCGCTTGGCGGCATTGTGGCTTGGAACTGTAGAAAAGTTTCTGTCCGCCGGGACAACGCTCGCTGTCAACTCATCGGGTGGTATGATACCTTTAGATAGCGTGAAGGTGCTTGCCACAGTTGAACAAGAAAAGATGGTTTGGCCTGATCTCTATGACGACGAGAAAATCACAATCTCCCGCTGGCCAGAGGGGAAGCACTACTACTTATCAAGCAACAAGAACCGAGTCTTTGTGCCACCCAGCTACAATTCGTATACTGATGCCTATGCGGCGGCACGAAAATACACCGAGAACATCCATGCCAAAGGCTGTTGATACTGGCGCGCTTAGCGAACCGCGCTTAGACGCGCTTAGACAAGACTCAACACGTAACTGGAGCACAACAGGTGATTCAGTCGTTCCGTTTCCATGGCCATGGTCCACTTACCGTAGTCTCAGGAGTCCAAAACAAACTACCCCTTCTGAGTGTGAGGCTCCATCTTGAGGCCCCTGGTTTGCTCCAGCCAGACGCCTCTGCCCAAGAGATGTTGAGCCCGCTTAGAACGGCCCGCCGCATGGGATTGGTGCTTGCCCAGCGGCGGGCCACTTTTATGCGCTCAGAAGTGGGCGGCATCATTTCTGAAATAATCCTGGATACCTGTGGCCCGGGCTTTAGACTCAAATAGGCTCTGGTAGGCTCAGATAGACTCCGGTAGGCTCAGGTGGGCTCTGATGGCTTAGGCAGGCTTATAGACGGGCTCGGGTAGGCTTGGATAGGCTCGGGTAGGCTTGGATAGGCTCGGGTAGGCTTGGATAGGCTCGAACACCGATCAAGTGACACACGTTCCGCGCGGGTTTGCGCCTATCAATTGGGTCTCGGAGGGCATTTCATTTTGTCTACTGAAATACTCAAAGCACTACATAGTGAATCACCCAAAACAAGTGAACAAATGGATCAGTCGGACGCCCGTTCAGTTTTGGATTTTCAAAAGTCGATTTTTCGGCCGAAATTTTCACTCGCGGTTGAGTGCCACGCGGTTGAGCGCCACGCGGCTCAGTTTCGATTGAAATGAGAACCTAAGATTCAGCGATCATAATGATTGTCGGGGTCGGGCCCCACGGCCGAAGCCGCTCAATCATCCCAATTGATCAAGTCCATAGCCGTGCCATCAACGAAAACATCCACCCATTCTGTCACATCCCTGCAGCGGTCAGGACAACTACAATCCTCCGGACAGTTACGTCTGTCATGGCTAACGCAATTCAACCGGTGCGTCCGATCTTCGAGTTGACTAGAGCGAGTAGACCGAAGCGTGAAAATCAGTTCGACCCCGGTAAAATAAATGAGTGCTGCAATCGAAGCCATTACTATCACGCCTGCGAACTGTGTTATCAGGCCAGTTGGCGCAAACAGAGAGACCAACACACCCAGGATAATTAGTCCTACGCATACATTTTGTCTCATTGATAAAATCCCCTAGTGTTTACCGGCACAAATCTTAGAAACCGACGATTGAGAAATACTGTAATCTTCCGCAATCTCACGCTGAAGCCACCCGTGGACCCGAAGCCTACGGATGGCACGAACATCATCTCCGGTAATTTTGACACGACAGTTCTTATCGTGACAAGCGGTTAATTCCCAATAAACGTCGGGACCAGCGAAATTCACTTCGGCCCAAAAGCGAGCAATAGCCGCTTCGGTCAACTTAATCGGCTTGACTGAAATCATAGGCGCAGTGTCCTTCTACCTGTATGATTGCCAAAGCGCGCAGAAAGCGACACAAAATCTTTTCGGATTTTGTGTCGTTATTCCCTTAAACGTAACAGGCGGCGAAATAGATCACAAGAGCCACGGCAATGGCCGAAAACGGCCGGCCGGTGTGAAGCATAGCACCGATAGTGAAAATGCCGGCGACAACAGCGGCGAAAAGTGCGATTCCCATAAGCTCCCTCCTTTTGTGAAAATTGAATTCTATAATGAAGCATAGCACAAAAAAATCGAAAGTCAAACTTGACTTCAGCGAATCACATGGTATGATTGATTAGTCGAAACAACATCACTTTCATTTTGTGAGGAGCTACGCTATGAAAAACGTCGAGATTTACAATGTCACCGCAACGTTGAATGATGGACAATCATTCGAGTGTCTTTTGCTCACCCAGCCCGACGCCGCCACTCTGGTTGCCGTCGCCAAGGCACAGAACGTCAAGACCGAGTTGGCCGAAGCTTTGGCTTTCGTCAATGATGTTCCGAAAGACGGCAGTACCACGGACATCAAAGTCGCCGGCACCTTGATCGGCAGCATCCGTGTTGCCACCCTTACGGCCTATGCCGCCACAGTTAAGCGCGGCCGAAAGCCCGCCACGCCCACCACGTCCGCCACGCCCGCCACGCCCGCCACGTCCGAAGCGCCCGAAGCGCCCGAAGTGCCCTCAGCACCGAGGAAGCGTAGTCGCAAGCCCGCGGCCGAAGCGACATCCGCTTAGCCGCAATCGTTGTGCAACGGGGCGGGCGTATAGCCCGCCCCGTTCGCACTAACAATCAAATTCTCAGAAGAAAGGCAGAGTTATGAAGATGACCGTCAGTGAGCTTGAGGCAGTGCGAAAAGACATCGGCATCGTGGCGAACATTGTGCAGAGGGCAGAAGTTGACGCCACGCCGACCGAGAGAACGTCAATCATGCGACTGGAAAGCTTTGCCGGGCGACTCGGCGAAGTGGAGATCACGATTCGCGGCTAAGTCAAACTGCGGTTACAGGGCGGGCGCACAACCCGCCCTGTTCGCACTTAAGCCAAAATAAATTTGACTTCAGCGTTTCGCGCGGTATACTTAAGTATCAATCGAAACTGTGAGGCAAACAATGAACTTGACAATCAAAAAATCCCACCTTGACGCGCTACACGAGTACCTGGAAAAGATCAACCGCAAGGCGGTCAAATTGAGCCAACCGCTGATGAGTGTGGAAGTGGTCCGCGAGTACACTCAAAAGTACCGCAACCCTCTAGGTATCGATGGTACATTGTACCTAGTTGACATCATTCTGCACGGTGGGGAACCGCAAATAAAAGGATGGGGGTTGGCCGGGATTCTCGAATTCACTGAGGGCGGTACGTTGGTGCGCGGCGTTCCGGGAATCGAACTTCCTGCCCGATTCCGCCAAGCAACGAACCATTGCGACCACTGCCGCACCACCCGACGACGGGCAAAGGTGATTATCCTTCGCAACCTCGATAAAGGCGACTTCATTCAGGTCGGGTCAACTTGCGTGGCTGACTTTCTAGGCATGACCACGGTTGAAAGCTACCTTGCGTGGCTAAACATCACCGCACAAATAGGTGGTGACCTGGAAGATTTGGAAGTTGGGGGTGGAGAAATCAGCCGTTATGTCGAACGGAGCTTTTCGATTGATGAATTCGTTGGGGCCGCTTCCATTATCATTCGCCGCTTCGGATGGGTGCCAAAGTCAAAAGCGTTCAACGAACATGACGCTACCGCCAATCAAACTTGGGAATTGTTGCGGCCCGCCGATGGCCCCGCCGCCGCACACTCCAAACAGAAATGGATTGATGAGAATGAGCTTTTCGTGGTCGAACGTGACAACCGCCGGGCCGCCGCCGCAATCAAATGGATCGAAAACATTGACGCCGACAACGATTATCTCCACAATCTCCAGGTGATTGTCAAAAAGAGGTATGTAATCTACCGGGAAGCTGGTTTTGCTGCCAGTTTACTCGCCGCCTACGAAAAGGCAATGGATCTGATTGAAAAGCGCAAACAACAGCCGGTAAGCCAGCACTTGGGGACCGTGAGCCAGCGATACCGCTTCAATCTCACTGTGCGGGCCATGCGAAGCTTCGACGGCGATTACGGTGTGCGGACTATGGTGCGCTTCGAGGACCAAGGCGGCAACGTGCTAATCTGGTGGGCGGCTGGCGAACCCGAGTGGCTTGAAACCGGCGATACGGTCACCGTGGCCGGCACCGTGAAAAAACACGACGAATACAAAGGCGTAAAGCAGACCCTCTTGAATCGAGTAAGCCGGAATCTTCCGGAGAAATTAGAAACCATCGGGAGGAAACAATGACCCAGACACGCTACGCTGAACTGGCGTATGAGCAACGCGGCACAAACTTATGGCGCATCATCTCCACTGCCGCAATCGGGCCACACTACAAAAGCCGGGCGGAATTGCTTGCGGATTTGGACCGCTTCGCCCGGGAATACGGGGCCACTGAAATCGGACCGACGCTGCCCCATCCCTTGGAAGATTACCGAAACGCGCCAAGTGAAAAGGGGCCACTGGCCGCCGAGTGGGCAGACAAGCCCCACCGGCTTCTGTACGACTTATGCACGGTTTTGGAGCAAGCCAGAATTTTGATTTGACTTTCCTCGAATTGTGAGCTATGCTTGAGTAGTTGAAACAAACCTGAACAAAGTGAGGACAACAAAATGTGTGAGGCGACAAAACTTCCAATTGACGCGCGGGTCATTGCAATTGACGAAACGGGCCATTACACGTTTCCAGCGGAGCACCAGCCGTATATCGAGAAAATCTTGGCCGTCTACCTGTACGACGCCAACGAACGAACCCACTTGTGCGAGTTGACCGCTTCCCATTACCTGCGTTTCCTCCACCATGTCGTTCATTTCACCGAATCAGGGGACTATCTTCCCGATGACGATGAAATGCGTGAGGAGCTACGTACGGATTATGAAGTCGAGAATTTCAACGAAGATTGCTACATGCACTGCGCCGACTTGGAGCGGTTGGAAAAAGCCGGTACTCCGGAGAATTACTACACCTACGGCGCCACCGAGATTCCGTATGAAGATTCCGATTACGACGATCAAATCGAGGGATTGATCGAGCATTTCAACGGCAACCCGCCATTCTAATCATGTCACACTGCAAGACCCAGATATTCAGTTTGATCGGCCGTCGAGTTCAACTTCACCGACCATACCCCACGATTGCTATCGGGCGGGAACGAATGCAAAAACACCGATCCGGTGTCATTGCGGAACAACTCGGCCCCGCCCTATTCGGTTTGCACTTGGACGGCTACGCACCTACTGTGAACTTCCACCGTGAGGAATTTACACTTTTACCGCTTCCGCAAAGTGAATGTTAGTCAGTTTATCTTGATGACGATAGTGACGGTTTTGTGTATGCCAACGTACCTAACTTTTGAGGATTACAACCATTGAGTGGACATTGCAAAACTCAGATATTCTCTCTGATCGGTCGGCGCATCGTACTTTGCAAGCCATACTTCGGTCACACTGAAGGGATGATTGCAGAACAGATTGGCCCCAGCCGCTTCGGTTGTTACTTGCAGCACCCCGATGGGCATATCTATATGTCGGGTGAACAAGGCCGCCCCGTCACCGTGGACTTCCGCCGCAGCGAATTCACACTTCCGCCGCTTCCACAAAGTGAACGTCAGCCAACATGGTTGCCGGACGATAGTGACGGCTTTGTGTATGACGACGAGCCGAACTTTTGAAAGGATTGTAATGAGAAAAGAGCGCTGGGCATTTTCCGAATCTGAACTTGCCGATCCCTCCAAATGTAAAGGCTATGACGAGCTTGTAGCGTACATCGACTTTGATGATGGATTCGGTGGGACTGAAGGAGTGTTAGTTGTCGTTCATCGCGATGGTCGTTCCTCTAATCGTTATGCTGATGGTACGGCTGGTATCAGAGAAGGGCTGGCGGTACAGGCCGAATTGACCGAATCTTTGCTCCATCCTAATGGTGAGGACACTGAGGTTTGGAAGGATGTCGAAACAGACAAAACGGGGAATTTTATCCAGTTTCTTGATTGACTTTCCCGAATCGTAAGGTAAGCTTGTGTAGTTGGGCAACAGAAACAAGTGAGGTAAACAATGAACGCTATCCTCTGGGTGCGCGTCGGCGATGCCGGTGAGTATGAGCGATACGATGATCTTTACGATGCGATTGAGTATCTGAATGAGTTGCGCGTCGGTAAAATTACTCGCTGGGTTCAAGCTGGGTTCGAGACTGAGAACTACCACGGCCACGATTATGTGAGCATCTTTTACGGTGACGATGACGCCAACCACTTGTGCGATATTGGCGAAAATGAAGAAGGTCGATATTATATCGAGTGCAACTTGGAAGTGAACTACCTATGAAGTGCATCATTTGCGACAAGACCATCGGCGTAGCTGAATTGCGTTCCTACGTTCACCTCTACAAAGGTGACGATGCCCGCAAAACCTATGCTTGCAATACTTGTCAAGATGCCTTTGACCGCTGGATTGATGCCCTCCCCACCGACGAGAATGGCAACCTGATTGACGTGAGCTATCCGGAAGCGAAAGCCCTGTTGCTGGCGACCGACCGCCGGGCGCTTGAGAAACGTTTGCGGGCCGCCCGCGCCGTTCTCCAGGACGATATACGTCGGGAATTCGGGCGGGGTCACTTTGACTTTGACCAGCGAATCTTAACCGGTGACAACGGAGTGATATTGCGGTGGAAAACACGGGTCATGCCGGACCAACTGGTCACCTACTCGAATCAGCAAACCTCTGAAGGTCACGTACAATTTTGCCAAAATTCGGTCATCAAAATTATCCCCGCTGTTCGCATTACGGGTTGCCATGCAGATTGTCCGAATACACGATTCTATGAACCGAATCAGGATGGCGAAACGAAAGGCTGTAGTTACAAGTATGGCACCCTACCCAAAGAAGGGGTGCCCGACTGGTGCCCACTTTACGACGAACACGAGCACAATTTGTGAGGATTAAATCATGGCATTCATCTTTTGCGCTGACATCTATTGTAACGATTGTGGCGAAGCCATCCGACGCCGACTAACCGACGATGGCAAGGCCCCTGCCGACCCCACCGACGAGTGGAGTTACGATAGTGATGAATTTCCAAAGTGTGTCGATAGTGATAGTGAAGCTGATTCACCTCAGCATTGCGGCGCTAACGATAATTGCATCAATGCTATCGAGATTGAGGGCGGTAAGATTGGTTTTCTCTTCGGCGAACTGACCAGCGATGGCGTGACCTACGTTGAGGAAACTATCGAAGATGCCAATTGTGGCCCTAATACCTGGAATAGGGAAGTGGTCAAATTGTGGTATCGTCATTACACCGACCTTGGCTACACGTTCAAGGTGGTGCCAAATTGGATTTGAAAGATCGGAACATAACACTGGCCCGTATCTCCCGCCTACACGTAACAAACTATTTACGTCTCGGTGTGCGCTACTTTGTATTCGGCCCAAAATGCAAGCCCCTCAAGTCAGTTTGCACTTACCGCAAAGCCAAGATATTTGCAGAAGGGGTTGCAATCGGTCGGGAACTGAGATTTTCACTTGACTTCCCCGAATCGTGAGGTATGCTTGAGTAGAAAGGCAAAGTGAGGTAACCATGAATTGCATTGATGTTGTCAAATACCTGGCGCGTGAAACATTGGAAGCAACTGACAATCGTGATGAGCTTGAGGCCAATGTCGATTATGACATGGCCGATCTAACCAAAAGAGTTCACGAAAAGGCGCAGGAGATGGCCGAGACTTTCGATTTTAAGGGGGCGGTAACCATGATTCGACGATTCATCGGGGAACTTGAAATTAGGCTTCAGTATTGCGGCCGATCGGATAACAACTGGGCTAAGTATCTTGGCTACATCCTTCTGCCGGACGGGCAGCGCCATAACTTCACTGATTTATGCAGCGGGGTCGGGTTGCCAGGAACACGGGCCGAAGATTTTGACGAAATGGCAAAAGCCGCCGTAGACTTTGCGTCGTATTACACCTCGCATAATCGTGGTGATGATCTTCCAGATTGGGCGCCCTCTGCCGACTTGGCCGACGCAATCGAAGATGCCGCAATGTGCGGTATGAAGGAAGAAGGCGGTTATGAGGTTCGACGAAACCAATGAAAACAGCTAAATACAAATATCTCGGTGTTCGGGGTCGTTCCGGTTACATTCACGCCGAGTGTTGGCCAAACTATCGGGACCAGCGCAGCCGATACGATACTCAAGGCCGGTGTATCTCGCGCCCAACATACGATTCAGAACTTCAGACTTTTCGTGGTATCCGCCAACATCGGTGCATTCATTGCAACCGGCCATTACTCGCTAGGCCAAAAATAACTTGACTTTCTCAAATCGCAAGCTATGCTTGTAATAGTGAGGGCAGCAAAATACCCCGTCGCCCGCCGCCCACCCCGCCGCCTCACCGGGGTGGGCGGCTTCTGAAATCAGAGGCAAGTGAGGCAAACGATGACACTGATTCGCCAAGACGACACAATGGTCGCAATTGAAACTGCGCCAGCCATTGTAAACTTCGACACCATTCTTGACGCCACGGAAGTAGTCTATGACAATCATTACACGGAGGCACCCTGGGACAACTGTGACGGTTACGACCATGAGGTCGAAACTGCCCCGCATTGTAGCTACTCCGCCTCCCCGCTTCGTGATGCAGCGGAAATGCGGGGCTACTGCTTTCGGCATGGAAACCTGGAACACGTCGTAATAACGCTTTCAGATGACGACCACGGCATTTTCAATCGGCAACGGTCGATGGGCGCAACACGACAAGTAGCCCGGGAAGCCGTAGCGGCCGACCGACGCCGCACACTTGACCAGCTTGTCGAGTGGTATTCCAACGGCTGGGAATGGTACGGGGTCCGGTGCGACTTTAGCCTACTCGGGCAAGATTTCGGCGCATCAGTCTGGGGTATCGATGATAACAATTATGCCATAAATGTAGTTGTTCCCGAAATTGCGGATGAGGTAGCAGACCAACTTGAAAAAGCCGACTTCACCGTGACCGGCCGCCCGGAACGGGAACCTTACTCCAGCCGCGAATCAAAACAGTCGGGCATCCGGCACAACCTGAACATGCAGAATTGGAGCGAACAATGAAAATCACCGGAATCGTCAAAGAAACACTCCACCTAGAGAAAACCGTCGAAATCGAGGTCCCCGAGGGTTCTGACACTATGGAAATCTGTGTCGCCCTCCGGCGCACGGCTTGCGAAACCGCGGTCGATAGCTTCTTTGCCGCCCACGGCTGGGAAACAGTCGGCTCTGAAGGAATTGAAGTTTTCATAATCGAGAACGACGCTGGAGGGGCCCTTCAAGTAACAGTCGATGTTTGTTGCCATCAGGTAGAGCTTCGCTATTGGGGCTTTGACCACGAATTGACTCCAGAGTTGGAAGCGATTTTGACAGAAGAGGGCGAAGAGCGTGCCCGCAAGGGTATCCAAGAGGGATACCGCAGCGGTCAACTCTGTTGCTTCTATTGGCACGATGGGGTGGAGGAAGAAATCCACGGGTGGTGGGAAATTTGACTTGACTTTCCCGAATCATAAGGTATGCTTTGCATAGGAGGCGGGACACAATGACACCGAAAGAGTTACAGACTCGCGTACAGAGGCTCTTTGAGTCCGATCCAATGGGCGAATTAGTCGATGAGTTCATTGCGGCCGGCGTCACTGAACAGCAGCTAACGGGTGCCTTGAGTATGCTAGTCCTTATTCCCGAACCTTGGAAGCTACAAGTACACAATTGTTTCCGCGACCACCGCACAATAGGCTAAACACCCCGCGCCCCGCCGCCTCACCGGGAAGGCGGCTTCTAAATCAAACTTGACTTTTCCGAATCGTGAGGTATACTTTGTATAGAAAGGTGAGGAAACAATGAGCTATCGAAACGAAGCCGAATCTGACGCCCGCGAAACCGTCAGCCAGTTCATCGGAAACATTGTCGAGCAACTTGAAGAGCAAGGCAAAGCCAGCGACGATCTTCACAACGATTACCCGGGCGGCGACTCTTGGCACCACGAGTGCCACGTTGACAAATGGTACAACTTGACCGAAGCTGCCGAGTTGATCGACCAGTTGAGTGAATTCGAGGAAACCGATCCGGGACTCTGGGAAACCCAACAGCCGAAAGAGGCAATCGGAACCTGCGCCGCTTACACCTACGGCAATGCCGTCCTTAGCTTCTGGGTCGATCTCATCAAAGAAATCAATGATGAGGCCAGTGTCATCTGCAACGATTTTGATGATCGAATCAACAAAGCCGAGGAAGCCGAGGAAGCCGAAGATTACGATGGTCCCTCATCTGACGATCTCCGTGACGAGAAAAGGGACGCGCTCGAAGAGTTAGTGAACAGTTACATCAACTGAAACAACCCCGCCGCCCGCCGCCCGCCCCGTGCCTCACCGGGGTGGGCGGCATTCTTAAAAGGGAACAATGAAACTTACCATCCGACAGCTTGCTCAATTCGATACGGACACGAAAGTCATTCGCGACTTTATAGCCGAAGTCGAAACCGATCCCCTCCAATTGAGTCCGGCAGAAGATGCGGCGGAACGTGTCCGGCAGTTGGCCCATCAACTAATGGATATAGAAGTGAAAATCTCCTAATGTTTTACGTCGGATTAGTCTATCGAAAACCGAATCGCGCGGGTAACCCCGTGTTTTTTATTCGAGTGAGAAATGAACCGTTCACCTGTAAAACTGGTACGGTTGCTTTCAACGAGAAGAGGGCGAGAGTTGCCGTGCGGCGCTTTATCAAAGGCAATCTATCTTCTCTTCTCGCTTGCTTCGACGATGGCATCAATGAGCCGGGAACTGACCACAAGAAAAAGTACGCGATGAACTTACGCCACCGGCTTATGATTCCTGGCACCGGGCCAAGTGGTTTCAAGACAGACTACAAATGAAGGAAAGATTATGCCGACTTTTGAACGAGCTTTGATCGTCAAGACGGGGATGGAAAAAGGGACCGGTTGCTCTTTCATCATTTGCTGGGATACCAACTACCACTGCTATCGAGTTTTGCGGGAGCAAAGATGCTATTGAGAATCATCACCGCAACCGGAGCAAAGGTGCTACTGAAAATCATCGACACAACCATCTACGCCGACGAAACATTCATGGCCGATTTGCGACTTATTCTTAGCGGCTATCACGGCCGACTCGCAACACAAGTCGGTAACACCGGCGACATGCAAAAAGACACAGACCTAGCCCGGCGACTTGTCGAATTGCAGGAAGCTTACGATCAACTAGCATGAAGCTTTACCAAGACGACAAACGCTACGTATTCGCAACAGGTGAAAGCCCAAAAGGCTTCAATAACCTGTTTGCTGTTTGGGAGGGCGAGACTCCGGACAACCTAACGGAGGCTCTTAAAACAGTCGAACAGCTTCAGGCTTTGCAACCGGTAGAATTGACCAGCATCGCCGATGAATGGCGGGCCGCCTTTGCAAAAGCATCTGGTTTGACGCTGCCGGAGCCGGAGCCGGAGCCGGAGCCGGAGCCGGAGCCGGAGCCGGAGCCGGAGCCGAAGTGCGAGGAGCCGAAGTGCGAGGAGCCTAGCGACCTGGGGCCGCGCGAAGAATCGAGAGAACCGGGGCTCGATCCAACTGTGCTTCTTGGTGTCATCTGGTTGACCGTATTTGGCACCGCGACTTTTTTCGCTTTGATTTTCGGATTCATCGAGTAACTCAGAGGCCCGATCTTTTGGTCGGGCTTTTCGCTGCGCGCTTGCGCGCTTGCGCTTGCGCGCTTGCGCGCTTGCGCTTGCGCACTTGTGCGCTTGCGCACTTGCGCGCTTGCGCTTGGCCGCCAGGGACCGCCAGGGACCGCCAGGGACCGCCAAGAGCCGCCAGGGACCGCCAGGGACCGCCAGGGACCGCCAGGGACCGCCAGGGACCGCCAGGGCCGCCAGGGACCGCCAGGGCCGCCAGGCCGCCCGCCAAAGGCCGCCCGCCGCCCGCCGCCCGCCGCCCGCCGCCCGCCGCCCGCCGCCCGCCGCCCGCCGCCCGACCGCTGCCGGCGCCCGCCGCCCGACCGCTGCCGCCCGCCGCCCGCCGCCCGCCGCCCGACCGCTGCCGGCCACCCGCCGTCCGCTGCCGGCCGTTCGCTGCCGGCGCCCGCTGCCGGCGCCCGCTGCCGGCGACCCACTCTTCCGAGGCATCCAGAACCCTAATCTGATAGTTGGTCTAGGTGGGTCTTTTTCAGCGTTTACACGCTACTTGGCGCCCGAGAGGGGATACTTGGAGAAGTACCGGCATTACTTGGAGAAGTACCGGCATTACTTGGAGAAGTCGGCAGCGTTGTGGGGGCGTTTGCAGCGTTGTTGGTAGAAGTCGAGCTATTTTGACTGAAACCATCTCGCGCGGTCGGGGTCTTGGCCGCGATTTTCACTCGCGGTTGATCCCGGGAATTTTCTACGCGGTTGACCCCCGGAATTTGGTCGCGCGGTTGAAAATTCCTACAACCGATGAGACCGGCATAATCGTTATAATCGTTATAATCGTTATAATCGTTATAACCAGATATAATGATTGTCGAGGTCGAATACGGTAAATCGAGTCGCGCTGGTTGTGCTAGATATAATGATTATAACGATTGTATCGATTATATCGATTGTATCAATTGCTCGGGCGGAGGGCCGGGCGGAGGGCCGGGCGGAAGGCCGGGCAGAGGGCCGGGCAGGGCGACGGGCAGGGCGACGGGCAGAGGGCCGGGCAGGGCGACGGGCAGGGCGACGGGCAGGG
>Ga0114925_10000184_pt1 | contig 24483 bp, 21 predicted proteins | sample SumtaG_2_FD_87287 | JGI IMG/M metagenome (GOLD analysis project Ga0114925, IMG submission 87287) | Deep subsurface microbial communities from Indian Ocean to uncover new lineages of life (NeLLi) - Sumatra_00607 metaG | ecosystem: Environmental > Aquatic > Marine > Oceanic > Sediment | place... | reverse complement strand
GCCACCTTTTGTTTATTGGTTTTTCCATTGTCACCCTTCACCGTTTCCCCAAAAGTGCCTTCAAGCTCTTGAAGGTCAATTGTCAATGGGCCGATCTGAACAATATCGAATCGAGAAATGACCTGAAAAATCCCAACTAAAAGGTCATCTGTGGTTACCTTTGGGCTTTTTCGCCGCTTAGCACACTTGATCGCAGCTTTTGTCGCTCTAAAAACATGACCTTCCATCACGGATAGTTATTACCTTAAACTATTTAATTATCAACTAAATATAATTATTATAAAATAAATTCTGAGGTGTCAAGAAAAAAATGACAAATTTAATAAATAGATTACGGCGCAGATTTAACTTATTGGAATTGTAGAAAATAGATGAGAAGATGATCAAGAAGGCTCTCAAAATGGTTAGAAACAGTATATGGCCTTTTTCTTTGAAAAGTATATATTGCAGGTTCAAATCATAACATTCTTAACTTTCCCGAGTACTTGCCATAGACTTCATCGTAACTCATTGAATTCACTTATGACTTCGCTTTGCAACCTGAAGCAAGAGGGAATTCAAGGTTTCCCCTCTGTGTTGCAGCTATATGAACTGTTACTCGGTGTCAGTATTCATTTACGATACTGGAATTTATTGGCCTCCGGTTTGTTTCGTATTGCAGCACTAAGCTGCACACCACGGTGGCTTTTCCGTTCTTATCGTAAACTGGAATTCTGAGCATCACTCAAACCTTTCTACTTGATATTTTAGTCATAAGGCTAGGTAATCGGTGGCTGAGTCAACCATTGCCTTGAAACTTCACTTTACAAAAAACACTCAAGCACCTCACTTACTCCTTATTATTTCCATGCGTTATGCCCCCTGCCGTTTGCTTTTCTTCCCACTCGCACACTTTCAATCCTGCCCACCTGCTTGCCTGCCTCTGGCACGGCCCGTTGCCCCTCTGTATTCTGCTTTCCCCCTTTTCATTCCCAAGAAAAGAGAAAGGCAGTCGAAGAGAACCTCAATTGCCCCTCACATGATTACGCATTTAAAAGTTATTTAGTTATTTAAGGATGTCCCTCTGTACGTCCCTCTCTACTAAATGCTGTGCTTGGTAGAGACAGGTGAATTCTCAATCTTACTTGGCAAAATGCCAAATATATCTGACTTGAGAATTCCTATATTTTTCGGGGCTTGTAGTGAGGCTTTCTTTTACGATACCTAAAATTTATGGGGTGACTGCGATAGACTTATAGGAGCATGTTACAGTTTAGAGAAAGCACCGAAAAATAGCATGAATTTTATGGAATACTGAAGCGACAAGATACTCCTTTCACCTCTCAAAATGATCTTGATGCAATTTCGGTCAGTAGCAACATTCTCCTGGTATTTAGATCTACCTGGAGAGCCTTTAAGTATTTCAACCCGCCAATGATAGTCTCTTAACTGCTTCAATTTGCTCCAATCATTGATGTCGATTCCAATTTTGACATTTCGCTTCCCGTACGATTTTCAAAAGGTGCTTTTATTTGTTTACAGCTCTATTTTCCCTCTGCTGAAATACCTCTCGGCGAGGAGGGAATAGAACTTCGGTAACATTCTAAAAGGAATCAATTTAGCAAGAAATTTGTATAAATATTCAATGACTTAAAAAATTAGTAGCCGATGGTTTTGTAAAATATAAAAAGGATTGACAAGTCCGGGTTGGTGGGATATGTTTGGTATACCATCGAAATGATAGAGGTAGCCCAATGAAGAAAGAGGTAGCTTATCAAGATTTAAAGCAAAGAATCCTTAGGGAAGAATTAGCTCCTGGCCAGTGGTTGGTCGAAAGAGATGTTAGCCGAGACTATGAAATCAGTCGAACCCCTGTCAGAGAAATACTTAGAATGCTTGTAACGGACGGAATAGTTACTTTGGAACCCTCAAAAGGATACTTGGTGAGAAAACTCAACTTAGAGGAGATTGTTGAAATATTTCAAGCGCGAGAGGCCATTGAGGGGACAGCTGCCAGGCTTTCTTGTATCAAAGGAGATGAAAAATTTTTCTCTCGTGTAACGGAACTAGGGGAGCAGTTTGAACAGTTGGATATTAAAAAAGACAGTACTCAAGGTGTGGTTATCGGGAATGAATTGCATGATGCCATTATAGAAGCCGCCAACAATAAACTTTTTTCTGAGTTTTATCAGAAGCTAAGAAACCTATTAACATTGATTAGAAATATTACTAAGAAATCAGTAAAGATTGAAATGAATTCACGTAATGGTCATTTAGCCATTACCAAAGCAGTTCAGGAAAGAAATGAAATTAAAAGCGAACAATGTATGCGCGAGCATCTAAGTACTACCTGTAGCTCACTGGTCCAGTCTTACTTGATAAATCAAACAGGGTTTACTGATAACCAGGCAATTTGGACCAGCAAGCGTTTGATGGCAAGTCACAATTCTAAGAGATCCAAGAAATCGGAGGTCAAAGGTAGGGGCACTGCTCCGGCTTTAGCTGAGAATCGACTTGATCAATTGGACCATGCAAGCTAATCGGTAGCCCTTTAACCGAGGTGGGGACAAAAATGTTGCAGCAATTTCTGAATTGGACACCAACCAGTGCCTTTTTGTTGTTTATGGGTTGCCATCAACTATCATTTTGAAAGGAGGTGATATCGATCAAACACTATTTGGCTGGGGGGATTCCGATATTAGAACCTTAAAGAGAAAACTTTTGTTTTCACAGAAAGGAGGAAAATCAAATGGCACGAAAAGTAAATCTCGTAGCGTTCCTTTTGGCGGTTACATTTTTCATTCCTAGTGCGCATTTTTCAACTGCGAAAGCTGACGTCACCATTTCATATTCCGATTGGCAATTGGCTCAGGACATATGGGGCAGATCACTTAGAGAAGCTATCGCTGAATTTGAGAGATTGAATCCCGGCATTAAAGTCAAAACAGAGCCTGTGGCCCTAGGACAAAGGGATGTCAAATTCACAACAGCCATCCGAGGGGGCAAAGGCCCAGACGTTTTCGCCCTAGATGCAAATCCTGTCAAGCAGTATATCAGGAACGGCTGGGTCAAAGAGCTTACCCCTTTTATTGAAAAAGAAGGTGGGAAGACTTGGCTTTCAGATTTTTATCCAGTCACGCTAATGCCGGTAACAGAAAATCAGAAGGTCTACGGAGTTCCTAAAAATGTCGTCGCTATGGTAATGGTCTATAACTCGGAGCTTTTCAAGAAAGCCGGTATACCAAGTCCTCCTAAAACTTGGAGTGAATTCCGGGAGACATGCAAGAAGCTCACATTAGCTACAAAACAAGGAGGCCCAATTGATCAGTGGGGCGCAACGATTGTCATGGCAAAGGCATGCTTTGATCTAAGATTCTCCGTCGTTTTAAGGGGTTTCGGGGGAGACTTTTTGACCCCTGATTGCAAGCATTCAGCTCTAGATACCCCGCAAGCAAAAGAAGCGTTTAGTTTCGTTGTTGACTCAATCCTCAAAGATAAAACTATGCCTCCAGGAGTCACGCAGGTTGATTGCAATGGCGCCCGAAGGCTTCTCGCCCACAAGAAGGTGGCAATGATTTTTGGTACTATGTGGACAATAACGGAAGTTAGTGGGATGAACCCCGATCTTCATGGTTGGAAGGTATTGGAGATGGCACCCGTGCCACAAAAAGACGGGAGTTCTTCCGATATTCGTTCTACTCTTTTCCAAAAGTCGATCTTCATGAATCCGAATACTAAACACCCAGAGGCTTCCTGGAAACTGGTCAAATTCTTGACTGATAAAAAGCAAATGGAGAAATGGTTTGTTGATAACAACATGCTTTCGTGCAGAAAAAGTGTCAATGAAGGTTTTGGGCCAATACTGCAGAGTAAATATGCAGCCATAGTCACAAAGGAAATCGAAAGCCATGCAGCATTTCTACCACTCATCCCTCAATGGCCGGAGTGTTTGGAGGCTTTCAGGCAGAACTTGCAGGCGGCAGTGGCCAAGAGCAAAACCCCTGAACAGGCTCTTATGGATGCTCATAATCAGATTGAATCAATATTGAGCCGCTAGTTGATATCAGGAGGGGCAAAGACCTGTCTGTCGCCCCTCCTTCACAACATTGCTACCTTTTCCTCAGGGCAATACGAAAGGCAGATTTGTCGATGCAGATTAGAGAACGCCATAAGGGGTATTTGTTTATCCTGCCTGCTTTTCTGCTTTTAATCGTCATCCTCGGATTTCCTGCCGTTGCTGCGATACTACAGAGTTTCAATATCATGTGGGTCATCGAGCCTTCTTTCACATTGAAGAGCTACATGAGACTGTTAAATGATGCTGAGTTTATTAGGTCTGTTATAAACACAGTTATTTTTGTTTCTACTACGGTAGGTTTCCATTTAATAATTGGGCTTTGCGTAGCTGTTCTCTTGAATGCGGAAATAAGGAACAAACACTTCTTTAGGGTGATCGCCATACTTCCCTGGACAGTCCCGGATGTAATCGGTGGTCTGATATGGAGATTCATGTTCGACACCCTCCCTGGCATCGTAAACGCTGTCCTGTTAAAGACCGGATTCATTGTGGACCCAGTTGATTGGTTAGGAAATCCCAAATTGGCCTTTCCCTGTCTGATTTTTGCAGAGACATGGCGAGGCTATCCTTTTGCGATGCTAATACTTTTAGCCGGCCTTCAGGCAATTCCGAAGGAGCTGTACGAGGCCGCAGAGATAGATGGCGCATCTAAAGTACAGAGTTTTTTCTTTGTTACTCTTCCAAATCTAAAGTACATGTTTGTCATCGCCCTCGTTCTGGATATCATATGGGAATGTCGTCTATTTGGCATGGTCTACAGCATGACAGGAGGCGGGCCTGGCTATTCAAGTCAAGTATTATCAGTGCTTACTTACAAGCATTACTTCGTATTCTTTAATACCTCCTATGCAGCTTCTATCGCAGTCGTTTTAGCAATCTTAATGCTTATAATTAGTATTCCTTATCTCAGGATGACCATGAGACAGGAGCTCTAATTCATGTTGAAAAAAAAACACATCTTCTGGCTTTTCATCTACTTAGCCTTGTTAGTTATGGTAATATTCAACCTTGTGCCCTTTTTCTGGATGGCAACCTCTTCACTAAAGACGGATTATGAAGTCATTGACTATCCAGCGACAATATTACCTCGCGAAATCACATTTGGTGCTTATACGCGAATGTGGACTCAAGAGAATTTTGTCCGATACTTTTCCAATAGCCTTATAGTATCTGTATCTACCGCCGTCTTTTCTTCTCTGATTGGAGCCTTTGCCGGTTATGGCTTTTCCCGCTTCTTTTTCCGTGGACGAAGTACACTCATGACTGTTTTTCTGGCATCTCAGATGATCCCAGGAGTGCTTCTTGTGGGGCCTTATTTTAAGATGCTCACTTTTGTGGATCTTTATGATACCCTTTTCGGCCTGATTCTGTCCCAGACAACAATCACGCTTCCTTTTAGCATATGGATGCTTAAGGGATATGTAGATACAGTCCCTATAGAAATCGATCAAGCAGCGATGGTTGACGGGGCCTCAAGCACGAGAATATTCCTAACCGTTGTATTACCCAACATAATGCCTGGATTGGTGGCTACTATAATTTTTGCCTTCCTGTTATCATGGGGTGACCTTTTATGGGCATTGTGCTTAATAAGCACGAAATCAAAACAAACCATGACACTGGGTATCACCCAACTGGTTGGCCAATTTCGTGTGCAGTGGTCCGAGATAATGGCAGCAACGATGATTACTACGATTGTCCCTGCGATTTTATATCTTATGCTCCAAAATTTCCTCGTGAAAGGGTTTACCGAAGGAGCTGTTAAACAATGAAACTTAATGCGAAAATAGGAGGAGAGAGGTGATTTACAGAAGAATGGGCAGTACAGATATCGAAGTTTCCATTTTTGCCATGGGGGGACATGAATACCTGCCTGACGGCCGATCAAGGGGATTCAATGAGGATTTCGATCTAGCTACCAAACCTGGCTATATCTTCGAAGGGTTCGGACAAGAAAGACGGCTGAAGATTCTCTCTATTGCTTTTCAAAATGGGGTCAATTTTTTCGATGTGACACAAGACTCTGAAAAGGAAGCTCTGGGCCGGAACTTGAAAGAAGTCTCTCCTCCGTATGAAATATACATCCAAACCAGACCGGAGAGCATGGTTTATACATATGATCAATTCAATAAAAAAATGGTAAACTATGATTTACTCAAAGCCGAAGTTCAGAGAGGCTTAACGTTGCTTCAAAGAGAATGTTTGGATTTTCTTAATATTGCCTTTATGAGGTCCGCATTAGACCATGATCCTGAGTACCTTGACAAAATTAAGAGGAATATCTGGAACCTGAAAAAAGAGGGGTTGATCCGTTTTGCCTGCGCAGACACGTTTTCGGGTGAATATACCTATCTAAAGCAGATAGATGCAGAGTGTTTTGATGCAGTATATATCAACTTCAATTTTGCTGACTATGGTGCAGCCCGCAAAGTGTTTCCGGCGGCAAAAGAGAAAGGGCTTCCAGTGATCTCTAGAGAAGCCTTTATGAAAGGTGAACTATTCAAGATGGGTGACGCGGTAGGTTTGAAGGATCGGCGCAAGCTGGCGGAGATAGCGATAAAATGGAACTTGTCACACGAGGCGGTTACCACCGTAATCGTGGGCACTAGTAATCCCGATCACCTTAAGAAGAATCTGGAAGTCTTGAAAGATCTAAAACTTAATAGCGAAGACTATGAAACCATAGAAAAAATAAAGTCATCGTCACTATATAAAAGTTACGAACAAAAAAAGAAAAGGGAGTTTTTCGAGTAAAACTGATTTGAATCTCGGATGGTTTCAATGGCAGTGGGGTACAGGACTCATGAGAATTTTAATAGCTATCGTTTTGAGCGTAGCAGCTTTATTATTACAGAAGGGCTCTCTTGAGGCAAAAAATTTCATAGTTGTTGAAGATGAATTTCAATGGAGAAGCTCAAATTTGATGTTAATTAAATCACGCGAGATTCATCATCTTCAGTCTATGAAGGGCGAACCCTCAGAAAACCCTTCACGCCTTGGCAGAATGGCTTACAACAACCACTTTGATTCATTCGGTTCGCCACCTCCACTAGATTTTCTCTATCCCCTTCAGAAAGGAGCGCCAGATCTTGCAGAGATTAGAGGGCAATACGTTGTTTTCCGGAAAACGAGCAAGAGGGTTCAGCTTAATACCTCTCGTGTACCAGCTTGGTCAGAACCGGCAACTCCGTTCCTCATGTCGTCCCCAGAATCATACTTGGTATTCCTCGTTTACCCTTACTATGTTTTTCAAGGCAAAGAGAATGAATTTTACACGGAAGTTTACTCTGAGGAGGGTACACTCCTCTACACTTTTGATTCTTTCCCTAGCCATGTCGCGAAAAGTAACCCTTACTTACTAGTATCTCCAGAGAGGTCTGGTTGTTGCGATTCTCTAAAATGGAGTGTTCGTTTCTATGACCTACATGAAGGCTCAGTTTCGGACTACTCCTGCCCAGAGGGCTTCTGTGGGGATGTCTTATTTGCGAAGCTTGGTGGGGAGGGTCCTTTTGTACTCTTACAAGAAATTATCGGGGCCACAAGTGGGGTAGGTGGATCATTACAGACAAATATTTATATCATTGATAAGGAGGGGGCGCTGTCCGCATCAGGTAAAATTATCTATGCATTTCGGAGCATGGTGGAGCTTAGAAAGGAACGATTAGCTGTTTTATCTCCGTATAGCATCTCAAAACTCTTTTCCATAGAACCCACATCTGGAGACGATAGCTGGATGATCTGTTTTGAGAGCGGCGCCCAGAAATCCTCATTAAAGCTAGTTGGCAAGTCAACTGATATTACACCTGCAGTACTTTTCCTGAAAAATAGGAATGCCAATGATGAGCACGGTGGCGTTCACGCAAAATTTGATGGCATTTCTTTAGGAAATCTTCCACTATTGGTAATAGCAGAGCCCGGAGATCATCATCTTCAGCTCAATATCACGGCCGGTGAACTAGACGACCTCAACATTGATATCAAGTCGGATTATATTAATCAATTATTTTTTTAGAAAAAATTATTACGGTATTAACGAAGAGGCATTTCCATGAGGAAAATCATTAAAAGTATCATTCCTCCCATGGTTACTCCGTTCAATGACAGGGAAAGAATAGAAAAAAATGGACACCCCGGTTATGGTGTGGTCTCCATCACCGGCAACGTGAGATAATTTGAAAAATCAAGGGGATTATGCGATGAGTTTCATCAGAGAGCGTGTATTGAGTGGCGAGTTCATGGTGGGAGCTTGGTGTAATCTGGGCTCCAGCCTAACTGTGGAGATGGCTGCGCGCATTGGTTATGACTGGATTCTCTTGGACCAGGAACATGGGCCGGGCGATAACCTGACCCTCTTGCATCAGATGCAGGCAGCCCAGACCGGAAAGGCGGCTCCCATCGTGCGCATTGCTTGGAACGAGATGCCCCGCTTTAAACGCGCCCTGGATCTCGGGGCCAAGGGCATAATGATCCCTTATGTGCAAAATGCTGAAGAAGCCAGGTTGGCGGTTGATTCCATGCGCTATTCTCCCGAGGGCATAAGAGGGGTCGCCTCCAGTCCCCGGGCCGCGGGATTCGGCCGGGAATTTGATAAGTATTACGCCGAGGCCAACCGTAAGCTTCTAACCGTGGTTCAGATAGAGACCGGCGAGGCAGTGGCCAACCTGGAATCCATTGCGGCGGTGGATGGAGTTGATGTGCTTTTTGTAGGCCCGCTTGATCTCAGTATCAGCTTGGATATGCCGGGCCGGTTCGATGACCCTGCTTTCCGCGAGGTGCTGGCCAAGGTGGGCGAGGCGTCCAGGGCCGCGGGCAAGGCCGCGGGAATTTTGCTTCCCGGGCCGGATCTCATAAAGCTTGTACACTCCTTGGGTTTCACTTTCGTGGCCGCCGGCGCGGACGGCGGCATGGTCGTAAACGGCTTTAGTCAAGTCTTTGAGGCCATGTCCAGCTATAAATAATCGAAAACGGGAGGGCGATCATTGACATGGCCGCCCTCCCACCCGAATTACAGCGGATATTCGATTCCTTTCGATATGGTTATCGTCGGAGCCGTAGCGCCCAACTCCCCCTGCGGCCTCGGATATACCGTTTAATGGTGTTGTTGTTTGACCACGGTCCAAGGTAAAGTCCCGCTTCACATTGGTGTTCGATCGTGCTTACGCTCCACCATTTCGGAGTCAGGGTCTTTAGTCCAGACACTGCAATGGGGCCCGTCCAGGGGTTCCTTTTTGCTAAAATCTGCAAGCTCTTTTTTTTGATGCAAAATGTGAGGCTCAGTGCCAGGGGCTTGGATACTGTCTAGACGTTCATCACACTCCAACCGCAGCATGTCAGACATATCACAGGTTTTTGATGAGGATGATATTTTCACTTGAGTGGGGGCTATCACAGATCTGATGAGATGCTCTTAAGAGCAGAGGAATGGGGGATATGCTCGATTGGCAGCTTCAGTAATTTTTATCGTTGTCTACACTATCTGAAACCCTTCAAACTGCTATGTTTTATGACAATTTGTTTATATATTGATCTTGAATCTGATAAAATCGAGCTTTAGGAATGTTGACACTCTACTTCCATTGGGAGGTTAGATTATGAAACAGGATTTGGGTAAGCTTGTAGGCATCTGTGGCATATATTGCGGTACATGCCCATCCTATCTTGCTTACCGTAAAAACGATATAGAATACATGGAGAAGAGGTCTCAAGAAAAGGGGTATTCTCTTGATGAGCTTCGCTGTGATGGCTGTCATTCTGATAAAGTGGCGGCTCATTGTAAGGATTGCAGGCATGGATTTCGAACGTGTGCTGCAGAGAAACAGGTGAACTGGTGTTTTGAGTGTGATGAGTTTCCTTGTCAGCGTCTGAAAGACTTTACAGGTGTTCATGTTGTCAATGGTATCTCACACCATGAACATGTAATTGATGATCTGCAATATATGAAAAAACATGGGATCGAAGAGTGGGTCAAAACCCAAGATAAGGCAGCTCGTTGTTCAGGATGTGGTGAAGTCCTATATTGGTTTGACCATGAATGTCCTGATTGTAAACGGCAGATGGAGAGGTAAGACGCAGGAAATCTGCTTCCTCTATTTGATAGGTAAATACACTCGCATTTTAATCGGTCATCTTTTCCTTGAGCCTTTGAAGATGCGACCTATCATTGACTACTTCAGCCTTCAACTTCTTTCCTTTCATATAAAGAATGTTAAGAGCTGCGGTGTCCTGTCGTATTTCTCGAAATCTGTCGAGAGGGACCTCCAACGCATAGCATAATATGGTTAAGTTCACAAAATTGTGGCAACAAAGTAGTAATGTACTCTCAGATGAATAGGCCTGAGTGATCCGCTCAAGCGTATCGATGGCTCTCACCTGGACCTCAGGAAGGCTTTCCCCACCCGGCATTTTGACCGATGCTGGGCTTTTCTGCCAAGTCTTACGAAAATCCGGGTATTGTTCAGCCCAATGTTGGGCTTCCAACCCTTCAAAATCCCCCAAATCCATCTCAACCAGACCTTCTTCATTGAAAACAGGCACTGACGGGTGGAAGGCCATTATGTGGTACACCGTCTCTATGGCCCTGACAAGGGGACTGGAGTATATGGCATTGAGGGGTTCGTCTTTCAACGCCAAAGCCAACGCACGGGCTTGGTCTCTACCCGTTGGGTTTAGCGGTAAATCGCTTCTTCCCTGGAAACGGCGAATCCGGTTCCAGTTGGTTTCACCGTGGCGGATGAGTAAAATACGCGTACCTGAAAATCGACGCTTGTTTACCATATGTTAAACGCTATCAAACCGGTATTATTATTGAAATGGTTCCGTAATCAAAACACTATCAGACCCTGGAGCATTGGGTCAATTCCTATTGACGTTACCAGGTAAGGAATTCGGTTTTCCGGCTGGTTTTTACCATAAATGCGGGAAGATCTATCAGGTGTTAAATTTTAGGCTGGAACTATGATGCTGAAATGATTAAGATTTTGGTTTAGTTCATTTTTCAGCAATAAGCTGTAGTGCCCAGAGGCTTTCCCGTTCTTATCGTAATATGAAAAAGCCACTGATTTAGGCTTAACCCAAAAATCATAAGGGTGAAGAGAGAAATCTCACTCTCACTTTTCAACTGTGCAGGGAGCCAAACCAAGACATCCCAAGTAATTGAAATGCCAACACCATAGCACCTCCCGGTCAGTCAGACATATCACAGGTTTTTGAGTTGGATGATATCTTCACCTGAGTGGAGGCTATCACAGATCTGATGAGATGCTCTTAAGAGCAGAGGAATGGGGGATATGCTCGACTGCCTGTAATAAAATGCTTTCTGCGCTTCCTCGACGTCTTCTAAAGGTGATTTGTAATAAATTCAGTAACTATCATTCTCTGGACAACAGAGATCATTCTCCGATCTTGACATATACCCCACTTTTTGGCATAGTTACATTTGATAAAAACATCTTACTTACCTGTTATCATCCTGTGCTCAATTTGATTGTTTGTGCAGTCAATTATTGCCGAATTGTTTTTTTGCAGCTATTATGACGTTGGCAGAAGGCCCGCAACTTCTTTACCAGCCAACTCGCTGTTGATATAAGATTATTCATCCGAACAGAAAATTAGCTTTCGTACACCCTTAACTTACCAAACATATGAAAGGAGGTTTCGTCTGTAAGTCCTCGATTATAAATCCAATTCGTGAAAGGAGGAGCAAAAATGGAACACAGTCAAAAGTCGATAGTTACCATCTTTACGGTAGCGGTGCTGATGGTCGGACTGGTGATGACACCGGGAATGACTCAGGCAGCCCTCAAAGGTAAGGTGGCCATTGTCAGTGATGTCGGTGGAAGGGGTGATCTGTCCTTCAATGATATGGGTTTCAAGGGTACGGATAAGGCAGCTGCAGATTTTGGTCTGGAGATGGTGGGAATTCAAAGTGCCACCGCTGCTGATTACCTTCCCAATGTTCGGAACGCCGCCAGATCTCATTCGTTTGATCTCATTATTGCTGTCGGATTTCTGCTTACCGACGCGGTCGCCACAGTAGCCAAGGAGTTTCCTGACCAAAAATTCATGATTATCGATTCCGTCGTTGAGGCCCCAAATGTAATGTCGATTGTCTTCAAAGAAAATGAGGGATCGGCCCTTGTAGGGGCACTTGCTGCCATGGTAGCGGCGCACTATGGCTACCCCTATGTTGGTGCTGTCCTTGGCATCGAGATCCCTGTGTTGTTCCATTTCGAAGCGGGATACCGCTTCGGGATCGACTGGGGGAACAAAGCGTATGCCCAGAAAACAGGCAAGGACCAGCTCACTGGATTGTTGTATACCTATACCGGTACTTTCAGTGATATCGCCAAGGGTAAGGAAGCGACTGGGGCGATGCTGGCTCAGCGGGCGGGCGTGATTTATAATGTCGCCGGACCCTTAGGAATTGGAGATCTCCAGGCTATCACCGAAGCAATTAAGGCAAAAAGCAAGGAAGCCGGACCTCCCTTCATGATAGGCGTGGACGCCAATCAAGATTGGATGGGTGATGGGCATCGCGTCCTTGTCAGTATGCTCAAACGGGTAGACAATGCCTGTTATAACGCCGTGGAAGCAGTAGTAAAGGGGAGTTTTAAGGGGGATCTCGTTGTGATGGGACTTGATGTCCAGGGAGTTGCTATGAGCAGACTCCCTGAGCTGCTTACCTTCATGGAATTTGGCATCGGTGCCGGAAAAATTAGTGAGACGGATAAGGCTAAGATCGTTGCGAACTGGAAAAATATGCGAGCCCAGATTCCCTCATGGATCTGGGACGCCGTAGCTGATTTGGAAAAACAGATTATCACGGGTAAAATCTCTGTACCGAATGCCAACACACTGGATGAGATGAAAGCTGTTCGGTCAAAATACCCTCTGACAAAGTAGTGTCACGGCACAAAGAGGGGGATCGCATTGATACTGCCTCCCCCTCTATTTGTTTTTCTGATTAGAAGTGGTTTCAAAACCCCATCTAACGCCCAAAAACTGCGTTTCGGGCTTTTTCTAAATGCTCACATACTCCCGTGTATGCTGCGCTTTCTCATCAGCTCGCGTCTTGTCTTTGGACGCGGTCTGAGGTTTTGAAATCACTTCTAACCGGATTTAGAGCCATTGCCTTGAGACGAAAAGCTTCAATTGAAAAAATTGGAGGACTGTCTATACGAGACAGAAGTATGGGATTTCCAGCAAGCATCGATGAGTTGACAAAAACGATTATTGGGGGAGTAATCGGGTTTGCTGTCGGCGCACTGATCATCATGCTGTACGGTTATGATCCGATTTCTGCATATCAGGCACTATTCAACGGTGCCTTTGGTGATCTATATAGCTTTTCAGAATCCCTCGCCAACGCTACGCCTCTCATCCTCACAGCGCTTACCTTTGCCATTGGATTTCGGGGGGGAATGTTCAATATTGGAGCTGAAGGACAGCTCTATTTAGGGGCTTTGGCCGCGGTTGCTGTCAGTTTTTTCCATCTCCCTTCTGCCATGGGCTTTGCCTTAAGTCTCATTTGCGCGGTCGTTGCGGGGGCCATCTGGAGCCTACCGGTGGCCATTCTGAAGGCTACGAGAGGTGTTCACGAGGTTATTTCAACCATCATGCTGAACTGGATATCCCAGTTTCTTTGCTTTTATCTTATTGCCAGAATCCTCGTTGACCCTCAGAGAGCTGAGAAAACAATAAGTGTTGCTGAGTGGACTCGTATCCCCTTATTGGTGCCGGGAACAAGCCTTAGTTACGGAATCTTCATATCTCTTTTTGCAGCCATTATGGTCTACCTTCTTTTGTGGCGAACGGTCATCGGTTTTGACATCCGTGCGACCGGGCATAACCCATTGGCCGCCACCTATGCGGGCATTGAAAAATGGAAAATTATTCTCTTTGTTTTCATCACCGGAGGACTCACAGCCGGGCTGGCGGGTGCTGTTCATGTAATGGGTCGTCCGCCTGTTTACGCTATCTACGGCGGCATGCCTTCCATCAAAGGGCTCGGCTTTGAAGGCCTGGCAGTAGCCATGGTAGGGAGAAACCATCCGATTGGGATTATCTTTGCCGCCATTTTCTTTGGAGGACTTTTGGCAGGTGGGAGAATGATGCAACTCTTTGCTCACGTCCCCCTGGAGATGGTTCGTGTTGTTGTGGGGATTGTCGTTCTCTTCCTTGCAATCCCCGAGTTGGTAAAGGTGTTTTCTTTTTTGCGGAAAATAAGGACCCTCTTTATTTTCCGATCAAAGCGGTCATAAGATGAAAATCGGAGGCGGTTATGAATCTTGCATATTTTTGGGGAATCTTCTTGGGGTCTCTGCATGCAATGGTACCCATTACCCTTACCGCTACAGGTGAAGTGATCGGCGAATCAGCGGGGTTGTTTAATATAGGCCTGGAAGGCATAATTCTTTTAAGTGCTATGACTGGCGCTCTCGGAGCAGAAGCAGGAGGGCCTGCTGTTGGTCTCCTGGTAGGGCTTGGGACAGGGCTTGTCATGGGCTTAGTTTTTGGGTGGGTGTGCACCTATTTCAAAGGCATACAGCTCATCGCCGGAGTGGGAATCAATCTTTTTGCCGCTGGATTGGTGACGTTCTGGCTCATCCATCTGGGCGTACCCGGACACCATGCCGTGGCCGCAGAGTCCCAGATGGTTAATATTTCCACCCCTTACGGGGATTTCAGCCCGATGATTTTCGTGGCGATTACGCTACCTGTTCTCATTTATATTCTGCTTTTTCGAACAAAGCTTGGCCTGAAGATAAGGGCTGTCGGCGAGAATCCTCAAGCCGCCGACGTGGCCGGAATCAAAATACATCTTCTCCGATTGTTGTCAACGGCGGCGGGAGCATCTTTGGCAGGATTGGCAGGAGCCTATATTAGCATCGACTGGTTAGGATCGGTGACCAAGGAGATTTCTGCTGGTCGAGGTTTTATCGCCCTGGCTACCGTCGTATTCAGCGGACTGAATCCGCTTCTGGCCTTGCTAGGCGGGTTCATATTCGGCTTTTTTGAAAACCTTGCTGTGTGGGTTGCAACGATGCCGGCTGTTCAAAAAATCATCCCCTGGCAGTTTGTAGCTATGGCACCCTATGCCGTTACGCTGCTTGTCGTAACCGGGGTCATTGGGAGAGCCAGATTTCCGGCGGCCATGGGTATTCCCTATGAGCGTGAATGAGACAAAAGGATCTTCAATCTTTAAGGAAAAAAGCGAGCAAGTGCAGGGTAAAGGCAATATCATCCTTGCGGGAAAAGGCCTATGTAAGGGTTTTCCCGGTGTGTGGGAGCATCTTATACTCGATCATATAGATATTGATATCAAAGCCGGTGAAATCCACGCTATGCTGGGAGAAAATGGCGCTGGCAAGACCGTTATCGCAAACTGCCTCTCTGGATTTTATTCCCTGTCAGAGGGCCAGATCTATGTCAAAGGGAAACCGGTGACCTTAAAATCACCGAGAGACGGCATCAGGCATGGAATCGGAATGGTTCACCAGGAGTTAGCGCTTGTGAAACCTTTTACGGTGGCGCAAAATATTGCACTCGGGCTCCCCTCATCCGACCTCTCCTTTCCCCTCCCTGAAGTTGAAAATAGGGTACGGGAGCTGTCAGAGAATTACAGACTGTACATTGACCCCTTAGCCAGAGTAGAAGATCTCTCTGCCGGGGAACAGCAAAGAGCAGAGATCATAAAGGTACTTTACCATGACCCAGAAATCCTGATTCTTGATGAGCCTACCTCTCTGATCTCGGCCGATGCAGAATACCTCTTCGAGGCCTTGGACAACATGGCCAAGCTGGGCTGTGGAATTCTTTTCATCACACATAAAATAGAAGAGGCCCTAGAAGTCGGAGATCGTGTTACCATTCTCCGACTCGGGAAATCCATGGGGACCCGGGAGACTGCCAAAACGGATAAGACAGAATTGGTAAAGCTCATGTTTGGTGAGCACACACCTGTCCACCTTGAAAGGAAACCGGTCAAATCCACTGAGATTGTGCTGGATGTCAGGAACCTTGAAGCCCTTGCGGAAGATGAAGAACCGGCCCTACAGGGTGTCTCCTTTTCCATCAGGGAAGGTGAAATATTGGGTTTTGCAGGGATCTCTGGAAATGGCCAGAGCGAACTGGCCGAGGTCATCACGGGAATGCGGAGGGCCACGAAAGGCCAGGTGATCATTCACGGAAAAGATTATACAAACTATGCGCCGCGGGAAATCATAAGAGCCGGTGTTGCGCATATTCCTGAAAAAAGACGCGCAATGGGTGTGATTGAACCTATGACAACCGCGGAGAATGTCGTCTTAAAAGATATCCGGGTTCCTCCATTTTCAAAAGGGTCCTTCCTAAACAAATCCCATATAACAAGGCACACAAAAGAGATCGTGTCCAGATTCGGGGCTCTTGTTTCCGACCTTTGGAAGTCCCAGACACGAATACTTTCCGGAGGAAACATTCAGCGACTCATACTGGGTCGAGAGACGTGGAGAATGCCGGGATGTCTCGTGGCCGTTTATCCCACCCAGGGGTTGGATGTCAAAGCCATCGATCATACCTGGGAACTATTCATGCGGCTACGAGAAGAAGGTTCCTCTATTCTCCTTGTATCTGAGGATTTAGACGAGGTAATGGCCCTGAGTGATCGGATTGCAGTAATGTCTAAAGGCAGAATAGTCGGCATGTTTGAGGGTGGTGAAGCAACGAGGGAGGAAATCGGGTTCATGATAGCGACCGGCACTTCCAAGGCATAACATGATCAACTGATCCATTTGAATTTTAATTGAGTATTTCTTAATCCGGTGCACTTTCAACAATCACCACACCCGCGCTGGTGCCGATTCGGCTGGCGCCTGCTTTAATCATCGCCAGAGCTGTAGGCCAATCCTTAATCCCGCCGCTGGCTTTGACTCCAGTTTCGTATCCGACAACCTTGCGCATCAACACCACATCTTCCACAGTGGCACCGCCGCCTGCAAAACCGGTACTGGTTTTGACAAAATCCGCACCGGCATGTTTAGCGATTTCACAGGCCCGAATTTTTTCTTCCTCTGTCAGCAGGCAGGTTTCGATGATGACTTTCAGTATAGCCGGTTTTTCGGCAGTCTGGCGCACGGCCCGGATGTCAGCTTCCACGGTTTTCAGATCACCGCCTTTCAGGGCGCCGACGTTGAGCACCATGTCCAGTTCGGTGGCTCCGTCTTCCATAGCCTTTTCGGCTTCAAACGCTTTAGCTGCACTGTGCATTACTCCCAGGGGAAACCCGACCACGGAACACACCTCTACTCCGCTACCGCGGACCTCATCGGCAACATAGGCCACCCAACCGGAATTCACACATACCGCTTTAAACCCGTACTGGACGGCCTCATTGCAGAGACTGCCGAACGACGACTGAGGCGCTTCGGGTTTCAGCAGGGTGTGATCGATGTATTTGGCTATTTCGGAAGCAGTTACTGATAAATCTGTTTGCACGTCGGTCATCGTCCCTCCTTTTTTATCAGACCTCCTCGGCGAGTTGTTTAACTGCGTTAGGGTTTAGTCGACCTCAAAATACTCAAGATCTATATCGGGTGCCCACGATCCGAGGAGCAATTCAACGGCTTTGTGCTGACTGACGGCAGTGGGCTTTTCAACCAACGCCGCCCGGCTGATGGTATTGCGCGGGAAAAAATTGTCCATGTTGATGCGGATGATCGCCGTGTGCAGCGGCGAAAGGCTCGGATTAAACGCGGCGTTTTCCACGTAAGGCCCGGCATAGATTTTACCGTCGCTCATCTGAATCGCACAACCGGCGAAATTATGCGTGTAAGGCGCATAAGATCGCCTGGCGGCCGACAGGGCCTCCACCACCAGCGGATCATCTGAAAGCGTTTTCAAGCTTAGATTCGCTAAATGCTTGGCGGACGCCATCAAGCCGTCTTCCACTGCTAGATCTTGTGGACCGAAAGCCTGCGGTAAGAAGTCAGAAAGTGGTGCGGCTTTAAATTCATCCGAGTCCGATATTTGTGCAATAATAGCAAGTTTATGGCTTCCTTCGAGCTCGTAGAGAAATTGGCGGCAACACCCGCAGGGAACCGCGGAAACGGCGATGGCCTCGATCTGAGCTGCCCCTTGCAGCCATGCATTCACAACCGCTGTTTGTTCGGCATGGATGGTCTGCGTTAGAGCTTGACCCGAAAACTCGATATTGGCCCCCATAAAAAGAGCGAATTCTCCGGAGCTGTCTGATAAGCGAGCCTTTGCTACAGCACCCACCGTGAAGTGCGAAATCGGTACTTTCGCATACAGCTTGGCAACCGGCAACAGCTTGACCATGAGACCTTCCGGCGAGATTCCCTGCATTTCCATGACATCTGCACAGTGCTCGGCGTCAAGTTTGCCGCCGTTTTGCGGTATGGATTGCAGATAATCCCTGAGCGGGGAAGGATATTTTTTTAACAGCTGATCAAATTGGTCCTGGTAGTCAATCATTGTTTCTAATCGTACTCGTCGTCGTCCTCGACACAATATCAGATAATGCTCAACTAAAGTTCTTCAACTCCCTCACGGGTAATCCTGGCATGGAAAAACTTGGGCGGATCGATTCTATCCGGACTGATCGTGTAAGCCTCCAAAAATTTTTCCTTTGTCGGCTTGATCTTTTCATCATCTCCGTCCGAGTGGAATACGGCCAAAGGCTCACCGGTTTTGACTTTGTCCCCGATTTTCTTGTTTAGATAAATGCCGATCGAAAGATCGATGGCCTCGTTCTTTGTTTTTCGTCCGGCTCCCAAAATCTTGGATGCCATGCCTACCTCAAGGGCGTCGATAGCGGTCACGTATCCGGAGGTTTCTGATGGGATCTCAAACGTCAGCTTGGGTTGCGGCAGCAGATCCGGATTATCAACAATCCCCCGGTCGCCTCCCTGGGCAACGATCAATTCTGCCAGTTTGTCCAGGCCTTTTTGAGTTTGGAGGTTTTTAACGATGACAGATTTGGCCTCTTCTCTGGTAGTAGCAATGCCGGAAATAAGCAGCATGTCACTGCCCAGTTCCGTGACGAGCTTGACCAGATCGGGAGGACCATTTCCGCGAAGCGTATCAATGGCTTCCCTAACTTCGATGGCATTTCCGATGGCATAGCCCAGCGGCTGCTCCATACCGGTGATCAGCGCCACCACCCGCCTGCCGGCACCCTCCCCGATGTCCACCATAGTTTGGGCAAGTTGGAGGGCATCTGCATACGTCTGCGTAAAGGCTCCCCGGCCGGTTTTGACATCCAACACGATACCGTCAGAGCCGGCCGCCAGTTTCTTACTCATAATCGAGGCCGCAATGAGCGGAATGGAATCCACGGTAGCCGTAACATTTCGCAGGGCATATATTTGTTTGTCGACCGGTACCAGGCTTGCTGTTTGGGTGATCAAGCTCACGTGAATGTCGTTTACAATCTTAACAAATTTATTCTTCGAAAGCTCAACCTGCATTCCCGGGATGGATTCCAGTTTATCTACCGTGCCGCCGGTGTGGCCGAGCTCGCGGCCGGTCATTTTGGCGACGATACCACCGCTTGCGGCAACCAGGGGGGCCAGCACGAGTGTGGTAGTATCTCCAACACCACCGGTGGAGTGTTTGTCCACTTTAAAGCCTTTGATGGCGGACAAATCGATCTGTTCGCCGGATTTCGTCATCGCCATCGTAAGCTCAACACATTCGCGAGCACTCATTCCGTTAAAGTAAACGGCCATTAGGAATGCCGTCATCTGGTAATCCGGAATTTTACCGTTTATAAATCCGTTGATGAGGTACTCGATTTCATTTGCGGACAGTTCAAACCCATCCCTTTTCTTCTTGATGAGTTCATACACATTCATGCATTATATCCTTTTTGAAACTCTTCCCATAAGCTAATTTTCCCGCACCGATAATATCGGCAATTGTCTGACCGCAATCGGCAAATGTCTTTCGTATTCCAAGATTGACGCCTTTTTTTATCTCGGTTCCATAGACCAACAAAGGCACGTATTCTCTAGTATGATCCGTGTGCACAGTATAACTCGGATCGCAGCCATGATCCGCTGTAATGATAAGCAGATCATCTGTCGGCATCGCATGCAGAATCTGCGGAATTCGGCGGTCAAACGCTTCCAGCGCCTGGGCATAGCCTACCACATTCCTGCGGTGCCCGTAAACCATATCAAAATCCACCAGGTTGACAAAGATCAATCCCTTTTGCCCGCGATAATTTTCCATGGATTCCAGTGTTCGATCCACACCATCTTCGTTATTCTTGGTATGAATTTCATCGCTCAGTCCCCTGTGCCCGAAAAGGTCCCCTATTTTCCCAACACCGACGGTGAAAAATCCTTTTCTTTTTAAAAGATCAAGCAGGGTTTCTGCCGGCGGTGTCACTGAAAAGTCCTTGCGCGCGGCATTGTGTCTCTCAAATTTACCGGGAGTCCCTATAAAGGGCCTGGCGATCACCCTGCCGACCGCATGCCGGCCGGTTAATAGACTTCGGGCAATTCGGCAATAATTATAAAGCATTTCCAAAGGGACAATGTCTTCATGGGTTGCAATCTGAAATACCGAATCTGCAGAGGTATAGACAATTGGCCTTCCGGTTTTCAGATGTTCTTCCCCAAGCTCTTCTAAAATTGCCGTTCCGGATTTTGGATAGTTTCCCAGGATCTTTTTGCTGATCTTTTTTTCAAACGCTTCAATAATGTCCGGAGGAAATCCATCTGGATAGGTGTGAAAAGCGGAATCCAGCACAATGCCGGCAATCTCCCAATGGCCGGTGGTGGTGTCCTTATTGGCCGATTTTTCACCCATCTTTCCGTAACAGCCGTAAATTTCAGGGGTAATGCAGCCGACCTCCACAATTTTTCCCAACCCCAAAGCGCAGAGGTTTGGGATCTTCAGTACGCCGGCTTGCCGGTAGATATGCAGCAGGGTATTGGTTCCATCATCATTGAACCGATCCGCATCCGGCAGATGGCCCACACCGACACTGTCCATAACGATCAGTATGACGCGATTGATCATCGATTAAAAAGATCCTCCCCCATTAATCCAGATAATTACCTATAATCAAGTTGTTCACGGGTATCTTTAGGTATTGCCCCGGGTGCCGTCATAATGGCATTTTTGAGGGCTGTGGAACAGATGCACTTGCGCTTTTGCGGAACCTCGCTAACCAGTGAATGAATAATTTTCTTTGCAATGGAAATATTTCTTTTCAGGTTTTGGACCACGGTTTCCACAGTCACTTCTGTTTCTTCCTGGTGCCAGCAGTCAAAGTCAGTCACCATGGCCATCGGCGCGTAACAGATTTCACCCAAGCTTCTCCTCCTCGATGAGCCTGTTGGAGGGTTAAATCGAGCTGAGATCAAGCAACTTCTTGATCTGTTTCGAGAGATTGTGGAGGAAGGGATCACCCTTGTCATCATAGAGCACATCATGACGGCTAAATACTCCTAAAATTGATTAAAATCAACCCAAAATAAATGAAAAGCCAACATTCGTGCGGTTAGATTCAGACATATCACAGGTTTTTGAGGTGGATGATATTTTGACCTTGTCGGAAGATATCACAGCATCTGAGCGGCGGCGACTCGAAGAAAAAAATAGGTATCCTTTCCTCTGCTCCGAGTTCAGTTTTCTTATCGAAGTCATAAGTTTTGAGTGGTGCTCAAAATGGCAAACTTGATGATGTATTGTTGAATTTTGAAGATCAGAAAGACTTTCCAATTGCACTTGTAAGCTATTTCGTCGAGGGCTTTCTTTCCTCCCTCCTATCTATCATTCAACTCTTTCTCAAAGGTGGGTCTAGGAAGATGTGGATAATTTAACTACAGCTTACCCAATTCATCTAACAGCTGGACAACCCTTAAAGACTCAGCCAGACCTGTTGTCCCCCTCATGCTTACGACCACTGAGATGGTCTCTAAGATCTCCTCTTTAGTCGCACCATTTTCCAGAGCATACATAGCTTGACCCAGTACGCAATTGCGACATCCCGCACCCAGGGCTACTGCCAATGCCATTAACCGCTTGACCTTACAACTGAGTTCAGCGTCTTTGTACACGTCATTCGTCAGATTTCTCACTTGTCCCAACACATCGGGGAGTAACTCTGCAAATTTGCCCAGCTGATTCATGCGATTATTATTAAGCTCTGTCTGACTCTCGACCATGATAGCCTCCTTCCCTAACAAGCTAGAAGTTGATAAATGCTCCCTTTTGGTGAGCCGAAATATAGGCGATTTTCCGTCATGTGTCAATGGGTCAAACAAAACAGGTATTGACCTTAGATACTCCTCTTCGAATCCTATTGACTGAAGACGACCCAAATTATGGTGCCACCATTTGACCGATCAATGATGTCAGGTTCCCGGCAGAATCCTATACTGAGACAACTCACTGAAATCTTTTCAGTATTGTCTTAGAAACCTTGATTCTTCGGGCGTTTCAAAACCTTCCAATTCTAGATCAATTAAGTACACTGCTAGGGCCAACGGTTGCTTATCGTAATCTATCGTTTTGGTAGGTGCTCGAAACGAATGATTAGCAAACGTAGTCGAAACTTCTCTTTCCCCATTATAAAGTCATTTCCAACGAGAAAGACAGGGTTATGATGATCCTGCCCTAATTGGTTAAACGGTGATTTCGTTTTTTTTAGTCGGCAGTTGTAAGCGAAAAAGTATTATTGACGCACAAGGCCAATTCCCCTATAGTCCGGCCTTGAAAAAGCGTATTTTCATAAGCCCAGCATCAGTTGGTCCACATTGTTCTTCACACAGTCGGCCTGTGAATTTCCTCTACAAGCACTGCCCTTATCCTCTCTATCATGGCGCGGTGAGTATCTCGGGTAGAATTTTCATGGACAACACTGCAGACAGAATCGGCCTTATACTTACCACACTCTCCAAACCGACCTGGCCGATGGTAAGGCCATGACGGTTAGTACGTTATGCTATGAACGAAGAGAAAACATCTAAATTCTTTTATGGTTACATCATTGTACTGGCCTGCTTTCTCATTCAGGGGATTGGGGTAGGCACCTTTTTCGCTTTCGGTGTCTTTTTCAAGCCGTTGCTGGCAGAATTCGGCTGGTCCCGGGCCACCATTTCCGGCGCTTCCTCTTTGGCCTTTCTCCTCATGGGTTTTCTGGGCATCCTGGCAGGAAATCTGAACGATAAATTCGGTCCGAGAATAATTATGGCGGTTACGGGCGTTTTTTATGGTTCCGGCCACTTCCTGCTCTCTCAGCTCAATTCAGTCTGGCAACTGTACCTGTTTTTCGGCCTGGTAGTGGGTATCGGCCTGAGTTCCATCGACGTAATCGCCTTAACTACTACCGCCAGGTGGTTTGTCCGGCGTCGGGGAATGATGACTGGCCTCGTTAAAGTGGGCACCGGTGCCGGACAGCTGGTTATGCCGCTACTGGCCAGCATATTTATCATTGATTACGGCTGGCGCTACGCCTATATCTTTATGGGCATCATCGTGCTGGTGTTCGTCATCGGCTCGGGCCAGTTACTGCGCCGCGACCCAGGGCAAATGGGACAGTTGCCAGATGGAGGCAGGGAACCAGCCACAGGCCAACTGGATCTGTCGGAAGGTGGCCTGTCTCTTGACGAAGCGCTCCGCAGCGGGCAATTCTGGATGGTTTGCATTATCAGTTTTTTGGCGGGGTACTGTATGCTCACTATAATGGTACACATTGTAGCGCATGCAACCGACATTGGCATCGAGCAGATTAAATCGGCAGGTGTTTTATCCACCATTGGTGGGGTGAGCATGGTTGGCCGGCTGTCGACCGGCATCGCCATTGACAGAATTGGCAATACGAAATCAATGATTATATGTTTCATACTTCTGATTGCCAGCTTCCTCTGGCTACTGGTGGCCGGGGAAATGTGGATGCTGTACCTTTTTGCCACGGTCTACGGAGTTGCCCATGGCGGCTTTTTCACCGTGCTTTCGCCCATAGTGGCCGAGTTATTTGGGATTGGTTCCCATGGTGTTCTCTTTGGCATCGTTGCTTTCAGCTTAACCATTGGGGGTGCCATTGGCCCGGTGCTGGCCGGCCATATTTTCGATATCGCCCGCAGTTACCAGCTGGTTTTCCAGATTCTGACCGCAGTGGGTATTGCTGGCTTGTTCCTCACTCTATTTCTGAAACCGGGCATTCGAAAAGTATAACAGAGACAGGTCCCTGTTCTTTGCTAACCGCCGTAGTAAATACGCTATAGCATGCTATTGAATATCTGCGCAAGGCAGGATGGAAGTAAGGAGAGGCAAGCACCCGGATATTGTGATACGTGCACGGGCTACAAAATTAACGGCTATTAAAGACTAATTGCCGTAAGCTATCAATAACCCTGGCTAAAGAATTCCCAAATGATGCTGCCACTATTGGACACACCAATGGTGTCAGG
>Ga0114925_10000183_pt1 | contig 24506 bp, 20 predicted proteins | sample SumtaG_2_FD_87287 | JGI IMG/M metagenome (GOLD analysis project Ga0114925, IMG submission 87287) | Deep subsurface microbial communities from Indian Ocean to uncover new lineages of life (NeLLi) - Sumatra_00607 metaG | ecosystem: Environmental > Aquatic > Marine > Oceanic > Sediment | place... | reverse complement strand
CATCGGTCCGATGCCGAGAAGGGTCGATGTAAGACCATGTTCTTTCTGGAGTGCTGTCAAAGAGATAAAAAAATCCGGCATGGAAAGGGATGCTGTCATGTTTTTACCGCCGATCTTACCTGTCCGGGGATATGTATTCAATTCCGTAGTAGGCGCAAAGCTCTTTGAGCTCCTGGGCGATATCCCCTATGGCCACGGCCAGATGGTGGGAGAATCCGTGCTCCCTCTTCAACTCAAACAGCCTCTGGTAGTCTTTCACGCGCAGGTCGGATCCGGAGTACAGGATCTTTCTGGCCGTATCCGGAGAACTCTCGCCGGTAAAGACCAGCATCTTCAGCCCACCCTCCGGAGTCTGCACCATACCGATACCGGTCTTCACGCCGTATTGGAACTGACCGATCACGCTGGGACCGAGGTTCGTTCCTGCTTCCCGGCTTACCCCGTGTTCGATCACCGCATCGGTCACAGCCACCTCCCCCGCCAAGACCTGGCTTTTAAGTTTTCCCGGAGGTTGCCCCTCTTTTTTGGCTCGATGGAGCAAGGCTGGGTCCTCCGGTTCCATGGTTCCGGGAATCCCGATGCCGCAGTGGCCTAGTTGAAGAACGTCGCTGCCACGGCTCCAGTTGACGAAGTCGAGGAAAGCGGCAGGCTTACCGGACAGGAGGGTTCCCATGCTCTGGATCACCGCCCCGGGCCAGTCGGATTCACAGGCGAATGCTGTGACATCCCCCTTGGAGAGGGCCCAGGAAATGGAGAGACACGGGGACATGCTGAAACTACCCCCCATGATCTCGGGCCAGCACTTGAAGGCAGCCGAGGTGAATCCCTCAGCCTTGATGATTGCTCTGAGGGCATGGTACAGGCGCGCTCCCTGGTAGAGCATCTTCTGATCACTGAGCAGGTTCAGCCGGCCCCGGCTCATCTCGTCCTGGGTTTTCAGGATGTCTTCTTCGCTGAAATTTTGCTTAGCCCTGGTGCCCTCGGTTTCCATGCTGTCGTAGACCTCTCGTACCCGGAGCAGGTCCACCGTGTTGACCGTGGTCCCGAAGGTCTTGAAAAACAACAGCTGATCCCCCGTTGCCGAGTGAAATCCTCCCGGGGCATCTCCGAAGCGGCCCAGGTAGTCGTGACGGAGACACTTGACCGTATGATAGGCGTTGAGAAGGATCTTGAGCTCTTTCTGAAGTTCCGCCGACTGGGGCGAACCGTCGAGGAAGCGGGCATACCTGCCGATATATTTGGCCACGCAGTTGTTCATATCATTGCCGCAGACACTGTTTGTAGCCCATTCGTAGCTTCCGATCGATAGATTCGGTTCTTCATCGGCGGCGGTGATGATGGGGATCTTCTGCAAATACGGATTCATGGCGATCAATGGGAATACGTAGCCGTTGGGAAAAGCGGAGTTGAAGATCAGAATCACGTCGACCGTTGCCTTGGCAAACTCCTCCGCGACAACCCCGGCCTCGTGATAGCCGAAGATGCGTTTTCCATAGTAGATGGAGTCTTTGCTGATGCTTCCCTCTTGCTTGAGAGCCTCGAAGAGCGCACGGATATTCTTCTCGCTGTGTTCCTTGCCCGCGTCGTTGAACTCCTTGATCGAGTTGGTCACCAAACCCAGCTTGGGGGCCGACTCGCGGCCGTACGGTGGTTTGTTGTTTAACTCCATATCAATTGTTACCTTTCAGCGCTTTCTCGATCATCGCGGACATCGTGTGCTGGGGTTTATAGCCGAGAAGCTTTCGAGCCTTTTCGCTGCTGATCGAGTAGGGCTCGCAGCCGCCTATCCTGGCACTGTCGTACTCCAGTCCCAATATAGTGGCTATCCGCTCGATGAAGTCCCGGTAGCGAAAGGGTTCCGGTGCTGCGATGTTGAAGACGTTGTTCTTGGCTTTCTCAAAGTGGTCTATGGCCAGAGCAAACCCTTCGGATGTGTCATCGGGGTCGGCGATCTGATCCACGGCGGGTGACCCGTCGGCGAACAGAGGGCAGAACAATCCCTTGCCGCCGCCGAGTTTCGGATCCAGTCTTTTCCTGTCCTCGGGGCTCAGGTCGTCCTGCCAGAACTCGTATCTGAATATCCTTAGCAGTTCGCTGTCCTCGAGGGCCCAGTTGATCCGAATCACCGTCCAGGGCAGGTCGTAGGTCTTCCCGTAGTTCTCGCAGAGACTCTCCCCCACGGCTTTGGCCAGGGCATAGAACCGGCCGGGCATCGGGTGTATTTTGGTAACTTCGGTAATCGGCGAATCGTATCGAATCGGCCCGGTGGCGTACACCGCGTCTGTGCTGGCAAAGACAAAAAGCTTGAAACCTTTCAAGTTTCTTGCCGCTTCGAGCAGATTGAAGGTGCCTCGAATGATATTGTCGAACAGGGAGGTGTTGTCCTTTTCGAACACAACGGGAGGAAACATATCGAAAGTGGCGGCCAGATGACAGATGATCTGTGCTCCAACGGCGGCGGTGACCATCTGCTTCAGGTCCTGGATATCCCCTTTAATAAACTCAACATCCCCGTCGACTATGCCCTCAGGTTTGTGTTTATGGACGAGTGCTTTGACCCTGTATCCCCTGGCTAGAAGTTTGTTCAGTACCCGCTTGCCGAGGCGCCCTGAGGAACCTGTTAGAAAGACCGTTGGTTTCATAATACTCTCCAGTTATTCTCCCCCCCATAGTACTGAAAGTGCTCGCTTCGCTGCAAGTAGCCGCCCTCTCAGCGCTTCAGATTGAGTAGCAGATGGCAGGGTGAACGAGGAGGGTTTGCCCGTCTGTAGAGCTAACCCTCCCTAGAGATCGATTCTACTTCCCGTAGATCCACTTCTGCATGTCTGGATCGTCTGCATTGTCCCGTGTAAAGAACTCGAACCCGGGGATGACCTTTTTGGGAATCTCCGCCCCTTCCTTGAAGTACTTGTAGCCCCACTCCACGCAGAGGGATCCCATCTCTCTGGGTTTCTGGGCCAGCAGAAGATCGAGTTTTCCGTCCTTGAGCGCGATTATCAGCTCTTCCGATGCATCCCAACCGGCAAGCTTCACGCTGCCCGTTAACCCGGCATTGACCACAGCTTGGTACGCGCCCTGGGAGCTCCAGTTGTTCGTACCGAAGATGCCTTTGATGTCCGGGTTCGCCTGGAGGGTGGCAAAGGTCTGCTGCTGCGCCCGCTGCACCTGCTCGAGATTGTAGTCCACACCGATGAGCTCCATATTGGGAAACTTCTTGATGCCTTCTACGAAGCCCTCATACCGCGCTTGAGTAGAGGAAACATCCGGGCTGGTGGTGTTGCAGTATACCTGCCCCTTCTCCCCGAGTAGAGCGGCCAGTTTTTCGGCGATCCGGATTCCCCCGAGTTTGTTGTCCGTTCCGATATAGGCCAGTGGGAACGACCAGTCGCTGGGTTTTGAATAGTCACCGTCTCCTATCCAGGTGTCGACTGTGATGATCTCGATCCCCTCATCGTACAACTTCTTCAATGGGGCGATCATGGCGTCGCTTGAACTCGGTCCAATCATCACCAGATCAACATCACCTCGGGCCAGCGCTGCTTCGAGGACCGGAACCTGAACTTCCGGGCCCCAGGCTTTGGGATACTCACTTACTATGAAGTTTACCCCGAGCTCCTTGGCCTTGTCCCTTGCGCCCAGTTCGATGGACAGGTAAAAGGGATCCGTCTCGCCCGGGACGTAGAGGAAGGTCAGCTCTTCCTTTGTCTCCGGCTTGGGGCTGGTGTAAACCGGCAGACACACTGCCAGCAATACCAGTACGATGAAGATTGCGATGCACCTTTTCATTGTGAACCTCCAAAATATTTTTATCTGGATCGACGATCCAGTATGCCCCGAAGTTCCTGAGGGGAGGACAGTAATCTCGGGTTTCGAGATAATGAGCCGTGATTCTTCCCCTTCATCTCGTTCATATCGACAAAGCCTTTCGATAAAACATTACACAGCCAGTTTGTTTGGATCCGGCATTTCCCCTTGCTGGGCAGTATCGAACAGTAGACCGCCGTTGTATATCGCTTGAAGCACGTTTCCGGCTGCTCCGAGTACGGGTGTATTTGACGTGGAACAGACCTTGATTTCCTTGTTCGAGATGTGCCAGGCGCGTTCCTCTAAGATTTTCTCCAGAGACGGGAGGAAAAACCGATGAGCCAACGACACCTGACCGCAGAGAATGATGCGTTCGGGATTGAACAAGTTGATCAGGTTACTGATCCCGATGCCGAGATAGAATCCCATGTCTTCGAATATCTTCGCCGCCCCTGGATCTCCCTCAACGGCAGCTTCAAAAACGGTCTCTCCTGAGATGCTGTCCAGCCTGCCGCCGGCTATCGCGGCTATTTTTGAAGTCGGATTTTTCTCGGCGGTTTCTCTACCCATCTTCGCCAGCGCCGGCCCGGTAGCGTAGACCTCCAGACAACCCTTACTGCCGCACGCGCAATCCGGACCCCTTGGATCGATACACATGTGGCCGAACTCGCCGGCGGCGCAGTTCACACCCCGATACACTTCGCCGTCGATCATGATCCCGGCGCTGATCCCGGTTCCCAGGAGAACGCAGAGGAAGTTGTCGATTCCCTTTCCCTGGCCAAACAGCATCTGACCGAGAGCTGTGCAGTTGTTCACATGGTCCACGTAACAAGGCTTGCCGAATCTCTCTTCGAAGGACTGTTTCAGATGCACGTTTTTCCAGTTCGGATGGTGGGGGGCATACAGACAAACGCCGGAACGGGCGTCTATCGCCCCGGGTGCGGCGATGCCGATGCCTGCCACTTTCTCCAGACTGACCCGGGCGTTGCCGAGGATTGTGTCAACGCTGTCGAACAATTGCTCGAGAATGGACTCTTTGCTTCCTTGAGAGTTCACAAATTCCTTGTACTCCGCCGCTGTGTTCCCCTTGATATCGAGGATGATCGCCCGAATATAGGAGCTGCCCAAGCGTACTCCCACCACGAAGTGCTCAGATGTATTCATATCCAGCTCGACCGGACGTCTGCCTACACCGGTGTTCACGGATCCGATTTCTTTCACTATCCTTTTGTCGAGCAGTTCCTTGACTGATGATGTAATGGTCCCCCAGCTCAGGGTTGTTTCCTTCTGCAGCCGTACCCGTGAGACCGGCCCCAAAGTCCGGATCGCCCTTAGAATCGTCAACTGGTTGTTGCGTTTCATGGTCCCGTGGTCGGTGATGGGCTTCATTTGTTATCTCAAAATGTGATGAAATAAATCACAGGTTTTGAAATAATTTAGCTCAAATCCTGAAGTATGTCAAGATGTCCTTCAGCCATTCAGCCATGTGTCCTTTGGCCATGCCCTACAACGGCAGGAGAGTTGCCTATACAGCAAACAGCTGTTCACAGAGTCACCCGGATCTCGTCCAACCCGATATCCTTCAGTTCAACAACGTCGCAAGGATCGGATTTCGTGCCTTTTCTGATGAGTAACAGCTTCACTCGGTCCCCGAGAGGTATGGGAGGCCAGTGCCAATTTCCGGCAGGCAAGGCTACACCCAGGGTACCGTTCAGGTAAAATGCTTTTATTCTGCTAACATCGGGCTTCGCCTCTTTGTTATTTCGAGGGGCCATGACCAAAACGCATTCCCCTTCGATAGGAATGAAGTTTTCCGATGTCTCCGGATGCCTCTCGAAGTATTGTATATCCTTGCCTTTTTCGTTGCATATCAGAAGCCCAGCATCTACCATCTCAACAGCCGGCCCTAAATCAGCGTTGTCCGAGTAATACTTCAAATTTTCCAAAACCTCTAGCGGCTCTCCCTCCTCTCTTCCCCAAATCTGACCATACGGCGCGAATTCCTCGTTTGAAACCTCTTCGAGATCGATCATTTTTACCTGTTTTACGCTCATCTTTTCCCCCTTCAGGTGACTGAGCATTGCGGCGACTATACGCCGCGCACTATAGTATTATATAGTATTTGCGGCCGGGAAGTAGGGTAGAAAAGCTAACTCTGGAACCTTCCCGCTATCCTTGATTGACAGGGAAGGTTCTTTCGTATATTATCTCGGTATTTGAGAGAAGTTTCTTCTAGTCTTGAGATAAATTATTAAAAGGAGAACGAAATGGCTACGTACAGTGTGGAGAAATCGAAGATGCTGTTTGATAAAGCGTTGGATCTGGTTGCCGGCGGGGTCTCGAGCAAGTCCCGATCGACCTTTGAAGGTTACCATCCGTTTCCGCTGTTCATCGAGAGAGCCGAAGGATCTAGACTCTATGATGTGGACGGCAACGAGTATATCGACTATCTGGTGGCTCTTGGGGCAACGATTCTCGGGAACGCCAATCCTGAGATTCTCGACTTTGTAAGCCAGGAAATGAGAAACGGTTCGTTCTACGCGCTGCCCTTTGAGCTTCAGTTGAAGGTGGCGGAGAAGCTGATACAACACGTGCCCTGTTTCGAGCGCCTCTCCTTCCTCAACTCCGGAACAGAGGCCAATCAGATGAACATCCGGCTGGCCAGGGCGTTTACGGGAAAAAACCTGTTGCTGAAATTCGAGGGGTGTTACCACGGCTGGCTGGACAACACCTGCTTCAGTCTCAGCGGAGTGACCGCGGAAAGACTCGGACCACCATCGAAACCCAACAAGATTCCTGCAACCGGTGGGATGGCTGCCCACGTCGGCGACGATCTGCTCGCCATCCCCTGGAATGATGTCGAGATATTGGAGAAGACGATCCATGACCACAAGGATGAGATCGCCGCTGTAATCACCGAGCCCTATATGTGCAACAGCGGCTGTATTCCGCCGAACGAGGGATATCTGGAAGCGATGCGGGAGCTGACCAGAAAGAACAATATCGTCCTCATCTTCGATGAAGTCATCACCGGATTCAGGGTGGGTCTGAGTTGCGCCCAGGGGAAATTTGGCGTGACTCCCGATTTGACCACGGTGGGAAAGGCCATCGGAGGTGGATTCCCCATCGCGGCCTACGGCGGACGAAAAGAGATCATGGATCTCATCGCCGCGGACAAGGTCCTACGGGCCGGAACTCTAAATGCGAATCGTGTGGTGATCGCCGCGACTTATGCGACCTTGAGCGCTCTGGAGAAAGACAACGGTCGGGTCTACGATCATCTCTACAGATTGGGTCGGAAGCTGATGTCGGGGATCCAAGGCATCATCGACACCCTGGATGTGGAAGCGGTTCTGCAGGGGCTCGGACCCATGTTCCAGATCTACTTCACGAAGCTTAAGAAAATCGAGAATTCGAGGGACAGTGCCCAGTCCCGGTTCAACGTGCACCACGACTTCATATGGAGGTTGATAGCTAGAGGTGTGTTCCCCCGTCCCAGTCAGATGGGGGAGTTCTACGTTACAGCTGCCCATACCGATGAGGATGTTGATATTACCTTAGGTGTGATCGAAGAGGTGCTGAAAGAGATGAAGGGGGAGAATAGCTTGGGATAGTAGAGGAGTACACACTCCTCACTCGCCAAACTCGAAGGGAACGAGGAATTTGAAAACAAACACAGCTATGGAGGAGAGCATCGGCAAAACAAGGCCTCAACTAACGGAGGTGGTGGCGAAAAACTGGGCATCTTTCTTCTTGCTGATTCTGCTGGTGGTTTTCAGCTTTACCGGCAGGGGATTCTTCAGCCTGGCTACTCTGCAGACCATTGTCCATCTTTCTACGGTACTCTTCCTGCTCGCCGTGGCCGAGACCTTTGTGATCATCTCGGGAGGAATAGACCTCTCCGTCGGGATGGTTATGGGATTTACCGCTATCATTTCCTCGAAGTTCATGCAGATTATGTTCAAGGCGGAGATTGCCCAAGGGACCTGCATGTTGGTAGGAGCTGTGGCCGGGCTGGTCATCTGCATTATCCCCGGCTTGATCAGCGGCCTCCTTGTAGCTCGGTATCGGGTGCCGCCCTTCATCTCTACTCTTGGAATGTGGGGGATCACTCTTGGAGTCCAGTTGAAAATATCGGGGGGGTATACGATCCCCTTTCTACCGCCCAAACTGGTCGATATCGGCAATGGATTTCTCATCTATATTCATCCCGGCAAAGCCCTCAGCTTCTTCAAAAGACCCCCTGGAATCGATGAGACACAGATCAAGGAGCTGATCCGCATCATTCCCAACTCATTCATCTTTCTGTTCGTGGTTCTTATCGTTGCCCGGCATTGCTTGAGAAACACGAAATTTGGGCAGTACACCTACGCCATCGGTGGGAGCATGGATGCCGCCATTCGGGCGGGGATAGACGTGCGTAAACACCTAGTCAAGATTTATGTCCTGTCGTCCTTTCTGGCGGGACTTGCCGGAGTCTTCAATGTGTTTCAGGCCGGCTTAGGCAACTTCACCCGTTTCAGCGCCATGTACGAGCTGTTCGCCATCGCGGGAGTGATCATCGGGGGGGCGAGCTTGATGGGCGGGAAGGGGAGGGTTTTCGGATCAATAATAGGTATTCTCATCATCGGGGTATTGGAGATCGGTCTGCTGACTTCGGGGGTAGAACCGTTTTATCGATTCATCGCGGTTGGCGTGATCCTGATCGTTGCAGTTGTCATCGATCATCTCTTCCCCGATCTATTCTAGTTCGAGGACAGGCGTATGGCATTGCGTGCAGATACGACGATCACCAGAAGACGAACTCTCTATACATTTATCGGGCTATACTGGGCTTTCTTCTTTCTTCTGCTGGAGTTCATTTTTTTCAGTTCCGTGGCCAGAGGGTTCTTCAGTATTAGGGTCATCCAGAACATTCTCTTTTTCGGTACAGCGATATTTCTGCTAGGTACGGCGGAGACCTACGTGATCATTACAGGGGGTATCGATCTGTCCGTCGGTTTCGTCATGGGCTTCGCTACCGTGCTGGCTGCCAAATTGGTGGCTGCATTCATCGGTCTGGGCATGGGACCGGCCGCCAGTATCGCCTTGGGTTTGGGTATCACCCTGATCATTGGTTTGATACCCGGATTCATCAACGGCATTCTGGTTGCCTGCCTGGACGTCCCTCCCTTTATCGCCACCTTTGCTATGTTCGGTATCAGCCACGGGGTTTCCGAATTGCTGCTTGGGGGAGTCTGGGCAAAAAACCTTCCCCATTTAGCCAACGCGATCGGCAACGGGTATTTCCTCTATGTGGCCCCCGGTAAGATCGTATCCTTTTTCCAACGACCGGTTGTTCAGCGCGGTCAAAAAGTGCTGGAGATCATTCCCAACGTGGTGGTCGTTACGTTTTTCTTCATCGCAATCGTGGCCTTTGTCCTGAAACGTACCAAGTTCGGCCACCATACCTACGCGATCGGTGGCAGCATGGACGCTGCGGTCAAGGCGGGAATCAATGTTAAATGGCATTTGATCCGCATCTATATGCTATCCTCGTTTCTCGCCACTTTGGCCGGTACCATCTACGTCCTGAAGTATATTACCGGCAAGGGCGATGCGGGCGCTCCCTTCCTCTTGGACGCGATCGTCGCTGTTGTGATCGGAGGCGCCAGCCTATACGGTGGAAAAGGAACCATAGGCAGAACAATTCTAGGTTGTTTCATTCTGGCGACTCTCGAGACGGGCCTGCGTGTGCTCGGTGTATCGACGTTCGACAAATATATAGCCGTGGGGGTGATTCTCATTGCCGCCGTGCTAATCGATCAATTCTCTCCCGAGCTGGTGTACAAGGAGGACTAGTATGGGGTACCTGTTGGAAGCACGGAACATAACCAAGAGATTCGGCGGACTCGTAGCGGTGAACAATGTCAGCGTCGGATTGAATGCGGGAGAGGCGATTGGCATTGTCGGTGACAACGGTGCGGGCAAATCAACCCTGATAAAAGTAATTTCCGGAGTCCACCGTCCCGATGAGGGGCAGTTGTTTTTCATGGGCGAAGACGCCAAGATCGACACGCCCATGGACGCCCTCAAGCTGGGAATTGAAACGATCTATCAGGATTTGGCTCTCGCCGACAATATGAACGTGTATTCGAACATATTTCTAGGCAGAGAAAAATTAAAAAAATTTCTCGGTGTGCTCAACGTTCTGGATCACGAGTCCATGCACGTCGAATCGAGGAAGGTTCTGAAAAGTCTTGAAATCGAAATCCCCTCCCTTCGCAATATTATTCGAGTACTTTCCGGAGGTCAGAGACAGGCTGTCGCCATATCCCGGTCGATCTACTGGGATGCCCGGGTCCTGATCATGGATGAACCGACAGCCGGACTGGCTGTTGCCGAGCAGAGCAAGGTACTGAAACTGGTAAATCGGCTCAAAGAGCAAGGTATCGGCGTCATCATCATCACCCATCAACTCCACGATGTTTTTGCCGTTTCGGATCGCCTGGTTGTGATGCGGCGGGGTGAAAAGGTCGGGGAACGGATCACGAAACAGACAAACCCCGATGAAATCGTAAGCCTGATTATCGGAGCCGAAACCGTCGAGTCATAGCGCTTCGTCCAACCGGGGAGCGAAGAAGAACCATCAAGAGGGAGGACGAACTGTGCCGAAACGAAACCGGGCCTACCAGGATCTGGAGGGAATCTTCCTTTCGGGAGTCAAACGGGTCAACCCGAGAGACCTGATCAGCGCCGGTCTCCAGGTCGAGGGGAACCGGCTCACGGTTGAATCAGAAACCACTTCCCTGACTCTCGACTTAAACGATTTCGAGCGGATCATCGTGCTCGGCACCGGCAAGGCGACCGCCTCCATGGCGGCGGGACTGGAGGAAGTTCTTGGCGACCGGATCAGCGAGGGACTGATCGTGGTCAAGTACGGGCATACAGAAACGCTCGAACGGATCCGATCGATCGAAGCCGGACACCCCATCCCCGATGAGCGGGGGGTAGAGGGGGCGGATGCGGTTGAAGAACTGGCCCGCCGAGCCGACAAGCGAACCCTGGTGGTGAACCTGATATCCGGCGGCGGCTCAGCCCTACTGCCGGCGCCGTTTCGTGCCGAAAGCGAACGCGGTCAGGTAGCCATAACCCTGGAAGAGAAACAGAGCACAACCCAGGCTCTGTTGGCCTGCGGGGCTACGATTCAGGAGATCAACTGCATCCGCAAGCATATCTCCCGCCTGAAGGGGGGACGTCTGGCGGCGCTGCTTCACCCGGCCAGATCTCTGAATCTGATCCTATCGGATGTGGTGGGGGATCGTTTGGATACCATCGCTTCAGGTCTCTGCGTGCCGGATGAGACAACCTATGCCCAGGCGCTGGGCATTGTGGGCAAGTACGGGATAGAAGACCAGCTGCCTCCGCAGATACTCGAGCTGCTGCAGCGGGGAGCCGACGGAGAGATCGCGGAGACGCCAAAGCCCGGCGACCCCGTTTTCTCAGGCGTAGACAATGTGCTTCTGGGCACGAACTTCACGGCTTTGAACGCCGCTTCCAGGAAAGCGGCTGATCTGGGGTATACTCCTGTGATGCTTTCCTCCCGCATCGTGGGAGAGGCGCGGGAAGTGGCCAAAGTATTGGCGGCGGTAGCGTTGGATATGCGGTCCCTCAACCTGCTGGCCCCAAAGCCCGCCTGCCTTCTCGGCGGAGGTGAGACCACGGTCACGATCAGAGGGCGGGGACTCGGCGGCAGAAACCAGGAGCTGGCCCTATCGTTTCTGCAGGAGATCGCCGATGCGGGTGCTGCGGCTGAAGGACTTTTCTTTCTATCCGCAGCAACCGACGGCAATGACGGACCCACGGATGCGGCGGGGGCTTTTGCCTCCCTGGAAATTGCCGAAAAGGTCCGAGGGCATGATCTGTCCATCGGGGGATTCCTTGAAGACAACGATTCGTATCACTTTTTTGAGAGTATCGGCTACCTGTTTAAAACCGGTCCAACCAACACCAATGTCTGCGATCTGCAGATCTGTCTGATCTTCTAATAGCTTTGCCCTGACTATTAGCTTTGCCCTGACTATACGGCGGCCCGAACCCTCAGAATGGGAAATGCGATCAGCAGAAGCAATCCCGTGGATCCCAGGGCCGCTCCGATACCTATCGTATCGGCCAGAAAGCCCACCAGAGGCGCCAGCAGCGCCACCAGGATCGTCTTAACCTGGGACTCTCCCGAAAGTCCTGAAGCCATGACCTGTGCGGAGATCTGCTCGCTGACATAGCCGACGGTCAGAGGCCGCCGCAGATTCACCAGTGCATACAGCAGGACATACAGGATCACCGCGGGGATCCGCAGAGAAGCGAACAGGGCCCCGCCCGTGGCCAGGATGATCAAGCTGCCGATCAGGTAGGTAGCATTCACCGATCCAGCCAGGGAAGGGCTACGCTTCTCCAGAGTTCCCGATCGGGTCGAGGCAAAAGCGGCAAGAAGGTATAGTAAAAAATAGATGATCCCTGTCAGGATTGCTACCCGGCGGTCCTCCGACAGGGAGACCAGAATCGGCAGTGCAAGGGCGAGTGCTTGAAGGACCGGTTGAATGTAGTCCTTCACGGACTTGAACACTGCGTCAAAAGACGCCGAGTTGAACAATGTACGCAGGAATCCCGGGTTTTTGAAAATATCGATGAAATCTCTTAGGGTGGAAAGAATCTGTTCCAGGGAGTCTTTCGCCACGCTGCCCGAGCGTTTTCTGGGTGCCAAGCCGTCAAGTTCTGCCGGGTAGGAGATCATGAGCAGCAAGCCGGCAATATACGGAATCACAGAGGCCAGAAAAATGATGCGGTAGCTGCCACTGTACAGGACAAGTGCCGCGGCGATCACGGAGGAGAGGGCGGCTCCTCGTTCAGAGCAGGCCCGGGTGTGACCGTAGTAGGCCACTTTGTGTTTGATTTGATCTGTCGCTTGAAGATAAGCCAGGATCATGGCCTTGTGAGTTCCGGTACGAAAGGCCTCCCCCATAGCAAAGAAGATCATTGCGACCGCGTAGAGGGAGTAGCTGGGAAGAAAATAGAAGATGAGAAAGGAAAGAATATAGGCCCCGAAGGAGAAGATCATGGCCCGACGTCGGCCGTAGGCATCGGCTACAATACCCGTCGGTATCTCGAGCAGGTTTGTGGCGATTTCTCGAATGGAAAACAACGTTCCGATCTGGAGAAAGGAAAAACCCATCCCCCGGAAGAACAGCAGTATAAAGGGATCGAAGAATCGCAGGTTCTTGAGGAATCCGTAAGAACAGAATTTGAAGTACTGTTTGTCCTTAACGATCGCTTCGTTCATTTGCCGTGGATAAAAAAAATAGCGGCGAAGGGACTCGAACCCCTGACCCAGCGGATATGAGCCGCTTGCTCTACCATCTGAGCTACGCCGCCATTCTTCAAGTGTTTATCGAACTCCAGAAATATACCAACGCGACTTTTTCGTGTCAACAGAAAGCACTGTCAAAGCTTGACCTGAGGGAGTTTAGATTTTACACTTCCAGGCGAATGATACACCAAAGCCAGCTGACGACTCGATCCTACGAATGTGACAGCTATGGGCATGTCAACAACGCCGTATTTCTCAACTACCTCGAATACGCCCGTATTCAGTTTCTCAAGCGTCTCCCGGTGCCCTATTCGGAGCTGCGACGAAGGGGAGTCGGGTTCGTTGTGGCTCGCATTTGCATAGACTTCAAGAGCCAGGTCGGAAGCGGGGAAGCCCTACGAATCCAAACCCGACCGATTCAGAAACAGAAGGTACGGATGGTGTTCCAGCAGAGTATCTATCGGGATCGGGATACCGAGCTGGTAGCCGAAGCTGAGGTAACCTGGGCCTGCATCAACGATCAGGGAAAACTGATACGCATTCCCCCCGAGCTGGACATTCCGGAGCTGGAACCGTGAAGATCAGCCCGCGTCTTCAAAACTACATCTCCCAGGCTCTTTCCCAATCCATGGATGTCGTGCTGATGGAGCGCCTGGCCGCCCGGGTGATCTCCGGGTACGATCTGTACGAGCGCACCGGGTTTCCCGCCACTATTCCGATCCCTCAGGTCGATGCCGCCCGGCAGATTGCCGCCGATCTGGCCCGGGCCGGACACATCCGTCGCTTCGCTGAAGTCCTCGTGGAGGTGGATCGTCGAGGTGTGATGGGCAGGCCCGTGTCCATCCGTATGCTACCGCGGATCGTAAAGGAGCTGGAGACCCTGGGATACAGGTTCAAGGAAGCACAAGGCACCTTCATCGAGGCCGGGGGTAGAGGGAAGACCAAAGGGTGGGGCGCGCTGATCGAAGGCCAGATCTACAAGTTGAGTTTCTTGCGAATCGATACGGTGGGCAATACCGAGCTGGTACGTAAATATTCCAAGCAGATGGTGGTGCAGGTATACAACGACGTCAGACAGCTGCTCGCGAACATCGTGGAGAATAGAGAAGGCCGTCTGTGGCATTGGGAAGGGGACGGAGGTATCGCCGCTTTTTACTACGGAAACAAGAATATTCAAGCGGCCCTCTCGGGGATGGAGATGCTGCTCGAGCTTTTTATGTACAACCTGTTCCATTGCCCTTTCTCCGAACCTCTCCGTGTCCGCTTGGCCGTACACACCGGTCCCTGCCAGTTCTACCAGAACTACGAGAGGATCCGCAGCGACACCCTGAGAAGACTGGAAGTGATCGAGTCCCAGTTCGCCGAGAACGACAGCCTGGTCATTACTCCCGGGGTGTATTCCGATATGGGAAACAAGCTGGACAAGTTTTTCAAGCCTCTGCGGGTGTCCCGACACAATCTTCTGTATCAGTACAAGCTGGAGTGGGAGTAAGCCGGTGAATGTTCTCGTGTTCTCCCGCAACAGAACGCTCCCGGAAAAACTGAAGTTGCGAAGACGAAAGGGTCTGGTCGATGATGTCAGCTTCGTTGGACTGGAGCAGTTCTCAGGCCAGCTCAAAGCAATAGATACTCCCACGCTCTGTTACCTGGATCTCTCCGGAATCGAGGAAAAAAAGATCCAGAGCTACCTTAGGGCTTTGAGGAAACAAGACAATATCGTCTTTGGGATCATTGATCCGACGGGTAAGATCAAGGATGTAGCCGGGCTCTTTCATGACGGCGCTGTGGACTATCTGAATCGCCACACCCTTGACGGAGCCGTCGGTGTACGCAGGTTGACACGGATTCGGGAGTTCGTCCATGGAATTCACCCGACCCTGCTTGAAGCGGCGGCCGCATCGGCCAGGGAACAAAGGGAAGCACCCTACCAACTGTCGGGGAATGGCTGGACCGCGGTGGTGCCGGGCCGGGAGTACACCTTCGCCATGATGTTCATCGAGCTCGATGGGAAGGAGCAGATGGAGAAGAGCTATGGGATGAAAAATCTTTCGATCGCCCTGTCTTCGTTTCGAAAGTTTGTCGACGGATTCGTCCGGAAGTTCGGCGGCCGTCTCTGGATCTGGTTCAGCTTCGGAGGGATCGTTCTCTTTCCCTTTGACGGGAAATCCTGTCCGGCTTTGACCTGCGGGTTTCGGCTGATGCTGTTCAAGCACCTATACGATATTGAAGGCTCCCACTTCCCGCACTTCCTGTCTTTCCGCACGGCGCTTCAGATCGGCAACACTCCGTACACGGAAGAAAACACCGGACATATCGTTTCCGACAGTTTGAACTCCATTTTTCATCTGGGCCAGCAGTTCGTTCGACCGGGCAATTTCTGTGTAACCGAAGAGGTTATGCAGTTCGGGCATCCAGTTCTGCGGGATTACTTTTTAAACGCCGACACCTTTGAAGGCAGAAAAATTTTACGGATGCGTCTTCCTGTCCATCGGCATAAAGGAAAATAGCCGCAAGGTAGGACAGAATGTCCGTCAAAAACTTATTCCAGTTCAAACGGCGATTTCTTCTCTTGCTCTCCGTAGCGATCCTCTTCACCGCTGTGTCCGGCGTGTATTTTATCCGCTATCTGGTGAAACCGAACACGGGTCTGGTGGTCAATTACCCGGAAGTCATCAATCGGGACGGCAAGGTGATCTTCTCGCCCAAAACCCCCTTTTCACCGGCGGTGTCTTCCGGATTGAGACCGAACGTCGATCAGATCATATCGATCGATGGTTATCCTATCCGGGGCGTTCGTGACGTTGTCGAGGCGGACGCCCGGGTCTGGCGCTATACTCCTGTTCCCGTTGAAGTTATACGGGACGGTGACAAACGACTGACGATCGATATAATTCCAGTTCTTACCCTTACCAGGCCTGACTGGGTGTTCGCACTGATCTTTTGCATCGCCCTGGCCTTTATGTCCTTCTACCTGATTGTCTATCTTCCCGAAGATACCGCTTCCAATCTGATCACCTTGGCTGCTCTGTTCTACCTGGTATTCACGGCTCTAAAGCCTTTTTACTACGAGAGTTTTTTCTCGAATTTCTTGATTCATTTCGGGAAATTGACATCCTGGTTCATGGTTTTTTTTGCGCTGTATTTCCCTACTCCCAAAGGTAAAAGAGGCATTCGTACCGCGACGATCACCCTCATTTTGGGATTGTATCTTGCCTTTATTGTGTTTCGGATGATCTACTTCTCTGCCTGGATTTCAAGCAGTCGGGATATCTGGCTTGACCGGTATCGGATGTTGGGGAAGCTGAACAATGTCTCCGACGGCATCGCCTTTATCGCCTATCTGATACTGTTGATCCGCTCCTATGTTAAGACACCCCACGCTCACGAAAAGCGTCAGCTCGAATGGATTATGGCCGGTTTTCTCATAGCCATCCCACCGTATTTTTTTCTCGACCAGCTTCCTCTGATTCTTGGTGGACCCGAGGGTTTGCGTATCAGCATGGGCAATTTTGCCAACCTGTTTCTCTCCTTCGTTCCCCTGTTTTTTATCATCGGTCTGCTCAAGCACAGGGTGTTCAACATCAGGTTTTTCGTCAGCCGCTACGTGGTGTATATCCTCCTGGCGCTGCTTATTTTCTCATTCTTCACCGTTCTCTATGAACCTACGAAACGGTTGTTTGCCTTAAGCTACGGCGTGCCTGCCCGTATAGCCAGTTTCCTGGTTACCACGATCCTCTTCATTTTACTCATACCGATCCGCTCGCTGGCCTGCACGGTCGTGGATCGGCTTTTCTACAGAAAGCATTACCGCCGATCCCTTCAGTATTCGGCGAGTCTGGAAAAGCGCAACATGGAGTTGAAGCTGCTGATCGACGAGCTGAACCTGCGCAATATGCGTTCTTTCCAAAAAGACAGAATGAGGGAGTTGAGGGGAATCATCACAGGTATAGCTCATCGGGTCAACGATCCGGTGAACTTCATCTCCGGAAGCCTGACGACTTTGGAGAGAAAGATTGGTAGCTTGTTCAAAGCTCTGGAAAGCTCCGAACTGCCTGCGCCGGCGGAGGTCAGGAAACTACACCGGGAGGTGCAAAACCTGATCGACGTTGCTCAAGAGGGGGATCTCGGTATTCGGGATTTCGTACGCAAATTAACCACGCTGGTAGGCTCCCGAGCAAGTATCCCCGTGAGTGTCAGTATGAATCATCTGTTGAGAAACGCTAAAGCGGAATTCAATAAGACCAACCCGGAAGCGGCCTTGAGGATCGAGGAGAAAACGAGCGGAAAAATGCTCTGCAACCCCGATGAAGTCATCCAGGTACTGCACTATGTCGTGGATAACGCCTTGGAGTCTGGAATCGGTCCCAAAGATGAGGTTCTCATCCGCAGCGATGTGCACAATTGCTACTTTCGTATCCAGATAGAGGACGAGGGAATGGGTATCGACGGGGCAAACATGAAGAAAGTCTGCGATCCCTTTTTTTCTACAAAAGCCGATCGTGACGGACTGGGTTTATACTTCAGCCGCATGCTCGTCGAACGCAACGGCGGTTTCATGGAGTTGACCAGCAAGCCCGGGCGGGGTACCAAGGTTACCATACTACTGCCCCGGGAAGAGGCGGATTCCCTGAAATGAGAAACATCAGAATCTATACCGACGGCGGCTGTTCGGGGAATCCGGGCCCCGGCGCATGGGCCTACATTCTTCTGGAGGGGGAGGGCAGCACCCAAGGCTCACGCTTTGTCCAACAGACTACGAACAACAGGATGGAACTGCAGGCGGTCATCGAAGCTTTGCAGAAAGTTCATGAAACCTCAGTTTGGTACTCGCTCGAGATCGAGGTGTTTACCGACTCCCAGTACGTGAAAAACGGCATCAGTGATTGGATTCATACCTGGGTTCGAAACGGTTGGAGAACCCGTTCTAAGAAGCCCGTTAGAAATCAGGACCTCTGGCAGGAGTTGATGCGGCTTACCACACCGCTGAAGATACGCTGGCATTGGCTGCAGGGTCATGCCGGTGACCCATACAACGAGGCCTGTGATCGCCTCGTCCGGGAGGCGATTCAGCAGGGCAGGAAGTAAAGCAACATTGCCTTTTCCCCCGTTACTTAAGGGGTAGGGGGAAGGTATGCTCGCAGTAATAGCCAGCCAGGCGCCGGTAGGAATCGAGGGAGTCCCGATTCAAGTGGAGGTCGATATCCGGCGGGGTCTTCCCGGTATCGACATCGTAGGTTTACCCGACGGTGCGGTCAGAGAAGCCCGGGACCGGGTGAGGGTAGCGATCCGGAACAGCGGTTTCCGTTTCCCGAATGACAGAATCCTGGTCAATCTGTCTCCTGCGGGCATCAAGAAGGAGGGGGCCAGTTATGACCTGGCCATCGCCCTCGCTGTCCTGAATGCCTCTGAGCAGATCCCCTTTCCCCGAGATCGTAGAGTGATGGTCGTTGGAGAGCTCAACCTGAGAGGATTGGTACTGCCCGTGCACGGTGTGCTCTCGGCGGTTGCCTCGGGGCTGCAGGACCGGGTTACCTTTTTTTTGGTGCCCCAGGAAAATCTCAGAGAAGCCCAGGTCCTGTGCAAGGAGCGAATCTACGGCATCTCTTCGCTCAGGGCGGCCGCTATGGTACTTCGCGGGCTTGCCCGCGGCGGCAAACCTGCCCATGCCCCTGCCGGTGGTTTATCGGTGAGCCCGCCCGAGGCCACGCATCCCTCCAAGGAGCAGTGGGGGGATTTCTCCGATATCAAGGGGCACGGGCGGCTGAAACGAGCCCTGGAAGTGGCTGCCGCGGGGCGGCACCACGTCCTGCTGTTCGGACCTCCCGGCAGCGGGAAGACCATGTCCGCCCGCAGACTGCCGTCGATTCTCCCGCCCCTGCCCTGGGAGGAGTCTCTTCAGGTGACCCGTATTCACTCCACTGCCGGCGTCCTGCCCCCTGGCGGCGGTCTGGTCGAGAATCCCCCTTTCCGCATGCCCCACCATTCCGCCTCCAGCGAGGGTATCATCGGCGGCGGCAAGGTCCTCCGCCCTGGGGAGGTTTCCCTGGCCCACCAAGGAGTGCTGTTTCTCGATGAAGCGGCGGAGTTCAGCACCGCCCTGCTTCAGACACTGCGGGAACCGATGGAGGAGGGCAGCATAACCATCGCCCGGGCCGGTACATCGATGCGTTTCCCCGCACGATTTCAGCTGGTGCTGGCATTGAATCCCTGTCCCTGCGGTAACCTGGGCAGGAAACAGGCGACTTGCTTCTGTTCAACCACGGAGATCTCCAGATACTGGAAGAAGCTGGGCGGTGCCCTGTTGGACCGGGTGGATATCCGCATTCCCCTGGAGCCGGTAGGTTTTGAGGATATGGAGGAAGGCGGAAGTGGGGATGGGGAAACCAGCGCCGCGATCGCAGCCCGGGTGGCTGCCGCCATTGATGTGCAGCAAGCTCGCTACCAAGCCCATCAGTTCTCCCGTAACGCCCACATCCCAGTGGGATTGATGGAACGGTTCTGTGCTCTCGATGCAACCTCCCGCACCGAACTGAAGGCTGCTGCTGAGAGTTTGAGTTTTTCTTCGAGAGCTTTCCACTCGATCCTCAAAGTAGCCCGCACCATCGCCGATCTGGAGCAGTCGGCCGCCATCGGAAAGGAACATCTCCTCGAAGCGATCCAACACCGCCGCTACTGCGAGGGGGATGTGTACTGGAACTACAAGTGAGCCGACCTACCCGATTGGATTTTCATTTTCATTCTATTATATTCATCGGTAGGAGAGATATTGTGAAACTGTATACGCGATGGCAGGTTATCCTACTCACGGCGGCGGGGATCGTGCTTACCCTTTTCGTGGCTTGGGCGGCGGGATTTCTCAGGCCTCCAGCACTAGGAGAAGGGCAAGATCTATCCGCCCCAGATCTAGAGATCGAGGATGCGCTGGAACCGCCTGTTGAATCGGCGCCGATCGCCGGACAGCCTGTTCAGTTTAGCGGAACAATTTCCAGCGACGAAGCCAACAACATACAGATCTACGAAAAGCTCAACGATGCTGTGGTAAACATCACCTCGGTCACCTTCGAGTACAACTGGTTCCTCGAGCCGATTCCTAGAGAGGGTACGGGCTCCGGTTCGATCATAGACCGGAAGGGGTACGTGCTCACCAACTATCATGTGATCAAGGACGCCAATGAACTGAGCGTCACCCTGGCGGATGGTTCGAACCACCGGGGAGATATCGTCGGCGTGGATCCGGAAAACGATCTTGCGGTGATCAAGTTCGATCCGCAAGGGAAGCGACTCACCATCATCCCCTTCGGGAATTCCGTGGATCTACGGGTGGGGCAAAAGGTTCTGGCCATCGGCAACCCTTTTGCCCTGGATCGAACCTTGACAACGGGTATCGTTTCCGGACTCGGCCGACCGGTGCGGACCCATTCCGGACTGGTAATCAAGGAAATGATTCAGACCGACGCCTCAATCAACCCCGGTAACTCCGGGGGACCTCTGCTTAATTCAAGGGGAGAGATGATCGGAATCAACACGATGATCTTCTCGCCCTCAGGCGGTTCGGTGGGTATCGGATTTGCCGTTCCCGTAGAGACGGCGAAACGGGTCGTGCCCGACCTTCTGCGCTACGGTGAAGTGCAGCGCGGCTGGATCGATATCGTTCCCGTGCAGCTGTTCCCCGCCCTGGTTCGTTACGCCGGCCTGTCCGTTTCCGAGGGCGTACTGGTTTCCGAGGTCGAGTCCGGTTCAAACGCCGAGAAGGCCGGGTTCAAGGGGGGTGAGCAGGCGGTTCGCTACGGGCGTTCGATCATCCGTCTGGGCGGCGATATCATCGTCCAGGTTGACGGTTTGCCCGTGGCCACGCTCATGGACCTTCTCGGTGCCCTGGAGGACAACAAACCGGGAGAGACGGTGGAGGTCAAAGTGCTCCGCGGCCTCCGCGGCAGACGGGAGCAGACACTCTTTGTGAAACTTTCAAAGCGGACTCAGAACATACGCTTCTAAGAACGACGTAGATGATCAAGTTCAAGGTCGTCTCTGCATTTTCCCCGGCGGGTGATCAAGGCCAGGCGATCGCCGAGCTTTCCCGAGGGGTTTCCCAGGGGTATCGGAACCAGACTCTGAAAGGGGTCACCGGGTCGGGAAAGACCTACACCATGGCCAAGATCATCGAGCAGGCCCAACTTCCCACTCTGGTGCTTTCCCACAATAAGACTCTGGCAGCTCAGCTGTACAGAGAGTTCATGGATTTCTTTCCAGAGAACGCGGTGCAATACTTCGTTTCCTACTACGACTACTATCAACCCGAAGCCTACGTGCCCGGTAAAGATCTGTACATCGAAAAGGACGCCTCGATCAACGAGGAGATCGACAGGCTGCGTCTGGCCGCAACCGCTGCCCTCCTGGAGCGTCGGGATGTGATCGTGGTGGCCACGGTTTCCTGCATCTACGGCATCGGCAACCCCCGAGACTATAGAGACATGAGGCTCGAGCTGAACCTTGGTCAGGAGATCAGCCGGGATGAGATCCGGCTTCGGCTGGTCAAGCTTCTCTACGAGCGCAACGATGCGGTGCTGGAACGCGGCCGATTTCGTGTCCGGGGTGACGTGCTGGAGATCTTTCCCTCCTACACCACCGATGCGCTGCGGGTGGAGTTCTTCGGTGATGAGATCGAAAGGATCCGCAAGATCCATCCCCTGACGGGAGTTAGTCTGGGGGATGTGGAGTTCTACATCGTGTACCCGGCCAAGCACTTCGTCACCCCGGAGGAGCGGATGCCCGAAGCTCTGGAGCGTATTCGCCGTGAGCTCAAGGCACGGCATAAGGAGCTGGCCGAGACGGGAAAGATCGTGGAGGCGGAGCGTCTCAAATCCCGGACCGAGTACGATCTGGAGATGCTCGAGGAGATGGGCTACTGCCCGGGAATCGAAAACTACTCCAGACACCTATCCGGCCGTGAAGAGGGGGAACGCCCAGCGGTGCTTATCGATTTCTTTCCGGAGAAGTTCCTCGCCTTCGTGGATGAGTCCCACGTCACCATCCCCCAGGTACGGGGCATGTACGAGGGCGACCGCTCCCGAAAGCTCTCCCTGGTGCGGTTCGGGTTTCGACTTCCATCGGCTCTGGACAACCGGCCACTGTATTCCGCCGAGTTCGAGCAGCTTCTCGATCGGGTGATATTCGTATCGGCGACTCCCGGTCAGGAGGAGCTCGACAAGTCCGAACAGCTCGTGGAGCAGGTCATCCGGCCCACCGGTCTGCTCGATCCCGAGCTGGAGGTTCGTCCGACCGAGGGGCAGATCGAGGATCTCTACGCGGAGATCAAGAAGCGCATCGATGCCAACCAGCGAACCCTGGTGACGACTCTAACCAAGCGAATGGCCGAAGACCTCGCGGAGTACCTGTCCGAGCTGGGTCTCAACGTGCGCTACCTGCATTCCGAAATCGAGACTATCGAGCGGGTGGAGATCCTCAAGAGCCTGCGCACCGGCGAGTTCGATGTCCTGGTCGGCATCAATCTGCTGCGGGAAGGTCTCGATCTGCCCGAGGTGTCCCTGATCGCCATTCTCGATGCGGATAAGAGCGGATTCCTGCGCTCCGCCACCTCTCTGATCCAGACGATCGGCAGGGCTTCCCGCCATGTAAACGGCCGGGTGATCATGTACGCCGATCGCATCTCAACCGCCATGAGCGAGGCGATCGAAGAAACCGATCGTCGCCGGCGTACCCAGGCCGAGTTCAACAGGACCCACGGAATCACCCCGACCTCGATATCCAAGTCGATTCAGGACCTCCTGGTCCGCAAGAAAGAGGAAAAACGCAGCCTGGAGAAATTCGACCTCGAGTTGATTGAACGGCAGTACAACATCCTGGTCCCCAAGCAGCGTCAGGCCCTGATCAAACGGCTGGAGCAGGAGATGCTCGAGCTGGCCAAAAACCTCGAGTTCGAGCGGGCTGCGGTACTGCGGGATGAGCTGAAACGACTCGAGGAAATGTGAGCGCCGCCAGGCCTATGGCTATTTCGTGAACAGGATGTAGTCTATCGGCCCCCCGGACACGCGGGGGAAGAACACGTCGTAGAGCTGAGCGTTCCAAGTATAATTCCAGTTTGCATTGATGCTTTTATAAATATAGTAGTAAGACTCGGATACAGTGATATAGTCATCCCCGTTCATATCTGCCTTTGTTGCCGATTCAAGGAGAAAGTAGGTCATGATCCCGTGATCGTACAGTCCTTCGAAGGATTCCTCCCGTTCCCCCGACGCTGCTATGACCAGGGCATCCGCAGGAGAAATATCGCTCTTGTACCCATCGAAATTGGTATACAAATAGATGGCATTGCTCAAATTGGCGAAAACCCCATCGGATCCGGAGGAAAAATCCGCCTGGATTGCGTCTTTTTCAAGTACGTTGCCGATAAATCCTCCCGAATTGCAGGCATCGATGATGACGATCTTTCGTACGCAAGGGATGGTTCGTAGCAGCACCGCCAGCTCGTCGTCGTTAATTGTTTTTGTGAGATCTGTATAGTCGGGAGAAGGTAAGGTTGATTTGAATGAATCGTAGAGAAAAATCCACTCGTCTTCACTATCGCTATTCGGAGCTGTTTCAGAGTCACCTGGGAGACTGGGAGCGATCTGACCTCCGTGCCCTGAATAATAGAACAGAAACAGGTCATCGGAGGTTGCTTTTGAAGCGATAACAGCGAAATCAGCTTGTAGCTGAGCTAGCGTGGCCGCGCTATCAACACGGGTGTAAGGTGTAACTTCGAAACCCTGTTGGTTAAGAAGATTCTCCATAGCCCATGCGTCATCGTCGGTATAACTGAGGTTGGGGGGATCTGTTCCCCAGGCCGGATCGTACTCCGCCACACCGAACACGATCGCGTATTTGTCGTAGTCCAGTTCCAACGTGCAGCCGGACAGCGAAAACAGCAGCGCCAGGGAAGCCAGTGCAGCTATCGAAGATATCTGGGTGGGTAAAGCTCGTGAAACCGTACGTCTTTGAAACATCACCTTCGTTTTAAATAATACCTCCATAGAACGCCGATGCCAATCGATCCGGAGAAGGAAAGGTCCTTTCGGAAGTAGTAGTCGATCGGTAGAACCAGGGTGAAGGAGTGTCTTTCCCGCTTGGGGTTGTAGAGCTCGAGATAGGGCTCGAGAAAGACTCCCGGATAGAAGAAATACAGGGTAGTCCAGGTGTAGAGGTCGTAGTTGAAGGATGCACCGGCCGAGGCTCCCAATTCCAGTTGGCGCAGTCGGGACGAGGCGGGCAGCTGCACCCCGTAGCCGGCGGACAGCCGCAATCCCCCGCCCCAGTGGGATCGGTAGCTCCAGCCTCCGGAAAGACTCGATGCCGTGGTAGT
>Ga0114925_10000182_pt1 | contig 24717 bp, 23 predicted proteins | sample SumtaG_2_FD_87287 | JGI IMG/M metagenome (GOLD analysis project Ga0114925, IMG submission 87287) | Deep subsurface microbial communities from Indian Ocean to uncover new lineages of life (NeLLi) - Sumatra_00607 metaG | ecosystem: Environmental > Aquatic > Marine > Oceanic > Sediment | place... | reverse complement strand
GGCAAGCAACAGTCCCTGTCCCCTGGCAAGCTTTACAGACCACGGCTCCTTCTCCCCCGCACCGCGGACAGGGTTCTTGCTCCCTGGATTTGTAATAACGTGCGCCCCCGCATTTGGGGCACGTTGTATAGCCCTCTCCGTCGCATGTTTGTAAAACGGTTAGACTTTTAACCTCCTTAAACCTCCATTTCTTGTATCTTGAAAACAATATTCAATAAACCTGGGTTGTCAACCCCATAACTCTCCCATAATCATCGACCTATTCAAAAATGTTTTCACAGAACGACGTAAGAATATCAGTTGGATGATACTTTCGTAACAGTCCCATAATTCTTGACACCCTCCTTGCTTAGAGTTCTATCGGTATGAGCAGAGAAACTGATGATTACAGGTGAAGCGCTTGAGGTTGCCTCCCGACCTTCTAAAGCAAACGAGTAAAAAGAAATTCATCAATATCTACAGGCCAAAATCAAGCAACGGTGTTGTTGCGGCAAACAATAAGGTAGCTACTGCACTTCAAGATCGCTTGACTACGTTTCTTGATGGCGTAGTCTTTGGTATGCCCACTTGGCTTTTAGTCATTATCATCGTCCTGGGTTCAATCCTGGGCTTCGTTCTCCTGTGGCTGACCGCGGCGAAAATCGTGCGCAAGCTTTGGCGATTCCCGGCTCCTTCATACACCGGCTGGTTCCTGGACTCCTGGTTCCGTCGCTGGATGCAGCCTGCGGATAAGCTCATCCGCCGAAGCGGGATCAGTGAGGGTATGCAGGTTCTGGAGATAGGCTGCGGCAGCGGTGCTTATACCACTTTCGTGGCACGAGTTGTTGGGAAGAAGGGCAAGGTGTATGCCCTGGACATTCAGCCCAGGATGTTGGCACAGCTCGAAAACAAGTTATCCAGACCTGAGAATCAAGATATCACTAACATCAAACTCATCCAGGCGAGTGCTTACGAGCTGTCGTTTGAGGATTCGACCCTTGATCTGGTCTACATGATAACCGTTCTGCAGGAGATTCCCGACCGGCACAGGGCTTTGCTGGAGGCACACAGGGTCCTGAAACCTGCCGGGATACTTGCTATCACCGAGTTCTTCCCTGACCCGGATTATCCACTCAAGCGCACTACCATAAAGCAGGCCACCGGAGCGGGCTTTGTGGAGGACAAAGTTCTTGGAAACTTTTGGAATTATACTGCCCGGTTTATCAAACCGAAGGAGTCGATATGTCTATAGATCGCCGAGTTATGGCACTTATGATCCTTGCGTCCCTGGTGTTGCCCGCTGCAGGGCTTGCCGACAGGTTGGAGCTTGTGGGCTTCGACGTGGTGGAGTTTGAGGATGCGCTAGAAAGAAGCGCCTCTGAGAAGTGGTTAGAACATGCCGAGACAGGCCAGCGCGTTATCGAGGGTCTGGATTTTCTCCTCGTAATCTCCCCTGACTCTAAATGGATGCTGTTAGGTCAACCCATCGAGGCAGGTGAGGGCGAGGGGGGCCTGGACGTAGTAACCTACAGGCTGTTCATCATGTCAACTACAAATCCTCAGCTTATATCCCTGGTAGATCAGGCGCTTTACGCCACCTTCTCCCCTACCTCGGATTACCTTTTTGTTGCCACCGGGCCTAATCCCATCGTTTATGACCTGGAAGATATGCGGGGTGTGGTTCTTACCGCTATCCGGTCAGGACTTGAGAACCACCCTTGCTGGGTATCACAGTGGTCAAATGACGGCAAGGTGTTGATCATCCACCAGCAGTTCAGCTTCGACGATTCCTCCAACCCACGCGCCTGGAGGGTGAAACTTAAGTAAGTCGGATCCTTACTTCTGATCCGAGGGTCTTGTTATCGTTCTTACCCTTTCTATGTATCGCACCAGTAGCGAGTTAACGCCTGTCCCGGTGTCGTAGATGTCTTGTCTCTGCTTTAGTATCGCATACCCGTCGCCTGCGCGTCCGTCCCATCATTTTAAAATTTGCATTTTGCATTTTGACTTTTGCACCGGAGGGCGACGCTTGCGGAGCAATTGCGACCAAGTCGCGTTCTTGTCGTCAGCCCCCTTAATTTTGCATTTTGATATTTGCAATCGCGACGCAGTCGCGCCCTTGTCCATCTTTTGACCAACTTTTGACCAGCTTTTGTCCAGCTTATGGCCGGTAGCCTGTCCATCTTTTGTCTATCTTTTGGGTAGCTTTTGACCACCTTTTGACCCACTTTTCGGGCCTATTTTATTACCCCCATCTTTTTCACGTACCGCACGAGAACGTCGTTAACCAGCGTACCTGTGTCATATACGTCTTTGCCGTCCTTGAGTATCTCGTATCCGTCACCGCCCGCGGCAAGGAAGTTGTTGGTGGCGATCTTGTAGGTCTTTAAAGGATCTATAGCCTCGCCGCCTATCCGGATGTTCACCGCCGAGCTATCCTCTGTCTCGTAAGCAACACCTGCCAGATGAAGCGTACCGCCGGACTGCCGCCCAAGCGATACGTTGTAATCCAGAAGTTCCTGCACCTGCGCAGCAGTCAGCTCCATGCTTACCACGGTATTGCCAAAGGGCAGAGCCGTGAGTATATCCTTCATGGTGATATCGCCCGGAAGGATGGCGGCTCTCACCCCACCCATGTTGGTGAACGCGATGTCGGTAGCGGTCTCCTCAAGCATAACTCTAGCTAAGAGGTCGCCCAGGGAGAGCACGTCCGTTCGGTCACCTTGAAGCCCAGGCACAAGTGCGATCTCGGTCTTGCCAATCGGCACGCCTAGCTGCTTGTTCAACTCCTCTCCCGCTTCGGCGATCCTTGCCGCCATATCCGGATCCTCGGCTATCTTCCCTGAGAGCAAAATAAGCTCGTATGAGTATTCCTTGAGGCTGCCCTTTTTGAGTTCCATCTCCAATTTGCCAAGATAGACTGTTCTTGCCCCTGCCTGTACGATGAGTGAGTTTTTGATCTTCCTCGGCTCCTCGATGATCGTATGGGAGTGTCCGCCGACGATGAGGTCGATCTCAGGCACTCGCTCGGCCATTACAGAATCAGCGGTCCAGCCCCTGTGCGTCAGGGCTATCACGAAATCCCTCTCGCCGTACCCGAGCGAGTCAATCAAGGCAGCGATCACCGAATCCGCTGGAAGAAAGCTGAGTCCTTCAACGTTGGCCGGATGTGTGCCAATCGGGGTCGCTTCGGTGGTAAGTCCTACGATCAGGATACGTTCCTTGCCTGCCTTCTCCTCCACAAAGGCCTGGTAAGGCCGGTTGTTCAACTCGTCTACGACGTTTGCTGAAAGCACGGGAAACTCCGCGATCTCCACAAGCTCATCAAGATTGGGCTGGCCGAAGTCGAATTCGTGATTGCCCACTGCCATGGCGTCGAGCCCCATCTCATTGAACAACTCGAAGTCCAGCTTCCCTTTGCTCATGTTTGATACAGGCGGCCCTTGCAGGGCGTCGCCCGCGTGAAGGAAGTAGACCTTCCGCTTAGCTTGTTCGCCGTCTTCTCTCAAGGAATCCACAAGATAAGCAACGCGGGCAAACCCGCCGTATTCCCTGCCGTCCTTTGCTTCTAAAGCCTCAATCTGCCCGTGGGTGTCGTTCAGGTGAAGTATTGTTAGCTTCTGGGCTTTGCCCCAGAGCAGAATAGGCAAAAGAGCGAGAACCATCAATAACCTCACTAATCTAAATTTCATGATTCCCTCCTTCGGTTTCATGGGATTTTACGCAGAAGAGGGTTAAGAAGCAATGCAGAAGAACATTAAGTTTCTGAGAACTTACACATTATAAAGCTCTGATCGTTGAATTTCAACCCTGGACGAATTCCCAAAGCTTCTTTCGCAGCCTCGTGGATCTTTTTTCTTATGTGCTCATCGGGAGGACAAAAGACATAGCCACGCCACTTGTGTTCATTGAAGGCACTAACCCATTTATCAAATGGGAAAAACTCCCTTAAGGGTGTATAATTGTACTTTTTTGGGGGGTCTGGACTCGGTTCTCTTATATAAGCCCAAGAGGCGTCTCTAAACGAGGGGGCAGGAAGGATATCAAGCCAGATATCGGTTTTAGGGCAGGTCACCCCTCTGGCGCGAGCCTTTTCATATATGAGGTTCTGAAGATCTTCTTTTCGATCTTCATAATCAACGGCAGTCCTTAGATCCTGAAGATACCATCTTGTTTCAGGTGTTACGGAGTTGGTACATATTACCAGTGCCCTTTTATATAGACGTCTGTTTATTAATTGTGTAATTTTATCTTTTATGAGGTCGGAACGGCAAGGTACTCTGGCTAAGACATCGTGATCCATGAATCTGAGGAAATCAACAGGGGTTTTGAACTTAATTCCGTCAAGGTCTATTTTCTCGTCGTCTTGGATAAGTCTTATTATAGACTCAAACATTCTCTCAACTGCTCTCAACTTATGATGGTGGTACACGACGGAGTTCAACATCATCTTTCCAAAATATAACTGTTCCAGAGATGGGGCCCCACTGATGTCAATCACTAACTCGGTTCTGCCTGCTTCGATACGCAGATGCATGGTGTGGAGAATTCTATCAAGATCCACACCTATTCTGAGGCCAGTGAATTTAGCATCTCTGACCAGATAATCAAGTTTGTCGCAGTCAAACGGACCATTGATTATCTGGCCAAGGAAAGCTTCTTTCGGTTGGGTCTTCCCTATAATCATGCGCGCCACACGATTGAGCTCGTATGTAGTTTCGAATCCTTTCTCAACCACCTCGTTGAAGAACTTTTTGAATGCTGGACTCGTTACTATAAGGAAAGACAGTACTTCGTGGGGTCTCTTGTCGACAAATGGTTCCTTCTCCAACACCTCTTTCATTAAAGGCTTGTAGATATGTTCTGAAAGATGTGACATGAATCCATGACCGCAATCATGCAATATAGCCGCCATACGGAGTTCTCGGATATGTTGTTCGTTGAGAATTCTTTTGTATTCTTTTCTTCCCATTAAACTTCTACCTACACGTTCTGCCATAGCAGTTACGCCGATGGTGTGGTCAAACCGTGTATGATTTGCAGATGGGAAAACTAATGATAGAAGGTCTACTTGAGAAATGAAACGTAGACGTTGAATAATGGGGGTATCGATGACCGCCATCTCCCACGGCCAGAAAAGATGCGTCCCATGAACTGAATCATGAATTATCTTGGGTTTTTTTCTTGCAATAAGCGCACTTTTATCTACATATGACAGTTGTTTTTTTACCCAATCATCTATTTGATTTTTAAGGGTACGCACATCCATGACAACCCCTCCTAAAAAAGCTTTTTTAAGCTTTAGGCGCAGAGGGCGGTTTCGAAATCCCTCGCCAATGCCTTTATTTTCTTTTGGGTTTTGCTGTCGAACTTGGTTAGAAAAATGGCTCTGGATTGCCTTTTGGCTTCTTCAGTAATCTGGTATATCTCGAAGGTAGGGTTGAGCGTACCTAATAGGCCTGCTATCTCCAATCCGAATAAAGCCCTCTCAAGCCGTTTTGAAAAAGGGTCTCTAGTATTGCTAGGGAATAAGAACTCTCCGAGTAGATCCTTGTATCTCGTCCGTAAGTTATAGATAACCTTATGTATCTTAAGAGGAGAGGCGGGGATGTTGCCCTTTGAGAAGTAAGCAATCATGGCTGCTAACACATCATCCGCTCTCGGCCCCCACACATCACCTCCTGCTCTTGCTTGTGGGCTCATTCTACTCCTCCTAGTTTTGTAGGCATCCTTTAATCTTAATTATAAAGGGAATTAAACGGATGTCAATAGGGCATTAACTGCCCCTAAAAGCCATCGCAATACCCCTTATTTCTGCTTGAGCCTTGACTTAAAAATCAACGGATTCAATAACCTGGACATCCGTCCTCCTATTCTGGACAGTTATCTCTTACCTCCAAGGGGTGATTTTGCAGAAGCGATGCTTTCCCCCGGAGGTTGCTAATCGATCAGCTTGAACGTTGCTGATATCTCGTACACCAAAGCTACTCGCGGCAGTGAGTTCTTTCCTCCCATATCTTTTGCCGAAAAGTCCCAGCTCGAGTACGGGTCCCACACCGAAAGATATCCTGAATAGGGTTCCGAATAATTGGAGTCCAGAATCTCGCCTGCCTTCAAACCATAAGCGGCTGCAGCCTGCTCGGCCTTGGTTTTTGCACGAGCCAACGCCATCTCCTGCAGCTCAGGCAGATAGACGCTCGGGTCTTTGACGAAGTAGTTAACCGTGTAGGATGAGATCCTCGAGCCTTCGGATTCTGAGGAAGTCGCTGCAAGTACCACAAGTATATCGTCAACTTTGGAAAGATCGTCCACCGCGCAGTCCAGCCGGAGACCGTACACGTGTTCCAGCCGCTGCGATTCCCAGTTAAGCTCGGAGTAGATGTCTGCCGGTCCGCTCTGGATAAGGGGTTGATTTATTCCCGTCTTGCGTAACTCTTTTGTGATTTCTGCAGTCAGATCGTTTGCCTTTGCGATGACTTTCGACATATCACTTTCACGAATCTCTATCCTGAACTCCACGGTGGCCGCATCAGGCAGAACCAGAATCGAAGACTTACCGGTCACGTAAGCGGTGCTATCTGCGAGATATATCTGTGTCGCGGACAGCGCTGCGGCGAGCAGCAAAAAGGGAAGAACCTTTTTCACGTTGCCTCCTTCGTAATGATGACCTTTACTTCTTACTTTGCGGAGCGCTCTATGTGCTCCTTCCACTGACTGTCCACCCAGGCCTCCCAGCCTTCTCTTTTGATGGCCTCGAAGTTCTCCAATGTCTTGAACTTACGCACACCAGGGTTTTCGGAAAGCGTCTTGCACGGGAATGCAGGGCAGTCCGAGCAGTGGGTAAGTTCCTTTGAGTGGCAGCATGCGCGGATGGAGCAGCGGTCGCCAACCCTTCCCTCCTGCTGGCAGCCGGAGCAGATTGAGGTTCCTGCGAGTGCCGTTATTCCTTTGCGTACTTTCTCACCGTTCTCTTTGCCCAGAAGCTTGGGGAAGCCATCGAACTCGGCAAGCATGCGCCGCGTGCCCTCGCTTTGGGCGCGGATGCGGCCGCTGAACCAGTCGCAGGTATGGCAGTATGACCCGCAGCACGATAAAAACACCCGCTTTTCACTCTCGTACTTCATGCATCCTCCTCTTGAGCACAAAAGTCTACATCCTTCCTCGCGCTTGTCAAGTGAGGGCAAACGTAGTCCTTGCTTGACACGTTTAAGATTTGAGCTAGAGTTCGGTATGAGCACGGAGGAACTGAATAGATGTTTAGATTCGAAATAGCTATATCGTATGCGGGTGAGGAAGAAGGCATCGCTGAGAATTTGTATCGGTTGCTTCTAGAAAGAGGAGTAAAGGTTTTCTTTGCGAAAGGTAAAATGGCTTACCTGCTGGGGAAAGGACTCGAATCTGAGATTCCATATGTATTTGGACCTGGTTCGAGATTTTTTGTCCCGATTATCTCTAGGAATTACGTTAAGAAACGTTGGCCCTTGTATGAACTGCGGAGTGCTATCGAAGAAGAATCTCGAAGACGTTTTGAATTCATTCTTCCCATTCGGCTCGATGACGTCGATTTAGAGGGACTTGAGGAAGATAGAGTCTATCTTGACCTGAGGAAAGAAGGGCTCTTCCGTGTAGCTGATATTTTAATAGAGAAGCTCAGAGAAAAGTACCCTCCCGAAGAAATAATTGTCCCAACGCATTGGGTAGCTACATTCGGTGTCAACACCTACGATCTTCTTAAGAGTGATGAACTACCACCTGCCGCACCACGTGATTACCCTCATCTTTGCGATTGGCTGACAGAAGATCTCATGAATCATCTTTACCTAGCACCTATTGAGGATTTGAGATTACTGGAAGATTTAAGAACCGGTGAGACGCTTTCTGTTAGTGTGGGTTTTATATGGAATCCAGACAAAACACCTCTTGATTTTGGAAACATAGGTTGGTGGGAGGTTTTAGAGGTAGAAGAATTTAAGAAAATATACCCGGATCAGGATTAAAGTCCGAGACATGTAGTGCGAGGCTTTAGCCTCGCCAACAATTAAGCGAACCTGAAGGTTCGCGCTACATGCTATTTCCAAAATAAAAAAGGAGAGTGCCTCTTTCGAGCCACTCTCCACGCTAGTTCTACACGAACTATCCACCTCCGGAAATCCGGATTAACTTAAGTATAACCGAAAAATTATTCTTGTCAAACTAATGGGGATCCCCGAAAGCCGCGCCTGCACCTGTCGGACGAAGCGGATTTGTGGGTGGTGATTATCCCATCCGCTCCCGGCTGTAGGCTATAATCTCGGTGGCGGCAACTCCGCGTTGCCGTTTTATAATCCTTGACTCGAAAGCCAGCTCGTTTAGAATCAGGGATGCATAAAGAACTCTTGCACGAGGAGGCGCTTTTCTTCCTTAACCGGTTTCACGGACACATCGGCCCTTACCTGGTTCTTGGTTACCTGGCTGGGGTTATTGCTAATCGTATTCTGGGTGAAGACCCGTTCTGCAAGCGCGCCCATACCATGACCGGATTTAAGCCCCCGATCTCCTGCTTTACCGACGGTATTCAGCTTGGCTCGTGCTGCACCCTGGGCAAGGGCAACATAACGGTGTCCGATGAGGGCGAGCCGCGTGTTCGTTTTGAGTTAAAGGACGGCTCCAAAGGAATCGAGGTTTCTCTGACCGAAGAGTCCAAGGCACGGATAGCTACCGCCCACGACTGGGACGGTGCGGAACGGTTGGCACGCCAGATGCTTACCGACCCTGAGGAAGAACTCTTTATAGTTAACCACGCCGTAGCTGCAACAGGTAACCCTTAATATCCTCCCAACATGGAGCTTGTACTATCTTAAGGGGTAGGCCAATGTAGCCTATTTTTGGTGTGGGATTTACGAGGGGGCTAACTTCCACATCTCTTGGATTATATCTTATCGGGGTCCCCGCGGCGTTGTGAAGCAACGGCGTGGGGTGATTATTCCATCTTCTTGCGTCCGTAGGCTATGATCTCGGCGTCGGTTAGCTCGCTAACTTTGTCTTCCCTTGTCAGGGAGCTATCCTTTACAGTTCAGCCAGGCGTTTCTCGAAGTCTCGAACCTTCCAGGTCTTGCGAATCTTTTCGACGGTGTGGCCCTCGGCCTCAAGCTTGGCGGCGTGGGTTTCCATCCCGCCCGGGAACTTGGGGTTTAAGGAACCCTTGGATTTAAGCACTCGCCAGTAGGGGGCGATCTCTTTGCGGCCAGCCGCTCGATCCTCCTCTGCGGCTTTAGCCACTATATTCAGGAAGATGCCGGTGGTCATGGGGCAGGCACTGTCCGTGCCGAAATCCTCGCACAGCCTGTCCATGATCGCAGATACCGTTGCCAGTTTGCCCTTGGGTATCTTGCGCACGATCCCGTCGATTATCATGGGTGTGGCAATGATCATCTTGCCCTGCCCGAACCTGGGCTGCATCTTCGGCGGGACATCAACCACCTTCGGCTCAGCCGGGTTTTCCAGCTTATCCCGCCAGGATTTCTTGGATTTGGTTGCCATTTCTCCTCCTTTTATAGCTAGATCCTATATAACTCCCTGAGGATGTCAACGAGAAGGGGTCTGGTTTTCCTTCAATATTTCATTGACCACCTCATCAAAATCCCTGGCTTTCCCATTCTGGATCGCAGCTTCGAACTTCTCGGCGGGCAGCTTTGCTCTCAGCTCGGCAAGCAAAACTCCGGCTTTATCCCGGCTATCTTTCTCGGTTGCATGATTCTCAACTACCACCGTAAGAAGTTCCACCGCTCTACGAGGTTCATCCTTTTGGGCAAGCAGTTGTGCTGTTTCAACTAAAATGTCTGCTTCTGCCATCACGCGTTTTATTTGGGTTGCTAACTCTAAGGCCTCCCGGAAGTAGCTGCCCGCTTCTTCATATTTGCCAAGAGCACAGGCAACCCTGCCCAGGCCCTTCAGGGATGAAGATTTCCCCCATGGATTGTCCATTCCCTTAGAAATTTCCAGACCCTCCTCGTGGAACCTTCTTGCTTGCACCCAGGCTCCCAGAGCAAAGGCCACATCGCCCATGTGGTTCAAGCAGAAGGCCATACCTTCCCGGTCGCCGACTTCCCTGGAGATATCAAGCGCTTCTGAAAGGAGCCCTCGCGCTCTTTCGTACTCCTTCTTGTAGAGCGCAGCCTCGCTCATGTTTCCCAGAACGATATCCATCCCCCAGCGGTGCCCCAGCTCTTTGTAAATGGCAAGGCTTTCGGCATAGCAGCGGTTTGCCTCGTCGTAGGCTCCCATCGCCAGAAGGGCGTTTCCCAGGTTGTTGAGGGTCCTTGCCAGACCTCGGTAATTGCTCATCTTCCTGTGCACTTGTAGGCTTTCTTCACTCTTTGCCCTTGCTTCTTCATACTCCCCCTGATTTATGGCAATACTGGCCAGGCCTGAGAGGGCATTGCCTATCTTAACCTCGTCGCCGATCTCGCGGCTTAGGACAAGGCTTTCGGCAATAAACTCGCGTGATTTATCGTACTCGCCAAGACGGTGACAGATGGTTCCCAGGGCGCTAAGAACAAAGATGATCTCCTTTTTTGCATCGAGCTTGCAGAAGACAGGAAGAGTTCTTTCAAGAAGCGACCTGCCCTCCTGGTAGTCTCCCAGTCGATAGGTGAACGCTGCTTTGAAGGCTCCGACCTTTGCAGGCACCAGACCTTCGCTTCCCTCGAGCTCTGCCGCCGCCCAGAAAAAGAGATCCTTGCCTTCCGCGAAACGCCCTTGGTGTTCGTAGAACAAAGAGAGGCTCTCAAGATACTTGGCGATCGTCACGAGGTCCTTTTTCCCCACCGCCCAGCGGAATCCGGCGCGAATGTTCTCGATCTCGGCTCTGATCTCCTCCAGGGCCTCCTTCTGACTCGCGCCGGTAAGCTCGGGCTCCCTTTGATCCAGTGCCTCCCCCTGGTAGGCCGCATGAAGGTCCTTTGTTTCCTCGTACTCTTCGTTATCTTCGACTAGTTTCTCCTGGACGTATCTTCGGAGAACCTCCAGCATCTGATAGCGACCGGCTTGATCCCTCGTAAGGATTGACTTATCTATGAGCGCAGACAGGACCGGCAATGACGCCCCGACCACCTTCTGTGCCGCCTGTCTTGAGAATCCTCCCCTGAACACCGAGAGTCTTCTGAAGGCCTCCCTCTCCCCCTCATCCAGGAGCTTCCAGGAGTAGTCGAACACCAGCTTCAGGCTTCGGTGGCGCTCCGGTACGTCACGAAGGGAGGTGGCAAGGAAATCGTAGCCTCGCTCGATCTCATCGGCAATCTCGGCCAGGGAGAGTGAGCGCACCCATGAGGAGGCAAGCTCTATCCCTAAAGGAACCCCTTCCACAAGCCTCGAGATGCGCGCTACGAAGGGCTTATCCTTTCCGCCTATCACCAGTCCTGGATCGAGGCGTCGTGCGCTTTCGGTAAAAAGCTGCACTGCGCTGTAGGCTTCGATATCTGTGACGGCTTCTTCCGGAGGAAAGTCCATCCCAGCGAGCTCCAGTATGGCTTCCCCTTGAAGGGCGAGCCTCTCCCGTGAGGTAACCAGCAACCTGAGCTTGGGAGCCTCTTTGAGGATCTCGGATAGTAAACCCGCGCCCTCGACAAGGTGCTCGAAGCTGTCGAGGAGGATAAGCGTCTCCTTCTCACGCAGGAAGGCGAGGAGCTGGGTCTTGGGTTCCTTGCTCCCGTAGAAGGAGAAGTCGAAGGCGTCGGCTACGGCCGGTATCAAAAGGTCTACGGACCGAAGAGAGGCAAGCGCAACGAAGCGCACCCCGTCAGGGAAACGATCCAGGATCTCGGCAGCCACCTGGACGGCAAGGCGCGTTTTGCCTATACCACCCGGACCCAGGACAGTTACCAGACGATTCTCCTCCAAGAGTCTCTTTGCCTCCTCTATCTCTTCCTCGCGTCCCACAAAGTTGGTGAGAGCTAGGGGAAGGTTATGTTCTACATATTTCCTCTTAACCCCGACCTTCTCTGCAAGAGGGGTCTCGGAGAAGTCCTCTCTAAGCAGCCATTTATTGTCTTCCCTCTTTAATACACCCCGGTTTATGAGGTAGGTAAGCCCCTTGCGGAGGAAGGCGGGGAGCCCCCTTGTCTGGCTGTGAAGCCAGCGGGTGAACTCAGATGGCGGTTCCCAACCCAGGGGGCTGCGCAGCCATACTTGAACTCCCTTCTGGGATAAAGGCTCAAGCTCCAACGTCTCCCAGAGATGGGTCTGAATAAACAGTCTGCGGGAGCTCTCGGGGTCCACGGTGTAGGAGAAAGCGACGATTGGTACCTCGCTTGAAGCGAGGAATCCACGCAGAAGCTGTAGGGTTGCTCCATCAAGCTCAGCGATGTTGTCGATCGCGAAGAGAAGTCTGGTTACCCCCTTCTTACTTAAGAAATCCTCTAAGGCCTGCGTCAGTTTTTCTTTGGCTAACGACGTCAAGGGGCTCTCTTCGAATGCCTGCAGCGCCTGGGCAAGTGCAAATCCCGGCCTGAGCTTGGTGGCCGGATTGCCCTCGAGCCGGATAACCTCGTAGGCCTGCAGACCTGCAGCCATTGCAATCTCGGCAAGAAATCTTGATCTTCCCGAACCCCGTGGCCCGGTAACCGCAAGCACCCCTCTCTTCTTCTCTTCCAGCTGCTTGAGAAAATCCTGCACCTGCTGCAGCGCCTCGTCCCGTTCAACCAGGCGGGAGGCTTCATCAAAGGGCAGATGGATACCCCTTGCCGGGCTCTGTGCCACCACCTGTCCGCGTCCAGCGCGCTTGGCCTCATAGAGTCTGAGATCGGCCTCCCCGAAGAGCTCATCGGCGCGCTGGCCGTCTTCGGGAAGACTGACCACCCCGATGCTCACCGAGATTGACAGCGGCGGGTTGCCCTTGAAGGGCTCAGAACCGGTTACCTCCAGAAGCCTGTCCGCAAGGGTAAGCGCCTGATCCTTGGAGGTGGCTGGCGAGAGGAGCAGGAACTCGTCCCCTCCGTAGCGGAAGAGGATGTCACTATCCCTTATGGTGGATCGCGCGCGCTCTGCAAACTCGGCCAGCACCTCGTCGCCACGCGAGTGGCCGAAGCCGTCGTTTATGCTCTTGAAATGGTCTATATCCATAAAGAGAAGGGAGAGGGACCTGGCTTCTTCCGCAGCGCGCTCGGCTTCCTCTCTAAGCCTCGCCTTGAACTCCTCTTTTGAGTAGGCACCGGTGAGGTGATCTCTCGTCATCGATTGTGAATTCATCTCGTGGATCTCTCCTATCGGTTGTTCTACATCCCAGCAAACTATACCCTCGACGCAGTAAATGTCAAGGTTAAAAATCCTCCCTTTCTGCTTCGCAGAAAGGATCGGAGTAGAAAATCAGTAGGGGCCGATGAGGTTGTTATTCGGAGCCTGCTGGCTCAGGGGTTCTGGATGCAATCACCTCCTGAAGCTCGGCAACCACACCGGCTGTGTTAAATGCTGAAACGTTGCCGACCACCGCTATGGTGTAGTTCTTGTCCGGACAATACAGGGCAATTGCTTGAAAACCGAAAATCTGGCCCTCATGCCCCCATAGTTCCTCTCCTCCGATCTCATGTCGAAAAAGCCCCAGGCCGTAACCGGTCAAGAGAGGTGCGCGAGGATCACGGAGATCGCAAAAATCCGTCATCTGGTGAAGGGTCTCCTCGGACAAGATGGCACCGCCAAAGAGGGAATCTGTAAACCTGCCGATGTCCTCGGCGGTTGAGACCATTGCACCGCAAGTATACACCAGGCTTGAGTAGGAGGTGTTGTCGGGCTTGTGCTTATGGATCCCGGGAAGGGGAACCAGGTCCCTGTCGAAACCGGTTATACGGTTGGGAGCGGGTTCATGGGGAGGAAAAAAACTGTGCTCAAGCCCAAGAGGTGCAAAGATCCGTTCCCGATAGAGCTCGTGCATAGCCTTGCCGGTTACCTGTTCGACGATCACACCCAGCAGTATATAATTCATGTTGGAATAAGATTCATCTGTTCCCGGATCGAACAGGGGTTTCTTTCTGGCTACAACCTCGATAAGTTCTTTAGGGTTCCACATCATGCGGGGATTTATTGCCGCTCTTCCTGCAACAGGAAAACTCCTCATGATATCCGGGATGCCGCTGGTATGATTCAACAGCTGACGGACGGTGATCCGCTCAGCATTGGGGAAGTCGGGAAACCACTTTGAGAGCGTATCTTTCAGATCTAGTTTACCTTCATCAACAAGCTTCAGAACCACAGCGGCGGTAAACATCTTGGTTACACTGGCTACTCCGAGGATGTGATCCTTCCGCATCAAAGCCGTCCTCTTGAAGTCAACCGTTCCGCTTACTCCGAACCAGGTTTTGTTATCCGGAGTGCGAACATATGCCTGTAATCCAGGCATTTTGAGATCGTTCACTGCTTCGTCGAGTACACTCTGAAGCCTAGCCGCAGTCTGGCTATCCATGCTGCCCCAACCCTCAAGATCGCGATCGGCCGGCGGCAGGAAAACTTCGAAATATGGAGCCTGCGCACGCCTCACTGAAAAGATTACAATCAAAGCCACCACGATCACCAAAAGGATACATGGCAGCAATACATGCAATCTAAGCATGCTCAAACTTTTCGTTCTCCTCATTCAAACAGCGATCAGGTTATGGCTTCCACAAGAAACGGTCGAAGTCTATCTTGCCCTGCTCGTCAATGGTGATGCCCTCCGCTTTCAGCAACTGCTTCTGGATTCTGTACCCCTCTCCGGTGAGTGAGATGGTGCCTTTGGAGTTTATCACCCGGTGCCAGGGCAGGTCGTGCTTCTCGGAGAGCGTGTGGAGGACCCTTACCACCTGTCTTGCTCCCCGGTAGTTGCCGGCCATCATGGCAATCTGCCCGTAGGTCGCAACCTTAGCTTTCGGTATCTGTTTGATGATTGCGATTACTTTCTGGGTAAAGGAGGGTTCATTTATCATGCTTGGCAGGCTTTCGCTTTGCTAAAAGAAGCTGTTTGATGTCGTCTGTGTCTTTTTTCGAGGCTACCTTGATCCACAGCCACCGTCCGTCGTGATAGGCTTTGGCTTCTTTGATCATTTGTAAGGTAGACTTGCTGAGATTCGCTCCTAGAGCCTTTTCTGTCTGAGGAGGGTTGAGCACAACCTGGGTAACGAAATAACCTTTTGCCGGGAAAAGCGAGGTAAGCGCCTTGCCTGACTTACGATAACGTCGGGTCCAGCCGTACTTCTTGCCGTAAAAGAGAAACTCGCCTGCTATCTGGTAGTTTTCCTCGATGAACTGAACTAACTCATCCCACAAAGGCTTCGCCGGACCAAGCGCTGTCGAGATTTCATCGGCTGTTGGTTCATGCTCCTTCTCTGTGAATACTCCTACAGCCATTACTCCTCCATTCAATCAAAGTTCCTTGATAAGATGAATATCCTCCGGTTCCAGAGCGTAAAGCTCCTGCTCGACCCTCTCGGCAAGTCGGCAGCGATATGCCTGGCTCACACGCAGAGACACCAGTTGTAAGGTATCCTTGTTCTCGGCCATGAATTTATGGCCGAGTAAGACAAAACCCACAAGCGAATTATCTCCGCGATCTTACCTACGTCTTTCCTGGTTAAACGCTCTATCCTCATTCTGTTTCTTTTCCTCTATAATCCTTCAGGCCATACGCACCCTCGGCCGCCAACTTAACCTCGGTATTCTAGAGAACTTCATGGCGTTGTCAATATAAGTTCCCCTTTTCCGCTACGTAATTACGTGTCGGGGTGAGGCTATCTCCCTGAAGTGGCCGAGCCTGGTGGCGAAGATAAGGGCGGCAACCACCACCACACTGCCGCCTGCAAGAAGGGTCAAAGGCGCGCCTATTCGGTCTGCCAGCCAGCCCATCAAGAGGTTACCGAACGGCAGCACCCCCAGAAGCGACATGGTGTATAAGCTCATAACCCTGCCGCGCTTGTCCTCGTCCACGATGTTCTGCACTAGGGTGTTGGCTGAGGCGAACTGTACCATCTGACCAAAACCCGCCAGGGCCATTAATCCTATGCTGAGATAGACGTTGCGTGAGAACGAGGAGGCGGCGATGGCCGCGCCGAAGATCGCAGAAGCGATGGGTATAACCTTCCACAGCCCAACAAAGCTCTTTCGCGTGCCGATGATTAAAGCCCCGATCACCGCCCCCACGCCCACCGAACCCATCAGATAGCCGAAGGTGCGCGAGTCGCCTGCAAGCACGTCCTTTGCCACCACCGGCATGAGATTGAGATAGGGTAGGCCCATCAAGGCGATAACCGAGATCAAGACAAGGATGGAGCGGATCGAGCCGGTGCCGTAAGCGTATCTGACCCCTTCCTTGAGGTCCTGCACCGGGTGGGAGTCCTTCCGGCGGTTCTCCATGGGCGCAAGTCTCATGAGTAGAAGACAGCAGATGATGACCAGGTAGGCGGCGGAGTTTGTTAAAAAGCAAATCCCTTCGCCTGCGAACGCCACCACCAGCCCGGCCAGGGAGGGGCCGATGAGCCTTGCGATGTTGAAGATGGCCGAGTTCAAGGCGATGGCGTTGCCCACGTTCTCCCGCTGCTCCACCATCTGCACTATAAACGCCTGCCTGGCAGGGATATCGAAGGCACGGATAAGCCCGTAAAAGAGGCTTAAGGCGATAATGTGCCAGAGCTGGATGACGTCTGTAAGGGTGAGCACGGCAAGCACAAGCGCCTGCAGTGACGCAAGGATCTGGGAGGTAAGTATCACCCGGTGGCGGCTTACGCGATCGATGAGCACTCCGGCAAAGGGGGAGATGAAGAAGTTGGGGATCATGGTGGTGAAGCCCACCACACCCAATATGAGGGGTGAGTTGGTCAGGCGGTATACCAGCCAGCCTAAGGCCACCCGCTGCATCCAGTAGCCGATAAGCGATACCGTGTGCCCACCAAAGTAGAGCCTGAAGTTGCGATAGCCAAACGCACGGGTGAGAAGCTTGAGACCGTCCCTGCGCTTGGTGATGAAGTTCTTCACGTTGGCTAGATTAGCCTTTCTACTTGGATGCGTTCATCTTGGGATTGCTGGGCGAACATTAAAATAAAGTGTATGCGAGGTGGGTGGATTGTCAATAATATAATGCTCCTTTTGTGAATGTTCCCTTTCACCCAGAGGGTGAAAGGATCGCAGGGGAAGATCCTCCTTTTTCGGCCTTTGGCCGAAAAAGATCGGAGGGATAAAAGGTAGGCTGGCTTTTCGCCAGTCCATTAATTATTATCGGAGTGGAATTATGCTAAGCGAACCTGAGGGTCTCGGCCACGTGTTATTTGCCGAAGAAGCGTTTGATTCTTCTGAAAACCCCATTTACGATGTATCTCAGGGTAATATCTCCCCTCCTCTTGAAGATGCGGTTCATCAGTTTCGCCTTAAAGCTCCGAACCACGCCGAAACACGCGAACCAGGTCTTGATGCGCACGATCTCTTTTATGTCTATGAGCTTGTAGTAGCGCCTGATTATCTGACTACGGGTTTTGAACCTTCGAACATGGGCAGGGTCGTCTAGGGTAGGCAGACTGAACACAATGGGTGTTCCCTCTTTGATGTTTTTAATAACGGCAAGGTCGTCAGCCACGTGTTCCAGCACTTCAAGCGCCACAATTACATTGTAATCGCAATTGTAGCACTCCGGATTCATGGCATCCCCAACCGTGAAGGGGAAATTTACCACGTCCTTTGCCATCTTTATGGCTTGCGGACTGAAATCGAAACCATGATAGTCCTTATAACCCTCGTCGTATAGATAGTTGGCGAACTGGCCTGCCCCGCAACCGATCTCCAGTATTTTGGGTTCCTCGATTCGCTTTATGAACTGCAGTATCTGAGTCCAGAGGACGTAGTAACGGGAATCTTTATAAGGGAGACGATACTCTTCGGAAGTTAAATAGATATTATCATAATAGCTTGAGGTTTTTAACTCCCCCATATTTTAAGGATAGGCCATATATCTAGGATGTCAATAGAACCTTCCGTTTGGGGGCATTAGCTTGACACATCGCGTGGGGTGTTTAGTATTAGGGGCTGTGCTTCGGAGATAAAGGAGACTCTTTGGATCTGTAAGTTGCTTACTTATGTAAGGCAACGCATCAACGTTAATCCTTGAACCACATGGAGGTGGATTTGAAAGATTTTTTTGCATCTATTGCAACAGCCTGGCCTGCGATCCGCGACTGGCTGCTTTCCACAGGCATCCAGATCGGCATAACGCTGGTAATAGGCGTGTTGCTCACCTGGCTTGTAGGGTTCCTTATCAAGCGTGCTCTGCGCAGGACGGAGGCGGCCGAGACACCCCAGGCCATCGACCGGGCCAAGCGCTTAAAGACCGTTCTCGCTGCCCTGCGAGTAGCGGCCGGGATCGTTATCTGGGTGATAGTGGGCATCACCGTGCTCGGTCAGCTGGGGGTGGCCATAGGTCCTATCCTTGCCGCTCTAGGTGTGGTGGGCCTGGCCGTTGGGTTCGGCGCCCAGAGCCTGGTCAAGGATTTCCTGGCCGGTATCTTTCTGATAGTTGAGAACCAGTTCCGCGTTGGTGACATCGTGCGTATTGGCGACGCCTCTGGCGTGGTGGAGGCGTTGAACCTCAGGATAACCCAGCTGCGGAGCGTGAACGGTCACCTCTATACCATCCCCAACGGTGAGATCAAGATGGTTGAGAACACGACCATGAAGTGGTCCCGGGCCGTTGTGAAGGTTGGGGTGGCCTACCACTCCCAGATAGAGCGGGTGATCGAGGCGCTGGGGAAGGCGGCGGCGGACATCAAGGCTGACGAGGCCTTCGGCTCCTATGTGCTGGAGACACCCCAGATCAAGGCGATAGATGACTTTGCCGCCTCTTCGATAGACGTGGCGTTGTGGATCAAGACCCAGCCTGCCAAGCAGTGGGATACCGCCCGCATGGCACGCCGCTACATCAAGAAACGCTTTGACGAGGCCGGTATCGAGATACCCTTTCCGCAGGTCACCTTAAGCATCGGTCCAAAGGAGGCAGAACTTCTGGCAGTGTTCGGACAAGAAAGAAGATCGGCTCCCACCCCGCCACAAGGGTAGGATGTTGACATCAAACATAAGAAGGTCAAAATGACCACAACAAAGAGGGTAAACCTGATAAGGTTAATGCTCATTGCTCTTGCAATCGGAGCGCTTACGCTAAGTTGCGTCTCCCCATTTTACGGCACGGCAAGGATAGAGAAGGGGTGGAATGCGGACGTAGGCATCGGAGGCATGCAAACCCTCGTGCCTAATTTAGATAGCTGGGGCTATTCCCTTTTTTGGGGAACTAGAGTAGATGGTGAAATAAGTTATGGCTTCGACAAGTATCTTCAGGCCCAAGCCCGGATGGGGATAGGTTTCTATCACTCCTATCTACCTTTTTTCGTTGATCCTGGTATTGGACTTCAAGCCGCCTTGCCCGTCGGTCCTATAACCCCAGCTCTAAGAGCCGAGGTTTCATATTACGGCGGCGGAGTGACCTTCTCACCTGCGGTGCTCCTTGGAATAGGCAGGAAGGAAAGAGTCACTCTTGGGGGGCGGATTCACATCTTCGGAAATACAGGTGATGATCCACATCCGGAATACGGCCCTTATCTGGAAGACACGCCCACCGATTTTTTCGTAACGGTTCACCTGGGCCGATGGAATATCTTCGCCGGTTCCCAATTCTTCTATCATTCTTTCCGTTACCCACACGAAAGGCCGGTTGCAACCGCAGGTATAGGATATAAACTCAAGTGAAGGAGGATTATCAGAAGCCTCCCAGCAAGAAAAGTCTTCGCATAGCAGCGAACCAACAATGGTGCTTACTCTGATGAAAGTAAGCTTCTAAAAAAATAACCATCAACCCTTTAAGGAGGAAAGATGCGTAAGCTTACAATTTCATTGTTACTTATGGTTGCTGTTGTCTCGGCCCAGGAGATATACGGTGAGTGGATCGCCCAGCGCACGGGTGAGATCCTTAAGCTTTCAGAGGACGGAAGCTACATGTGGGGTTCAAGCGTGGGAAACTTCTGGATCGAGGAGGGGTCCATTCTGTTCCGGGACGCAGCTACCGACGATATCGCAAGCTACGCCCTGGGATTTGGCGGCGACGTGATGCAGTTCACCGATTACTGGATGGGTGCGAGGACGCTGTTTGTTCGCAAGGGCTCGCCTGCCGAGAACCTTCCTCCCACGATCCTTGAGGACGTGGAGTCGGTCTCGCCGCCGCTTGCAGAAAAGGACGGGTTTTGGCTGCGAGAGGAGGATACCGAGCTGGCCTTCGAGGTGCTACATTTTATCATCGGTGAGGCCCTATCTGAAGAGGAAGGCAACCAGCTTGTGGATGCGTGGATAGCCGAGTTCAAGGCCGCGCCTGCCGAGTTTAAGGCGCAGATAGGTGAGTTAGCCTCAGCGCGCGACGAGCTATACCGCACCCCCGCCCCATGGGAGGTCGGCAAGCTGCGCCGCAGGCTCCTTTCAGAGATTTACAAGGAATCCAAGGATCTGCCCACAGGCGAACAGTCAGCCTTCATCCGGGCGGTATATCGGCATCTGGAGGTCCTTGCGTTCAACGAGAAAGAGACTCCTGCTCTCACCGACCGCGACCTTGAGGCCTATCTTGATTACGTAACCTTCCTTATCACCCTTTCAACCGGCAAGCCGACGGCGTGGCCCCAGGCACAGCGTGACTCGGTAGCGAGCCGGATCGTCTCCGAATTCCCGACCTACCCGCTTGCAAAGAGGGAGTTCCTTTGCTCTGCTAAGGTGCTGCTTGGCTACTTCGGCTACGCATGGGACGAGGCTGATGCGGCTGAACGCGGCCGAATTGCAAAGGGGATGCTCGGTGACGCCGCTGCATCAGATGTAGACTACGGTATGCTCGCGCCCGGTGTCAGTGTCACCACTGCCAAGGGCAAGATGGATGATGCTACACTTGCGGCCCTGGCGAAACTCCTTGCAATGGATCACAAGGCAGCGATGAAGACCTGGGCCGAGGGGCGCAGTTGGCCATACTACTATGAGATACTCACCCCGTAAGAACGCTTGGGATTCTTATGTGGTAAGGCTTTGACTATACCTTATTGCAGGGTACTATGAACTCCGGGATCTAAGGAAGCCTAATGCGTGGGCGTTCAGTAGCCCTTTGGAGGGTATGAGCGGTGCTCTTGGCCTTGCTTCTTGCCTTGAGCCTCTCCGCAGCACAGGATGCAACCTGCTGCAACGAGTTCATCGTTAAAACAGCGGATTTCGGGGCCCTAAAAGGGTTTGCCTCGTGGTATGGGATCGAGGTTGCTCCCTTTATAACCTACCCCAACCCCTCGGATGAGGTGCTGGAGCTGTTCGGAGACTACTATCTAGTCACAATACCTGGCGGAGGACGCGTCTCCGTGGATAGCTTTTACTTGCTACTTAAAAACATGCCCGGTGTCGAGGAAGTTGAGCCGAACGCAATCCTTCAAGTGGAGCCCGAATTGGAATCCGCGAGCCTAGAAGAGACGTTTAGCACCCACGATTCAACTTTCGAAGGACCATATATACCTAACGATTGGGGTTATTGGTATCAATGGAATCTCCATACCACGAGAGCAGACTGGGCATGGAACATAACGAAGGGGGATTCAAATATCGTAATCGCAATAATTGATTCCGGTGTAGATACGTCGCATGTAGACTTGAGGAATAACCTGGTTGCAGGCTACAACTTTATCGATAATAACACGGATATTCAAGATACCTACGGTCATGGTACGCGTGTGGCTGGCGTTGTTGCGGCGGAGATAGACAACTACGAAGGTATAGCCGGTATAGCCGGTGGGTGTAGGGTTATGCCTTTGAGATGCATGGATGATTCGGGTGATGTAAAACTACGCCAGGCGACAAATGCGATTCTGTACGCGGCGGACAAGGAGGCAAAGGTAATTAGTATGAGTTTCTCCGGAGGGGGCAGCTCTGCAGAAAGGCGGGCAATAGATTATGCCTGGCGCAAGGATCGTTTTTTATGTGCATCTGCCGGCAATGAGAGTCAGGATACTTCAAATCTTTATCCAGCGGCCTACAAGCATGTTATGTCAGTAGGTGGTTCAAATAGGGATGATGAAAGATGGAGTGATGAAGATTGTGGTTCCAATTACGGGGAATCGGTTGATATATACGCGCCCGGAGAACATATTTGGACAACCATGTTGGGGAGTAATTACGGAACCTGTAGAGGGACTTCTTACTCTTCCCCTGCCATTGCGGGATTGGCTGCGTTGATCTGGAGCGTGCATCCTGAATATACAAACGAAGAGGTTTGGGACGCCATAATCTCAAGTGCGGACACAATAGAGATCGATGTAGGGAAGGTATTAAGGATGAACTGCGATTTGTTCACCGCTTCCGCGCCGAGCATCCAGAAGAACACCTTATCCTTCGATTATACCGGCACCAAGCCGACGGACTACAGGCTTACCTTCTACGACGTATCCGGCCGCAAGGTCTACGAAACCCATGGATCGGTCGGCGAGATGGGGCGCATTGATCGTCATCCTCCCTTACCTCACGGCGTTTACTTCTGGGAGATGCGGACCCGGTTTGGCACTGGCACAGGGAAGGTCGTCTACTTAAAATAACGATCCATGACCTTACGGCCAGGGGTCACTTTTTATTCCCGGGGGGACGGGCACGCGCTCATCGGGGTGAGAGCCGTGGTGAAATCAGCTTGGAAGAACGGCCTTAAACCTCACATCGAGGATGGGTCAGGTTTTGCCTTCTGGTTTACGCATACTCTTCGGGCGGTAGTCGCGGTGGTCTATGCAAGAATCGTATGTCGCCTTGTCGATTCTGATCCAGTCGGTCTTAGCAATGCCTCCACTTTGGTGAGTCGGGCTATACGGAAAAGCACTTGCAATCTTAATCCACCGATCTTGTTCTTCAGCAATTATACGTATCTCTTCGGCTGCTTCTGAGAAATCCTGGTCCTGACTGAAAATAACAGCTACGTCGTATTCCTGCCGATGGGCCATTCTTATAGTATCTAGAGCGATTCTAACATCCACCCCCTTCTCCTGACCTGATAAAAAGGTATGCTGTGTGCCGTCAGGTAAAGCAACCGTTCTCGTACGATAGCGTAAGTGTCGATAGAAGGTATAGATCCCCAAGCGTCCCATGTGCGCCAGCTTAGTGGTCCAGAAATAGTGCAGAAACGGATTGTCTGTGGCATCGGGGACCCCAGTGTAGAACCTCACTTGAGCAAGATTCCATCCCTATACTCTGGCAAATTACTCTGGACAAAGCGAGCACGTCATAATTAGGATAGGTATACCCGAAAGCTTCCTTCACGGCGTAAAATAGATTTTGCCCATCTGCGAATGCAATCGCCCGTTTAACGGCAGGCTCAGTCGCCATACTACTCCTTCAAAAAGATAACCCCGCTCAAGGCCTTTCGGCGTGTCGAGCGGGGAGCAATTTGTATAATAATTTTAGTCAAGATTCGCTCCTTGTCAAGCCCTCCTCTGGAACATGGCCTCCCCTTAACGCCCCCAAGATTACTCAGTAACCGCGAAAAATCACACTCAACCCTGCGAGTCGGCCCTCGATCCGTCCGACTGCGATCTTTTACCCCTAACGGAGTACAAGTGTCCCTTCTGGGACAAAAGGAGCAATAATCAGACGTATTCTCTTATAACCCCCAGTACCTTGCCTACGATCTTGAATGGGCCGGTGATCAGATCGTATGCCGGGTTTTCGGGTTTTAAGGCGTAGGCATCGCCGTGCATCACCAGCCGCTTGACCGTGGCCTCGTCCGCGAGCCTTGCTACCACTATGTCCCCGGCCCGCGGCACCTGGTTGGGATCAACCACCGCCAGATCGCCCTCCATGATGCCGGCATCGATCATCGAGTCGCCCTTGACCCGCAGCATGAACGAGCGGCGCCACCGGGTGGCGGTGAAGATCTCCTCTACGTCTTCCACGGCAAGATTGGGAATGCCGGCAGGAACACGACCAACTATCGGGATGCCCCACGGCTCGATCTGAATCGCGCGAGCGTGGCCAAGTTTACGCTTAATGAGTCCCTGCGCTGCTAAGCCGTCCAGGTGAACCTTGATGGCCTTGGTGCTCGCATAACCCAGCCCCTTGGCAATCTCGCGGATCGAGGGCGGGTAGCCGTGCTCTGCCGCAAACCCCCTCACGAACTCGTATATTCGCATCTTAGGGTTTGGCAGTCTCAATATTCACTCCTTAATATTATATTGTAAACAGAAAATCTCTCTTGTCAACCCACGGAGACTCGAAGAGGTTTATGCGGCGTTTTTGGATACGTTCCTTGACAGGGATATCATCGCGAGGGAAAGCGAGGCTCCGAAGGACGACGCTTGCGGAGTACTCTCATATGTGGCGGAGCATGAGGATCTAAAGATACCCTGAGGATTTCTCGATGCGCTCGAATAAGTAGGGGCAAGGCATCCTTGCCCTCCACCAGGCTCTTTATCAGCCAAAGGCTATCCCGTCGAGCAGATTTGTGGGGTAATAATATGCTGGACAAAAGATGGACAAATGGTGGACAGGACCCAAAGCCTAAGCTGGACAAAAGCTGGTCAAAAGATGGTCAAAAGGTGGACAAAAGGTGGACAGATTGAAGCCTTGAAGAATTGGATGTAAAGGTGACGAATTGATGAGTTTTTAGGCTATGCAGCGGAAATAGACCAACACTCCAATACCAACAGCAAAAGGTCGTAGGGGCCGACCTTTAGGTCGGCCCGCTCTCCTAACGGATTGGCCGACGTTAACGTC